>QFCS01005125.1_pt1 | contig 71509 bp, 71 predicted proteins | sample 3576561 | NCBI WGS metagenome assembly QFCS01 | reverse complement strand
GGACGAAGCTATCGGCTCAAAGAGGCCGCTGAAGCCCTTGCCCGGGAAACAATGTCAAACTAACAATCATCATGTCCTGCCTCGCGGGGTGGAGGAATTTGACTGACCACACCCGGAGGAATTTGAAGTGACCCGCGGGGAGTCCACGCCCGTCGTCGTGCTCACGACGACCGATGACGAGCAGGAAATCAAGCGCTGCTACGAGCTTGGCTGCAACGTCTACATCACCAAGCCGGTCAACTACGAGAATTTCGCCAATGCCATCCGGCAGCTCGGTCTGTTCTTTTCGGTCATCAAGGTCCCCCCGATCAAGCCATGAAACCCGCAACGCCCCTTCTTCTGTACATTGACGACGATGCCGATCTTGCGCGGCTGGTCGAGCGCGGATTGAAGCGGCAGGGATTCGCCGTGGAACATGCGCCCGACGGCGCGAGCGGTCTGGCACGTATCAAGCAAGGCGGCGTCGACGTCGTGGCGCTTGACCAGCACATGCCCGGTCTCGATGGACTGGAAACGCTCGCCGAGATTCAGAAAATCCCGGATGCGCCGCCGGTGATTTTCGTCACCGCCTCGCAGGACAGCAAGATCGCCGTCACTGCACTGAAGGCAGGCTCCGCGGATTATCTTGTCAAGGATACGCAGGGTGAATTTCTGGCCCTGCTCGACGTCGCCGCCAAGGGCGCGATCGAGCAGGCGCTGGTGCGCAAGGCCCGCGACGACGCCGAGGCGGAGGTCCACGCATCCCGTGACCGGTACGCCGCGCTGGCTGCGGAACGCGAGGTCCTGCTGCGCGAGGTCAATCACCGCGTCGGCAACAGCTTGCAGATCATCGCATCGCTCCTGCATCTGCAGGCCAGTTCGAGCACGGACGACGATGTGAAAGCCGCACTGACCAATGCCATGGGCCGGGTCGCTGCCGTCGCGCAGGTTCATCGCCGGCTCTATACATCGCAGGACCTCAAGACGGTCATGCTCAATCAGTATCTCGAAGCGCTGCTGGAGGATCTGCGCCGCTCCGCGGAGGGCAACCGGATGTCGCGCCTGACGCTGACCGCGGAGCCCGTTGAAATTGATCCGGATCGCGCGGTCGCGATCGGCATCATCGTCAACGAACTGGTGATGAACGCGGTCAAGTACGCCTATCCGGATGGCGCCGGCCCGATCCATGTCGATTTGCGGTCATGTGCTGACGGTCTTGAACTGTCGATTTCCGACGATGGCGTCGGCTTGCATGTCAAGCAGAACCCGCAATCCACCGGTATGGGCCAGCGCATCGTCAACGCGATGGCGACCAAGCTGGAAACCAAAGCCGAACGCGACCCATCGCATAGCGGCACGCGCGTCGTCCTGCGGCTGAAACAGGCGGCCGGAACTTCGGCAAGGCAGCCAGCCGGAGCCGCTTGACGGTCGCGGAAGCGGTTGCGGTTTGCTATGATCGCGCATGAGTTCGCGCGACGCCGCTTCCTCCGAGATCACCCCCAGTGTCCTGCTGCGCGCCTATGCCTGCGGCATTTTTCCGATGTCGGAGAGCGCGGACGACCCCACCATCTTCTGGGTCGAGCCCGAGCAACGTGGCATCATCCCTCTGGACGGGTTTCGCATCTCATCGCGTCTGGCACGGACCGTCCGCTCGGACACCTTCCGTGTGACCATCAACACGGCCTTCAAGCAAACCATCGCGGGATGCGCAGCTCCGCAGCCGGGCCGCGACGAAACATGGATCAACGGCCGTATCCGCGACCTCTACACGTCGCTGCACCAGATCGGCCACTGCCACAGCGTCGAGGCGTGGCACGACGATCAACTGGTCGGAGGATTGTATGGCGTCAGTCTTGGCCGCGCGTTCTTCGGTGAAAGCATGTTTCACACCGCGCGCGACGCGTCGAAAGTCGCCCTTGTTCATCTCGTGGCGCGCCTGATCGCGGGCGGCTTCGTGCTGCTGGATACGCAGTTTGTGACCGACCATCTGCGCACGTTCGGCGCGGTCGAGGTTTCGCGGCGGCGCTATCGGACCATGCTGGATGAGGCGGTAACCGGAGACGGCGACTTCTTCGCCCTCCCGGCGGACAGACCGGTATCGGGCGCGGAGGCACTGGCCTGCCTGAAGCAGACCTAGCCATCAGAGCAGCTAGCGCTGGAAAGGCGGAAACGGATTCGGCGGCGGCAAGGGCCGCTGTGCTGGCGGCCGCGCCGGACGCTTTGGCTGCTGTGGCGGCGGAGGTGGAGCGGCTTTCGGCGCTTCCTGTTGCGCAACAGTTGAAGACGGTCCCTTGCAGTCGGTCAGCCAGATGTCATAGATCGGGTGCTCGACGCCGTGCAGGCCGGGGCTGGCTGCGAACATCCAGCCGGAGAAAATCCGTTTCACCTCACCCTGCAGGGTGATCTCGTCGACCTCGACGAACGCGTCGGTGTTGGCAGCTTCGGTCGTAGGCCGGGTGTAACACGCCTGCGGCTTGATCCGCAGCGCGCCGAACTGGACGGTCTCGCCCATTTCGGCATCAAACTTGATGATGCGCCCGGTAATCTTGTCGAGACCCGCGAACACCGCCTGCTTGTTGACGATTTTCTGTGACGGCGGCTCGGTCACCACCTCATCGCCGGGCTGCAGGGTCGCCGGCGACGGAGGCGCCCCGCGCGGCTGCTTCTGACCCGGCGGCAAGCCGGGAAGCGGATTGACGGTGGCGGCATTCGGCGCAGGCTGCGCTGAACCGGGCGGAGGCGGCAGCGGCTGGCTCTGGACATTGCCGGGTGGCGGCGCTCCCTGCCCCGGCGGTAACTGCCGGTTTGGCGTCGGAAGAATACGGCCCTGCGGGGGCAGATCCGGCACTTCTTCTTCCTCCGGCTCCTGGATCGGCTCGCCGCGCTGGATATTCGCAGGCGGACGCGGCCGGTCCGAGAAGATGTTGCCAATCTGCGCATTCACCGGAGTCGCAAGCCCGATCAGCGATGTCGCGATCAGGGCTGCGCAAAAAACGGCGGTGGCAATCCGGAGCATCGGTTGCGGCGTCACGGCAGCACGATGCGATGACGTGCGAAGCGGCTTCCGGACACCCTCGTGCTCCACACCTGTCGGAACGATCACGTTCATGATCTCAAAATGATCCGGCCTTACCTGCGATTCAACCGAATCGGCTGCGCGTTATTCTACAGACAATGAGCGTCGCGCATCTGTGGGTTAACACGCCGAATACGGCGGGGAAAGGGCGCGCCCGGGGTCCGAAGATACTTGCCGCCGCGGCGCTGTTACTGTCCGGGAGTCCAGGCCTGATAGTCGCCGGTCGCCTTGGGACGCCGGCCGCTCGCAAGCGTCGAGCCTGACGGGCGATAGGCCGCGGGCGTGCCGGTCATGTTCGGACGGTGGGGCTTTTCCCACTCGCGCGGCTTGTAGTCGATCTCGGTCGGAGGCGTGTCGACGGTGTGGTGAAGCCAGCCATGCCAGGCGGGCGGCACCCGCGTCGCTTCCGCATAACCGTTGTAGACAACCCAGCGGCGCTCGAAACCCAGCGTCGGGTCGATCTTGCCGCCGCGTGTCCGGTAGTAGGTGTTTCCGCTCTCGTCCTGCCCGACCACTTCGCCAAAGCGGCGGGTCCAAAGCTGCGTGCCGAACGTCGTTCCGTTCCACCACGTAAAAAAGCGCAGGAAAAACAGCTTCATGGGCGCGAATCCGAACTTGGGCAAAGGGGCCGCAGGAGGGCTTTTTGATGCCACTGGGCGACCCGATTGTCCAGCGCCAACAGCAACTTGGTGCGATGCATGAACCTCCATGGTGCCTGTGCGTTGATCCCGTCCGCCGCGCAGTTCCACCGGATTTTCCGCGATGCTCGAGACTGTCAGATACAGCTATGCAGACATCCTGCATACAATCCTGCGTTTGCCGGACTGGCTGGCGGCGTTCGCACTCGTTGCGGGTGCGATCGTTATCGCGCTGATCACCAATGCCCTCATCGTTCACACAATCCGAAGCACGCTAGGTGTCCGCCATCGGAAAATCCGCGCGCTGCTGACTCGCAGCAAGGGTCCGCTCCGGCTGGCGCTGATCGTGCTGATGCTCAAATTCGTTATCAGCGTCGCGCCCATCGGCGATGCCCTCGCCGTTGTGTTCGACAACATCCTCAACGTGGCGTTCATCGCATTGCTGGGATGGACGGCTATCATCGCCGTTCAGATCGGATCGCAGGTCTATCTGCGGCGCTTCAGCCTTGATGCCGAGGACAATCTGCTGGCGCGCAAGCATGTCACCCAGGTGGGTATCCTCAAGCGCGCCGCCGACACGCTGATCGTGATCATAACGGTCGCCACCGCCCTGATGAGTTTCGAGCAGGTCCGGCAGTATGGCGTCAGCCTGTTTGCGTCGGCCGGTGTCGCCGGTCTGGCCATCGGTCTGGCCGCGCGCCCCCTGCTTTCAAATTTGATCGCCGGCGTGCAGATCGCCGTGGCGCAGCCGATCCGGCTGGATGACGTGGTCTTTCTGGAAGGCGAGTACGGCACCATCGAGGAAATCACGACCACCTATGTCGTCATCAAGTTATGGGACTGGCGCCGCATGGTGGTTCCCCTGAGCTACTTCATCGAGAAGCCTTTCCAGAACTGGACGCGGGAAACCTCAGCGCTGATCGGCTCGGTGTTTCTTTACGTCGATTACACCGTGCCGGTGGAAAAGCTGCGCGAGAAGCTGATGGAGATCGCGCGCGCCTCGCCACTCTGGGACGGGCGCGTGATCGTGCTTCAGGTCAGCGATGCCAAGGACCGCACCGTTGAACTGCGTGCACTCCTCAGCGCACGAAGTGCTCCGGCCGCCTGGGATCTGCGCTGTGAAGTGCGCGAAAAGCTGATCGCGTATCTGCAGGAGGAATATCCGGACGCGCTGCCGCGTACCCGGCAGGAAGTCGTCGCATTCGGACAGCAGCGTCACAGCGACGCGCCATCCATGGTCCCCGATCACCATTCCGTGTCGCGATGACACTATTTGAACGCAATCCATTCATGCTGCATTGGGTTAGCCTGTGCGAGCGTCCAATGTGAAACTTTGGAAAGCACGGAACATCCCGTTTTTTCTTCCGTTCTTTGATGAAGTCCATCCGGAGTTCAGACACATGATCAATCTCAAGGTTCTTGGCGCGGCTGCCCTTCTCGCAGTTGTTCCTGCGCTCGCTTCATCGGTCGCCGATGCCCGTCCCGGCGGAGGTTTCTCGCGCGGTGGCGGTGGCGGTGGCGGTGGCGCAGCCTTCCGCGGCGGTGGCGGTGGCGGCGGTTTCCGTGGCGGCGGCTTTGCTGCACGCCCGAGCTTTGGCGGCGGTCATCGCATGGGCGGTTTCGCCGGCCGCGCCGCCATCGGCGGTGCGGCAGTGGGTGCCCTTGCATCACGCCCTGCTTTCGCCGGACGCCCTGTCGCGCAGCTCGGAGGCGGCCGCCCGGTCGCCCAGATCAATCGCGGATGGAACGGCCACCGGCATTGGCGTGGCCGCCACTGGCGCGGTTACGGCTATGGTTTCGGAGCCGGTCTGGCACTCGGCGCGCTCGGCTCGTCCTACTACTATAGCGATCCGTACTACTACGACACCTACGCCTACTCGCCCGACACCTACGTTTATGGCGATGATTACGCTGCTACTCCTGCCTCCGACAGTGACGTGGCCTATTGCTCCCAGCGCTACAAGTCTTACGACCCGGCATCAGGCACCTATCTGGGTTACGATGGCCAGCGCCATCCTTGCCCGTGATTGGCCGCAGGCGATCTGACCTTCCAAGGCGTGTTCCGAATACGGAACCGCCCCGGAAACGCCTGAATCCACACGAACATTATCGTTCTCTGGACGGCGGCCGCGCATTCCGCGCGGCCGCTGATGCAGATGTGTTGATGCGGGCTTCAGTGAGGAACTCATGATCACCTTGAAGAATGGATTTGCGGCCGCGGCAATTGCGCTGGCGCTTCCGATGGCGACGGTTTCGTCAAGTCAAGCCGCTCCGCTCGCGGGCCAGTCCGTGGTCGCGGCTCACGCCAGTGCGAACAATTCGCTCGTGACCGAGGTGCAATGGCGGCGGCGCGGATATTATTACGGCGGCGCTGCAGCAGGTGTCGGCATCGGCCTCGCCGCCGGTGCGCTGATTGGCGGCGCGATCGCTGCCGGCTCGAGCCCCTACTACTACGGCCCGGGTTATTACGCGCCTCCTCCGGCCTATTATGTGAGGCCGGCCCCGGTTTACGGCGGTGACGCCGTTGCTTACTGCATGCAGCGGTACCGGTCCTACGATCCGGTGTCGGGCACTTATCTGAATTACGACGGCAACCGCTATCCCTGCCCGTAAAGCCGGACAGGTCTGGTTTTAAAGACGGCGATGCATGCGGATGCGCCGCCGTCTTTTTTTTACGGCTCTAGAACGCGATCCTTACACCGCCGCGTCCGGTGATGGTTTGGCTCTGGTCCGACATCGCGGTGAATTCGGTCGCGCCGAAAACAGAAACACCCGACGCATTGCGCCAGTCGAAGCCTGCCCCGGCATAGAAGCCAACGATGCTTCCACGGCCCGGCGTTGCGAACGCCAGACTCTGTCCGAGCAGGACAGTGTTCACGTTGCTGTCGCCAACACGCTGCAGAGCCACCAGACCGACAGTGCCGCTCACCTGAAGTTGCTCGGCCGGCGTCGCCTGCGTGGTGTGGGTCAGCTTGAACTCGCCGCGCTCCTCGAAATTGTGCGACACCCGCGAAGCGACGGTGAGGTTCGCCGACGACCCGCTCTCCTGATATCCTCCAAAGCCTGCCGCGAGATAACGCACGCGCGCCGATGGCGTCAGAGTCAGGTTATAACCGAGGGCCCGTTGAAAGCCGTAGGCGACTTCGGGACTGACGAACCAACCGTTATATTGTCCCGCGGCGTATTCGTAGCCTCCGGGAGCGAGGTTGTTGGTCATCGTGCGCTTCACGTCGTTGCTGCTGTAACCGCCGAGCAGCGAGAAATCGACAAACGCATGCCCCATCGCGTAACGCCCGTATACACCACCAAATCCGATATCACTGGACGTGCTGCCGGAATTGAGATCGATGTTCGATTTGATGGCGCCGCCGCCAATAAAGCCGCCGATCCTCAAGCCCGGCTGAACCGTCTTGTCGATGCCGAGCACGCCACCATAGAAATTATTGACCGAGCGCAATGTCGGCGCATCCGCGCGCTGAATACGCTGGCCGCCAAAGCCCTGCGCCCAGATGCTGGTGCCATCCGATGCCGTGAAATTCGGATTGCTCATCAGGAGGCGGTCGTTGTTCGCATAGGCCAGCGCCGGAATGCCGGAGAAGGCATCATTGGCCATGTCGCGCGCAACATTGCCGGACGGCGCGAAGCCCATCGCCGACGATCCGCTGCCACCGATCGCCGCAGGGTTGGTGAGACGGCTCGTCACCAGCGACGTGATGGTCCGTGTGACATCGGCAACATTGCGGTCAGCGGCCGCGAACGATGTCGGATCGAGGATCGCGACAGTGTCTCCGTTGATGACATATGGCGCGCCGCCGGTCACATTGACGGTTGAACCGGTGTCCAGAAGGCCGCCGCCGCAAACACAGCCGCCCCCGAACGTCAGCACCGACGAGATGTCGTGACCGCTGAGGATATTGACCCGGGTGCCGATAGCTGACGGATCGTTGATGTCGCCATTCAACCCGATCTGACCAATGATACGTGAGCCCGGCAGGATGTTCAGCGTCGTGGGAATGGACAAATTGCCTTGTGCGAGGTCGATGGCTATTCCGGTGGGGAACGGACCGTACGTGCCGTCGACGAGCCCGGCGTTGCTGAATGTCACCGAACCGCCATTTGCATTCCCGAGACTGATCCCGCCAAGAATGCGTCCTGCGTTATAAGCTGTGGTCTTTCCGTCCCAGGCGCCGACAATGACGCCAGCGAAATCGCCATAGACCGTGCCATAATTATTGAAAGTCGCGTTACCCGGTCCACCAACACCAGCACCTGCGATGACGGCGACATCTCCCGTGATTGTCCCGTAGTTGACAAGCGTTGAGTTGCCCCCACCGCTGGTCAATCCGGTCAAGGTATAGATACCGCCGTTCACCGTACCGGTATTGAGGGTCGTCGCGTCACCGCCGCTCGCGGTGGCATTAAAAATTCCGTTTGGTACGGGACCGCAGCAGCCCGCAGTGAACAGGATGTTGCCGCTATTAACGACAGTCGCGTGACCGCCATCGTTGGTGATGTTGGAGATGGAATCGACAGTTCCGGAGTTGATGGTCGTTGCGTTGCCGCCACCTGATCCGGAGCCGCCATTGCTGGTGAATGTCCCGAGCGAGCCAATCACCGTTCCGTAATTGCGCGTAGTGGCATCGCCGCCACCGTCCGATGACGTCAGGATGCTGTCGTTGACAAGACCGGAGTTGATTGTTGTCGCAGAACCATAAGTTAGCCCTGGACCAATGATCGCGTAGGTCGATATGCCGGTGACCGTGCCGCTATTGTTTGTCAGCGCGTTGCCGCCATCCTGCGCCATCGTCGTGATGTCTTGAACGACGGTGCCGGAATTGTTGGTCGTCGCGTTGCCGCTGCCCGTCAACGTGAAGATGTACGATCCGATCGTGCCGGTATTGTTCGACGTCGCATGTCCGAGGCCGCTGGCGGTTGTCTCAAGCATATCCGCATTGATGCCTGAGTTCGTCGCAGTGACATTGCCATCGACGCTGGTCGTGGTGATGCCGTTGCTCGTGCCGGAGCTTGTCGTGGTCAGATTGAACGCGCCAAGCTGATCCTGCAGGAAAGGAACGGCTGTCGTGCCGGTATTGGTGCAAGTCACATCGCTCGCGCCAATCGTTCCAACACAGGCGAACTGCGCGCTGGCATCGCCCGGCAGCATTCCGCAGCCGAATACCGCGAGAGCAATTGCGAACAGCCACTGCCTCGGATACGAGGCCGGCGCACAATCACCCGACGCAACTTTGACCCGTAACGACACCACCTTCAGCCCCACCCACCCGCAAGCGTTGATCGCCTTTGGATCAGGCGGGAACCTATCAGGCGGTGGTTCCGGTTTCTGTTGTAATTGGAACACACCGACAGATTAAGGGCCTGCGGCAGGCCCTGTTCTGCGCGGATTGAGAGGGTTGTCTACGAGCGCGACGCCAGCACGACGCCGGCGATCGTCAGCCCCAGCGCGGCGATCTTTGCCGCTCCCAGCGGCTCGCCGAGCGCCACGGCCGACGCCAGCACGCCGATTACCGGCACCAGCAGCGTGCCGATGGCGGCGACCGAGGCCGGGAGCCGCTGAAGCGCCGCGAACCAGCACGCATAGGCGACACAGAACTGGATCACGATGGAATAGGCGAACAACGTCCAGCCGAGCGATGACAACGCTTCAAAGTGTGGCTGTTCGATCAAAAGCCCCAAGGCTGCCACTGGCAAACAGCCGATCAGGATCTGCCAGACCGCCGAGGTCAACGGCGGCAACGCCAGCGGCCATCGCTTTCCGAAGACTGTGCCGACGGCAAACAGAAATGCGCCGGAAAGCGCGAGCAGAATGCCCGGCAGCTTGGCGTAACTGGCGGCAATCCCTCCCCCGCCCATCAGCGCGACAAGACCGGCAATCGCCATCGCCATCGCAACCACGCGCAATACCGAAATGCGTTCGCCGAGAATCGGCCAGGCCAGCACCGATGCCCAGACCGGCATCGAATACGCCATCACCGCCGCTTCACTCGCCGGGAGATAGACCAGCGCGAGACCCATGAGCGCCATCCATGCCGTCACGTTGAGAGCCGACAGCAGCATCAGCCGTGGCCATTGCGCGCGCGGCACCTTCAGCGACTGACGGAATGCGAGCGCCAGCAACGCAAGCAATGCCGCGCCGACAATGCCGGAGATTCCACGGACCGACAGCGGCGGCAATTCGGTCAGCAGATGCTTGGAGACCGGCCAGTTCAGTCCCCAGCCGACGGAGGTCGCGGTCAGCAACAGATAGCCGATGGTGCGGGTGCGGCGCTGCGCAGCGGCACCGTCATGGGACGGCAGAGTCTTCAGGGCATCGGAAGGTGTGCGGCTATCCACAGGTTCGATTTCCAACTCGTATGTCCACACCGTGTGGATGACGGGGAGAAAGACCACGCGCGCGTCACGCAATCCACCCGAAAACCGCAGAATGAGCGCATAGCCAAGGCGCGATTTTGGAGGCCCGCAGCAAACTCTGGTGGAACTCACAAAGCGGTGAGATTTCGGCTTCCGAATCCGCAAGGACTCACCGATACTTCCCGCATTGCGAGGCAAACCAGCGTCGAGCTATTCCGCTGGAAATCCGCATTTTCCACCATATTTAGTGTTTGATTCAGATTTCGACACTAATCCTTGACGTGCCGGAGGGAGTCGGCCTAGCTTCGGGATTGTTCGGCGCGGGGGTTTTCAGTCTCGCCGGGCACCTCCCGAAAAGGGTCGAGAAGACAGCTCCGTCAGGCCGGTCAAGGCCACGGGCCGAGGATTTGTCTGCTCTTTTTCCGGAGCCGGACGGGCGGGTGGATGACCACTTGCACGGCCAGAGGGATCGCCGCCGGAGGCGGCAAAACGAAATGACGAAACCGCGGCAAACCGCGGCGCAAAAGGCGAGTTTGGGGCGTTCGGGCCAAGCCGGTTTGGGGACCGGTTGACGCCCGCCAGAGTTAACAGGCCGATGCCCTCGGCCCGGAAAAGTCTTGGGACCGGAAAGGTCTTGGGACCAGAACCGGAACGACGTGAACGGCAAGCAGACGCGAACGAACCGGTTCGCAAATTGAAATCTCCGGCTTACCGTCAAGGGACGGGAGGGCCGGCAAAGGACGGGGCACTACCATGCGCATCGAACGCCGCTACACCAAAGCCGATCAGTCACCCTACGCCGCGATTGATTTCAGGCTGACGACAAGTGAGATCCGCAACCCCGACGGCTCGGTGGTGTTCCGCCTTGAGAATGTGGAGGTGCCGGAGTTCTGGTCGCAGGTCGCATCCGACGTTCTGGCGCAGAAGTATTTCCGCAAAGCCGGTGTCGCCGCGCGCCTGAAGAAGGTCGAGGAGGAAACCGTCCCCTCGTGGCTGTGGCGCTCGGTGCCGGACACCGACGCCCTCGCCGCTCTCCCTGAGTCCGAGCGCTTCACCGGCGAATATTCCTCCAAGCAGGTGTTCGACCGTCTCGCCGGCTGCTGGACCTACTGGGGCTGGAAGGGCGGCTACTTCACCTCCGAGGAAGACGCCCGCGCCTTCCACGACGAGCTGCGCTTCATGCTGGCCAGGCAGATGGTCGCGCCGAACTCGCCGCAGTGGTTCAACACCGGACTGCACTGGGCTTACGGCGTCGACGGTCCCGGCCAGGGCCACTTCTATGTGGACTGGAAGACCGGCAAGCTGACCAAATCCAAATCAGCCTACGAGCATCCGCAGCCGCACGCCTGCTTCATCCAGGGCATCGAGGACGACCTCGTCAACGAGGGCGGCATCATGGACCTGTGGGTGCGTGAAGCGCGCCTGTTCAAGTACGGCTCCGGCACCGGCTCCAACTTCTCGCGCCTGCGCGGCGAAGGCGAAAAGCTCTCCGGTGGCGGCCGCTCATCCGGCCTGATGTCCTTCCTCAAGATCGGCGACCGCGCGGCGGGCGCGATCAAGAGCGGCGGCACCACGCGCCGCGCGGCCAAGATGGTCGTGGTCGACGCCGACCATCCGGATATCGAGACCTATATCGACTGGAAGGTGCGCGAGGAGCAGAAGGTCGCAGCCCTCGTCACCGGCTCGAAGATCAACCAGAAGCATCTCAAGGCCATCATGAAGGCCTGCGTGAACTGCGAAGGTTCAGGCGACGACTGCTTCGACCCCGAGAAGAACCCGGCTCTGCGCCGCGAGATCAAGCTCGCACGCCGTGCGCTTGTCACCGACAACTTGATCAAGCGGGTGATCCAGTTCGCCAAACAAGGCTACAAGGACATCACCTTCGACATCTACGACACCGACTGGGACTCCGAGGCGTATCTCACCGTCTCCGGCCAGAACTCGAACAACTCGGTGTCATTGAAAGATGACTTCCTGCGCGCGGTGGAAACCGACGGCGACTGGAATCTCAACGCCCGCACCAGCAAGAAGGTGATGAAGACCCTCAAGGCGCGCGACCTGTGGGAGAAGATCGGTTACGCCGCATGGGCGAGCGCCGATCCCGGCCTGCATTTCAACACCACCATGAACGACTGGCACACCTGCAAGGCCAGCGGCGACATCCGCGCGTCCAACCCGTGCTCGGAATACATGTTCCTGGACGACACGGCGTGCAACCTCGCCTCCGCCAACCTGCTGACCTTCTACGACACGCAGACACGCCGCTTCGATGTTGAGGCCTACGAGCATCTGTGCCGCCTGTGGACTGTCGTGCTCGAAATCTCCGTCATGATGGCGCAATTCCCGTCCAAGGCGATCGCCGAACTCTCCTACGAGTTCCGCACGCTGGGCCTCGGCTACGCCAATATCGGCGGCCTGCTGATGACCATGGGCCTCTCCTACGACTCGAAGGAAGGCCGCGCGCTCTGCGGCGCCCTCACGGCGGTCATGACCGGCACCAGCTACGCCACCTCCGCCGAAATGGCGAAGGAACTCGGCCCCTTCCCCGGCTACAAGAAAAACGCCCAGCACATGCTGCGCGTGATCCGCAACCATCGCCGCGCCGCCCATGGCGAAGCCACCGGCTATGAAGCGCTCGCCGTCAATCCGGTGCCGCTCGATCACGCAAGCTGCCCGCAGGGCGACATCGTGACCCGCGCCAAGTTCGTCTGGGATCAGGCGCTCGAGCTCGGCCAGCAGCACGGCTACCGCAACGCGCAGACCACGGTGGTCGCGCCGACCGGCACCATCGGCCTTGTGATGGATTGCGACACCACGGGCATCGAGCCGGACTTCGCGCTGGTGAAGTTCAAGAAGCTCGCCGGCGGCGGCTACTGGAAGATCATCAACCGCGCCGTGCCGGAAGCGCTGCGCGCGCTCGGCTATCCCGAAAGCGAGATCGCCGAGATCGAAGCCTATGCCGTCGGCCACGGCTCGCTGGGCCAGGCACCGGGCATCAACCGCTCGACGCTCAAGGCCAAGGGCTTCACCGATGAAGCCCTCGACAAGATCGAAAAGCAGTTGCCGACCGCCTTCGACATTAAATTTGCGTTCAACAAGTGGACGCTGGGCGAGGACTTCCTGCGCGACACGCTCAAGATCGATCCGGAAGTCAGCAACGCGCCGGGCTTCGACCTGCTCGCCGCGCTGGGCTTCACCAAGCGCGAGATCGAAGCGGCGAACGTGCACATCTGCGGCGCGATGACCGTGGAAGGCGCGCCGCACCTCAAGGCCGAGCACTACGCGGTGTTCGATTGCGCCAATCCCTGCGGCAAGATCGGCAAGCGTTACCTCTCGGTGGAAAGCCACATCCGCATGATGGCGGCGTCGCAACCCTTCATCTCGGGTGCGATCTCCAAGACCATCAACATGCCGAACGACGCTACGGTGGAGGACTGCAAGTCCGCCTACCTGCTGTCCTGGAAGCTCGCGCTGAAGGCCAACGCGCTCTATCGCGACGGCTCCAAGCTGTCGCAGCCGCTGAACTCGCAACTCATCGCCGATGACGACGACGAGGACGACGCGATCGAGGCGTTCCACGACAAGCCGATGGCCGCGCGCACCACGCAGCTTACGGAAAAGATCGTCGAGAAGATCGTCGAGCGCGTCACCGTGATCCGCGAGCGCGAGAAGATGCCGGATCGCCGCAAGGGCTACACCCAGAAGGCCGTGGTCGGCGGGCATAAAGTGTATCTCCGCACCGGCGAATACGATGACGGCCGCCTCGGCGAAATCTTCATCGACATGCACAAGGAAGGCGCGGCGCTGCGCTCCTTCATCAATAACTTCGCCATCGCCGTCTCGCTGGGCCTCCAGTACGGCGTGCCGCTGGAAGAATATGTCGACGCCTTCACCTTCACCCGCTTCGAGCCCGCGGGCCCGGTGCAGGGCAACGACTCGATCAAGTTCGCGACCTCGATCCTCGACTATGTGTTCCGCGAACTCGCGGTGAGCTACATGTCGCGCTTCGATCTCGGACATGTCGATCCGAGCGACATGGGCTTCGATGCCCTCGGCAAGGGCGTCGAGGAAGGCAAGGCGCCGGAAGCGCATGGCGCGACCAAGTATCTGTCGAAGGGCCTCACCCGCTCGCGCACGGACAACCTGGTCGTCATGCGCGGCGGCGCGGCGGCGGTCTCCGCCAACGACGATAGCGCGCCTGCGGGCGGCGCGAAGGTGACGGCGCTCGCAGGCACCCATGTGGGCGACAGCCTTGAGGGCGCAGTCGCGCTCAAGGTCGCAGAACCGGAGCGCGAACTCTCGCCGACGGAAAAGCTGGAAGCGCAAGCATGGTCTAAGGCAGGTTCAGCCGCACAGGCTGCGCCAAGCAAGGCCGAGCGCCGCGCGGAAGCAAAGGCTAGAGGCTACGAAGGCGACATGTGCACGGAGTGCTCGAACTTTACCCTCGTGCGGAATGGCACGTGTATGAAGTGCGATACATGCGGTTCGACAACCGGCTGTTCCTGATATTCCAACTTACCGTCAGCAAGGCTCGCAAGCTGATAGTATACCCCTCGGATTTTGTATTCCGACTTGAATTAAAGAAAACCCCGCCGTCGCTGGCGGGGTTTTTGTTTGCGAGCTTTTTCAGCTTTTGTCGTCTCCGAATAGTGACCTGCGGAAGGCGTAGTCCTCATCGCTCTCGTCAGGGTCGCGCTGCAGTTCGTAGTTGGCGAGCGAAAACCGCGGGCCCCAGGAGGTGCTCTTCTCGGCAACCACGCGATCCCGATCTTCGGCTGGCGCGACTTTCGTCGCAACTTCCGCCGGCGATGTAAATTCCTTGTCGTTCTTAATCATGGCTTGGCTACGTTTTTGAGCACGCCCGCGGCCGTCGGGACTTCAGAGACGCCGCTCGGGCTGCACATCGACTTCTTGCATGTTGGCGAGTTCGCGAAGCACCTTTTCCTGCTCGTCCTTTGACACCGAGCGTTCGCAGCGAGGCGCCCGCTGCAAAAGATAAGCCCTGCGCCGTCTTCTCACAATCGAAGCCCAGGCCTTGCTCCAAAAGCCTTCGACAGATCAAGGGCATCTGCACCTCTCTTCGGCCCTATCAAAAATCCATTGATTTTTGGCGTTTATAGCATTATAATAAACAATATCCCGCTAACTAGAAACCTATCATGTACACGGTGATGTCCCGAGAGCAGCGCCGTCTCGTGGAGTTGATGCGCTCCACCACGGCGGATTTTACGGCTCTCGCCCATACTCGGGACGAGTTCGTCGGCGGCATGCAGTGGCTGACCGTGAAGGGAAAGGAATATCTCTCGCGGTATCGTCGCCACCCGATCAGTGGTGAGCAAAAAACAACATCGCTGGGCCGGAGGTCTTCGGAAACGGAAGCCATCTACACGAGCTTCATCGAAGGGCGCGCCGCGTTTGAACGACGGATAAATGAATTCAAGCCGGTCATGGCCGAACAGACGCGCATGGCGAAAGCCCTGCGATTGGCCCGTACGCCGACTGAGATTGCCGATGTTGCATGTGCGATCGGATTCTCGGACCTGATCGACAATGTAATCGTTATCGGGGAAGCGGCAGTCTACGGCTACGAGTGCGAGTTAGCATCGCTGCTTCCGCGGGAGCTTCTTCCCAACGAAGGTATGGATCTGCTCGTCGGAGGTGCCGATCCCAGCGACACAATCGACGAGGTCGTCACCGTGCTGCGCAGCGATCGCGTAACCGTTCGACGAGCTGGTGATGCCGAACTTCGAACCGGTGAAGGCTTGCGGATCAGACTGTTCACACCATCGATGCTCGATCGGACGGTTGAGTCTTACGCTGACCAGGATGCGGGTGGAGCCGAAGCAGCACGTTGGTCGCTAGATCAGCCGCCGATCCGCTCGATCTGTATCGATCACCAGGGTCGCGCTGCGCCAATCTCGATCCTTGAACCGCGCGCCTACTGCATCCTTCGCTTCATGGCCATCGAGGGCGAGCCCATCTCGCTGGTAGCCCGAGAGACGGCTATGGAGCTCAATTCGGCGATGGCTTGCCTGGTCCAAGAACGCTGGCCTGAGCCATTCGCCCACCACCATGTCGTGGGGTTTGGGCCTCTGCACCATGCGCTTGAAGGCGGTGAATTCTACCCATCGCCGCGCCTCTGAGACATTTTTTCAAGGATTCAATTACCACGTCCGTGATGACGGTCACGTTGCTAACCACTGATTGAGTTTTACGCATGATGTTGCGTCTAGGTTCAAGTACAGGGGGCGCGGATCCGGCGAATACCGGGGCGTTTAAGATCAATCGTGGTGGGGGCTCCTTGCGGGGAGCTCGCCGTCTCAATCAGAAGCGCAACAGGTTCAGCGCGCGCCCCGGTCGGGCGCGTGACGTCGGCCGCCAGTGCGGCATGGTCAAGGTCTTCCAGCCTAATCCGGAGAGGATTGCGAAGCTCGGCTTCGCGTCCGTCGCCCACGTGCCGGTGATCTTCGACAGCCGCCAGCGCTATTGTCGCGAGTATAATCGGTATCTTCGCGAGCGCGCAGAACTTGACTGGCGCCCCTCCGGGGGCTTCCACGATCATCCGCGTCCGCGCACGCTCAAAACCATCGCCGACAACCTCAGCAATTGGATTCGGTGGTGCGAATCGAGGGACGTTGCCTGGCAGACCACTACGTATGACGAAGTCCTCATCTATCAGAATGAACAGAAGTCCGGCGATTGGTCTTCCTCCGGAAAGCCGCTGGCGCCCAACACATGCAATGGCCGTGCGGACGATGTCACTCATTTCCTGACTTGGGCAGCCGAGCGAGGCTTGAGGGGCACATTCAAGGTCAAGCGAGCCGTGCAGCACAAGTTGATCGCGGGTCGCATGCGCGCCGTGAGCGTCAGACCTGGACGGCTGAAGGAAGCCTATTCCGGGAGCAAGGTTGACGCGTTCGCATTGCCGAAAGCAGTTGAAATTCGCCACTGGCTCCAGGCGGTGAGAAACCAGCGTGGATATGCGAAGTATCTCGCCTGTCGTTTCATCATCGAAGCCGGACCTCGGCTCGGTGAGGTCGAAACTTTTCCTCTCATTGGCTGGCCCTCCAGCGAAGATATTGAAGCCGCTGCATTCCGTACCGACGCCTTCGTCCCGATGCAGCTCAACCGCGGTACCAAGGGCGGACGGCCGCGGACCATCCGCGTTCCGATAGAGTTGGCCAGGATGATCCGGGCCTGGATCGAAGGCCCACGCAACAAGTACGTCTTTGCTCTCCACAAGCGCACGGGAGAACGTCGGACCGACAAATTGTTCGTTTCCGACGCCGGCAAGTACGCTGGTATCCCCCTGAGCAGGCAGACAATCTACGACTGCTTCGCGGAAGTCGAACCCCGCCCAAAGGTCTGGTCCCCTCACAAGGGACGCCATGCATTCGCGTGCTTCTTCATACTGTACGCGCTCGAAGCTGAGGCGCGTGCAATGAAGACAACGGTTGCCGGTATGGGCGTGAACTGGGTCCATAATCGTGGCGCCGAGTGGCTCAAGATGTTGCAACGGCAATTTGGGCACGTGGATGAGACCACTACTCAGATCTACCTGACGTGGCTGAGCAGCGCAGTTGGTCTCGCCGAGATGGCGAACGGTTGGCACCGCTTCCTGGCGGATGATGAGATCTGACCCACATGAACATTGTCCCTCTCAATGCTGGTTTGCTTAAGCTCACCATTACGGCTCAGAGCGGGGTCGTCTATGAGGTCGATCTGAGTGAGTTCGCGGTTGGCGGAAAACTCGAACAGATCGCGCCAAAGGCAAAGCACGCCTGGGCTGGAGATTTCAACGGCCGCCCGCTGTTTGCGATGGAGATCGCCGAACTGTTTCAGCGGGACCGTCCCGAGCCCGGTGCGTCAAAGGGTACGCGGCATGCCTTGCGCGGTCTGTTCAGGTTCTTTGATGCTGTCGAAGTAAAACACGACAGTCATGTCACCTGCATTGCAGACGTCACCGACGCCCACGGTCCGATGATGCTGGATTGGCTCGGTGGTGAGAATTCGGCCATCTACCGGCGAGCGAAGACAGCCCTCGATATTTTGCGCAGCTTTCGAGGTTTGCCGCCTCTGTTCTGGCCTGCCCGTCAGCGCGACAACGTGTCCACGGCAGAGCCGGTTGACGCCAAGGCAGCGCGTCATCTGTTCAACGCGTTCAAACATGAGGCGCGCAGCATCAAGCAGATGTTTGCCGAGGGCGAGCAGCTCGCAAACAAGGGGAAAGATCCACGAAGTGATAAGCGGGTCTCCGCTGAATGGGCCGTTCGAGAAAATCGCGCCTGGATAGTCCGAGAGCTAACGCAGCAGCGCCTTCTCGACAAACAGGAGCTGAAAGATGTGGGCGCCTATTGGGGAATGGTTCAAGGTGATCGAACCGGTCCCAGTTACCTTGCACCTGGAATGAGCGAGCGCGGTCGCGAAGGTGTTGTTGGGGCCCTCCGCTGGTTCTATCCGAGCTATCAGGATACAGCGGTCTTCCTTTGGTTGTTTCTGCTCGGCACGGGCTGGAATCTCTCGACTGCACTCGGGCTCGACGTTAGCGATGACGATGCGTGGTATCAGGCTCACCCCCACAGCGCTGGGTTTGCGGTCATCCATGCCTTCAAGGCGCGCGCCGATCGCCATCAGTTCACGCTGTCGATGACGAAGCCCAAATGGCATCCCTACGAGATCATCCGCTACATGATCGAGCACACCAAGGTTCTGCGCACCTCGGTTCGATATCAGCTTGATCTGGCTAGAAAGGACCAAGAGCGGGATCCTTCCGCGGCGAACACTGGAAGAATCGCCGAACTCGAATTGCTGTCGCGCAGTCCATGGCTCTATCATACCGTCAACAAGATCGGCGAAGTCTCTGCGTTCAATCACGCCGATTCTAGCCATCTCGGCCCGATTGCACGGGCGGTTGCCGAGACACACGGACTGATCGAGCGCTATCCCTCGCTCGGCCAGATAGCAACGTCCGATGCTCGCGATGCCTGGATCGGATACGCCTACGTTCAGTCCGGCTACCATGTCCTGCTTACGCAGCTCGCAAGCCAACACGGCAACATCCGAACGCTCAAACATTACCTCAAATCCCGGCGCTACCGCGCCTTCAGCGAAGGACAGGTCCGAAAGGTGCAGGACGCCGTCTTCGCTGAAATCTCCACCGGCGGTGTGGTCGACCCGACGCGCCTGCGCCTACTGGTCGCCAATGGCACCATCACCACCGAGCAGGAGCGCCGGCTGCAGGATTTGCGACAGCGGACACGGCTCGGCCTAGGATGCCTCGATCCAACCAATCCGCCCAGGCAGATCGCCCCCGATCACAAGGCCGGCGCCGTCTGTCGGGTGCAACGTTGCACCGGTTGCAAGCACGGCGTCGTGTTTAAGGAGAGCGTTCTCCCGCTCGCCCGTGCTTGCGCCGAACTGATCCACATCCAGCGCACCATCCCGTACGCCGCGTGGAGCGGGTCGAGCCTGGAAGACGAGCTCGCCTCGATCGAGGAAACGCTCAAGAGTTTCGATGAAGCCGAGGTTGCGCCCATCATCCAGGAATGGACGCACAAGCTCGAGACCGGAGAGGTTAAGGCCCATGATACCTATCCGGTCTATTGAGCCCGTAGAGCGCGTCTACGAATGGCGCAACAAAACCCTCCCGACCCTCGGCAACTACTCCGAGCTCGCGGCAAAGCCGTGGGATGAGCTCCGCCGATACGAAATCTTCGAGGGCTGTCGGCTCGGAGACGAGGAGCTCGTCGTTCCGGGGAATTGGGTGCCACCTACGGCCGTGAGCCGGCTGTCGAAACGAACGGTTAAGCCGTCCAATGCTGGTGTGCCAGCTGATCCTGAAGCTGCAAAACGGCGCGACGAGGCAATCCGCCGTGCGCTCTTGGCCCTTTGGCTCCCTAGGATGACCGATACAGGCGTCAGACAGTACAAACCGACCTCGTGGATTGACAACGCAAACCTGCTCCTGCGACTGGCTGAGTGGCAATTCAACAATCTGCCCACGGAGGATGGCTCGGTCTTCGGTGGTTTCACCATCACCAATATTCTCCAGGAGGTTTTTCCCGCCCTGGCTCCAAAGAAGCGCGGCCGGGACGATCTCCGCGCTCTCTTCCGCGTCCTTGTTGACGCCGGAGCGCGCGGTCGCATCTCTGATTGGCCACGCCTCTACGCCGAAGGCGAGCCTGCCGATGGAAACGATGGCCCGATGATCGAGCGCAACCGGCATGGCCGCAGCGCACCTGATGTCGTCGAGAAGACGGAGCCGCGCAACTGGCAACCGTTCTCGGACACTTTCGTCACCGAATTCATCCGCCGAGCTCTTTGGGTCCAGGCCAATCTCGCGGAACAACTCATTGCGCTTTGGGCGGAGCTCCGGGAAATCGCTGCCGACGAAGCCGAGCGTGGGCGGTCGTCCGCGCATCCTTCGGTTATCGCGCTGCGGCGCGCGGCCATTGAACGGGTCCGATGGGTGGATGCAGCTGGCAGGCCGATCACCGAGATTCCTTTTGAGCTTACCTATGCCGACGGCGCCTCAAACCGCTGGCCACCGCGCAGCGCGCGCGACATCAATCGCATGCTCAGCACGCTGCAGGCCATGAATTTCGGAATGGTCGATTTCTGTACCGGTGCCCGCGCGAGCGAACTGTCCGCCGCTAAGGATACCAAACTCCAGACCGCCGACGATCGCCTTCACTCGGTTACGTTCAAGCTGATCGACCAGGTCGGCGGCAAAGCCCGAGACTGGCCCTTGCATCCAGCGGCCGTGCGCGCAATCGAGGTGCAGCAGAAGATCTGCCGTCACGTTCGCTGGGCCGGGCAGACACACCTTTGGGTCATCGTCGGCGACGGTGACAAGCTCGGGCTGCCGCTACTCAATCTCACCGAGCCTCTCGTCCAGGCCGTCGACCATCTTGGGCTTTCCGGTCTGACCGGCCAGGACCGCGCGCATGTGCATCGCTGGCGGCACACTGTCGCCCGCCTGGTGGCGCTCTCCGTGGTCGGGGCACCGCAGGTCCTGCTCGATCTGTTTGGTCACCGCGATCTCGATATGACGCTGCGCTACATGCTGTCCGACCCGCGCATCGTCGAAGAGGCCATGAAGGTGGCCAAGGAGACTTCCTACGTCATGACGGAAGAGGCCCTGTCGGAAACCCTTGAGGGCACCGTCGGCGGTCCGGCGGCCGCGCCACTGCAGGCGGGGCTTGCCGCCGCCGGCATGCGCCGCGGCGAACAGGTCTTTGAGACCGCGACTCTGCGCGAAACCGCCGAGGTGCTCACCTTCAACAGCCGTTACTGGTCGCTGGTCCGCCCAGGCGTCATCTGCACCAAGGGCATCGGCGAATACGGGCCTTGCACGAAAGAACGCGGCGCACCGGATCCGGGCGCCTGCCGCACCACCTGCGATCACCGCCTCGAGACCTCGCGTACCAAGCAGGCCTGCGAGGAAACGCTGCGTGCTCTCATCGCAGAACGTCAGCATGCGGACGGCGCCGAAATGCTCATTGCCAACATAGACGGACAGATCCTCGCCAACCTCAATCGCTGGGACGACGTCCGAACCCGCGTCCTCAACGATCATCCCGACATCCGGACCATCTGGGAGGCTGACCGATGAGCGCCAACAGACATACTAGGAAACGCCGGATCGCTCAGGCGGGGGCCGATTACGCGAGAGGAAAGCACCTCGAGTCCAAGGCCTCTCTTCAAGAGATGATGCGCAGGATCGAGCTCGATATCGACGCCAATGCCGGCATCTATCCTTACAACGACGGCAAGCTCACCGTCGACGAACTCCTGCGTCGATCGGGCAAAAGCGCGGCTTATCTCCAGAAGGACACGCCAAAGATCAAGGCGCTCAAGAAGGAGGTCAATGCCTGGATCTCACGCGTCAGGGGCCAGGCCACATCGGGCGCGCCCTCCGTTCGGCGGGAGGTCAACGAGCGCGTCAAGGTGACGAAGAAGGAACTCGATGATGTCAGACAGGCCTACGCCGAATCCGAGCTGCAGCTTACCCGCATGACGGCCGAGCTTGCGGAAGCCACCAAGAAGGTTGGCAGCCTCGAGAAAGAAAACGCCAACCTCCTGAAGCGTCTCGCCGGCAAGACCGTCATCTCCTTCAAGCCGGAGCAGCGCAAATGAACCCTCGCTCCGTCGTGCCGTCGATCCTCGAGAAGCTTGAACCCCACCTCGAGCAGATCGAGCTCACCTGGTCGGCACAGCCGGAAGACGACCGCCGGCCTACCTTGCCGCTTACGCCGGAGGGCAAGGTCAACGTGCGCCAGCTTGTCCGCGACCTCGGCCTGCGCGAGACTCTCGAGCAGCACTTCTTCCGCAAGCCCGAGCTTGCCGGTCCGGTGAACGCCTTGGCCCGGGTCCAGGGCGTCAAGCCGATCGGTTCGCGACTGCTCGACGACGTCGCCGACGAAGGAGTCCGCCGCCGCATGGGCCGCAACGCCGACGAGATCTCCGATCTTCGGAAGGCCCTCGCTGAGCGGGAAGCGCTGGTCGAGGCGCTGCGCGCCGAGAACGGCCGCCTGAAGGCCCGGCTTGGCCTTCTCGAAGAAACTGGATCAATGATGCGCGAGGGCAGCATCGCATGATGCTCGTCGTCGTCGACAGGATCGTCAGCCGGCGAGACTTCGGCACGATATTCGCCGGCCGCGTCGCCGGCGATGACCCGCGCGCGGGAGAGTCTGTGCGCATCAAGGCCTCTCGGCACGTGCTCATCGGCGAGCCTGGAGTCGGCGAAGCCTGGTCGATCGCGGGCGATCTCGAGGAGACCCGCTGGGGACCACAGATCGCCGCCACGCGCGGCGTCCGCGCGCTGCCCAGCGGCAAAATGATGATCGATTTCCTGGCGCACTCCGTGGCCGGCATTGGCGCCACCCGGGCCACCCGCCTGTGGGAGGCCTTCGAGGACCGGCTGCCGGAAGCCCTCGACATCGGCGACGTCGCAGCCATCGCCTCCATCATGGAGCCGGATCGGCCCGCTCTCGGGCCACGCCTCGCCGCCGCGGCGATCGCCGCATGGAAGGCGATGGCCGGCCAAGCCAGACTCGTGGAATGGCTGGCGGCCGCCGGCGTCACCGACATCAAGCTCGCCCGCCGTGTCCACAGCCTGCTGGGAGACGATGCTCCGGCGCGCCTTCAATCGAACCCCTGGTGTCTCGTCCCCCTCCTGAAGTGGAAAACGGTCGACGATCTGGGGCTGAGGTTGCGCCGCGAAGCTGGCGCGCCGGACCCTGCACAGCATCTCGACCGGCTCGTCGGCGCGGCCGACGCCGTCTTCAAGGACATCATCGGCGAAGGGTCCACGGCGACCACTCCGGAAAATTTCCGGGAGCGCCTGGCAGACAAGCTGGGCGTCTCGTCGTCTGCGGCGGTCGTCAATCGGGCTCATCTGCTGGCGATCGAGCACCGCGCCGCGGTGCCGGGCCCGGAAGGCTTGCTCCGTGCGCCGGGCTGCGCGCTGATGGAAAACACCATCGTCGAGCGCCTCCGTCTCATGGCAAATCAAGCGCCGTCTCGTCGGATTGCAGCCTCGCTGGACGCCTTCCTGGGCAAAAGTGAAGCTCTGCACGCCGAACAGCGTGCTGCCGTTCAGAAAGTCCTGTCCGGCGGATTCACCTGCCTGCGCGGCGGCGCCGGCACCGGGAAGACCCACGTCGCCCGCGCAATCTGCCAAATCTGGGAGGACGCCGGCGGCGATCTGCTGCTCGCGGCTGTCGCCGGCAAAGCGGCCTTGCGGCTCTCTCGGTCGACCGGGCGGCTCGCGCGGACGCTGTTTCGGACACTCCGCGAACTCGATGAGCGCGAAGCAATCGAGCGGAAGCTGACTTCTCCGGATCTAGAGCCCTCGGAGCGAGACCTCCTGACCCAGCGGCTGACAGACCTGGCTGCCGCTGGCCCGAATACCTTGGTCATCATCGACGAGTCCTCGATGCTGGACCTGTCCAGCATGCACGGGCTGCTCCGACGCTTGCCGGACGGTGCGCGCGTGTTGCTGATCGGGGACGAGAAGCAGCTGCCACCCGTGGGCTTTGGCCTGCTGTATCATCGGTTCGTCCTCGACGTCACCATCACCGCAAGCCTGACGACCATCCATCGCCAGGCCGACGGCAGCGGCATTCCGGCAGCGGCTGCGGTGATCCGGTGCCGGGAGATGCCTGATCTGCCGGCCTATGCCGGCATCGGCAACGGCATCTCGATGGTGATGGCCACCGGACGAGAAGCAATCGCCGAAGCCACGGTGCAGATACATGCCGACATGGGCGGCCGCACCGGTGACATCCTGATCGTCACCCCCGTCAACGACGGGCCTTGCGGCGTCATCGGCCTCAACCGGCGGCTGCACGATGCCCATGTCCGCGCCACCGGTCTCCAAGAGCTGCGCGGGTCGCTCGGCGATATCTTCTCGGCCGGCGAGCCGCTCCTGCACTGTCGCAATAACTACAAGCGCGGGCTGTTCAACGGCTCGATGGGGATCGTGCGCCGGATTGATCGCGTCGAACGACAGATCGTCGCGACCTTCGACGGCGAAGAGCATGTCTTCGCCGTCGAAGACCTGGTCGATCTCGCGCTCGGATACGCGCTCACCTGTCACCGCGCCCAGGGATCTGAAGCCGACTACGTTATCGTCGCGCTGCCACCGAGCCGGCTGCTCGACCCGTCCTGGCTCTACACTGCGATCACCCGCGCGCGGAAACAGGTCGTTATCGTCGGTCAGCCGGGTACAATGACGGATGCCTTGCAGCGGCCGTATGCCGATGAACGGAGGGCTGTCGGACTCGTTTGGGAAAGCAGGCTGCCGTTCTGATCATATGATTGTGTAGAATAGACCGCGTAGCGGCGATCGTTGAGGATCCTATGCCGGAAATCGTAACGGTCTCGGAGAGGAAATCACGGGAAGCCGCACGTCGCTGTGCCGCTGCGCTCAACGTCATGGCTGAGGCCCGGGAATACGCGCTAACTCGCGGTGGGCGGTTCTACGTATTTGGTTCTGTCGCTGCAGGTCGGATCAAATACGATAGCGACTTCGATGTTGTCGTCGATTTCCCCTTCGGAATCGAAGCGGAAGCAGCCGATTTTGTGGAAGAAGCCTGCCAGCGGCGCCGTCTACCCTCGGACGTCCATTTGAAATCGAGAGCCAGCAAGCGGTTTCTCGATCGCATACGCGATCAAATAGTGTCGTTGCCATAGTGACAGTAGATGGCCAGACATCGAGGCAGATTCCTAAAAGGCAATCGTAGTCGTCCGACTTCCTGAAGCCGAAGCCCGGCATCATCAGTCTGATCCCCGGAGCCGCCGTCGCAGGCGTCCGCGGGCAACGGCGCGCACAGCCTGCAAGGGCAAAGAGCGAAGCGTCCCTTGCAGGCGAGCACGTCGATGCCAAGGAAGAGCCAAAGACGAAAGGCGCTCGGGGGCAGACGTCCTGATCCCTGGAAAGCCCGAGCAAACCTTGATTGGCAGTGATATGCCGACTTATCTGAAGTCGGAATGCCGCGGAAAAATATGCCGTAACCTAAGACGTTCTACATACACACGATTTTTTCTAATCAATAATATAACTGCGGCAGCACGACGGGATGTTCGTGAGGGCGCAATTTCAGGTCGTTTCAAAAATGGAGCCCGCCGCAAGGCGGGTTTTCATTTGATTGCATCTTTATCTCAAAGGACTAGGCGACGATGATCAATCGACCTCAAGTTCTTGATCACATGGGTCTCTATATTAATCACCCGCCCGTCAAAGAATTATCAAAGATAAGCGAGAGGGTATTCGACCTCTTTCACACCATCATGGGTGGTCATGAAAAACAGCAGCAAAGTGATCGCGATTATCTAGTAACACGCTTGATCTACATCTCAGAAATCACAAGCACAGCGATTAGGCTAAATGCAAGTTGGGCTCTTACCCACGCCGCAATGTCGCTTGCTAGAGATCGCTACGAGCAAGTTGTGCGTTTTTCTTGGTTGGCTCGTCAAAAAGACGACGCTGAAATGCAAAAATTCTATGCCTACTATCACGCACGCGCGAACAAAATATTCAGGAGCCTTAAAGACAAAGCAAAAGAAGAATTCGATAAGATGGTGGACAATCCGCCAGAGTGGACTACGCGACCCTTCACATCCGATGAGAAGAAGTATTTTGAGGCTTGGGACACTCTCGACCTGCTCTCGCTAGTAAAAAAGCGTGATAAGATTGAGCCTCTAGGACAATCTCTTTTAGCGATCCAGAAATTGGAGCAGTATTATCCTGCTGTTTATCAACAATTTAGCTCCGTTTCGCACACTGACATGTATAGCGTTGCCCTACTCGGCCTTCATAAAAATGCGCTGGGCGATTTCGTGCTTGCTCCAGACCCATATTGGCCCGCGTTTCTTACCTGCTTCAACGCTCTTTTCGACACGCTACAATGCTTTGAGTGCGCGCAAGGTTTTTACAACAAAGACTGCGAAAAAGATTTCGCCGAAATTTTTCAAGAATGGGACAACTTAGCCAACAAGTTACACGGTTAAGCTATCCCAACCTTGCCCCACACCACCACCGTCCCCATCTAGGTCGGACACGTCACGCACGAGTCCCCCGCCTCCATGAAGAAAATCGGCTTTCTCTCCTTCGGCCACTGGTCGCCGTCGCCGCATTCGCAGACACGCTCGGCCTCTGACACGCTGCTGCAATCCATTGATCTCGCCGTCGCGGCCGAACAGCTTGGCGCGGATGGCGCGTATTTTCGCGTCCATCATTTCGCGCGCCAACTGGCGTCGCCCTTCCCGCTGCTCGCCGCTGTCGGCGCGAGGACCAGCAAGATCGAGATCGGCACCGCCGTGATCGACATGCGCTATGAGAACCCGCTCTACATGGTGGAGGACGCCAGCGCCGCCGATCTCATCGCAGGCGGGCGCTTGCAGTTGGGGATCAGCCGTGGCTCTCCCGAACAGGTCATCGAAGGCTGGCGCTATTTCGGCTATCAGCCCAATGAGGGCGAAACCGATGCCGACATGGGCCGCCGCCACGGCGAAGTGTTCTACGACATGCTCAAGGGCAAGGGTTTCGCGCAGCCGAACCCGCGCCCGATGTTTCCCAATCCGCCCGGCCTCCTGCGCCTTGAGCCGCATTCGGAAGGATTGCGCGACCGCATCTGGTGGGGCGCGGCGTCGAATGCGACCGCGCAGTGGGCGGGCAAGCTCGGCATGAATCTTCAAAGCTCGACATTGAAGAAGAACGAGACCAACGAGCCGTTCCATGTGCAGCAGGCCAAGCAGATCCGTCTCTATCGCGAGGCGTACAAGGAGGCGGGCCACACCCGCACGCCGCGCGTCTCTGTCAGCCGCAGCATCTTCGCGCTGATGGACGATCGCGACCGCGACTATTTCGGCAGCGGCAACGAGGACAGCGATCAGGTCGGATTCATCGAGGCCGATATGCAGGCGATCTTCGGGCGCGGCTACACGGCGGAGCCGGACAAGCTAATCGACCTGTTGAAGGCGGACGAAGGCATCGCGGAAGCCGATACGCTGTTGCTGACGGTGCCCAATCAGTTGGGCGTCGATTACAATGCCCATGTCATTGAATCGATCCTGAAGCATGTGGCCCCGGCGCTGGGCTGGCGCTGAGACCCTCGTTTTCGCTTTAAAAAACGGTTTAAGTCCTTTCAAGGGAACTGCCGCAAAAGATACTCCACCTTGCGCGGGCCAAATGCGCTACGCTCCTTTCGGGCACCGGCATCACATGCCTGAAAGGACGATCCCCATGTCACTCACCTTCCTTCGCGCCCAGGGCCACGATTACCCAAGCGGCACGTTCCTGTTCTTCATGGCCGATGGCGCCACCGAAATTCAGTGCGGCGTCTCGGATTCGGCGATGGACGACGCCGAGAAGGCGCGCAACGTCCGCGACAGCCAGCGCGGCGATCAGTTCGCGCGCCTGCAGGACCGCATCACGGCCTGCGCCGCCCGCAAATACAGCGATGGCGATCTCGAAGCCGGCGCGACGCGGATCGTCGTCCGCTCCATCGACCTCACGCCGCGCAAGTAGCGCCGCGTATTCCGCACCGCACATAACCTTCTGCGATAGGTCAGCCCTGCTGCTGGAACGCTTACGCGCGCGGCGTATTGTTATCTTCGGAGGCGAGCGGAGTGACGCGCATGCGGCTTCATCTCGACAGCGAGAAACATGAAGCGCAGATGTGTCTGGCGCTGGTGATCGCGATCATGATCCTCACGGGGTCCGCGATCCTGTACATGGGTACACACTATCACGTGACAGCGCAGACCGTGAAGCGAACCCCGCTCGCCTCGCCGCTCTGACAGGATCATGCGCCGTGCGGCTGCGCTCCGCGCGCTTATCGCGCGCGCGTTTCCTAACTGCGTAAATCCGCAGGCGTCATCGCGTATTTCAGCCGGAACAGTCCCGGCAACGCGCCGGGCGCGGCGCCTTCCGCTTCCAGTTCCTTCGGCGCCAGCAGGCTGTGCGCGATCTCCTGCAGCGCGTCGCTGCTGGAGCCCGACACCAGCACGATCCAGTCCGCCGCCGCGTCGCCGCCGCGAATGCGCTGTTCCTCGGTCTGGCCGGCCTGCGGCGTGTCGGTGTGAAGCAGATGCGCGCCGGTGAAACTGCCCTTTTCCGGCAGCCTTGCCACCACGTCGCGCAGATGCGCGGACAGCGCCGGCGCCCGCGCGGGCTGCGGCGACAGGCGCAGCGTCAGCATCGCGCCGCCGATCCCGCCGCCATGGCTCGCGATCACCCGGCACTGGCTGCGCACCATGTTGCGGTGATGCGGCATCATCTTCTTCGACCAGGGCGTGGGGTCGTTCAGCCGCGCCATATAGTCCGGCGAGGTCAGCGTCTCGTAAGCGTCGAGTTCATAAAAGACGAAAAAGCCGACGCCGCCGTCGGCGGCCGCCCAGCGCGAGCCGCGCAGGAACCCGGGAAGGTGCAGGCGCTCGGGGAAATGCTCGTGGGAATGCCAGTCCTCGAACTCGGCGCGCTGCTCGCGCGCCATGTCCCACCACATCGCCACCGCCGCTTTGCCGAGCAAGGCCATCCGCAATCCCCTTCGCGGGGACTATACACCATCGCTGACGCTATGCCTCGGCCTTGCGATCTCGCCGCGCGTGGTGGCGAGGCCCATCTCGAAGCTGTCGGCGATCCGCCGGGCGCGGACGATGAACGCCTCGGCCACGTCGCTCTGGAAAATCTCCCGCACGGTGGCCTCGAACAGGGCCAGCCAGCGGTCGAAATGTTCGCCCCTGAGCGGCAGCATCAGGTGCGGACGCATCGGCCGGCCGTTATAACGGCCGGTCTTGAGCATCATCGACGACCAGAAATCGCTGATCTGCGCGATGTGATGGTCCCAGTCCTTCACCTGCGCGTTGAAGATCGGCCCGATCAGGCCGTCCTCGCGGGCGCGGCCATAGAAGGTCGCCACAAGACGGGCGATCTTCTCCTCGGTGAGGTCAGGATGAAAGCTGTGCAGGGCGGAACTGGCCGGCTCGGTCATGCCCTGATGTAGGCCACCCGCCGCACGCGGACAAGGCAACAGGCAAGGAATGGACAAGCCGCGCAGCGCATGGCCGCGCCGCGGTCCTGTCTTGATCCAGGTCCTTGCTCATCCAGGTCCTTGCTATTTGCAGATCCTGTCGCGGCGCTTGTCCTGCAGCCGGCGTTCGCAATAGTTGATGCAGTACTTCCCGCCAGCCTTGGCGCAAGCGGCGGTGCATTTGTCGTAGCTGCAGCCCCATGAGTCCGCGCGGACGCTGTCCGGCACGGACGCGAACGACATCACCACCGCGACTGCGATCAATCCCCTGACGAGCATGCCGGCCTCCCGTTCCTGTGGGCCTGATCGAGACTACACCTGATTGCTCCCGCGCGAACTATCCAAACGGACAGTGCCGCCGTCCGCCAACCGCACTTTCCGTTTGACCCGGCATGTGCCCCGACGGAAACTGATCCGCGGCTTCCTGCCGCGTGAGGACATCATGCCCAACTCCATGGAGCGCGGACCGGGACCGGACCGCATGCGGCGCGGACTACGCGCATCGCGCGCCGCAATGGCCGCCGCCGCGATCGCGGCGCTGATCGCCGCCGGGACCTCCGCATCCGCGCAAAGCAAATCCAACCGCATTCAATACGAGTATGTGCCGCCGAAGAACCCGGCGCATCAGGCCATTTACGAGCAGATGAAGCAGGGCCGCGCCCTCGAGAATTTGCAGGAATTGCTGAGTCCGCTTCGCCTGCCCTATCCGCTGAAGCTGACAGTCGCAGGCTGCGACGGCGTTCCGAACGCCTGGTACAGCAACGAGGTCGTCAAGGTCTGTTACGAATTGCTGGCGGAGTTTCTGAAGCACGCATCGAAGCAGGAGCTTCCCATGGGGATTACCCGCGCCGATACCATTCTCGGCCCGGTTCTCGATGTCTTCCTGCACGAGACCGGCCATGCCGTCTATGACATGCTGCAGATTCCCATCCTCGGCCGTCAGGAGGACGCCGCCGACCAGTTCGCCGCCTATCTTATCCTGCGGCTCCCCAAGGAAGACGCGCGCCGGCTGATCCTCGGCGCAGCCTACGGCTACAACATCCAGATGCCGCAGGGTGTCAGGGTCACCATGGAGGTGGATGCGTTCTCGAACGAACATTCCCTGCCCGCACAGCGCGCCTACAACATCCTGTGCATCGCCTATGGCGCGGACAGCAAGCTGTTTGCCGATGTGGTCGAACTGGAATTCCTGCCGAAGAAGCGTGCCGAACTCTGCCCTTACGAGTACGAAGACCTCACCTTCGCGATGAACAAGCTGATCCGCCCGCATATCGACATGAAGCGCGCCGCGAAGTTTCACGAGGTCTGGGCGCGAACAGTCACCGCGCGGCGGGAGCGTCTGGCGCGTCCCTGAGCCAATCGCCGTCTCCTGCGCGGCGCTGTCTCACGCCGTCTTGTCGGTGATCTGGCCGGGACTGTTGCTGCCGCCCTGTTTCGCCTGCTGCTCGATCAGCTTCTGGATCTTCTCCATCACCGCGCGCTGCGCGTCCGGGTCCATCGCCGCGAACTGCTCCGGCGTGATGCCGAGCTGGCCGAGCATGGCGTCGAACATCTTTTCGGCGGGCGTCTTTTGCGCGTAGTCGAGGAATTTCTCCTCCACGCTCTGCGCGCCGAGCGGCTTGTCCAGCTTGCCCGAGGTCATGGTGCTGACGAGCGGTGTTGTTGTGATTGAAATCGACATGCCAAGCCCCGATTGAACCCGCCATGCTTCAGCAAGCCGCGTGCCAGACCAGACCGATCAGAAAGCTGCTGTTTTACTGATGAATCCCGGTATCGGCAGCGCGCAAAAGATTCCGCCTGCCGCGAAAAGAGAAAAATTTGCCGGGTGGAATTTTCCGCGCCGCTGTTTGAAACAGCATGGCGCGGTTTCCGCGTTTGATCCGGATCAAGGGGCGCGTATGGTTCGCCATGCACAAGACAGGATCACATCAGGAGACCCGAAGATGTCCGCATCCGATATCGCCAACCGTCATTTCGCGGCGGCCATCGCCGAAGCCACGGCGTCCGGACAGGACAGCGACGGCGTCTGCCGCGCGCTGCTCGGCCTTGTGGTGAACAAGTATCTGGAGACGCGCGGCGTGGCCGATGTCCAGTCCGAGTTGCGCTTTCTGGCCGACAACTGCGATCCGGATACCGACTTCGCGTTCATGAGGCCGTGACACACCTCGCGCTCATCCCCGCGCATGCGGGGATGAGCGGAATTGGCGAGCCTGACAATGTCGCCAGTGCTCGCGCTCCGGCCTCAGCCCTTCGCGTAGTTGTAGAAGCCCTGCCCGGTCTTGCGGCCGAGATGGCCGGCGTCGACCAGTTCCTTGAGCAGCGGCGCGGGGCGATACTTCGGATCGTTGAAGCCGGTGTAGAACACGTCCATCACCGACAGCATGGTGTCGAGGCCGATCATGTCCGCCAGCGCCAGCGGCCCGATCGGGTGGTTGCAGCCGAGCTTCATGCCGGCGTCGATCTCTTCCGCCGAGGCGATGCCTTCCGACAGCGCGAAGATCGCCTCGTTGATCATCGGGCACAGGATGCGGTTGACCGCGAAACCCGGGCTGTTCTTGGCGGTGACCGCGACCTTGCCGACGCGCTGGGCGAAGGCGAGCGCCTTGGCGTGGGTGTCGTCGGAAGTCTGCAGGCCGCGGATCAGTTCGAGCAACTGCATCACCGGCACCGGATTGAAGAAGTGCATGCCGATGAAGCGGTCGGGGCGATCGGTCGCCGCCGCGAGGCGCGTCACCGAGATCGACGAGGTGTTGGTGGCCACCAGCGCGCGCGGCTGCAGGTTGGCGCAGAGGTCCTTCAGAATCTTGATCTTGAGGTCTTCGTTTTCGGTCGCGGCCTCGATCACCAGATCGCAGGACGACAGTTTGGATTTATCGGTGGTGCCGTTGACCCGCTTCAGCACTGCGTCACGGTCGGCTGCGCTCATCTTGTCCTTCTTGACGAGGCGGTCGAGGCTGCCGCCGATGGTCGCGACACCGCGCGACACGGCCGCGTCGGAAATGTCCACCATCACGACCTGCAGGCCCGCCGCCGCGCAAATCTGCGCGATACCGTTGCCCATGGTGCCGGCGCCGATAATGCCAACCGTCTCAATCATGTCCCGTGTCCTTTCAATGCTTCATCTCAAGGGCGGACCATCCCTAAGGAACCGCCCGCGCCATCCATGGCTGGGGTATCTACTCCGCTCCGCCCGGCGGCGCTACAGCTAACAGGGCCTCCAAAGCTCCCCCGCCGGCGTCGAACCGGCCCGTCCACTGCGCCGACCAATGGGCATGATAGTCATTCCGCCCGATCCCCTGCCCCTGACGCCTCTGACCCGGCGGTTGATCGCCGAGGCCGCTACCCTGCCATTGCGGGATGCGGCCTCCGCGCTGTGGTGGCAACGATCAACCTTCATCCGTGAGGGCGAAGCCGCTGCGCCTCAGGATCTCAGCAACCGGGCGGATGCGATTGTCTATGGACAGATGCTCGCGGAAGGTCTGGCGCAGGATCGCGCCGCCGCTCCCGGCAGCGGCGCTGTCCTGCGCCTGCGGCGCGCCCACCCACGGGCTGGCGACACTGAACTTCGCGACGCGATCCTTGCAGCGGTCAAGTTCGACGACGACTGCAACCGCTTTTTCGCCAACGACGGCACGGACTACGAGCAGCAGGTGCAGCATGCCGTCGCGCGCGCGAGCAGGCTGTCCCCGGGATATCTGGAGACAACATTGCGCGACGCGCGTTACCAGTTGGCCAAGAACATGCGCTAGCCGCTTCGCGGCCTATGTCGGCAGTGTCGTTCCTGCCTGCTCCGCCACGATGTAAGAAGCGTACCAGTCCGGCCAGTTCTCATCGTGCTTGCCGCCGTTGCGCTTCTCGTGTTCGCCATGTGCCGCCGCGGCGCGCCGGAGCGCAGCCGCAAGGTCGGCGGATGACGTGAACGTGGTGTCGCCTTCAACGCGGCCGGGCAGCCGCCCGGTGATTTCCTGAAACAGCCAGCCATTGCCGTCCGGATCGTTGAACGATGCGAACGAACGATAGCTGCCGCGATCAGGGTCCGGACCCGCTACGCGAATCCGGCCGAACAGGTAAGGCTCATCCGGGCCGACATAGGCATTGCCGGCACCGTGAAATAACGCACTGACCGCGACACCGCGCCCGAGCAGGTCGTTACGGGCAGCCTCGATGTCGGAAACGATGAGATAGAGTCCCTTGGCAGACCCAGGGGCCGCGGCGGTGACGTTCTTGCCGAAGATGACCGAGCATCCGGAACTCGGCGGCGTGAATTGAATCACCCGAAAGTCGTCGCCGGAAGCGAAATCGGCATCCAGCCGCCATCCCAGCGAACTGTAAAAGTTCTTGGCCCGATCGACATCCGATACGGGGATCACGACGATTTCGAGTTTCATGTCAGTTCCGCGCGCGGCGGCTTCCGGACTGCTCATGCTGGACTCCCCGGGTTGCGAGCCGTGAGAAACACATCTGAGAGTATGGAGAACTTATCCCACGTCGGTGTGATATCACAGGTCTAGTATGGCGGCGGCCTCAATACGCGATGCCGAGTTCATTGTAGAGATTGCGCAGCACCGCCGGCAACGCCTCGGGCAAATCTTCCGCGATCAGCCCGGGGCCGGCCTCCTGCCCCGCCTCGCCATGCATCCAGGCCCCGATGCAGGCCGCCTCGAACGCCGGCACGCGCTGCGCCAGCATGCCGCCGGCGATCCCGGCCAGCACATCACCCGATCCCGCCGTCGCAAGCCATGGCGGCGCATTGGCCGTGATCGCTGCGCGGCCATCGGGAGCGGCGATCACGGTGTCGGCCCCTTTCAGCAGCACCACCGCCCCGGACTGAACCGCAGCTAGCCGCGCCCGTTCAAGTTTTGAGGCATGTGGATGACTTGATGCCAACGTGCTGAACAAGCGGGCAAATTCACCATCATGGGGCGTGAGGATAACCTGTGGATCGTTGTGGTTTTTGATTGCCGCGAACAGTGCCTGCGGATCGTCCGCGAAACTCGTGAGCGCATCCGCATCGAGCACGGCGCTGCGCTGCGCCGACAGCGCGGCAAACACCATGGCGCGTGTCCGCTCGCCAACGCCGGATGCCGGTCCGATGACGCAGGCGTTGAGCCGCTTGTCGCCAAGCAGATCGGCGAACTGCTGCGCGCTCTCTGTCTCACGCACCATCACCGCCGTCAGCGCGGCTGCATTTACCGCGAGCGCATCGTGCGGTGACGCCACCGTGACAAGGCCTGCGCCCGCCCTCAGCGCGGCCCGCGCGGAAAGACGCGCGGCTCCGGTTGAGGTCAGATCGCCGGACACAACCACCGCGTGACCGCGCGCATATTTGTGACCGTCCGCCTGCGGCGACGGAAAAATGTCGGCCCACAGGTCCGGTACATTCTCGAAGGTCCTCGGCGCGACGGTATCGAGCACATCCGCGCCGATGCCGATGTCGGCCACCTCGACCTCGCCGCAATGAATCCGTCCCGGCAGCAACAGGTGTCCCGGCTTGCGGCGGAAGAAGGTGACGGTCGCGGATGCTTCCACCGCGATGCCCATCACCTCGCCGGTATCGCCGTTGATGCCGCTCGGCAGATCGACGGCGAGGATCGGCGCGCCGCTGGCGTTCATCGCCGCGATCATCGCAAAGGGATCGCCCTTCACCGGACGATTCAGCCCCGCCCCGAACAGCGCATCAACAATCAGGTTGGGCCGCCCCAGCGCTGCCGGATCGCACGGCAGGACCTCGCCCGTCCATTGCGCGGACGCGAGCGCGGCATCGCCCGTCAGCGTGGCGCGGTCGCACAGCAGGATCACGGACACATCGCGTCCCCGCGCCGCCAGCTCCGCCGCCGCGATGAACCCGTCGCCGCCATTGTTGCCGCGTCCGGCCACCACGACGATGCGGCCGCGCCCGGCCATCGCCTCGGCGGCCTCCGCCACCGCCCGTCCGGCGCTCTGCATCAGGCTGAAACCGCTGGTGCCGCCCGCGATCGCAGCCTGGTCCGCCGCCATCATCTCCGAGACTGTCAGGATTTCCATGCGCCGATCGTCCGTTTGCTTCGCCTTATCCTGAGGCAATGTGATGGAAGAAGAATCCGAAGCATCAGTCTACTTTTTGTGCAATTGCCTAATTCATGGACTTTCGCTCTGACGGCATTCGCCGCACAAAGAGGCAAAACCACCTCTAACGGAATGATATCGTTGTCCAATTCGATGTCTTAATAAATTGGCACAGACCCTGCTTTTAGGGGAGGACTTTGGATCGCCTCGCTCGCCGGTGAAAGTTCAGGCGGGCACGACAGTCGTCTCCCGGGCCCTCACCTTGCCCGTGCGGCGGCTGTGACGACGAACCGAGGTGACGAGCGCGTCCGCCGCGCATATGGAAGTACAACAGACAGACCAGCAAGACGTGCCGGGGAGACGCTCAGTGAAAAAGATCGAGGCCATCATCAAGCCCTTCAAACTCGACGAGGTGAAGGAAGCCCTTCAGGAAGTCGGGATTCAAGGCATCACCGTCACCGAGGCCAAGGGCTTCGGGCGGCAGAAGGGCCATGCCGAGCTCTACCGCGGCGCGGAATACATCGTGGATTTCCTGCCGAAGGTGAAAATCGAGATTGTGATTGGCGACGATCTTGTCGAGAAAGCCATCGACGCGATCCGGCGCGCCGCCCAGACTGGCCGGATCGGCGACGGAAAGATCTTCGTTTCCAATATCGAGGAGGCCATCCGCATCCGGACCGGCGAATCCGGCCTCGACGCCATCTAGGTCCGTCCGGGATTCTTGCACGGTATTGCGGCACGGCCGGGCTTGACCGGCAGCCATTTTATGCCACGAACTTAGCCCGCCACGACACGGGGCCTCCCTGGGCGGCCCCACCGCCAGAATTAACGTCCCAAACCACGACGACCATCACGACACCAAGCCATAAGGGGTATTCATGAAGACCGCCAAAGACGTCCTCAAGTCGATCAAGGACAACGACGTCAAGTACGTCGACCTGCGTTTCACCGATCCGCGCGGCAAGTGGCAGCACGTCACCTTCGACGTCTCGATGATCGACGAAGACATCTTCGCCGAAGGCACGATGTTCGACGGCTCCTCGATCGCCGGCTGGAAGGCGATCAACGAATCCGACATGACCCTGATGCCGGACCCCACCACCGCCACCATCGACCCGTTCTTTGCCGAGACCACCATGGTCATTGTCTGCGACATTCTCGAGCCGTCGACCGGCGAGCCCTACAACCGCGACCCGCGCGGCATCGCCAAGAAGGCGGAAGCCCAGGTCAAGGCGATGGGCGTGGGCGATACCGTGTTCGTCGGCCCGGAAGCCGAATTCTTCGTGTTCGACGACGTGCGCTACTCGGCGAACCCCTACAACACCGGCTTCAGGCTGGACTCGTCCGAACTGCCGACCAACTCGGACACCGAGTATGAAGGCGGCAACCTCGGCCACCGCATCCGCACCAAGGGCGGCTACTTCCCGGTTCCGCCGCAGGACTCGGTGCAGGACATGCGCTCGGAAATGCTCGGCTCGATGGCCAAGATGGGCGTCAAGGTCGAGAAGCATCACCACGAAGTGGCGTCGGCCCAGCACGAACTCGGCATGAAGTTCGACACGCTCACCCACATGGCCGACCAGATGCAGGTCTACAAGTACTGCATCCATCAGGTCGCCCACATCTACGGCAAGACCGCCACCTTCATGCCCAAGCCCGTCTATGGCGACAACGGCTCGGGCATGCATGTGCACCAGTCGATCTGGAAGGACGGCAAGCCGACCTTCGCCGGCAACAAGTATGCCGACCTCTCCGAGACCTGCCTCCACTACATCGGCGGCATCATCAAGCACGCCAAGGCCATCAACGCCTTCACCAACCCGTCGACCAACTCCTACAAGCGTCTGGTCCCGGGCTATGAAGCGCCGGTGCTGCTCGCCTATTCGGCGCGCAACCGCTCGGCCTCCTGCCGCATCCCCTACACGACCTCGCCGAAGGCGAAGCGCGTCGAAGTGCGTTTCCCGGATCCGATGGCGAACCCCTATCTCGCCTTCGCGGCGATGCTGATGGCCGGCCTCGACGGCATCAAGAACAAGATCGACCCGGGTCCGGCGATGGACAAGGACCTCTACGACCTGCCGAAGGAGGAACTGAAGACCATCCCGACGGTGTGCGGCAGCTTGCGCGAGGCCCTCGAAAGCCTCGACAAGGACCGCGCGTTCCTCAAGGCCGGCGGCGTGTTCGACGACGACTTCATCGACAGCTTCATCGAGCTGAAGATGACCGAAGTCGAGCGCTTCGAGATGACCCCGCATCCGGTCGAGTTCGACATGTACTATTCGCAGTAAGCCCTGCGCGGCTTACGCAAACGGAAAGGCGCTCCGAAAGGAGCGCCTTTTTGCTTGGAAATCTGCACTAGAGAACACGATGCCTCTGCGGGGCACTAGAAAACCAGTGAGCGATGAATGGTTGCGCCGGCCCAAGCGCCATCCGCAACGGCGAGAGAGACAGAGTGAGGAACGCGCGCGGTGTCACCGCAGGCAAAAGCACCGGGAATGCTCGTTTCCTTCATGTCGTCGGTATGAACCTGGGTGCCGAAAGGCGTTTCCGCGAGCGCGCAGCCGAGCCCCGTCGCGACCGGTGTCGAGGGCGTATTTCGGGGCGCCGTGAACAGTCCGGCGAATGTCAGCCGCCGGTTGTCGGCGAGAACGACATCCGCTTCGTTATCAAGGCGCAGGATCGGCGTCTCCTCGATTGCGACCCCGCGTGCGGCCAGATCGGCCCGTGAAGCATCGTCGAGCGTGACGAGACCGTTGGTAAAAAACGTCACATTTCCCCATTCGGGAATCAGCTGCGCCTGATGCACCGACATCGGTCCGGCCGCGATGACCCCGATATGCCCCTGATTCAGTTCGTAGCCATGGCAGTAAGGGCAATGAAACACGCTCTTGCCCCACCGTTCGGCCAAACCTTCGACGTTCGGCAACGCATCGCTGACACCCGTCGCAAACAAAATCCTGCGGCTTTCATAGCGGGCACCACGCGCGGTCACGACAGCGAACATATCTTTGCGTCCCGATACGGCCTCGGCGGTATCTTCGATCCAGGTCAGCGTCGGATAAGCCTCAAGTTGCGCACGAGCGGTGCGGGCAATCTGCGCCGGGTCCACTCCATCCTGACCGAGAAATCCATGCGCATGACTCGCAAAGCGATTGCGGCGCATCCCGGCGTCGATCACCAGAACGCTGCGCCTTGCACGCAGAAGCTGCAGAGCCGCGGCCATCCCCGCATAGCTGCCGCCCACGACAGTCACATCATGTTCCATTGCTTATCCCTTTCGTTTTCGCCATGCGGCGTGCCGGCGGCTGAAATCCGTCGCCAGACTGGCAAGCGTGACATGAGCAAACCGCTCGAGAAGCAGAGCCTCGGCATCCGCGAATGCCTCATCCAGCGCCGCATTCACCGCCTGTTCGACAAGGCAGTCTGGTGTCTCGTTGCGATTTCCGATGGCGAACACCGCAGGCTCGCCCAGCACCTGATGCAGATCGCGCAGCGTCACCCTGCGCAAATCCGCCTCAATGCGCCAGCCACCGGCATGCCCGCGCGCCGACGTAACAATGCCGGCGTCGCGCAGCATTCCCATCGTGCGCCTCACAACAACGGGATTGGTGCGCATGCACTGGCCAAGCTGTTCTGAAGTCATGGGCTCGCCATGCTCAGCCATGTGCAGGAGCGCGTGGAGAACGGACGAAAGACGGCTATCTCTTTTCATGTAACTTCGATTATTACATTTAAGACCGGGATTCAAGTCTGAAAATCCTGAATGGCCGGGGGTCCGGAAAATGCCCGATCAGGCCCGCTTCTTGTCCGTCTTCACCCGTACCGTCGTTTTCGTGACCTTCGCCGCGGAACGCTTTTCCGCGACGTTCTTCTTCGCCCTCTTCCCCCGATTGAACGCGATCGCCGCCTGCACCAGTTTCTTCAACGCGGGCGCATTGACCTTGTCGCCCTCGGAAAAATCAATCGCGCGCCAGACCTTGCCGTTGAAGCCCGCATTGAAGAGCCCGTCGGGATCGGCGAGCGACGCGCCGTGCGCAAACGTCAGCTTCACCTTATCCCTGTGGGCGTTACCGACCGCGATGATGCCGCCGCATTCCCACACCGGGCTTCCCATCCACTTCCATTCCTCGACGATCTGCTTGTCGGCGCCAAGGATGGCTTTCCGAACGGCGGCAAGCGTCTTGCCGCGCCAGTCGGTGGTCTTGGCGATCAACTGGTCGATTTTTTCCGAGGGAGTCATTTACGCCTCTTGTGGGTTGCGCTTCATGCGACCGAAATGGACGTCATTCCCGGGGGGGCGCCGAAAGCGCGAGCCCGGAATCCAGACGAACAGAGCACGATGCTTCTGGATTCCGGGCCTACCGCTTCGCGGCGTCCCGGAATGACCGCCGAAGGTTTTTCAACAGCCCGCATACTTTAACACGGCGATATCACTCCGCCCGCGCCAGCACCTGTTCCAGATTTCCGAAAAACTGCTCCCAGCCATGCCGCGCGCCGCCGAAGGCCTGTTTCTGGTCAGGGCGGAAGCCGGACTGCTCCATGCGCAGATGCGTGCCCATACCCGTCGGCGTGAGCGTGAACGTCACGGTGCTTTGCAGATTGAACGCCGGATCGTCATGCGCGAAATTCCAGGTGTAGGACAGCGCCCTGTTCGGCGCGAGCGTCAGCACCTCGCAATCCAGTACGCCGCCCCACTCGCCGCGCAGATTGAAGCGATGGCCCACCGCCGGCACGAAATCGTTCTTCATCAGCCACTCCTCGATCAGGTGCGGCTGCGTCAGCGCGCGCCAGAGCTTTTCCGGCGGATGAGCAAATTCACGCTCGACAATGACGGAGCGGAGTTCGGTTGCGCTGTCGTTCATTGGTCCATCCTTTTGAGCAGGTTTTCGAGATCGTCGAACCGCTTCTCCCAGAAACCGGCCATGCGGCTGGTCCAGTCGAGCAGCGGCGCCAGCGCGCGCGGCTGCGCGCTGTAGTGGGTCTGCCGCCCTTCGTGGCGGTCACGCACCAGCCCGGCCTGTTTCAGAACACCAAGGTGTTTCGAGACGGCCGGTTGCGAGATTCCGGCCTGCGCCGTCAGCGCGCCGACGGTTTGCTCCCCGACGCGGCACAGCCGCTCGAAGATCGCCCGGCGCGTCGGATCGGCCAGTGTCTTGAAAAGAACGTCCTGTGTGTTCGGCATTTGATCAATAACCCGCTGGCTATGGATTAATACATAGCCAGCGGGTTATGATTTGGTCAAGCGGCAATCGTGCCGCTAGTCGCGCCGGAAGGCCTGCACCGGGACGAAGCCCGCATCGGGCGGCGGCACGGCGACAATCCCCGCCGCCTTCAGGGCCGCGGCGGCTTGCGCCGGGTCACCCGCCCATGGCAACCGCGACTGAATATCCCGCGTCACCGGCTCGCCCATCGCCCCGCCGTAGTCGAGCGGCCAGAACCCGGACGGCACGATCTCCAGCGACATCCGGCGCAACGCGAATCCGTCCCCAAGGGAGGCTGCGAGTTTCGATGGCTCGGCCACGCGTGCCGAGGCCGGGCTTGCCGGATCGGAGAATGTCACGAGTGTCGGGATCAGTTCGCCCGTCACCGCGATGCTCCCGGTTTGCTTCTTCACCTCGCGAAAATCCAGCCGCCTCCCGGCGGCGGCGAACGCGCGCAACGGCAGGTAATTCAGGCCGTCGGTCTCGGCCGGGCTCGTTCCGTGCAGGAGCAGCGCGACGAGATTCCGCCCGTTGCCGAGATCGACGAACAGAGCGTCGCCCTTGATCCGTGGTCCGGCGGGTCCGCTGCCCGAGCCGCCATAGGCGCGGTTGGGATGGACCGAGATCACACCGGACGCCGAGCGGACACCACCGGGCGTCTCTACTTCAAGGGTGAGCCGGTATTTGTGATCAGGCCGGTAAAGATAAATCCGCTCGCCGATCACCAGCGCGGCGAACAGCACCGCAAGGCCGATCCATCTCTTCCAGTTCATGCCGCGTGACCTTCGATCTGCACCAAGCTGCTTGAATTAGGCGCGGTCCGCGCCGCTGTCACGCCATCTTCTCTTGATCCGGCACAGCCTTTCAGGAAAGACTGACGCTGCAATAACGAAAGGACCGCCCGTGTCAGCCCCACTCGAGACCCGCGTTCAGACCCGCAGCGACCTCGCCTGGTCGATCGCGGTGGGCGGCATCGGCATCATCGCTTTCGCGGCCTTCCTGCTGTTCGCCTGGTATTATGCGGCCACGCTGTTTCTGGTGTTCGCTGGCGTGCTGCTCGGGGTCGCCCTCACCGCCATGACGCATCTCTTGCAGAAGGTGATGGGCGGGCCGCATGCGCTGCGCCTTGCACTGGTCTGCGTCGTGCTGGCGGGAATGCTGTCGGGCGTGGTGTTTCTCGGCGGCGCGACCATCGCGCGGCAGGCCGCCGTTCTGAGCAACACCCTCAAGTCGCAGCTCGTCACCGTCAAAACCTTCCTCGAACAGCATGGCGTTGATACCAGCTATCTCGAACTCGGCTCGGTGACGGCGACGCCGGCGAGCGCCACCGACGCGCCAACGGCCACACCGCCGGCGGCGCTCCCCAAGAATCTCCCAAGCGCGGGTGCCCTCGCCTCCGGCGGCGGCGCCATCGTCAGCCAGACCCTGAAGCTGCTGCTGGGGACGGTCAGCGCCGTCGGCAACTTCTTCATCGTGCTGTTCCTCGGCCTGTCCTTCGCGGCCCAACCAAGCGTGTACCGCAAGGGCCTGCTGGCGCTGTCGCCGAAGAAGCATCGCCACAGCGTCACGGTGGTGGTCGATCGCATCAGCGACACACTGGAGCGCTGGCTGATCGCCCAGATGATCACCATGGCGGCGGTGTTCATGGTGACATGGATCGGCCTGTCGATCATCGGCATCGACAGTTCGTTCATCCTTGGCATTCAGGCCGGCCTGCTGGCCTTCATCCCCACCGTCGGCGCGCTGGTCGGCGGCCTGATTATCGTGCTGGCGAGCCTGGCCTCGGGCTGGGTCGCCGCTTTCAGCGCGTTTCTGCTGTTCCTCGGTGTGCATGCGCTGGAAAGCTACATCCTGACTCCGATCATCCAGCGTCAGGCGCTCGACATCCCGCCGGCGACGCTGTTTGCATTCCAGATCCTGCTTGGCGTGGTGTTCGGGCTGTGGGGACTGGCGCTGGCGCTGCCGCTGATGGCCATTGTGAAGGTCATCATCACCTATCTGCGCGAGGAGGACGAGGTGCGCGAGCCGGAATTCGTGATCGCGGCGAAAACCTGAAAATAAAAAAGGCGCCTCTTCGGCGCCTTTTCCAGTCGCGGGGTGATGTGGTCAGAAACTCACCACCGTGTTGGTATGCTCGACCTCCGGGGGCGACGCGAAATGCGGGCCGACCAGCGCGCGCCACTCGGTGAAATCGGCGGACTCGCGGAAATCGACCGTGTGGTTTTCCAGCGTGTCCCACTTGATATGCAGCCGGTAACGCGACGGCTTTTCGATCGAGCGGTGCAGTTCAAAGCTCTTCCAGCCCTTGCAGCGCTTGAAAATGGTCTGCGCCATGGCGACGGCCGCCTCGAAATCCCTTTCGCTGCCCGGCTTGACTTCAATCTGCGCGATTTCGGTAATCATCGTTCTCCGCCCTTCTGATTTTGTCAGGCGGCTCTAGCGCAAAAACAGGCGGCGGAAAAGACAAAGAGCACCAAGAGCACCCTTCCCAAGCCGTGAAACGAACGCCGATGCTAGAAAAACGTGACTAGGATGCCGAGCAGTACCAGCGTGCAGCCGCCAAGCGCCACCGGCTGCCAGTCGAGCGCCGAGCCATAGCGGCCTTCGGCGCGCCGCGCCGCGATCAGGGCATTTTCGTATTCGTCAGATGTCGAGAACATGCAGGCAAAACCCGCGCGGGCGGACGCCACGCTCGCTTCAAGCGCGGAGATATCGGACTGGGAACGGTGACTGTGTGCAGTGGCCATGCCGTATCGTAGGACGCGCATGGTAAACAGAGTGTTAGCAGATCAGGCCGGCACCTCGGCGGGGCGCGCGGCCGCCTTCTCCACAGGCGCAGCGGCCGTTCCGATCATCTTGCGCCGCGCATCTTCCAGCGACAGCGGCTGTTCATTGGCGGCCTCGACGCGATTGCGGCCACCGCGCTTGGCCTGATACAGCGCGGTATCGGCGGAGGCCATCAGCACCTCGAGTTCGGTGTTCGCCGGACCGCCCGCGACACCGATGCTGACCGTGGTTTCCAGCGGAACGTCATCAATGGCGACGCCGGACGACTCGAAGGCTTCGCGGACGCGCTCCGCCGCGATCAGCGCTTCATCCATCGCGCATGGCAACAGCGCCGCGAATTCCTCGCCGCCGACCCGGCCGACAAGGTCCGTGATGCGGAGCGAGGCGACCACGACATTTGCGAACACCTGAAGCACGTCGTCGCCGGTGGCGTGGCCGAAGCGGTCGTTGACCGACTTGAAGTGGTCGATATCGAAGATCATCACAGTGACCGGACGTCCGGCTTTCGCCTCGCGCTCGATCATCCGGGATGTCGCCTCGCTGAATCCGCGCCGGTTCAGCAGGCCGGTGAGCGGATCAACCGAAGCCGCGGTCTTGTGCGCAGTGACGGTGCGCTCGGAAACCAGCATGAAGATGATGAACACCGTGCCGACCGCGTAGATCACGAGTTCAGCGGCGAAGGCGGCGACCCAGACCTGGCTCATGCCGGCGTTGCCGGGCCGGAATATGTCGCCCATCACGATCGGCAGCATCAGGACAGCGCCGTGCATCACCGGAATGGCGATGGCCGGCCAGCGCGCGCGCACCCCCTTGCGCCGCTCGCGCCACAGCTCCGCCGCGGTCAGCGAAGCGTAGATCGCGACAATGCCCGCGCCGAGCATCATGCGGATTTCGGGATCCATCGGATCGAGCAGGATCACCGCGGCGATCCACAGCGCAGGTCCGGCGAGCACGCCGATCCAGTTGGCCGGGCGGCCATGAAACGCGCGCGCCGCATCCCACATCAGCCCGCAGGCGATGAAGCCCACGGCGTTGACCGCCAGCGACAGTTCAAAGCCGAGTTCGGCGCCGCCTATCGTCCACAGCGCGACGGAGGCCGCGCCGAGAATATAGGCCGCGCCCCACCAGCCGAGCGCCGCGATCTTTTCCTGACGCCAGAAGAACAGCAGCAACACGCCCAGCATCGCTGCCGCCAGTGTCGCCACGAGGTAAAGCGTCGAAATGTCGAGAGACAAATGTGTGCCAGCCGGCATGTTCTATGCAGCGCTTAAAAATTCGACGGAGCCGGAATAGCTCCCTCAGCCATTGCCGAACCTAGCAACGGTCTCTTCGCACTCCGTTTGCGGCGGTCACACAATTTTCAGGAAAAATCGCTGCAATTCGGCGGTATCGGGAACAGCAAAAAGGGCGCCCGAAGGCGCCCTTTGTCCCGCGATTTGCGGAAAACTTGAATCGAAACGATGAGCGCTTCGAGAACTGAAGCGCGCCTTAGCGCTTCGAGAACTGGAAGGACCGGCGGGCCTTGGCCTTGCCGTACTTCTTGCGTTCGACGACGCGCGAGTCGCGGGTCAGGAAGCCGCCCTTCTTGAGGACGCCGCGCAGATCCGGCTCAAAGTGCGTGAGCGCCTTGGAGATGCCGTGACGCACGGCGCCGGCCTGACCCGACAGACCGCCGCCAGCGACGGTGCAGATCACGTCGTACTGGCCCTGACGGGCGGCAGCGACGATCGGCTGCTGGATCATCATGCGCAGCACCGGACGGGCGAAGTAAACCTCGACCTCGCGGGTGTTGACCACGATCTTGCCGGAGCCGGGCTTGATCCAGACGCGGGCGACCGCGTCCTTGCGCTTGCCGGTGGCATAGGCGCGGCCCTGCTTATCGACCTTCTTTTCGTACTTCGGAGCGTCGGGCGCGGAGGTCTTCAGCGCCGAGAGCTGATCGAGGGACTGCATGGTGTCGGACATTATGCGGCCCTCATGTTCTTGCGGTTCATTGATGCGATATCCACCACTTCAGGCTGCTGCGCCTCGTGCGGATGCTCGGCGCCTGCGTAAACACGCAGGTTGCCCATCTGCACACGGCCGAGCGGGCCACGCGGAATCATGCGCTCAATGGCCTTCTCGACCACGCGCTCCGGGAAACGGCCTTCGAGGATCGACTTCGCCGAACGTTCCTTGATGCCACCGATGAATCCGGTGTGGTTGTAGTACATCTTGTTGTCACGCTTGCGTCCGGTGAGGACGACGTGAGCCGCGTTGATGATGATGACGTTGTCACCGCAATCGACGTGGGGGGTGTAGGTCGGGAGGTGCTTGCCGCGCAGGCGCATGGCAACCAAGGTGGCGAGACGGCCGACGACCAGACCCTTGGCGTCGATCAGCACCCACTTCTTGTTGACCTCGGCTGGCTTTGCCGAAAACGACTTCATGATGAGTTGTCCGTGAAATTGCTTGTTCGGCCGGATCGCCAAACTGGCGCGTTTCTAGATAACCCGCCGCGCAGCGTCAATGCCGCGCGGAGAAAAATAATCCATGAAAAACAATAGCTTGTAAATATGGTGCGATAATACCTGTAAAATCGTCAAGTATTCGGAATGGAGTATGTCGAGGTCACATGCGCGATCGGATCGGGCGACGTCCCTGATAACAGGCTGACTTCCCCCACCGCGAGGCGCTTGCCGAGCTTCATCAGCTTGGCCGCCGCCAGCACATCCTGCCCTGGCTGCCCCTTGCGCAGGAAATTGATGTTGAGGCTGGTGGTCACCGCAAGGCCGACCGGCCCGATGGCCGACAGCAGGACGACGTACATCGCGAAATCCGCCAGCGCCATCAGCGTCGGCCCCGACACCGTGCCGCCGGGGCGCAGCATCCGCTCGCTGTAGGGCTGCCGCAGCAGGCAGGTCTCGCCATCCGCGCTCTCGATCAGGATTTCACCGCTGGCGAAGGCCTGCGGAAACTCCTTGTGGAGAAACGCCTCGAGTTCTGCCACGGTCATTTTCGGCTTGTTCATGGAACGTATGTCCTGCACTGCACTCGTATGTGACGGTTTTGTATCTTAGGGTGAGCCCGATAGCGAGCCTGACGGAACCGAAAAGCGAATCCGGATTAGTGAGACCATGACGCCACAAGCATCCCGCGCCGTATCGCAAGTGCCCTCGCCGCTCCTGCGCGAAACCGCCGGCAGCATTGCCGTGCTGACGCTCGATTCACCGGCGACACGGAACGCGCTCTCCGAAGCCATGATCACGGCGCTTCAGGACGCGCTGGATTCCATCCGCGACGACAAAAGCATCCGCGCCGTGGTGATCGCGGCCAACGGTCCGGCCTACTCCTCAGGGCATAATCTCAAGGAACTGACGGCGCGCCGCTCCGATGCGGACAGGGGCCGGGCCTATTTCGCGCAGATGATGAAATCCTGCAGCGACATGATGCAGACCATCGTGCGTCTGCCCAAGCCCGTGGTCGCAGCGGTGCAAGGCGTCGCCACCGCCGCGGGTTGCCAACTGGTGGCGACATGCGATCTCGCGGTCGCCTCCGATCAGGCGACATTCGGCACGCCTGGAATCGACATCGGCCTGTTCTGCTCGACACCGATGGTGGCGCTGACGCGCAATGTCCCGCGCAAGCATGCGATGCACATGCTGCTGACCGGCGAGCACATCTCCGCGCAGCGCGCGCTTGAACTCGGTCTGGTCAACAGCGTGGTGCCGGCCGGCACCGAACGTGCGGCGGCAATCGCGCTTGCCGAACGGATCGCGGTGAAGTCGGCCTATACGCTGAAGGTGGGCAAGGAAGCCTTCTACCGGCAGGCCGAAATGAGTCTCGCGGACGCCTACACCTACGCCGCGCAGGTGATGACCGAGAACATGATGGCGCGTGACGCACAGGAAGGCATCGGCGCCTTCATCGAGAAACGCGATCCCAAGTGGGAAGACCGCTGAACCGTCTTCCTCCGAAAGTGAAGTTCCCCGGAATGAACCACAACGTTTACGACGACAACTATATCCGCGCGATCCTCACCGATGTGAAATCCATCGCCATGGTCGGCGCATCGCCGGTTAACGTGCGGCCGAGCTATTTCGCATTCAAGTATCTGGTCGAGCGCGGCTATGACATGATCCCGATCAATCCCGGCCAGGTTGGAAAGAGCCTGATCGGAAAACCGTTTGTCGCGTCGCTCAAGGACATCGGCCGCCCCGTGGACATGGTCGACATCTTCCGCAACTCGGATGCCGCCGCCGCCGTCGTCGATGAAGCGCTCGCGCTGCCTGTTTTGCCGAAGGTGATCTGGATGCAACTCGGCGTCGTCAACGAGGCCGCGGCGGCGAAGGCGGAAGCCGCCGGCGTCAAGGTCGTGATGAACCGCTGCCCGAAGATCGAATATGCGCGGCTGACATCCGAGATTCAGTGGGTGGGCGTCAACTCGCGCACCATCAGCGCCAAACGCGCGCCGACCCCCACCAGCAACATGCGCCTGTCATTGAATCGCAGCAGCGTCAGCGGCGGAGCCACGATGGCCGCCGATCGCGCCGCGAAGGACAAGAACGACCTGCCGTAAAACGCGCGGATTGCAGAACAGCGTTCCGCTCCCGGCAAGTATTGTGTCAGCTTTATTGCCAGTTGCCGCCGGATGCGGCTGACGGCTTGACGCCGAACGCATCCGCCCGCAGCATATTCTTCTCCATGCCCGTTCGCGGCACCCAGAAGGACACCTCATGACCGAAAGATTGCCGGGTTTCTCCACGCTCTCCATTCACGCCGGCGCACAGCCGGATCCGACCACGGGCGCGCGCGCGACGCCGATCTACCAGACCACATCCTTCGTCTTCAACGACGCCGATCACGCGGCATCGCTGTTCGGCCTGCAGGCGTTCGGCAACATCTACACCCGCATCGGCAACCCGACCAACGCCGTGCTCGAAGAGCGCGTCGCCGCGCTGGAAGGCGGCACCGCCGCGCTGGCCGTCGCCTCGGGACACGCCGCGCAACTGGTGACGTTTCACGCGCTGCTGCAGCCCGGCGATGAATTCATCGCGGCGCGGCGGCTTTACGGCGGCTCGATCAACCAGTTCAATCACTCGTTCAAGAACTTCGGCTGGAATGTCGTGTGGGCCGACACCGACGATGTCTCGACCTTCGAGAAGGCGCTGTCGCCGAAGACCAAGGCGATCTTCATCGAGTCGATCGCCAATCCCGGCGGCACCGTGACCGACATCGAGGCCATCGCCGCCATCGCGCGCAAGGCCGGTGTGCCGCTGATCGTCGACAACACGCTCGCCTCGCCCTATCTCATCAAGCCGATCGACCACGGCGCGGACATCGTGCTGCATTCGGCGACGAAGTTCCTCGGCGGCCACGGCAACTCCATCGGCGGCATCATCGTCGATGCGGGCACGTTCGACTGGTCGCGCGATGGCCGCTATCCTGTCTTAAGCGAGCCGCGCCCGGAATATCACGGCATCAAGCTGCAGGAGACGTTCGGCAACTTCGCCTTCGCGATTGCCGCGCGGGTGATCGGCCTGCGCGATCTTGGCCCGGCCCTGTCGCCGTTCAACGCGTTCCTGCTGCTCACCGGCATCGAGACGCTGAGCCTGCGCGTGCAGCGGCATTCCGATAATGCCAAGGCGGTCGCGGAATGGCTGTCGGCGCATCCCGCGGTGGCGTGGGTAAGTTACGCAGGCCTGCCCGGCGACCGCTATCACAACCTCGCGCGCAAATACTCGCCGAAGGGCGCGGGCGCGGTGTTCACATTCGGCCTCAAGGGCGGCTACGACGCCGGCATCAGCCTCGTTTCCAACGTCAAGCTGTTCTCGCATCTGGCCAATGTCGGCGACACCCGCTCGCTGATCATTCATCCGGCCTCGACCACACACAGCCAGCTCAGCGATGCGCAGAAGGCGCTGGCCGGCGCCGGTGTCGATGTCGTGCGCCTGTCGGTCGGCCTCGAAGACAAGGAAGACCTGATCGCCGATCTCGATCAGGCGCTAAAGGCCTGAGCGGCGTCACTGACACCTGAAAAGCAAAAACGCGGCGCCGGGCATGGCGTCGCGTTTTTCAATAGCAGAGAGCAAAACGATTTAAAAAATCAGGTCTTCGCGGCTTCCATCGCCCTGGCCTTGTCCTGACGGACCAGCCGGGCGTTGCGCTGGACGATCGAGAACGTCGCCAGCGCGAAAAGAATGACAAGAAGCTGCAGCGACACCGCTTCCAGCGTGGCATTGAGTCCCAGCGACTGCAGCCAGCCGAAGTTCTTCAACTCCGTCACAGGAATGATGGCCTGCTCCTGGAATTCCTGAATGGCTTCGCCGATAAACTTGATACCCATCGCGAACAGGAATGCCGATGTGACGACGAACAACGGGCGAAGCGGAATTCTCTTAGCGATCATGTTGATGAAGTAGAACAGCACGGCCAGAGCGACCGTCGCTGCGGCAAGTCCGCCGAACAGACCGGCGCTCCAGCCGCCCTCGGTGGCTGCGAGCGCGTAGACAAAAAGCACGGTTTCGGCGCCTTCACGGAACACCGCAAAGAACGCGAGCGCACCGACAGCCCAGGCTGTATCCTGCTCCAGCGCGCCGTTGGCTTTCAAGGCCAGATAGTCCTGCCAGCCGCGCGGGTCCTGTTTCGTCATCAGCCAGCCGCTGACGTAGAGCATCAAGGCCGCTGCGAAAAGAATGACAACGCCTTCGAGAAGGTCGTTGTGATCGCCCGAGTTGAAAACGGCAAAGAGCCACGCTGCGACGAGACTGGCTGCGATGGCCACCAGCGCGCCGCCATACAGCGCCGTCACGCGATGTCCGCCTCCAACCTTGCGGAGGTAGGCCGCGAGCGCGGCGATCACAAGCATGGCCTCGAGGCCCTCGCGCAGCAGGATGACGGCGGTCTGAACGAATGCGTTTGACATGGAAGCACCTGGACCTTTTGAGCGCCACGTTCTATCGCGCCGCACCTCGAAGTTAAAGTGCGCGCGGCGGCACCAGATCGTGAACGGCGTGCGGGATTAAAGAAATCCCCGAGAATCGGCCACTTCTTGCGTCAGCGGTTTTTTTAGAATAGTTCGATTTCAGCCGCCGTTGCCGGTGACAAGGCGCAGCTTGGCGGGCGTCCTGTTGGGCAGCGCCCCACCGAGCCGCTCGGCGTGAAACAGCGCGAGCGTGAGAACGAAAATCGCGATCGCCTGATGCGCGAGGCCGAGATCAATCGGAACCTGATTGAGCAGCGTCAGAACGCCGACAGCGGCCTGGAAAATCATCGCCGTCATGATCCATAACGCAAGGGACACGATAGCGGGACTTGCTTTCGAGCGGATCGCGTCAATCGCATGCAGGATCGCCAGCACGACGAGCGTGTAGGCAATCATCCGGTGGGTGAACTGAACCGTCAGCGTGTTGTCGAAGAAATTGCGCCACCATGGCTTCTCGAAGAACAATCGTGCGGCGGCGGGAATGAACGCGCCGTCGATCTGCGGCCAGGTGTTGAACACGCGGCCCGCGCGCAATCCGGCAACCAGCGCGCCGAAATAGAACTGCAGGAAGATCAGCGCCAGCAGAATCCGGCCCGTGATCCTGACCCGCGCCGGGGCCGCCAGCGGCACAGCGCCCTGAAGCCGGCGCAGGGTCCAGACGATGGCCGAGAAGATAAACACCGCGAGCATGAAATGCACCGCGAGCCGATACTGCGACACCGAAACCCGCTCGGTGAGGCCCGACGACACCATCCACCAGCCCACGGCTCCCTGCAGCCCCCCGAGCGCGAAAATCACCCATAGCCTGCGCTTGAGCGGACCCGGCAAGATTCCACGCCACAGAAACCAGAGAAACGGCAGCAGAAACACCGCGCCGATCAGGCGGCCCAGCAGGCGATGGCCCCACTCCCACCAGAAGATGGTCTTGAATTCCGAAAGACTCATGCCGCGATTCATCTCGCGGTACTGGGGAATGGTCTTGTACGCCTCGAACTGCCGCGTCCACTCGGCGTCCGTCAGCGGCGGAATGGTGCCGGTCACCGGCTTCCATTCCACGATCGACAGGCCGGATTCGGTCAGCCGCGTCGCGCCGCCGACCATCAGCGTGCAGACAATCAGCGCGGCCACCACGATCAGCCACGCGCGGACGCTCCGCATGCCCGTGGTCTTGTTTTCCCTGTCCATCGCGATGGTTGTCATGATCCGAAAAATGCAGCCTTGAATGAATTCGCGCGGTCCTTATAGTCGCCGCACCTTCCCGCGCAAGGCGCGTATTTACGGCCACTTGCACAATTCTGTTATGAAAATCCGCACCCGAAAACTGATCGGAACCGTTGGCCTTCTTGTGCTGGTGATTGTCTGGTCGCTGGCAGGCATGGTGATCGCGCAGACGCCATGGCTCGCCGGTTCCAAACTGTATCAGGCCATTTTCTATGTGGTGGCCGGTCTTGGCTGGGTTCTCCCCGCCATGCCGCTGATCGCCTGGATGTCGCGGCCGGACCCTCAGCCGTAGTTTTTGGCCGGTTCGGCCTTAGGCACTTTTGGCGTCCTCACGGTAAGTCCCGAAACAATCACACGCAGCGCCCGAAGCGAACGCCGCCGCCCGTCCCATGAAATCCGCGGCAGAGCGATCGGATTCGAGCGGCCGCCGGAGCGGATCACGCCCGGCACGGCGGACACCGCGCTGGCAAACCCGGCCTCCTGCGCCAGCATCATTTCGCGTGGACCGAACGAGTCACGGCCTCCGAAGGGATAGGCGAAATGGCGGCAGGGACCGTTGAGCGCGGTCTCGATCACCGTCCGGCCCATGGTCATTTCCCGAAGCGCGATGGTGCCCTTGGTGCGCGCGAGATTTGGATAGTTGACGGTCGCGCTTCCAATCGTCGCCTGCGGATCGCGCGCCAGCTTGGCGAGATCCTGCCACGACATGGCGGCGTCGCGCGATGCACTTTCGATGTCCACGCCGTAGCGGCCGCAGAGATCGCCGATGGCGACGGCAACATCGTCCGGCGGCAGTGTCATCATCCAGCCGTGCAGCATCTCGTAAAGCTGATACTTCTCGGCGAGGCTCGGGGCGAAGAAATGCTGCTCGGTCCGGCTCATCACCAGCCCGATGCGCGCGTTGCGCGCGATCACCTGCTCCAGCGCCAGCCACCATGCCTTGCCGATACCGTCGACAAAACCGGTAGGAACATACAGCGCAAACGGCACGCGATGACGCGACAGGACCGGATAGGCGAATGTCATGAAATCGCGATGACCGCCATCGAAGGTCAGACAAACGAAACGGCGCGACAATGCAGCCTGCCGGGAGCCCTCCACGGCATCGTCAATGGACACGAAGTCGAAATTCCAGTGCTTCAGCGCCAAGACCGCACGGTCGAGGAATTCGGGCGTGACTTCGCGTGCGCGCAGCGGCTGAAACGGATCGCTGCTCAGGGGCCTGACATGCTGGAAACGGAGAATGACGCCCGCCCCGCCGGTCCGGCGTTCCAGAATATGTGAAAGGCCGCTGAAGTAAGCCAATTCCAGCCCGATATCCGCCAGCAGCCCTTTCGCAAACAACACCCTGATCGTTCCCTATCGCCGGCCCATCCCGGCCAAGTGTGACCGCCAAGTCTCTATTGTCATTACTCTTTGTTGACATTTCTTTGAATAAGGTCGGCCAAAGCTGCAAATCCCGAAATGCCCAAGAACCATTGCGCAAGAACTCAGGTCGTCCGATGGCCATGGCAGAACTTCACGGCTCATCCTCCCCGGTCCGTCCTTCGAGTCGCATCGCGCGGATCGAAGTCCTGCGCGACATGGCTGCGGCCGAGCCGATCTGGCGCGCATGTGAAACCACAGAGTTTCTGTTCACACCCTATCAGCGTTTTGAACTCCTCCACGCCTGGCAGACGACAATCGGCAGGCATGAAGGCGCCGCGCCGTTTATCGTTGTCGCTTACGATGCCGGCAACAGGCCCATCGCACTTCTGCCGCTTGCCATGGGGCGGGAGAACGGCGCAAACACCGCGCGGTTCATGGGCGGCAAACACCCGACTTTCAACATGGGACTGTGGCGCCGCGATTTCGCGGACACATTCACCGCGGCAGACGCCGATGCCCTGATCGCGGGCATCCGCATGCAGCCAGACCGTATCGACGTGCTCGCGCTCTCGCAGCAGCCGAAACACTGGCTCGGCGTCGCAAATCCGCTGACGCTGCTCGGCGCACAGCCCTCCACGAATCCCTGCCCGATGATGACCATGGTCCCCGGCTGCAAGCCCGAGGAGCGTGTCAGCACCTCGACACGGCGGCGGCTGCGCAACAAGGAGCGCAAGCTGCAGGCGCTTGCGGGCTATCGCTACTTCGTCGCCACCACCGACGAGGACATCAACCGTCTGCTCGACAGCTTCTTCATCATCAAGCCGCAGCGCATGGCGCTGTCGAAACTGCCGGATGTGTTTTCCGATCCGGCGACCAAGGCTTTCGTCCGTGAAGCATGCCTGGCGAAACTGCCGAACGGCCAGCGCGCCATTGAAATTCACGCGCTGGAATGCGACGACGAACTGATCTCGATCTTCTCGTGCGTGGCGGATGGCGAGCGGTTCTCGACCATGTTCAACACCTACACGATCTCCGAGAATGCGCGATACAGCCCGGGCCTGATCCTGCTGCGCTACATGATCGACCACTTCGGCGATCTCGGCTACAAATCGCTCGACTTCGGGGTGGGTTCCGACGACTACAAGATGACATTCTGCAAGGACGACGAGCCGCTGCTCGACGCCTATGTTCCGCTCACCGCGCGCGGCAGGTTCGCAGCGCTCGGCATGTCCTCACTGACACACGCCAAGCGGCTGGTGAAGCACAATCCGGCGCTGATGCATATGGCGCAGCTTCTGCGCAACGCAATTTCCCGCTGAACGCTTCAGGCTGCCGCGACCCGCGCTCCGGGCGCGCCGAGGTCCATGGCCTTCAGGGGCGTGTCGAGAATCGTCACGCCCGCGAAACCCGACGCCAGCAACTGCGCCTTCATCACATCGCGCGCCGTCGCCGTAATCGCCGGATCGGGGATGATCACGGCATGCGCGTCGGTCGCGATGACATTGGCCGGCAGGTCCGAGGCGGTGCCGGCATCGAGCACCACGTAATCGTAGGCCCGCGAGAGCGCATCGACGGCCAGATTGATCCGGGGCAATTGCAGAAGCCGGCGCTGCGACGGCTCACGCCCCGCGCCCACGATGTGAACGCCGGACAGGCGGTCCTTGGTGATGATTTCGCCGAATGACGCCGCCCCTTGCATCAGATCCGTCAGCCCCGGCGATGACGGGTCGCTCGAGACGGCGGCCAGCGTCGGCGATGACATCGCAAGATCGACCAGCACGACTTTCGCGCCCCGCGACAGCAGCCGCGCGAGCGTCAGGGCCACGAGCGTGACGCCCTCCTCCTGATGCGCACCGATCACCGTCACCTTCTTCGTGCCTCCATGACCCAGCGCCGCAGCGAGACGTTCGATTTCGAGAATTCCCGCGGGCAGTTGCGGATGCGTATCGCGCAGCGGCGCCATCGGCCCGCGCGGCGACACCAGCGAGCGCGGCACGGTCATCCGCAGCAATTCGCCCGTGGCGATATAGCCGCCCGTCAGCATCAGCGTCGCCAGCGTGGCGATCAGCACGGTCGGGAGCTTCTTCGGGAATGCAGGCGTGTTCGAGACAATCGCCCGGGAAATGATCCGTCCATCCGCCGGAACGGCGTCGATGTTCTCGCGGGTGGTCGCCTCGCGATACTTGGCCAGATATGACTCCAGCAGATCGCGCTGCGCCTTGGCTTCGCGCTCCAGCGCCCGCAGTTGCACGTCCTGACCGTTGGTGGAGGACGCCTGGCGCTTCAACTGGTCGAGGCTGCCGTTGAGACCATCGGCCCGCGCGCTGGCGATCCGCGCGTCGTTTTCCAGCGAGCGGGAAATCTTGCTCGCTTCCTCGCGGATCTGGCGGTCGATATCGGCGATCTGCGCCTTCAGTTCCTTGATGCGCGGATGCCCGCCGAGCAGCGTGGAGGACTGTTCCGCCAGTTGCGCGCGCAGCGTCACGCGCTGCTCCGACAGGCGGCGCACCAGCTCTGAGTTCAGCACCTCGGACGCCTCGATGGGCTTTCCGCTCTGAAGCATCTCGCGGATCAGGCGCGCCTTGGACTCCGCATCCGACTTCAACGCCCGCGCGTTGTTGAGCTGGGTGTTCATCTCGCCGAGCTGCTGGTTGGATAGCGTGGCGTTGTTGGTGCCGACGAACAGGTTCGACTTCGAACGAAACTCCTCAACCCGCGCTTCGGCGTCCGCGACCTTCTTGCGAAGACCCTCGATCTCGACAAGCAGCCATTGCGAGGCCGACCTGGCCTGATTCTGCCGCGCCGCCTGTTGCAGCACGAGGTATCCATCGGCAATCGAATTGGTGACACGCGCCGCAAGCTCCGGATCGCGCGACTGGAATTCGACCACCATGACGCGCGACTTGTCGACGGCATATGCCGTCAGCCGCTCGTAATAGGCTTCAAGCACCCGCTCCTCGGGAGTCATCTTGAACGGATCGCGGCCGATTCCGAACAGCGCCAGCAGCGTCCTGAGCGGCGAGATGCCGCGCAGCACAGGATCGAACTCCGGCAATTCCGCCAGCTTGTTCGCCTTGATGACTTCGCGGGCAAGATCGCGCGACAGCAGCAACTGCACCTGGCTGGTGACAGCCTCGGCATCGAGGCTGCCCCGCTCTTCCGAGCGCTCGCCGTTCGGTCGCAGGAAATAGTTTTCGCGCCCATCAATCAGAATGCGCGCCTCGGACTTGTAGCGCGGCGTGATCATGTTGACCGCGACCATCGACAGCACGAAGGCCAGCGCGGTCGGCACGATCACCCACATCCGTTTGCGGACGAGCGTGTCCCAGATGGCGCGAAGGTCGAGATCGCCGAGTTCGGGAGTAACTCCGTGCGCGGGAGCAGCGAGGGCCGGCACCGGAACGACGGGCGCGATGGGCGCAGCGGCCGGGACCGGCGCGTCCGCAGCTTTCGTCTTGGCTTTGGCGCGGAAAGAAATCTTGTCCATCCAGTCGCGCCAGAACGACAAACGCATCGAAACTCTCCACCCGAACGCCACTACACTCGCTGCCCTGAGCGCCCCGATTACAGTCTATTAAGGTTGCTGCCCGGTTAATCGCGACACTATCGCCGCTCATTTCCCTCGCGGCGCAGCATCATCGTTACCGCTTTGTTAACCATAAAAGCCCTTAATCAGACTCGGTATTTAACCGGATTCCCCTCATGCCGCGCAGCCGTATGCGCCTTGCCGGTCTTCTCCTCGCGCTCGTTGTGTCGGGCTGCATGAAGACGGCTGCGCCAGTCGCCGTCATCGACAACGGCAGCCTCGATGCGATCGCCTATGGCGCAGTTCAGCCCGTGCGCGCCGTCAGCGTCCAGACGGCGCCGGTGCCCACCGCCTCCAGCTACGCCGCGCATGACGAACCTTACCGGCTCGATGCGGGAGACCGGCTGCGCATCGTCGTTTACGGTCAGGAAGGCCTCACCAACACCTATGCCGTCGATGCGGGCGGCGCGATCACCATGCCGCTGATCGGCGCGGTGCGGGCGCGTGGCCTGACACCGAATGGCCTCGCGGCGGCGATCACAGCGCGGCTCAAGAATGGCTATATCCGCGAGCCCTATGTCGCGGCGGAGGTCGAGACCTACCGGCCCTTCTTCATCCTCGGCGAAGTCGCAGCACCCGGCCAGTATCCCTACGTGCCCAACATGACCGTCGAGAGCGCGGTCGCGATCGCCGGCGGCTTTACGCCGAGGGCGCTGCGCAGCAGCATCAAATTAACCCGGATGGGCGAAGCTGGAACCGCCCAGGCTGTGGTGCCGCCTGGCACCCTCCTGAAACCCGGGGACACGGTCGTTGTCGCCGAACGCTGGTTCTGACAATGCCCGAGACGCCCGACTCTCCCTTGCGCATCCTGCACGCCGTCCGTGCGCCGGTCGGCGGTATTTTCCGGCATATCCTCGATCTGGCCGCGGGCCAGGCCGAGCGTGGACATGCGGTCGGAATCCTTGCTGACAGCCTGACCGGCGGAGAGCGCGCCGAAGCCGCGCTGAAGGAGATCGCCCCCAAACTCAAACTCGGCGTGTATCGCCTCGCCATCCGCCGCGAGCCACATCCCGTGGACAGCATCACGTCGCTGCATTTTCTTCGTCTTGTCCGGTCGCTGAAGCTCGATGTGCTGCACGGGCATGGGGCCAAGGCCGGCGCCTTTGTGCGCATGAAACGCAAGTCGAAGAAGGCGATCCGGGTCTACACGCCTCACGGCGGCTCCCTGCACTACCCGCCGGGCACGCTCAAGGGGAACGTCTACGCGCGCATGGAGCGCGCGCTGATGAACCGCACCGAACTGTTCCTGTTCGAGAGCGGATTCGCCCGCGACACCTATCAGCGCGTCATCGGCAAGCCCGCCGGACTGGTCCGCTGCGTCTTCAACGGCGTGACCGCAACCGAATTCGATCCCGTTTCGCTCGCGGAAGACGCAACCGACATCGTCTATGTCGGCGAATTCCGCGAGATCAAGGGCGCCGACCTGCTGATCCACGCTGTCGCCCGGCTCCGCGCCGACGGCAAACCCGTGACATTGACGCTCGCGGGCGACGGCGAGGAAACCGAGAACCTGAAAGCGCTCATCGCCAAATTGAATGTTGGCGACGCCGTCCGCTTTATCGGCCATGTCAAAGCCCGCTACGGTTTTTCCAAGGGCAAGGTGCTGGTCGTCCCCTCCCGCGGCGACTCGATGCCCTATGTGGTGATCGAGGCCGCCGCCGCCGGTATCCCGATGGTCGCCGCCAATGTCGGCGGTATCCCGGAAATCTTCGGTCCCTATACCGAGGGGCTATTCGTCGCCAACAGCATCGGCGCGATGGCGGATGCCATCGAGACCGCACTCGGCGACATGGACAAGACGCGCGAGCGCGCCCGCGATCTGCGCGAACGTGTCTTCGTGCATTTCTCCCAGAAGGCGATGGTCGACGGCGTGCTCAACGGGTATCGCGAGGCGTTTAACGCGCGTTAACCCTGCTGGATCGAGATAACCAATTCTTCCGATTTGTTGGCTACGCAATTAGCTGGAACCCTTGGGTTTCTCCGGCCTGTCGTTACATGACGGCCCAACAACGGAAAAACAGCCGTGGAACCGATCGATGTCAGAACCATGATGAACGCGGCCGCGGGAGCCGCAACGATCGGCAATGCCGACGGCGTGCCCCGGCTTGAACGCCGCAAGCGGCTGTCGCCAGCCGCGCTTGCGGTCGCCAACGAAAAGGTCCGCAAGGCCTATTCGACGGTCGTGATCAGCGGCGTTGTCCGCATTGTGGATTTTCTTGTCCTCAGCGCCGTGGGGCTCGGGCTTTATCTCTGGTACGTGATGCCCGGTGACAGTTTCTCCTGGCAATACGCCGCCGCGGTGTTCGGCGTTGCCGGCTGCGCGGTGATCAGCTTCCAGGCCGCCGAAATCTACGACGTCCAGATTTTTCGCGGACAACTTCGCCAGATGACGCGGATGGTGTCGTCATGGGCGTTCGTCTTCCTGCTGTTCATCGGCGCATCGTTCTTCGCAAAACTCGGCGACAACATTTCCCGCGTCTGGCTCTCGGCATTCTTCTTCGTTGGATTGCTGGCCCTGTTCGTCGAGCGCTTCATTTTGCGCATAATGGTCCGGCGCTGGGCGCGCGAGGGGCGGCTCGATCGCAGGACGATCATCGTCGGCTCCGACCAGAACGGCGAAAACCTGATCCGCGCGCTGAAGGCGCAGGACGATTCCGATATCCAGATTCTCGGCGTGTTCGACGATCGCAACGATGCCCGCGCGCTGGACACTTGCGCCGGTCAGCCCAAGCTCGGCAAGATTGACGACATCGTCGAGTTCGCGCGGCGTACCCGGATTGACCTGGTGCTGTTCGCGCTGCCGATCTCGGCTGAAACGCGCATTCTTGAAATGCTCAAAAAGCTGTGGGTGCTGCCGGTCGATATCCGGCTCTCGGCCCACACCAACAAGCTGCGCTTCCGCCCGCGCTCCTATTCGTATCTGGGCAAGGTGCCGACCCTCGACGTGTTCGAGCAGCCGATCACCGACTGGGACATGGTGCTCAAATCGGCCTTCGATCGCATCGTCGGCGCGATCATCTTGATTCTGCTGTCCCCGGTGATGGCGCTGGTCGCGCTTGCGGTCAAACTCGATAGCCCCGGCCCCGTGCTGTTCCTGCAGAAGCGCTATGGCTTCAACAACGAGCGCATCGACGTCTTCAAGTTCCGCTCGCTGTTTCACGATCAGGCCGACCCGCTGGCCTCGAAGGTTGTCACCAAGGGCGACAAGCGCGTCACCCGCGTCGGTCGCATCATCCGCAAGACCAGCCTCGACGAGCTGCCGCAGCTCTTCAATGTGGTCTTCAAGGGCAATCTTTCGCTGGTGGGCCCGCGTCCGCATGCGGTGCAGGGCAAATTGCAGAACCGTCTGTTCGACGACGCGGTGGATGGTTATTTCGCGCGTCACCGCGTCAAGCCGGGTATCACCGGCTGGGCGCAGATCAACGGCTGGCGCGGCGAGGTCGATACCGACGAGAAGATCCAGAAGCGCGTCGAGTTCGACCTTTATTACATCGAAAACTGGTCGGTCCTGTTCGACCTCTACATCCTCTTCAAGACACCATTCGCCCTGATCAAGGGCGAAAACGCCTACTAGGCGCAGGATGGCCGCGAGACGCGGCCTGTTGGTCCTGTGCGCTGATTGATCCGCGCGGCATGCGCGAAGAGGATTCCGGTTCGCATGGCGTCATTTGCCGCGACAGACTACACCCTGCCCGCCGCCACGACGCCGCCCGGCATCGCGGCGATCCAGCGCGCATTGATGTGGGCTGTCGGCGCTGGCGGAGCCATCGTCTTCATCGAACCCAGCCCGTACGAGCTGATGACGCTGGCGTCGGTGATCTTCTTCTTCGCCACTGGCTTGCGGATGCGGCCGGTTTTCATCCCGCTGCTGATCCTGCTGTTCCTGCTCAACATCGGCTACACGATCTGCGCCGCCTACCTGATGGACAAGAAGGAGATCCTCAACTGGATCCTCACGTCCTGGTACATGGCCATCACCGCGCTGTTCTTCGCGATGGTGCTGTCCGAGAACACCGCCGAGCGGCTGGAGTTTCTCCGGCGCGGGCTGATCTTCGGCGCGCTCATCGCCTCGCTGGCGGGCATCGCCGGTTATTTCCGGCTGGTGCCGGGGGCAGGCTACGACCTCTTTACGCTCTACAGCCGCGCGCGCGGGACCTTCAAGGATCCCAATGTCCTTGGCGCGTATCTGATCCTGCCTGCGATGTTCCTGTTGCAGAGTGTCGTCACCCAGTCACTCAGGAAGTCATTCTGGAGCGCGGTTGGGCTCGGCATTCTCAGCCTCGCGGTGTTGCTCGCCTTCTCGCGCGCGTCATGGGGCCAGTTGATCGGCTGCTCGGCCTTCATGCTGGCGCTGATGTATCTCACCTCGCCTTCACGGGTCCAAAGACAGCGGATCGTCACGGTCGCCATCGCCGCGGCGGTATTCGCCGCGCTTCTGCTGCTTGTGCTGCTGTCGTTCGATTCCATCGGCGGGCTGTTCAGGGAGCGCGCGAGCCTGCATCAAAGCTACGACAGCGGCCGCTTCGGGCGTTTCGGCCGTCATGCGCTCGGCTTCCAGATGGCGCTCGAACTGCCGCTCGGCATCGGTCCCCTTCAGTTCACGAAATTCTTTCCCGAAGACACCCACAACTCGTTCCTGAACGCTTTCATGTCAGGCGGCTGGATATCGGGAATCTGCTTCCCCGCGCTGGTGTTCATCACCGTCATCATGGGCTTCAGGCTGATTTTCGTCCGGGTGCCCTGGCAGCGAACTTATCTCGCGATCTTTGCGGCGTTCTTCGGCACGGTTGGCGAGGCGTTCATCATCGACGTCGATCACTGGCGTCACTTCTGGATGATGCTGGGCATCATGTGGGCCATGATCGCCGCGGCCCACGCGCACGCTTATCGCGCCTCCGCGGCCAGCGCCTCCTGATCCGAAAATAATCCGCTCCTCAGGGCGAGGGTGTTCCGCATGAACAGGCGTTCACGCAAAGATCCTGCAATTGTACGGAACAGACGTTGCCGCTTCCCGTTGAAGAGCGGGCAGACAACGAGGAGGATTATCATGACAAACAGGTTTTTGATTAGCGTCGCGGCGGCTGCCTTGATCGGCACCACGGGCCTCGCTTCCGCGCAGACACCTAACAACGCTCCGAATGCGCCTGCGGCAACGCAGGGAGCCGGCGGCGCTGGCGGCGCGGCTGAACGGGCTGCCCCGATGGATCGCGGCGACAGCATGAAGGGCGGTGGTCACGCGCAGACACCGCGTGAGGGCGGCAATGCACAGCGTGCGCAGGACGACATGAAATCGAAGGGCGCCGAAACGACCCGCGATCAAAAGGGTAAGGCCGCGTCCGATACGAGCATGGACAAGTCCAAGGATGGCATGAAGGCGGACCAGAAGAACGCCGCCGACCGCGACGGCATGAAATCCGATCAGAAGAATGCGTCGGACAGCAAGGCCGGCACGACAACCGGTCAGGCCGCGGCGGGCGCCAAGCTCTCGACCGAGCAGCGCACCACCATCCGGACCTCGATCACCAAGCAGAAGGTGAAGCCGGTGACCAACGTCAACTTCTCGATTTCGGTCGGCACGCGGGTTCCCCGGACGGTGGCGTTCCATCCGCTTCCGGCGGAAGTCATCACGATTTATCCCGCCTGGCGCGGCTACGAGTTCTTCCTCGTCAACGATGAGATCGTGGTGGTGAACCCGCGCACCCTCGAGATCGTCGCGGTGATCGAAGCATAAGCCGCGCTTTCAATAACAACCAAGGGCCGGTCCATGGGACCGGCCCTTTTTTCTTAAGTTCTTGTCCATAAGCTCCTGGCAGATCGTCGCACCAACCCTAGCGCAGTCTGTTTCGCCTCACGTCGTAGGTCCAGGACCGCCGGCCATTCCCGAATACGACGCGCTGAAACTGCAGGGCTTTCGCCTTCTCCGGAATCTTCGCGGACTCCGAAAGCTGCATCGCCATCTGCTTCGTCATATGCGGCGACATGAAACGAACCGCGTTGTTGCCCGCACCCGACACCATGACTTTGGTGCCGTCATCCCGCATTCGTTCCGCCATGGCATGCGCGAAAAGAAGACGGTTCGCGCTGGCCGCGATTTCGACGGAGGGTTGAAGAATTTCGTACTGACGCATCTTCATCATGTTCGCCATGTCCCGCGCCTGCGTGTTGGCCGGGTCGGCGTCGGCAATCATGTCCAGACGCAGTTCAAGGCTGCGAAACGCGGACAGGGAAACAGGCTTCTTGCTTTTGCCGCGCTTGAAGCTCTCGTATTCGGTATTCAGCGCCGCCGCGTCCGCCAGCGCCTTGTCGAACACCTGTTTGGCCGCGGCCGCTTTCTGTTCTTCAGGCGTCAACATCCGCTCGGCTTCCGGCGCAGCGCCGGGTTCAGGCTCAGGCTTGGTTTCGGTTGCTGGAATCGCAGCGGTCGTTTCCGGAGCCGCCGTCGCCTGCGTCTTGATAACCGGCGTGTCCGCCTCGGCGGTGAGAATGGGAGCTGCTGTAAATCCGCCAGCGACCAACGCGGCAAAGCCTAAACCGGACAGAAAAATCTTTTTGCGTCGCAACATCATAGCACCCGATCTGGTCAGAACGGCTGACGCTAATATCCGAACGCTGCATCAACGCATCAAGAGGAGGTTTGTTTCTATCCCGTTATAAATTTTGAGCCTTCCAAAAAAGAACCGGCCACGTTGCCGTGGCCGGTATAAGGCTCGGGAGAAATTCGCATCGCTCAGTGAATGATCTCAAACAGTCCGGCTGCGCCCATTCCGCCGCCGATGCACATGGTCACCACGCCGTACTTTGCCTTGCGGCGGCGTCCTTCGATCAGGACATGACCTGCCAGGCGCGCGCCGGTCATGCCGTAAGGATGACCCATCGCGATCGAACCGCCGTTGACGTTCAGCTTCTGGGGGTCGATCCCGAGCTTGTCGCGGCAATAGATCACCTGCACCGCGTAAGCCTCGTTCAGTTCCCACAGGTCGATATCGTCGATCTTGAGGCCATGACGCTTGAGCAGGCGTGGAATGGCGGCGACAGGCCCGACACCCATTTCATCCGGCTCGACGCCCGCCGCGACAAAGCCGCGGAAGATGCCGAGCGGCTTCAGCCCCTTCTTCGCGGCAAGGGTATCGCTCATGAGAACGCTGGCCGATGCGCCGTCCGAAAGCTGGCTTGCATTGCCCGCGCTGATGGTCTTGCCCTCGAAGACGGGCTTGATGCTGGCGATACCTTCAGCCGTCGAATCCGGACGCGGACCTTCATCCTTGGTGAGCGTGATGTCCTTGAAGGAAACCTGCTTGGTCTCCTTATCCACCACTGCCATCTTGGTCTTGAACGGCACGATCTCGTCGTTGAACCGTCCGCCCTGCATGGCAGCGCCGGTGCGGCGCTGGGACTCGAGGCCGTACTCGTCCTGCTTCTCGCGCGAGATATTGTAGCGCGCAGCGACCACTTCGGCGGTCTCCAGCATCGACATGTACATGTCGGGCTTCATCGCCATCAACTCATCATCGACCGCGTGAAACTTGTTCATGTGCTCGTTCTGCACGAGACTGATCGACTCGATCCCGCCGCCGATGGCGACCTCGACGCCGTCCAGCATGATGGAACGCGCGGCGACCGCAATCGCCTGCAATCCCGACGCGCACTGCCGGTCAATGGTGGTTCCGGCGACCGTCACCGGAAGACCCGCGCGGATCGCGCCCTTGCGGGCGACGTTCATCACCATGGTGCCCTGCTGCATGGCGCAGCCCATCACCACATCTTCCACCTCGCCCGGCTCGATGCCGGCCCGCCTGACAGCCTCGGCCATCACATGACCGGCCATCGTCGGGCCTTCGGTGTTGTTCAGCGCGCCACGATAGGCCTTGCCGATGCCCGTGCGCGCGGTGGAAACGATAACTGCATCTACCATCAGGTGACCTCCATAGCGTGATCCCGTCGCAACACGGGCTGAGATGATCTTTATTATATTACTATCATCATATAATAAGAAGTGCGGCGGCCTCCGGGCAATGCTGCCATGCAGCCAGCCGGCGGTCAGCCCGCGCGGGCGTATCGCAGCAGGTGATAGGTCGGATCGCCGAACTGAATATTGATCGACGCGATGCGCTTGAAATAGTGGCCGACGTTCAGTTCGTCGCTCATCCCCATGCCGCCATGGAGCTGGATCGCTTGCTCGCCGACAAAGCGGGCAGCTTCACCGATCTTGGATTTCGCGCCGGACGCCAGTTTCGATCCCTGCGGGTCGCCCTCCGCCATTGTCAGGTTCAAGTGCTGCGACAGCGATGTCGCTTCCTCGAGCGCGATGAACATGTCCACCATCCGGTGCTGCAGCACCTGGAAGGTTCCAAGCGTCACGCCGAACTGCTTGCGCGTCTTGGTGTATTCGAGCGTCGCCGCGTTGAGTTCGCCCATCGCTCCGGTCGCCTCGGCGCACTGTGCAGCGATGGCGCGATCCCGGCACGCTTCAAGCGCTGCAACGCCCTTGCCTTCCGTCCCCAGCAGATGCCCGGCCGGAACGACCACATCCTTGAGCGTGATTTCGGCCGCACGCCGCCCGTCGATGGTCTTGAAGCTCTGCAGATGAAGCCCCGCGGACTGGCGATCGATGATGAACAGGCTGACACCGGCGTGATCGCGCGGGCCGCCCAGCGTTCGCGCGGAGACGATCAGCTTGTCGGCCCATGGCGCGCCGATGACGGCGGCTTTCGCGCCGTTCAGGACATAGGTGTCGCCGGTGCGCTTCGCGGTGGTCGCGACATTGTTGAGATCGTAGCGGGAATGACCCTCGGTCCAGGCCAGCGCCCAGATCGCTTCGCCCGCCATGATCGGGGCCAGAAACTCGTCGCGCTGCGCGTCGGTGCCTTCCTGCTCGATCAGGCCGCCGGCCAGCACCACCGTTTCAAAGAACGGTTCGACCACGAGGTGACGGCCGAATTCCTGCATCACGATCATGGTGGCGAGACTGCCGCCGCCAAGACCGCCGGCCGCCTCGGAAAACGGCGCGGCGAGCAATCCAAGCTCGGCGAATGTCGCCCAGTGCTTCCTGCTCCAGCCCTCCTCGCTCGCGACGATCTTGCGGCGCGTGTCGAAATCGTACTGGTCGCGCAGCAGCTTCTGAACACTGCTGCGCAGGAGTTCCTGTTCTTCCGTAAACTGAATATCCACCGGATATCTCCTGAAACGCCCTAAAGGCCGAGAACCGCCTTGGCGATGATGTTGCGCTGGATTTCGTTGGAGCCGCCGTAGATGCTCAATTTCCGCGAGTTGAGATACTTCTCCGGCGCGGTATGGCCGTCCGCCGGACCCGGCATGAAGATGTTCGGGCTGGCCGGATGCTCGCGCAGCGCGAGGCCATAATTGCCGATAGCCCTGTGCGTCAGATCGGTGATGCGCTGGAAGATTTCGGTGCCCCTGATCTTGAACAGCGATGCCGCCGGACCGGGATCAATTCCCCGCGCCATCTGCGCGACCACACGCAGTTCGGTCGCCTCCAGCGCGAGCACATCGAGTTCGACGCGGGCAATGTCCTTGATGAACTCGCCGTAAGCCGGATCGTCCTCGCCGATCTCGGTCTTCACGATCTTCTTCAGCTTGCCGAGGTAGCGCATCGAGCGGCCGATGCCGGCCATGCTGGTGCGTTCGTTGCCGAGCAGGAATTTCGCGTAGGTCCAGCCCTTGTTCTCCTCGCCGATCAGATTTTCAACCGGAACGCGGACGTTCTCAAGGAAGACGTCATTGACCTCGTGCGAACCGTCGATGGTGATAATCGGTCGAACGGTCACACCCGGCGACTTCATGTCGATCAGCAGAAATGAAATGCCCGATTGAGGTTTCGCCGTCGGGTCGGTTCGGACCAGACAGAAAATCCAGTCCGCATGCTGCGCGAGCGTGGTCCAGGTCTTGTGGCCGTTGACGATGTAATGATCGCCGTCGCGCACCGCCTTGGTGCGAACCGAGGCAAGATCAGACCCCGAGCCCGGCTCGGAATAGCCCTGACACCACCAGTCCTCGCCGGACAGGATGCGCGGCAGATACTTCTTCTTCTGCGCGTCATTACCGAACGTGTAGATGACCGGCCCAACCATCGTCACGCTGAACGCCAGCGGCGGCAGCGTGCCTGCGCGCGTCGTCTCCTGCTCCCAGATAAAGCGCTGCGTGATCGACCAGCCGGGCCCGCCATATTCCTTCGGCCACAACGGAGCGATCCAGCCCTTCTTATGCAGTATCTTGTGCCAGAGCAGCGACTGCTCCTTGGTCAGATCCGTTTCCGGATTTGGCACGCGCATTTCCTGCGGATAGTTGTCCGCGATGAAGGCTCTCACCTCATCGCGAAACGCCTCGTCCTCTTTGGAAAGTTTCAGCTCCATGGCGCGTCTCCGTTACCACTTCTCGCCGAACGGACGGATTTCGGTTTCAAACGTCCAGGCGTCGCGCGGCTGCTGGTAGAGCTGCCAATAGGTTTCGGCGACAGCAGCCGGACGCATCAGGCGGTTCGGATCGAGATTCTCGATGGCTTCCTTGCCTTCACGGTTGGCAATCAACTGGCGGACCCACTCGGTGTCGACGCTGGAGTCGATGATGAGATGGGCGACGTGAATGTTCTTCGGGCCGAGTTCGCGCGCGATGGACTGGGCCACGGCGCGCAGGCCGAACTTGGCGCTGGCGAACGCCGCAAAACCCGAACCGCCGCGCAGACTGGCCGTTGCGCCAGTGAAGAAAATATTGCCCTTGCCGCGCGGCAGCATCACCCGCGCCGCCTCGCGCCCTGCGAGGAAGCCGGAATAGCAGGCCATTTCCCACACTTTCCGGAACACGCGCTCGGTGGTCTCGAGAATCGGGAAATTGACGTTCGCGCCGATGTTGAAAACGCACACTTCGAGCGGCGCGTGCTTGTCCGCGTCCGAGATGAACGAGATCATCTCCTCTTCCTTGCGCGCATCCAGCGAGCGGGCGAACACCGTGCCGCCGGCGGCCTCGATTTCCTTCACCAGCGGAGCGAGCTTCTCGCCCTGACGGCGGCCGACGAAGACAGTGAAGCCCTCGGCTGCGAACTTTTTGGCGATTTCGCCGCCGATGAAATCTCCGGCGCCGATCACGGCTACGGTTGCGTTACGCTTCTGCAAGATCTTTCTCCCAGGCCAGAGCCAGTTTCATAGAGCGAGTATGCGCGAAGCCCGTCAGGATCCGCGCAGGGATTCCGCGAGCTTGTGTTTCAGGATCTTTCCGGTGGACGTCGCGGGCAAGGCGTCGAGCACGATGATCTGGGACGGACGCTTGTAGGACGTGAGCTGCTTGCCTGCGAAGTTCATCAGATCGGACGGCGTGACCTTCGATCCCTTGAGCAACTGAACGAAAGCGACCACTTCCTCGTTGCCATCCGCCGCACGCCCGACCACCGCGGACTGCACAACGTCCTCATGCGCACTCAGCACGGCCTCCACCTCCGCCGGATAGACGTTGAAGCCCGAGCGGATGATCATTTCCTTGGTTCGTCCAACGATGAACATGCAGTCGCCGTCGACATAGGCGAGATCGCCGGTGTTGAACCAGCCGTCGCGGTCGATGGCCTTCTCCGTCAGATCCGGCGCGCGATAGTATCCGCGCATGACATTGCGGCCACGGACATGCAGTTCGCCCACCGCGCCGCCAACGGCCGGCTTTCCATCGCGATCAACGATGCGTGCTTCGACACCGGGCACGATCTGCCCCACCGCGCTGTCGTTCCGCGGCGTTTCCATCCTGACGCCGGAAATGCCCGGGGCACATTCGGTGATGCCATAGCCGTTCAGCAGCGGCAGACCAAGCTCGGCCTCGACGCGCGACTTCAGCTCGGGATCGAGCGGAGCGCCCGCGACACCGATGTAGCGCAGCGAACCCTTGTTCAGTTTCGCCACACCGGACAGCGTCTTGTATTCGAGCAGGCGCTGATACGTCGCCGGCACGCCGTTGAGAATGGTGATCCCCTCTTCGGCGATAGCCTTTGCCAGTGCCGCCGGATCGTACTTGCTGACCAGCCGGACGGTGCCGCCCGTCATCAGCGTCATGAGCGTGAGCGAGACGCCGACGATGTGCGAGATCGGCAGCACGACATAGAGCTTGTCGCGATTGTCCATTTTCCGGAGCAGCGCGGTGGTTTTCGCGCTGAACAAGAGGTTTTCATGGGTGAGCATGACACCTTTCGGCGTGCCCGTGGTGCCCGACGTATAGATCAGCACGGCGACCTGTTTGGCCGGATCGCTTTCCACCGGCTCCGGGGTGGCTGCCTCGTTCAGAGCGCTGACGCCGATCCCTTCGAGCGGCCCGACTGCAAGGGTCTGCGCGCCGACGCGCTGCGCATGGTTGGCCGCTTCCGCCGACACCTCGGCGGTGAAGAACATCCGCCGCGATCCGCTGTGATCCCGAATCTGGTCAAGTTCACGCGCGGACAGCCGCGGGTTCACCACGATCGCCCATGCGTTGATCTTGCTCGCCGCCAGCAGCAACGCCACCAGCGCGATGCTGTTCTCGCTGACGATCATCATTCGGTCACCCGGGCGAATCCCCAATGCGGTCAACGACGCAGCGGTCTGTTCGACATTGTCGGCCAGTTGCCGGTAGGACCAGGTCCGCGCGTCTTCGATCAGTGCCGGATGATCGGGCGTCGCCACGACAGCCCGCGCCATGGTGTCATGCAGCCGCTCTGGCAATTCGTTCAGAGTGTCGGCAACATCAAATCCGTCGTCGTGAGCGCGGGCCAATTCATCCTCCGGCATTATTCTGCGGCCGCTTCGGAGGCGGCCTTGATCTCGCGCCAACCTATCGTTCTTTTTTAGAACTAGTCAATCGGATTTGATGCGCCGCGCAACACATATGCGCCGCCCCTCAAAAGGCCGCTGACAGCACCCTACGGGCAAATCCAGCCGCCGATAAGCCGTTTACAAGGCCGGGGAGTCGCTGTATTCAATTAAGTACCAAATAAGAACTTATGTGGAGGCGATTTTGGCACAGGGAGTGGTTTTGCTGGTCGGCGCGGGTGACGCCATCGGCGCGGCGGTCGCCCGGCGTTTCGCGCGCGGCGGCTACAAGGTCTGCGTGGCCCGCAGGGAAGCGGCCAAATCCCAGGGACTTGTGGACGAGATGAAAGCGGAGGGCCACGAGGTCCACGCCATCAGCGTCGATGCCCGTCAGGAAGCCGATGTGCAGGCCATGTTCGCAAGGATCGAAAAGGAAATCGGCCCGATCGAGGTGTGCCTTTACAATGCCGGCTCCAACGTCAACAAGCCGCTGCTCGAGACCACGGAAAAACTGTTCTTCAAGGCGTGGGAACTGGCCTGCTACGGCGGCTTCCTGGTCGGTCGGGAAGCGGCGAAATACATGGTCCCCCGAGGCCACGGCACCATCCTGTTCACCGGCGCCACCGCAAGCGTGCGCGGCGGCAAGGGTTTTGCGGCCTTCGCATCGGCCAAGTTCGCCCTGCGCGCCGTCGCTCAGGCGATGGCTCGCGAGCTTGGCCCCAAGAACATCCATGTCGTCCATCTTCTGATCGACGCCGCCGTCGACAGCGAGGCCATCCATCAGCGGATGAAGGCGGCCAAGGGCATCGAGGCCAGCGACATTCCGGCAGACAGCCTGACCAAAACCGACTCCATTGCCGACGCCTACTGGTTCGCGCATCATCAGAAGCGGGACGGATGGACCCACGAAATGGATCTGCGTCCGTCCGTGGAGACATGGTGACATGGCCGATCCGGATCTCACCCTCTGGGGCGTGGGGACCAGCCGCACCGTCAGGCCGCACTGGGCCATGGCGGAGCTTGGCTTGAAGTACACGACCTACGCGATCGGCCCGCGCACCGGCGAAACCAAGACCGCTGAATACACCAAGCTCAATCCGCGCCAGAAAATCCCGATGCTGCAGGATGGCGACTTCTCCATCGGAGAAAGCGCGGCCATCGTGGCCTATCTCGCGCGCACCTACGGCACGCGGGAGGCCTCCCTCATCCCGGAGGACAAGCAGGCTTACGCCAAATGGCTGGAATGGTGCTTCTTCATCGTCACCGAACTCGACTCCACCAGTCTCTATGTCATGCGCCGTCACAGCGCCGGGGCGCTCGGACACATCTATGGCGTTGCGCCCGAGGTCACGGCGAAGGCCGGCGAGTATTTCCGCGAACAGCTCCGTCATGTCGAAGTGGCGCTCGAGGATGGCCGCACCTTCCTGATGGGCGACCAGTTCACCAGCGCCGACATTTTGCTGACCACATGCCTTGAATGGGCGATCGCTTATGAAGTCGGTATCTGCGATATCGCCAAACCCTATCTGGCGCGCATCCAGCAGCGGCCGGGCTATCAGCGCGGCAACGCCGCGAATGTTCCGCCCGCGCCCGGAGAGCCGGTGAAACGTCCGGCGGCCTGACTTGCAGACAGACGATAAAAAAAGACCGCTGATTTTCAGCGGTCTTTTTCTGTTTCTTTTTTGGTCTACGGCGCGATTCTGACAGCCTTGCTTGCAACCATTTGGTCGATGGCGGCGTCGGCATAGCCGAGTTCGCGCAGGACGTCGCGCGAATGCTCGCCGACGCGCGGCGCCGGACCGCCGATGGCGGCCTTGTTCACCTCGAAGATCGCCGCGGGCTTCGGCTGGCGCACACGGCCCACCGTCGGCTGGTCGAACTCCTCGATCAGGCCGCGCGCCACCACCTGATCGTTGGTGATGATCTCGCCCCGGCGCAGGATCGGCGAGCACGGCACATCG
>QFCS01001176.1_pt1 | contig 71724 bp, 77 predicted proteins | sample 3576561 | NCBI WGS metagenome assembly QFCS01 | reverse complement strand
TTATCGAAAACTGCAAGCTGGGCGGTATCAACCCCCACGACTGGCTGACCCAAACCCTCACCGCGCTCGCAAACGGCCATCCCGCCAATCGCGTTCATGAACTCATGCCCTGGATCAACGTGGGCTGAGAACACCGCTTACTCGAAATCGTCCATCATCACCGCTCCAAAAAGAACGGCAATCAGCCTATATCGACGCCATCATGCAAGGCGGCCTCCATGCCACGCTTACCCGCACGGCATGTGCACGACCCATCCGGAGATAATCAATCCGGACCTGCTGGCGTTCGTGAAAAGCTGAGCCTACCCCTCGCGTCGCAACGGGCGCGCGAGCAGGGCATTGATCACCTGGGCGGCGGGGGCGCCGTCCAGCAGGGCGCAGACCGCCGCCGTGATAGGCATGTCGATGTTCGCCTTGCGCGCCGCTTCGGCCAGCACGGGTGCGGTATAAGCGCCTTCGGCCACGGTTCGCCGGTCGGCCAGCAGCGCCTTGGCATCGCCACCTTCGCCGATCGCCTTGCCAAGCGAGAAGTTGCGCGAGCTGGTCGAGGAGCAGGTCAGCACCAGATCGCCGAGGCCGGACAATCCCCCCAGCGTCTCAGCGCGGGCACCGCGCGCCATCCCAAAGCGCGACATCTCGGCGAAGCCGCGCGAGATGAGCGCCGCGCGTGCATTCTGGCCGAGCCTGCGTCCCTCGACCACGCCGCAGGCGATCGCGAGCACATTCTTGACCGCGCCGCCAATCTCCGCGCCGATGACGTCGCTGGAGGCATAAGGCCGGAAGGTCGGACGGGCGAGCCGCTGCGCCAGCGTTTCGCCCACGCGCGAATCCTCGCACGCCAGCGTGATCGCGGTCGGCAGCCCTGCGGCAACCTCATGCGCGAAGGTCGGCCCTGAAAGCACGGCGATCGCTGCGCCGGGCTGCACTTCGGCTGCGGCTTCGGACATCAGCGCGCAAGTGCCTGCCTCGATCCCCTTGGCGCAGAGCACCAGCGGGATGTGAAGGCTCGGCAACTGGCCGAGCATCGCGCGCAGATGCTGTGCCGGGGTCACGACCAGCAGGGCATCCAGGGTCGCCAGATCGGCAATGTCGCCCGTCGCCCGGATCGATGGCGAGAGTGTCACGCCCGGCAGGAACTGGCTGTTCTGATGCATGCCGTTGACCGACGCGATCACCTCCGGCTCGCGCGCCCAGAGCAGCACCGGCTCACCGCCCGCCGCGCTCACCTGCGCAAGCGCCGTGCCCCAGGCGCCCCCGCCGATCACGCCTATCCTCATGCCTTAACCCCTGCTCCACGCGCTTTTTCTGCGGTCGGATCGAGCGGCCACCGCGCGCGTGCCGGTATGTCGAGCCCATCGGTCAGGCCAAGCGCCAGCCGCTCGGCGCCAGCCCAGGCGATCATCGCCGCATTATCGGTGCAAAGCCAGAGCGGCGGCGCAACGAAGGGCAAGGCGCTATCCCGCGCCAGGGTTTCCAGCGCACTCCGGATCGTCTGGTTCGCCGCGACGCCGCCGGCCACGACAAGCGCGGTCGCGCCGTCGGCCTGCTCGATTGCTTTTCGGGTCCGATCGAGCAGGCAGTCGACCACCGCCTGCTGGAAGGAGGCGGCGATATCCTCGGCGCGATATTTTCCCGCATCCCGCGCCCGGAGCACTGCGCTCTTGAGGCCTGCGAAGGAAAAATGCGGCTCAGGCGATCCCAACAGGGGGCGGGGCAATGGAACGGCGCGCGGATCGCCTCCCTGTGCCGCGCGCTCGACGGCGGGGCCGCCGGGGAAACCGAGGCCCAGAAGTTTGGCGGTCTTATCAAAAGCTTCGCCTGCCGCATCGTCGATCGTGGTGGCGAGGCGTCGATAGCGGCCGGCGCCCTCTACGAAGAGCAGCTGACAATGGCCGCCCGAGACCAGCAGCAGCAGATAAGGGAATGTCAGATCGGGATCGGCAAGCCTTGGCGAAAGCGCGTGGCCTTCGAGATGGTTGACCGCGATCAAAGGCTTGCCCGCCGCCATTGCAAGCGCCTTGCCGGTGACGAGACCCACCATGACGCCGCCGATCAGCCCCGGCCCGGCGGTGGCGGCGATTGCGTCGACATCGGCAAGCGATACCTTCGCTTCGGTCAGCGCGGCTTCGATTAGCGGGGTCAGCACCTCGACATGCGCGCGCGCCGCGATTTCGGGCACCACCCCGCCGAAGGGCGCATGCTCGGCCTCCTGACCGGCGAGTTTGTGGGCCAATATCACCCGATCGCTGGTCACCAGCGCGGCGGCGGTTTCGTCGCAACTCGATTCAAGGCCAAGGATCAATGCCATCTCCGCTCTTCCCTGCCACCGTGGAGCGGATTAGGGCAACAGGCGTGAGCAAAACCTATCGCCTCGGCACCCGATCCTCGCCGCTTGCGCTCGCCCAGGCCAATCAGGTCGCGGCCGCGCTTCGTCAGGCGCATGGCTGGGACGAGCAGGCCATCGAGATCGTCGCGATGAAGGCCAGCGGCGATCTGATTCAGGATCGCGCGCTCGCCGAGGTGGGCGGGAAGGCCTTGTGGACCAAGGAACTGGACCGCGCTCTGATGCTGGGCGAGATCGATTTCGCGGTGCATTCCATGAAGGACGTCGAAACATTCCGACCGCCGGAGATCATGATCGCTGCGATGCTGCCACGCGCCGATGTACGGGATCGGCTGATTGGCGCAGCGTCCATTGCGGATATCCGGCAAGGCGGTCGCCTCGGCACCTCCTCGCCGCGCCGGAGTGCTCAGATAAGGGCGCTGCGGCCCGATCTTGAAGTCGTCCTGTTTCGCGGCAATGTCGCCACCCGATTGCGCAAGCTCGAAGAGGGCGAGGCGGATGCGACCTTGCTCGCGGCGGCGGGACTGGACCGTCTGGGCCAGCTCGACATCGGCGTGCCCATCCCGGTCGAGGTCATGTTGCCCGCCCCGGCGCAGGGGGCGATCGGCATCGAGACGCTGACCGGCAATGACGAGATACGCGCGCTACTGGCTGCGATCGATCATCACGAAACGTCGGCCTGCGTCCACTTGGAGCGGGCATTGCTTGAAGGGTTGCGGGCCGATTGTCGGTCCCCTGTGGCGGCGTTGGCCGAAATAAGAGACGGCCAGCTGTTCCTGCGCGCCGAGATACTGAGCCCCGAAGGCTCGGAATGGGTGGCGGAGCAGGCCGTCATGGACGATCGGGCCGAAGCCCATGCGCTTGCGGAAAAGCTGCTTGATCGCGCCAGCCCGGCGCTCCGTGCGCTGTTCGGACCATGAAGCGGCTGCTTGTCCTTCGGCCGCAGCCCGGCGCGGATGCGACTGCACGGCGGGCGCGGGGGATGGGATTGAAGCCGGTGGTGGCGCCGCTGTTCGCGGTACGGCCGATCGATTGGATTCCGCCTGATTCCTCCGAATTCGACGCTGTTCTTCTGACCAGCGCCAACGCCGCGCGATGGGGCAGCGCGGCGTTGGTCAGCTATATCGGGCTGCCCGTGTTCGCCGTTGGAAATGCGACCGCGCAGGCGGCGCTTGATGCCGGTTTCGCCAAGGTGATCGCCGGGCGGGATGACGGAGCGGCGATCGTGGCGCTTGCGAAGGCACGGGGATATAAGAGGTTGCTGCACCTCGCGGGGCGCGAGCATGCGGATTTCGACGCCGGCGATGCCGTGATCGCGCGGCGGATCGTCTATGCATCGGAAGCCGTCGAAAGCTTGCCGCAGGCAGCGATCGAAACTTTGGGGGAGGGAGCGGTTGCGCTCCTGCATTCGGCGCGGGCGGCAACGCTGTTCGGAAAGCTGGTCGATGCCGCGGGGTTGAAACGGTACGAGATCATGGTGGCCGGGTTAAGCGATGCCGTTACCACGGCTGCTGGCGGGGGCTGGGCGCGCATCGCCGCTGCGCCGGTTCCCAATGACGAGGCTTTGCTGGCGATTGCCGCCGGACTGTGCGATCAGGACGCGGATGACTTAGGCCGACCGGAGGTTGGAGAGGACGGGCATGAGCGACTATGATCGTGCCGACTATGGACGGAGCAGCGGGGCGGTCAGTGGCGGGCGCCCCTGGCTGCGCTTGCTGATCATATTCGGGCTGGTGTTCGTCGCCGGCTCGTTGACGATGGGCTGGATCCTCACCCGCTGGGAGGCCGCAGCGCCCTATCTGAGCTGGATGAAGCCTGCTCCCACAAATGCTTCGCCTGCGGTTGTACCGTCACGGCTGGTGGTCGCGCCGATCGCCGATACCGCACCGCTCGAACGGCGGGTCGCGCAGCTCGACGATCATGTGAAGGATATCGCCGAGCGCGCTGAGGCGGCCTCAGGCAATGCCAACCGGGCCGAGGCGCTGCTGGTCGCCTTCGCCGCGCGCCGCGCGATCGACCGGGGATTGCAGCTCGGCTATCTGGAAGGGATGCTGCGCGAGCGTTTCTCGCGGAGCCAGCCGCAGGCCGTCGGCACGATCATCACCGCTTCGCGCGATCCAATCACGCTCGAGGATCTGCGCGGCGAGCTTGAGTTGCTCGAGCCCGAGCTTATCGGCGTCAGCGCCAAGGCCAGTTGGTGGGATGCGTTTCGGCGCGAGCTCGCGGGCCTGATTGTGATCCGCCGGCAAGACACGCCGACGATGACGCCCGACGCGCGTTTGGCGCGGGCTCGAGTCAATCTGGCCGCCGGTCATGTCGATCGCGCGCTGGCGGAAATCACGCGGCTGCCCGCGCGCGACAAGGCTCAGCTCTGGATGAGTAATGCGCGCCGCTATGTCGCTGCCCATAATGCGCTCGATCTGATCGAGACGTCAGCGCTGCTTACCCCGGCGCCCCGTCTGGCTGCCGCCCCGCCAAGGGAAAACCTACCCTAACTGTGGCAGCTGGTGGGGATGGGCGGTCAGCAGGTCGTCCATGACTTCCATCGTGAAGGCTGGTTCCAGCGGCGCATCGCATACCGCGTCGACGAACATCCGCCGGGCCTCGGGATCGTCATAGACCATCTTGGCGTCGAACGCCTTCTGCCAGGTCGCCTCGTCGGGCCATTCGGCATAGCCGACGAAACGCCCGTCGCGATCCTGATGCAGGCGCGAGCCGTAGCTGCCATAGATCGCGGTAATGCGCGCGGTCCCGCGCCGCCATGCTTCGCGGAACTGCTCTTCCTTACCGGGATGCACGCGCCACCAATAGACCGCGACGAACATTCCTTCACCTCCCCACGCGTTCGATAAGCGCCATTGCCGCCGCCGGGTTCCTCACCTTGTCGCCTGCGATCATGAACAGGAAGACGTCGCGGGGTGTCTCCTTGGCCTTGGTCTCGGAGGCATAGGCGAGGCCGGAGGGGGCCTTGCCGGCCTGCCACGCCTTCGCCACCTTGCCCCATCGGTCCAGAGTTTCGGCGGGGTAGCCTGTTTCTAGGCGTTCCTGCGCGATCATCAGCCGAGCGTAGACGAAATCCGCCGTCAGATCGGCGATGGCGGGATAATCAGGGGACTCAGCAAAGACGACCGCGACCTCGTGCTCGCGCGCAAGATCGATGAAGCGCGGATCGCGGAAGCTTTCGTGCCGGACCTCGACCGCATGGCGCAGCTTGAGTCCATCCCGATCGGGTGGAAGCAAATCGAGGAACGCGCTGAAATCATCCGGATCGAACTGCTTGGTCGGCATGAACTGCCAAAGAATCGGCCCGAGTTTGTCGCCGAGTTCGGTCAGGCCCTGGCTCAGGAATTTCGCGATGGATTCACCCGCTTCGGCCAGCACGCGGCGGTTCGTGCAGAAGCGCGAGGCCTTGAGCGTGAAGATAAAACCGTCCGGCACCGCGTCGCGCCACTTCTCGAAACTGGCGCGCGACTGGGTGCGGTAATAGGTGCCGTTGATCTCGATCGCGGTCAGCTTGCTCGCGGCATATTCAAGCTCGTCGGCATGCTTCAGGCCTGGCGGATAGAAGGCGCCGCGCCACGGCTCATAGGTCCAGCCGCCGATTCCGGCCCGGATCTTCGCCTTTGCCATCGCCGCACATCCCCTCCGTCCCTGTCATAGCACGAAGCGGAAAGCGGGTCAGCCGATGCACCCCACTGCCTTGCCCGCTGTCGCGAACTTGCCGAGAATTTCGTCGACTTGATCGTCGCTGTGCTCGGCACATAGCGAGCAACGCAGCAGGAAGGTTCCCGCCGGCGTCGCGGGCGGCCGGGCAGTGTTGACGTAGAGACCCAGTTCAAGGAGCGCCTGCCACATCTTAACAGTTGTCTCCATGTCCGGCAGCATCACCGCGATGATCGCCGACTGGGCGGTTTCGGTGCCAAGCTGAAATCCGAGATCGCGCAGGCCCTGATGTAGACGGCGACTATTTTTCCAGAGATGGGCGCGCTTGTCGTGCGCGTGCATCAGCTTGCGGATCGAGGTGGCGGCGGTTGCGACCACGCTGGGCGGCAGCGAGGCCGTGAATACATAGGGGCGGCACATCAGCCGCAGCACTTCGAACTTCGGATGGTTTGAGACGCAGAAGCCGCCGACCGTACCGACCGACTTGGAGAAGGTGCCGACGACGAAATCGATGTCCTTCTCGCAGCCCAGCTCCTCATAGACGCCGCGGCCATTGGGCCCGAAGAAGCCCATGCCGTGCGCTTCGTCGCACAGGATCATGGCGTTGTGCTTTTTGGATACCGCGACCATTTCAGGCAGCGGCGCGATGTCCCCGAACATCGAATAGACGCCTTCGAGCACCACAAGCTTGAGCGCTTCCGGCGGCAGGCGGCCGAGCCGCTTGTCGAGATCCTCGACATTATTGTGGCGGAAGCGGACGATCTCGGCATTGCCGAGCGCGCAGCCGTCATAGATCGAGGCATGGCTGTCGGCATCGAGGATGATGTAGTCGCCTTTGCCCGCGAGCGTGGAGATCATGCCGAGATTGGCCTGATAGCCCGTCGAAAAGACGATCGCGTGATCGGTGCCGTAAAACTCCTTGAGCGCGTCCTCGCATTCCTTGTGGCCCTGATAGGTGCCGTTGAGGACGCGGCTGCCTGTGGTGCCCGATCCGAACTCGTCGAGCGCCTTCTTGCCCGCCGCGACGACGTCGGGGTCGAAGGTCATACCCATATAATTATAGGTGCCGAGCAGGATGGTCTTCTTGCCCTGGATGATCGCCTCGGTCGGCGAGAGCACCTTTTCCATAACGATTGCAAAGGGATCGCGCACGCCGGTGTCAAGCAGCGCCTGCCGCTCCGCGATTACGGAATCGAATTTCGAAAGTAGGTCGGTCATCCCTCGAGCTTGGCCACCGCATCGACAAGCTGGCCGACCGTCTCGATCTCGGCCTGCATGTTCATGGTGATGATGATGTCGAACTCATCCTCGATCGCCGCGACGAAATCCATCACGGTCAGGCTGTCCCATTCGAGATCCTTGGCGAAGCTGGTCGCGTCGGAAAGCGCTACCTTTTTCTTGTTGAAAGGCTCGATCTGGGCCGAAACCCGGCTGAAAATTTCGTCGCGTGTGCTCATGGCGTGTCCTTAATAGTCTAAGACGCCATTGCCAATCGATTGCGGCATGATCGGGGCGGGAGAGGGGCGTCGTCGCCCCTGCAAGGGTCAGCTGTCGCTGTCGCCGCCCAGCAGATCGAACAGGGACGGGGTGTTTTCGGTGCCCTGGACCGTGGTGATGAAGGCTTCGGCGGTGCTGCGGGTCTTGTCGGTCCAGCCCCGCGCGTCGCGCTCCTCCTGCGTCATGCCGTCATAATCGGCGATGAGCTGCTGATTGTAACTGACCAGCGCATCCATCGCATTGCCGGATTTGAGCGCCTCGGCCAGCTCTGCTCGTCCGCGTTCATTGAGTTCCTTCTTCGCAAGCATCATTTCACGCGTGCTGAAGCCACCGGCTTTGTTCAGCGCGATCGCGGCGAGCGCACGGCCGCTCATCAGGCTGAGGTCAGGCGCGCTTCTGGTCTTGTTCGCCTCGTTGGCGGCGTATTGGGTGTCGAGCGTCTGCCGCACGGCTTGCGAGAGCGCGGCGAAATCCGTGGCATTGTCGGCCTGCTCGGCCGCCGCGATCTTGGCGGCATTCGAGATTGAAACACCGCTCGAAGGGCTGCTGCTCACGCTCTCGCTGCCGGCAGTTGCGGCGTCGATGGTGGACTGTGCCGAGGCGGTCAGCCTGGACAGGCTGTAGCCGAGCGCCGATGAAATGCCGGTGCTGACGGAAGAAACGGTCATCGAAATATCCGTGAAGTTGCGCGGCGCAACCTCTAGGATCAGATGGTTAACGACTGACTATCTTTTCGACCGTTCGAGCGAACGGAATGGTTACTCCAGCACCAAACCCACTTCGGGAAAAGGCTTCGGCTCGTCCGGCACATCTTCCATCAGGGCGAGCGGGCGTTGCCATAAGCCGACATCGCGCCATTCGCCGCCCTTGTAGCCCACGCTCCGCCATACTCCTGCGCGCTGGAAGCCGACTGCTTCATGCATGTCGATGCTGTTCTCGTTGGGCAAGGTGATCGCGGCGAGCGCTTGGGTGTAGCCCTGCGTGCTGAGCGTGCGGATCAGGGCCATGTAAAGACGCCGCCCGATGCCTTCGCGCTGGCGGTGCGCGGCGACATAGATCGCGGTCTCGACGCCGAAGCGATAGGCCCAGCGCTCCCGGAAGCGGGTGGCATAGGCATAGGCCACGATCTCACCGTCCACTTCAGCAACCAACCACGGATAAGTTTCCGTCACGCTCTCTATTCGACGCGCCATTTCCTTGGCAGACGGGGCGCGCTGTTCGAACGAGACGGCCAGCGTTTCAACATAGGGCGCATAGATGTCGGCGATGGCGGCGCCATCGGCAGGAGTGGCGACGCGGATCTGGAAGCTCATAATCCGAGCACTAGCTTCAGCAATTCGAGGATGCCACCCTCGCGTGGCGAAATGTGGCGCGGCTCGCTCGAAGCCCCGCATTCGATGCAGCGGATCTGGATCGCCGGCCCGGCGAGGATGCGGGTCGCGTCGCCCATCGCCTGCAGCACGATCCGCTGGGGCTGGCGGGCGGCGCGGGTCCATGGATCGCGGGCAGCGATCTCTTCGGCGCCGTCATCGGCCAACGTCATGTCGCGCAGGAATTTCTCGAACGGGTTTAGCTCGCGCTCGATGAACAGCGGCTTTGCCGTCTTTGGATCAAGCTTGGCGCGCCGCGCGGCATTGGCGATGGCGTCGTCAAGCGAACCGAATTGGTCCACAAGTCCGATCTGCCGCGCCATGCCCCCGGCCCAGACGCGGCCCTGGCCGATCTCGTCGACTTTTTCGGGGGTGAGCTTGCGCGATTGCGCCACCAGTCCCACGAAGCGTTCGTAGATATCCTCGACGCCGACCTGCACGAGCTGGTCGAATTTGTCGGAGGTGCCGCGCAGCACGTCGGGCTCGCCCGAAAGCGGCGTCGTCTTCACCCCGTCGGCTGACAGACCCAGCTTGGCGAGCGTGCCCTGGAAGGTTGGGATGATCCCGAACACGCCGATCGATCCGGTGATGGTCGAAGGCTCGGCAAAGATGCGGTCGGCGGGGGTCGATACCCAGTAGCCGCCGCTTGCCGCGACCGATCCCATCGAGACCACCACGGGCAGACCCTTGGCCTTCGCCGCCATGATCGCGCTGCGGATGCGTTCGGCACCGGTCACTGAGCCGCCGGGCGAATCGACCCTGACTACCAGCGCCTTTATGCGGTCCCGCGCCAGTTCCTCGGACAGCAGGTCGGCGATCGTGTCGCCGCCGGCGGTGCCGGGGCCGGCCTGTCCGTCGACGATCTCGCCTGCGACGGTCAGCACGCCGATCTTCCCGCCCGAGGGCGTGGAATGCGCCGCCGCATAGCGGGCGAAGGAAACTGTCTTGAATGCGCCGGGGCCATTTCCATCGCCGGCCAGATCAGCGACGCGGTCGCCGAACGCGATCCGGTCGCCCAGCTTGTCGACCATTCCCGCCGCAACCGCCGCCTGCGCGATATTGCCGCCCGCGCCTGCGATGAAGGTCTCAGGCGCGGCGGCATAGGCCGCGGCCCTGGCTTTGGGCCGCGCCTGCGACACATTCTGCCGCCATGTCTGCCACAGGCTGTCCGCCAGCGCCTGATTGGCGGCCCGCGCCTCGGGCGACTGATCGCTGCGGATGAAGGGCTCGACTGCCGACTTGTAGGTGCCGACACGATAGATGTTGGCGGTCACTCCGATCTTGTCGAGGAAGCCCTTGTAATAAAGCTGCGTTCCGCCCGGCCCGGCGAGCATCACCACGCCCAGCGGGTCCATCCAGACTTCGCTGGCGTGGGCGGCGAGCTGGTAGCTGTCGTCGGTGTAGCCGGTGGCATAAGCCAGCACCGGCTTGCCGGCGCGGCGCACCTCGTCAATGGCGGCGGCGGCATCGGTGATGGTCGTCTGCGCTCCGCCGACGAAGCGATCGAGATCGAGCACAACTGCTTTGATGGAGCTGTCCTTCGCCGCCGCGCGCAACGCACTCACCAGATCGCGCAGCCGATATTGCGCCGCCACGTCGCTGGTGCGGTTGATCAGCGACAGCGGATCGACATTTTCCGGTTGCTCGACAAGCGTGCCGTTGAGCCGGATCACGAGCGCGCCGGATCCGGTCGTCGGAGCGGGGTTGGGCGCCATCGAGAGCGCCGCGTAAAGCGCGCCGAAGAACAGCAGCATGAAGATCAGGACAAGCAGGTCCTTGATCCCGACCAGCACTTTCCAGATCCCCCGCACCACCCGCATCGTTTCGCTCCCGGCGCGGCGAATTCGGCGCGCGGCCACTATGTAGGGCAGAAGCCGCCGGGGTTGAACCGCAGCTGCACAAAATTTCGTCAGGGATCGCATTCCTCGCGTTGTCGTTGAGCAAGGCTATGTTCACTGAGCGTTTCCTGAGGAACCGGCGCGGCGTTGTTCTGACAAGCGAGGAGCGCGCAGCGCTCGAAGCGTCGATTGTCGAAGTTCGCACGATCGACCCGCGCGCCACGATCATACGGCAGGGCGAGGAGCTGTCGATTAGCACTTTGCTCGTTGACGGCTTCATGTCCCGCTATATCGACGACAGGCGGGGGCTGCGTCAGCTCGTCGCCGTGCATGTGCCGGGCGATTTCATCGATCTGCACGCCTATCCGCTAAAGGCTCTGGATCATGACGTCTCGACCCTCACCTCAGCCACCGTGGCGATCATTCCCCATGTTGCAATTGACGCGCTGATCCAGGAACGTCCGCAGATCGCGCGCAAGCTCTGGTTCTCGACGTTGCTCGATGCGGCGATCCATCGCGTCTGGCTGTTCAGGTTGGGCCGGTTGGATGCGGTCGGGAAGGTCAGCCATTTCCTGTGCGAAACCAATGCGCGCTTGTCGGCGATCGGGCTCAGCGACGGGAGTCGTTTCGCGCTTGGACTGACGCAGGCAGACATTGCGGAAATCTGCGGGCTGACCAGCATCCACGTCAACCGGGTGCTGCGACAGCTTCGTGAGCAGAATTTGTGCGTATTCCGTTCGGCGATGGTTGATATCCTAGATCTTCCGAAGCTTGAACGGCGGGGACAGTTCGATCCCCAATATCTCTATCTGGAAAAAGACCCTGGCAGCGAAAATGGAGATGTTCCGGCGTGACCGAGCAATCATATGAACAACCATATTCGAAACCCGGCAGGGCAAGTGCGGAACAAGGCATGGTGGTTCTCGATGGACCTGACGGCGTGGCTGTCACCCTGACCCCCGATGCGGCGGAAAAAACAGGACAAAGTCTGATACAGGCCGCTAGCGACGCGCGCCGGCAGCAAGGGGCAGTGGATCAGTAAAGGTCGATCGCTGAAATCACGATCAGCGGACCGTTTGGATCTTGCGTGACGAAGCCTTGCCCATGAAGCCGCTGGGCAGTCGCGCGAATTTGAGCAGCTTTGCTTAGGATCCGCGCTGTTGTATCAGCACCGAAATCCTTCCCGCCCAGCTTAAGCATGGCGCTGCTGTCGAGTTCGACGATGCAGGGCAGGCCGCCCGCCGTCGCCTTGAAGCGTGGCCGTGGGTGATGTTCGAGCAATTGGCCGAGATCGAAGGTCGTATCCTGGTTTTCCACAAGCGCGACACTAAACGCGGATTGTCTTTTCGTTATGCGCAATCGACCTAATCTGCGTTAGCAGCGGCCGTTTTTAGTCAACTTCGACGATCGCCGAATGCCGGCGCGTGTCGCGCATCAGCAGATAGACGACCAGCGAAACTGCGATGCATCCGGCGACGTAATAGAAAAACAATTGCTCATGGCCGACGCTTTTGAGCCAAAGCGCTACATATTCGGCCGTTCCCCCGAATAGTGATACCGAGATCGCATAAGGCAGGCCCACGCCGAGCGCGCGCACTTCGGCCGAGAACAGCTCCGCCTTCACGACCGCGTTGATCGAGGTGTAGCCGCTCACGATCAGCAGCGCGGCCATGATCAGCAGGAATCCCTCCCAGACATCGCTGGTCCGCCCGAGCGCATCGAGGATCGGCACGGTGAAGATGGTCCCGGTGATTCCAAACGCGATCAGCAGCGCCCTGCGTCCGATCCGATCCGAAAGTGCGCCGAAGACGGGCTGGAGCAGCATGAAAACCAGCAAGGACAGCGCCGACACCCAGGTCGCGTCATTCTTGCTCCAGCCGGCCGTGTTGACGAGGAATTTCTGCGCATAGGTGGTGAAGGTGTAGAAGGCGACCGTTCCGCCTAGGGTTAGCCCGATGACGATCAGGATCTGGCGCGGGTGCGACTGGATCAACCGCATCAGCCCGCCCTTTGCGCCCGCGATCCGGGCCTGTTCGAAAGACGGCGTCTCCTCGATCCCGCGCCGTATGTAGACGGCGGCGATGGCGAGGGCTCCGCCGATCAGGAACGGGATACGCCAACCCCAGCTTTCGAGCTGCTCGGGCGTGAGAAAGATCTGCTGGAGCAGGATGAGCACGGCCAGCGCCAGCAGCTGCCCCATGATTAGCGTTACATATTGAAAGCTGGAATAAAAACCCCGGTTTCGGTGTGTCGCCATCTCGCTGAGGTATGTGGCGCTGGTGCCATATTCGCCGCCAAGGCTGAGACCCTGCACGATCCGCGCGAAGACCAGAATGGCGGGCGAAAAAAGGCCGATCGAAGCATAGCCGGGCGTGACCGCGATCAGCAGCGAGCCTGAGCACATCAAGGTCACTGAAAGGGTCAGCGCCGCCTTGCGCCCGTGACGATCAGCGTACCAGCCCATGATCCACCCGCCGATCGGCCGCACGATGAAGCCCACCGCGAAGATTGCGGCGGCGTTCAACAGCTGGACGGTCGGGTTGGCGGGCGGGAAGAAGACAGAAGCAAAATAAAGCGAGAAGGCGGAATAGACGTACCAATCATACCATTCGACGAGATTGCCGATCGACCCTCCAAGGATCGATTTCAGCCGCCGTGCCGGCGTCATCGAGGGCGGCCGATCGCCTTCGCTCACCAGCCTGCAGCCTGCGGACGGATCCTGTTCATGCTGCGGCTGGGCAGTTCAGTTTGGTACGGCATTAACACTCTTGTTGAATGGCCACTCACTTAACATCGCCTTATAACGATAACTGCCCGCCTGTATCCATGGCGGTTTTGGACAGCCTATTACGAGACAGGCGATGCCGCACCGCTGGAATTACCGGGCCATATGCAGATGAAGCCGCTTTCACGACGCTCAATGCTGATTTCGGCGGCAACTGCGAGCACGGCGGCGGTGGCCTGCGTCGCGTGGCGCTTTGCGGACAATCTCGGCGATGACTATCTGGCCCAGGATCTTGCAAAAGTTTTCGACAGTTACAAGGTCTATGCGGCCTCGGTTGGCGAAAGCTATTTGCAATGCGTCCCGCATGAAGCGGATCCGACCGTACTCGCCAAGCTGCTGAAGATCGATGCCCGCGCCCTGCCGATGGATAAGGCTGCGTTGCGCCGCTACATCCGCGATCGGATCAGGCAGGATTTCGCGGAGGGACGGACGACCGACGTCAATGGCTGGATCCTTTCCAGCACCGAGGCGCGGCTTTGCGCGATAACAGCGATTGCGGCGCGCGCCGATGCTTGACGATGCTGAGAGCATCGCGACCGACGCGCCCATCGAGGCCGATATCTGCATCATCGGCGGCGGACCGGCGGGGATTTCCATCGCCCGCGAATTCATCGGCACGCCCCATAAGGTGATCATGCTCGAAGGCGGCGGGGCGGAGATCGAGGCTGACTCGCAGGATCTTTATCGCGGCGCCAATGTCGGCCGGCCCTATTACGACCTGGACGTCTGCCGGCTGCGCTTTTTCGGAGGGACAAGCAATCACTGGGCGGGGTGGTGCCGCCCCCTTTCACCGATCGACTTCAAGAAGCGGTCGTGGGTTCCGCACAGCGGCTGGCCGGTTGACTATGATGATCTCAGGCCCTTTTACGAAAGGGCGGCCAAGGTCGTGCAGCTTCCCCATACTGGCTTCGAAAAAGAACATCTGCTGCGGGCCCATCTTGGAACAGCGGCGTTTCCGTTCGATCCCGAGGTGCTTCATCCCAAATGTTATCAGTTCAGCCCGCCAACCCGCTTCGGCGAGGTGTATGGACCGGAACTGAAGAAGGCGACGAACATCTCCGTGTTCCTTCACGCCAATGTGGTCGCGATCCAGCGTGATCCGGGGGGCAGCGCAATCCGGTCGGTGCGCTATGCCACCCTTGGCGGCAAGCGGCGCGAAGTCAGAGCGAAGAGGTTCATTCTCGCTGCCGGCGGGATCGAAAATGCCCGGCTGATGCTTGCGTCCAATATCGGCAACGAACATGATCTGGTCGGGCGCTTCTTCATGGAGCATCCCGAGCCGATAGGCGGCATGGTGATGGTGATCGACCAGCGTGATCCCCGCTGGGTGCCGTTCGTGTACAGTCACCCCCAGCGCCACAACAATCACAATGCGCTTGGCTGCATCGGGATCAATGATGAGCTTCAGGAGCGTGAAGGCATCATCAACACGCGCGTCGGCTTTCTCTATCGGCCGATGGTGCATTCCAAAGGCATGACCGCGCTGCAACAGCTTCTCGGGCGTGAGGAGGAAACTGTGGTCCTTGACGAGTCGTTCGGGGAGAATCTGTTGCACATCGCCTCCGATCTGGAAGGTCTTTCGCGTGAGGGGATCGATCGCATCAGCCACGGCAAGCCGATGCTCCAACTGATCGGGCTTGATGTCTACGGCCAGCAGGCGCCGAACCCCGACAGCCGCGTAACGCTCTGCGAGGAGCGGGATGCACTGGGAATTCCGCGATCAAAGATGGATTGGCGGCTCACCGACTTCGATCGCCGCAGCATCGAGCGCATGTTGCGCATCGTGGCGCAGGAATTCGGCCGGATCGGGCTCGGCCGCATGAAGATGGCGTTCAAGAATTGGGAACCGGATTTCTATTACGGCAACCATCATATGGGCACGACGCGGATGAGCGACGATCCCAAATCGGGGGTTGTCGATGCCAATTGCCGAGTGTTCGGCGTGCCCAATCTCTATGTCGCGGGCAGTTCGGTGTTCACCACATCGGGCAATGCCCCGCCGACGCTGACAATTGTGGCGCTTGCCCTACGCCTCGCCGATCATCTGAAGGCCAGCCGAGACGTCTGATCAGGCTTTGGTCAGCGCGTCGAGATGTACCCGGATATGGGCTGCCTCCGCAGCCGTCCTGGCTAGCGCGATCGCCTGATCGAACGCGATGCGCGCCTCCCGGCTCCGGCCAAGCTGTTTCAGCAGATTGCCCCTCAGCCCATGGAAATGAAAATAGCCGTCAAGTGGTTCGAGAAGCGGCTCGACGAGATCGAGCGCGGCCTGCGCCCCGACCGTCTTCGATACCGCGACTGCCCGGTTGAGCGTGATCACGGGCGAAGGCTGCATCCGTTCCAGCGTCGCGTACAGTCGCTCGATCCCTGACCAGTCGGTTTCGGCCGGGGTTGCCGCGCGGGCGTGCAATGCAGCGATTGCGGCCTGCACCTGATAGGGTCCAGGAGCATGATGGCGGATCGCCTTGTCGACGAGCACCAGCCCTTCGTCGATTTTGGACCGGCTCCACCGTGTTCGATCCTGATCGTCTAGCAGGATGACGGTGCCGTCCTGCGCGAACCGGGCTGGCGTCCGCGCATGCTGGAGCAGCATCAGCGCAAGCACCCCCATCAGTTCCGGCTCTGCCTTGAACAGGCTAAGCAGCAGGCGCGTCAGCCGGATCGCCTCGTCGCACAGGGCCGTGCGGCCATCCTGTTCGCCGGCGGCCGAATAGCCTTCGTTGAACAGCAGATAGAGCATCGTTGTCACCGCCGCGAGCCGGCCGGCCCGCTCGTTTGCGCCCGGCGTTTCGAACGAGGTATCGGCGGCGGCCACGCGACGCTTGGCGCGGGTGATACGCTGCTCCATTGCGCTTTCGCTGACCAGAAAGGCGCGCGCGATCTGCGGCACCGAAAGTCCCGAAACGATCCGGAGCGCCAGCGCGATCTGTTGGGTCGCGGGTAGATCGGGATGGCAGCAGATGAAAAGTAATCGCAGCACATCGTCGCGATAGTCTGCCGCATCGAGGCGATCGATGACCTCGGATTCGCGGTCGCCGAGATCTGAGAGCTGCGCCTCGTCGGGCAGTATTTCCTCGCGGCTGCGGCGCCGGACCCCGTCGATTGCGGCGTTGCGCCCGACGAAGATCAGCCAGGCGACAGGATCCCGCGGCGGCCCGTTCTGCGGCCATTTTGATAGCGCCTTGAGACAGGCTTCCTGAAACGCCTCCTCGGCGATGTCGAGATCGCGGAAATAGCGCAGTAGCGCGCTCACCGCCTGTGGCCGCGCCGAGGCGAGCGCATGTTCGATCCAGGCGGGGTCAGTCATGCGCCTGCGAAGAAGCGTGACATCGGCCGAACCTCATAGCATCCGCCGGGATTGGCGCGGCCCAGCGCTTTGGCGATGTCCAGCGCCTCATCGAGCGACTCCACGTCAAGCACATAGAAGCCGAGCAGTTGCTCCTTGGTCTCAGCGAACGGCCCGTCGATCACCAGCGGCGGCTCGCGATCCTTGCGGAGCGTCGTCGCGGTCGTGGTCGGCAGCAGCCGACCGTGGGGCCCAAGCTTGCCGCGCCGGATCAGGTCTTCCTGCACGGCGCCGAGGCGCGCCATGCAAGCGTCGTCTTCCTCCTTGGTCCAGGCGCCGACCACCGCCTCGTCATTGTAGCAAAGAATGGCATATTGCATCGAACGGCCTCCTTATACCAAGGACGTGCGGCCCGCCTCCGGGCCGACACTGGCCCGGAAGAAAATCAGCTCAACCAGTGAATGTCGACAGGCAGTTCGCAATCGGCGAGCACCCGGCCCGCCGGAAGCTCCGATCGCGCGCCTTCCTTCAGCGCCTGTTCGAGCACCGCGCGCTTGGATTTGCCTGATCCCACGATAATCAGCGTCCGGGCCGAAAGGATCGCGCTGCGCGTCAGCGATACCCGCGCGACCGGCGCGTTTTCAGGCAATGGGTCCGGCATGATGCCGATCGCCCGGCGGCTGGCGGGCGCTTCGATCGCATCGTTGAGGTCGGGGCCCGGAAACAGCGAGGCGACATGGCCGTCAGCGCCAATGCCGAGCCACACCAGGTCGGGCGGCCATTTGAGGTCACTGAGGCGCGCGCTCGCGGCATTGCCCGCGCCCTTGTAATCCGTCGCGCTCTCGCTGACGATTGGGATCACCCGCGCGCCCAGCGGAATAAAGTAGCGCGCGATCATCGCGATGTTGCTCAGCGGATCGCTGACGGGTACAAGCCTGTCATCAGTCGGAACGATCGTCACCCGTTTCCAGTTAAGCTTGGCCTTGGCGAGCTTTTCGTAGATCGGCGCCGGGGTGGTTCCGCCGGGCAGCGCGATCAGCGCCTCGCCGCGCGCATCGAGCGCGCTTTCGATGATGAAGCCGACATCGCCGGCGACAGCATCCGCCATTTCGGTCGGGCTGTCATAATCCCAGAATTCCGCTTCGATCATTGGTCCTATCCCATCAAGGTGAACGGGCTTTGGCGATTGCCATGCGTTTGTCGAGCCAATTTCGCACAGATGGGAGCGCAATTGCGACCATTCGTGACGCAAGCCTATGATCTATGTATATTTTCGACCTTGTGCTTGACCTGCCACAATAAAATCATTTGCTGACACCGCTAATATTGTTGGTGGATCTGGAGACGACCATGGCCGACCTGCTGAGACCGTTCTTTGACGGAAGCTATGCGCCACACGGTTATTGCCTGCTCTGGCAGCCCGAACTGGTCTGGACCCATGTCGTTGCCGACAGCCTGATCGCCCTTGCTTATTTCTCGATCCCCGTCGCTTTGATCGTCCTTCTGAAAAAACGGCGGGACGTTGCGTTCGGGTGGATATTCTGGCTGTTCGCGCTGTTCATCATGGCTTGTGGCGCGACCCACGTCATGGCGATCTGGACGCTGTGGAACGGAAACTATGGGATCGAGGCGCTGGTCAAGGTGGTGACGGCGGTGGCCTCGGTCGCGACGGCGGTGGTGCTGTGGCCGCTTCTTCCAAAAATCATCGCGCTGCCTTCGCCCGCGAAGCTGCGGACAGTGAATGCCGATCTCGAACGCATGGTGCAGCAGCGCGATCAGGCGATCCTGGATCTTCAGGACGAGAGCCGTCAGCGTGAGCGGGCCGAAGCCGCGCTCGTGCAATCGCAGAAGCTCGAGGCGGTGGGGCAGCTCACCGGCGGCATCGCGCATGATTTCAACAATCTGCTCCAGGCGATCTCGGGCAGTCTTGAGATGACTCTGCGCCATCCCGATGATCCCAAGCGCATCACCCGATGGAGTCAGCAGGCGCTCAAGGCGGTCGAAAGCGGACAGTCGCTCACCAGCCGCCTGCTTGCGTTTGCGCGCATCCAGCATCTTGCGCTGGCGCCGATGCGCATCGTTTCACTCATCGAGGGCATGTCCGAAATGATCCAGCGGTCGATCGGGCCAATGATCCAGCTGAAGATCGAATCCGAAAACCCCAGGGCGACGGCGGTCGCCGATCGGACCCAGCTTGAACTCGCGATCCTCAACCTCGCGATCAATGCCCGCGACGCCATGCCGGACGGTGGCGTGCTCGAAATTTCGACGATGGCGCGATCCGGCAAGGTGCATGCCGATCTGCCCGAGGGCGATTATCTCGAAATCTCCGTTCGCGACACCGGCACCGGCATGAGTCCGGAGGTGCTGAACCGCGCGGTCGAGCCGTTTTTTACCACCAAGGGGATCGGCAAGGGCACGGGGCTGGGCCTCAGCATGGTGTTCGGCGTGATGGCGCAGTCCGGGGGCGCGGTGGCGATTGAATCCGAACCCGACAAAGGCACGACCGTCCGGCTACTGCTTCGACAGGTGGAAGAGGCCGCGGCGGAGGATCGACGGGGCGCGCAGGTCCGCGATCATGACGCCAGCCTGAGCGGCCGTACCGTGCTGCTGATCGACGATGACGATCGGGTGCGCGAGATCATGGCCGATACGCTTGGCGATGCCGGCGCCCGCGTGGTCTCCGCCCCCAATGGCGAGGCTGGCCTCCGCCTGTTCGCCAACGAGAAGCCGGATCTGATCGTCGTCGATTTCGCGATGCCAGGCATCAACGGGGCCGAGGTCGCCCGCCGTGCCCGGCAGCTCGACGCCAATATGCCGGTCATCATCGTGAGCGGCTTTGCCGAAAGCGCGAAGCTGGTCGAAATCACCGGTCCGGACGTCGATCTGCTGCGCAAACCATTTCGGAATGCTGAGCTGCTCAAGGCAGCCGAAAGGCTGCTGGCGTCCTGAGACCGCTTCACTTCACCGGCGTAAAGATCACCTGAAGGGCCTTCCTTCTTGACCGCAATATGTGCAACGGTTCGCGGTGAAGCTGGGGTCATCGCCAGTCACTACAGGCGGCAGGGCGTTTCTATTTGCCGTGGCAAATCCGCCTGCGAGTAGCATGGTTTTGCAGCACTGTCGGAGGTGGTGACCCCAACGGGACTCGAACCCGTGTTTTCGCCGTGAAAGGGCGACGTCCTAGACCGCTAGACGATGGGGCCGCTTTCGCAGCGGGGCGGACTTAGGCGAGCGAGCGGCGGGGGTCAAGCTCGGGCTCAATCGGCCCAGGCCGCATCTTCGATATGAAGCTCGGCCGTGCGGCTGCCGTTCCATCCGTCGATCCGGGCGCGGCCCGCGATCCATAGCCGCCGCGTCGATCCGGCGCCAAGCAAGGCTTGCCCCAGCAGGCTGTCGCCCTGGCGGAAAGCGATCGTCTTTATCGAGCGGCCGTCAGCGCCGGCCACGATCGCCCGCACATGGCCGGCACCCACGATGTCAGCCTTCACGATTCTCACTGGCCCGGCCGCCACGCGAGGTGCCGGCCAGCCCGCGCCATAGGGTCCGCCCGCCTCCAGCGCCTCGACCAGCTCCGGGCTGACCCCGCCGGGCGCGAGCACGGCGTCGAGCAGCAGCGCACGATCTTCGCGCGCCCGGGCAACGTCGTTCGCCAGCTGCGAATCGATCCAGTCGCTGAATGCCGTGAGCTGATCGGCGTCGATCGTTAGGCCTGCGGCCATCGCATGCCCGCCCCCTGCGGCCAGCATGCCGAGGTCCTTCGCCGCCAGCACCGCCGCGCCGAGATCGACCCCGCTGATCGAGCGTCCCGATCCCTTGCCGACGCCCTTCTCGTCGAGCGCGATCACGATCGCCGGTTTGCCGAGCCGCTCCTTCAGCCGCCCGGCGACGATCCCGATCACGCCCGGATGCCAGCCATTGCCCGCAACGATCGCGACCGAGCGATTGTCCTGATGCCGGGCCTGCGCTTCTGCCTCCTCGGTCACGGCCGCCTCGATCGCCCGCCGGTCCTCATTGAGACGATCCAGCTCGGCCGCGATCATGCGCGCCTCTTCGGGGTCGTTCGTCGTCAGCAGCCGGACACCGAGATCGGATTTGCCGACGCGTCCGCCCGCATTGATCCGCGGCCCCAGCCCGAAGCCCAGATCCGTGCAGCTCGGCATGCCCGTCAGGCGCGCCGCATCCGCCAGCGCGGCCAGCCCGATATTGGCGCGCCCGGCCATCACCTTCAGGCCCTGCGTCACGAACGCCCGGTTGAGCCCGCGCAGCTGCGCGACATCGGCGACGGTGCCCAGCGCGACCAGATCGAGCAGCGCGATCAGCTTTGGCTCGGGGCGCTCCGTGAAGAAGCCGCGTTGCCGCAGCAGGCGGATCATCGCCGCGCTCAGCAGAAAGGCCACGCCCACCGCCGCAAGATGACCATGCGCGGCCCCGTCCTCGCTCTCATCGAGCCGGGTGGGATTCACCAGCGCATGTGCTTCAGGCAGCGCGGCGGCGCATTTGTGGTGATCCACTACGATCACGTCGACACCAGCCGCGCGCGCCATGGCCAGCGCTTCGAAGGCCTGCGCGCCGCAATCGACCGTCACGATCAGTGAGCTTCCATCCTCGGCGATCCGGACAAGCGCGTCCCCCGACGGTCCATAGCCTTCGAGTAACCGATCCGGGATATAGGCGCGCGGCTCACAGCCAAGCTCGCGCAGGAGCCGGATCAGCAGCGCCGCCGAAGTCGCGCCATCGACGTCATAGTCGCCGAAGATCGTGACCGTCTCGCGCGCCCGCACCGCGTCAGCCAGCCGCTCGGCGGCGCGATCCATATCGCGGAAGATCGAAGGGTCAGGCATGAAGCCGCGCAGCGTTGGCGTCCGGTTCATGTCGATCGCCTCGCGCGACACGCCGCGCGCAAGCAGCAACTGCGTCACGATGTCGTCAGCCTCGAACCCGTCGTCCCGCCCGTCCGCCGCCATGCCCCGCCAGCGCCAGGGCTGGCCGAGGATCGATCGTTGGATACCGAGGACGTGGGAGGTCATCGCTGACGTGTAGGCGATTCGCTTGCCGCAGGGAATCCACGCTGGCCGTTTAATCCACAGCCATCACACAAATGGAAAGGGCCGGGAGATCGCTCTCCCGGCCCTTCCGCCTTTCACGGTGAGACGTGAACTTAGAAGTCCATGCCGCCCATGCCACCCATGCCGCCGCCGGGCATCGGCATTGCGGGCTTGTCGTCCGGCAGTTCGGAAACCGCCGCTTCGGTGGTGATGAGCAGACCGGCGACCGAGGCCGCATCCTGCAGCGCGGCGCGCACGACCTTGGTGGGGTCGATCACGCCGGCCGTGACGAGGTTCTCATAGACTTCGGTCTGGGCGTTGAAGCCGAGATTGACGTCATTGCCGTCGATCAGCTTGCCGGCGACGACCGCGCCGTCATGACCGGCATTCTGCGCGATCTGGCGAACCGGGGCCTGCAGCGCCTTGCGGATGATGTCGATGCCGCGGGTCTGGTCGTCATTGACGCCCTTGAGGCCTTCGAGAGCCTTGGTGGCGTACAGCAGAGCCGTACCACCGCCGGGGACAATGCCTTCCTCAACAGCCGCACGGGTTGCGTGAAGCGCGTCATCGACGCGATCCTTGCGCTCCTTCACTTCGACTTCGGAAGCACCGCCGACCTTGATCACGGCAACGCCGCCGGCGAGCTTGGCGAGACGCTCCTGGAGCTTCTCACGGTCGTAATCGCTGGTGGTGTTCTCGATCTGCTGGCGGATCTGCTCGACGCGGCCCTTGATCGAATCGCCATCCCCGGCGCCATCGACGATGGTGGTGTTGTCCTTGTCGATGGTGACGCGCTTGGCCTGGCCCAGCATCTGCAGGGTGACGGTTTCAAGCTTGATGCCCAGATCTTCGCTGATCATCTGGCCGTTGGTCAGGATCGCGATATCCTCGAGCATCGCCTTGCGGCGATCGCCGAAGCCCGGCGCCTTGACGGCAGCAACCTTGAGGCCGCCGCGCAGCTTGTTGACGACGAGCGTGGCCAGAGCCTCGCCCTCGACATCCTCGGCGATAATCAGGAGCGGGCGACCGCTCTGAACGACTGCTTCGAGAACCGGCAGCATCGCCTGCAGGTTGGACAGCTTCTTCTCGTGGATCAGGATGTAGGGATCCTGAAGCTCGACCGACATCTTCTCCGGATTGGTGATGAAGTAGGGCGAGAGATAGCCACGGTCGAACTGCATGCCCTCGACGACGTCGAGCTCGAAATCGAGACCCTTCGCTTCCTCGACGGTGATCACGCCTTCCTTGCCGACCTTTTCCATCGCTTCAGCGATCTTCTGGCCGACGATGGTGTCGCCATTGGCCGAGATGATGCCGACCTGGGCGATCTCGTTGGTGCCGGCGACGGGCTTGGAGCGCGCCTTGAGGTCAGCGACGACCTTATCGACAGCGATGTCGATGCCGCGCTTGAGGTCCATCGGGTTGATGCCGGCCGCAACCGACTTCATGCCCTCGCGGACGATCGCCTGGGCGAGAACGGTCGCGGTGGTGGTGCCGTCGCCGGCGATGTCGTTGGTCTTCGAAGCGACTTCGCGGACCATCTGCGCGCCCATATTCTCGAACTTGTCCTTAAGCTCGATTTCCTTGGCGACGGTGACGCCGTCCTTGGTGATGCGCGGAGCGCCGAAGCTCTTGTCGATCACGACGTTGCGGCCCTTGGGGCCCAGGGTCACCTTCACCGCGTCGGCGAGGATGTCGACGCCGCGCAGGATGCGCTCACGGGCGTCACGCGAAAACTTTACGTCTTTCGCTGCCATGTCTGAATTCCTTCTCTCTGCGAATTGCTAACGGGTGTGGCTCAGCCAACAATCCCGAGGATGTCCGATTCCTTCATGATCAGCAGGTCTTCGCCGTTGATCTTGACCTCGGTGCCCGACCACTTGCCGAACAGGATCTTGTCGCCCGCCTTGACATCGAGCGGCGTGACCTTGCCGTCATCGGCCTTGGCGCCGCCACCGACGGCGACCACTTCGCCTTCCTGCGGCTTTTCCTTGGCAGTGTCTGGGATAATGATGCCGCCAGCCGTCTTTTCCTCGGCTTCTACGCGGCGAACCAGCACGCGATCGTGCAATGGACGGAAACCCATATGTTCACCCTTTCCTTCTCAAACTCGTGCCCTTAAACCGCGACGCGTCGGGAGGCGGTCAGGGCGATTCAGCAAGGCGCTGTTAGCACTCTCTACAGGAGAGTGCCAGCCATCATTTAGGGCGGCTCGGTTACGCGTCAAGGGCGCCTGCGAAAAGGATCCAGAAATTTTTTTCGCTCCGTATAAGTTTCGTGACTAGGGTGATGATGCGATGCTGACATTGCCCAACATCCTGACCCTCTCGCGCATCTTCGCGGTTCCGATTCTGGTCCTGTTGCTGTGGCAGCCAAGACCGTTCGATTATGTGGTCTGCTTCGGGCTTTACGTGCTGATGGGCGTCACCGACTATTTTGACGGCTATGTGGCGCGCACGCAGGGTACGGTGTCGAAACTCGGCATCTTCCTGGATCCGATCGCGGACAAGATCATGATCGCGGCCGTGATCGTGATGCTGATCGTCACCGGGGATATCGAAGGATCAGCGGTGATCGCCGCGCTCGTCATCCTGTTGCGCGAGATCGCTGTCTCGGGGCTCCGCGAGTTCCTCGCCGAGTTACGCGTGTCGATGCCGGTCAGCCAGCTCGCCAAATGGAAGACGACGTTTCAGCTTGTCTCGCTCGGCGCATTGATCCTCGGCGGAGGATTTCCCAATTGGCCGTTCATTCACCAGACCGGCCTGTTCAGCCTGTGGGCGGCGGCGGCGCTGACGCTCGTCACCGGCTGGGATTATCTGCGCGCCGGTTTGCGGCACATGGACTGAGCCGATGACGATCGAGATGCTTTATTTCGCCTGGGTCCGCGAGAGCGTGGGCAAGGATGGAGAGCGGGTCGATCCGCCTGCCGAAGTTGCGACCGTGGCTGACCTCCTCGATTGGCTCGCCGTATCTAACGAACCACATGCCCGGGCCTTCGCTGATCGCTCCCGCCTCCGGGCCGCGATCGATCAGCGATTCGTCCCGCTCGACACGACCATAGCCGGCGCGCGCGAGATCGCGATCTTCCCTCCGGTCACGGGCGGATGATCGACATCCGCATCCAGCCCGACGATTTCGCTCCGGGCGCTGAACTGGCTCGCCTTGAGGCACTGGCAGTCGGTGCGGTCGCAAGCTTCACCGGCCTCGTGCGCGGCGATGATGGGCTCGCGGCGATGACCCTGGAACATTATCCCGCGATGACTGAGGCAGCGGTGCGTAAAATCGCTGGCGAAGCTGCCCGCCGCTGGCCGCTGGCCGGGCTCATCGTCATGCACCGCCATGGCCGGCTCGTGCCCGGCGATCGTATCGTGTTCGTTGCCACCGCCTCGTCACACCGCGCCGCCGCTCTGGAGTCCTGCGCGTTCCTGATTGACTGGCTCAAAACCGACGCTCCCTTCTGGAAGCGTGAGGAATGGGCAGACGGCTCCGCACGCTGGGTGGAGGCGCGCGAAGTGGACAACACGGCGAAGGCGCGTTGGTCCGGGTCTGGCTATTAGATCAGGCCGGCGAGCGGGCTCGACGGATCGGCATACATGCGGCGGCCCATACGACCGGCGCAGTAGGCGAGGCGGCCAGCTTCGACGGCGGATTTCATCGCGGCCGCCATCATGATCGGGTTCTTGGCCTCGGCAATCGCGGTGTTCATCAATACGCCGTCGCAGCCGAGCTCCATTGCGGCGGCGGCGTCGGAAGCGGTGCCGACGCCGGCATCGACCAGCACGGGGACCTTCGCGCCCTCGACGATCAGGCGGATTGTCACCTTGTTCTGGATGCCAAGGCCCGAGCCGATCGGTGCGCCCAGTGGCATCACCGCGACCGCGCCGGCCTCCTCGAGCTGCTTGGCGGCGATCGGATCGTCGACGCAGTAGACCATGGGCTTGAAGCCTTCGTTCGCAAGAATCTCGGTCGCGCGCAGCGTCTCGCGCATGTCTGGATAGAGGGTCTTGGCCTCCCCCAGCACTTCGAGCTTGACCAGATCCCAGCCACCCGCCTCGCGCGCCAGCCGCAGCGTGCGGATCGCGTCATCGGCGGTGAAGCAGCCCGCCGTGTTGGGGAGGTAGGTGATCTTCTTCGGATCAATGAAGTCGGTCAGCATCGGCGCCTTTGGATCGGCGATGTTGACGCGACGCACGGCGACGGTGACGATTTCCGCGCCCGATGCCTCCACCGCGGCGGCGTTCTGGGTGAAATCCTTGTACTTGCCGGTGCCGACGATCAGGCGGGAACGGAATGTCCGGCCAGCGACCGTCCAGCTATCATCGTCGACCGCCGCGCTGCGATCACCGCCGCCGACGAAATGCACGATCTCGATCTCGTCGCCATCCTCCAGCTTCACCTCGGCCAGCGTCGAGCGCGGCACCACCACCAGATTGCGCTCGACCGCAACCTTGGTCGGCTCGAGCCCAAGCTCGCGCGCGAGGTCTGCAATGGTCTGGCCGCTTGCGATGCGACGGTGCTCGCCGTTGACGCGGATGGAGAGGGTATCGTCGGTGATCATGCTAACTTCCGGTGACTTTGCGCTTTGAGCTTCTCCGCCATATAGGGGTGCGCAACGCATCGCCGCAACCGGAAGGCACCTCATGGCGGACAACGCGACGATCTTCGTCCTCAACGGCCCGAATCTCAACCTGCTCGGTACGCGCGAGCCGGAGGTTTACGGCCATGACACGCTCGACGATATCGCCGGGCGGCTGGAGGATCGGGCGCGCGATAAGGGCCTGACGATCGACATGCGCCAGTCCAACCATGAGGGGCATCTGATCGATTGGCTGCACGAGGCTAATGCGAAAGGCGTGAAGGCCGTGATCCTTAATCCGGGCGGGTTCACGCACACCTCGGTGGCGCTGCACGATGCGATCAAATCGATCACGGTCCCGGTGATCGAGGTGCATCTTTCAAACCCGCATGCGCGCGAAGCGTTTCGGCACAAGAGCTTCGTCGGCTCCGCAGCCAAGGGCACGATCGCGGGTTTCGGCGCGAACTCCTATCTGCTGGCGCTGGACGCGGCGGCCAGTCTCTGACAGTAGCGGCGTTTTCGCGTACCCCTAAGGACCAACGGAAGAAGGGTTTTTGATGAGCGACAAGCCAAGCGGGGCGATGCAGATCGAGACCGATCTCGTCCGCCAGCTCGCAGAACTGCTCGATGAAACGCAGCTCACGGAGATCGAAGTACAGGACGGCGATCGCCGTATCCGCGTCGCACGGAAAATCTCCGCCGCGGCAGCCGCGCCGGTAGCGGCGGCTGCTCCGGCAGCGGCGCCCGCGCCAGTCGCCAGTGCGGCACCAGCGGTTGAGGCGCCCGCTGCGGCTCATCCGGGCACGGTCAAGTCGCCCATGGTAGGCACCGTCTATCTCGCCGCTAATCCCGAAGCGGCCAATTTCGTCGCGGTTGGGGATAAGGTGGCGGCAGGCGCGACCCTGCTGATCGTCGAGGCGATGAAGGTGATGAACAGCATCACGTCTCCCCGGGCCGGCACCGTCAAGGCGGTGCTGGTCGATAACGGGCAGCCCGTCGAATATGATCAGCCGCTCGTCATCGTCGAATAGGCGATAGCAGCCATGGCCATCCAGAAAGTCCTGATCGCCAATCGTGGCGAGATCGCGCTGCGCATCCACCGCGCCTGTCATGAAATGGGCATCAAGACGGTCGCGGTGCATTCCACCGCCGATACCGAGGCGATGCACGTCCGACTCGCCGATCAGGCGATCTGCATCGGGCCGCCCCCGGCTTCCGAGAGCTATCTCAACATCCCGGCGATCATCTCGGCGGCGGAAATCTCCGGCGCGGATGCGATCCATCCGGGCTACGGTTTCCTGAGCGAGAATGCGCGCTTCGCCGAGATCGTTGAATCGCACAACATCATCTGGATCGGTCCCAAGCCCGAGCACATTCGGACGATGGGCGACAAGGTGGAGGCCAAGCGCACCGCGGCCAAGCTTGGTCTGCCGCTGGTGCCGGGCTCGGACGGCCCGATCGAGAGCATCGAGGAAGCGCGCAAGGTGGCCGAGGAGATCGGCTATCCAGTGCTGATCAAGGCTGCCTCGGGCGGCGGCGGGCGCGGCATGAAGGTGGTGCCCGACGCGAGCGAACTCGAAAGCGCGATCCAGCAGGCGGGGTCGGAAGCCAAGGCGGCTTTCGGCGATGACACTGTCTACATGGAGAAATATCTCGGCGATCCGCGCCATATCGAATTTCAGATCTTTGGCGACGGCAATGGCGACGCGATCCATGTCGGCGAACGCGATTGCTCGCTGCAGCGGCGGCACCAGAAGGTGCTTGAGGAAGCGCCCTCTCCGGTGATCAGCCACGCCCAGCGCGAGGAGATGGGCATGCTCGTCGCCAGGGCGATGGGCGAGATGGGTTATCGCGGCGCGGGGACGATCGAGTTCCTATATGAGGACGGCAAATTCTACTTCATCGAGATGAACACGCGGCTTCAGGTCGAGCATCCGGTGACGGAGGCGATAACGGGACTCGACCTCGTGCGTGAGCAGATCCGCGTCGCCGAGGGACGCCCCCTTTCGGTGAAGCAGGCCGATCTCGAATTCCGTGGTCATGCGATCGAATGCCGGATCAATGCCGAGGACCCGGCTACCTTCGCCCCATCGCCCGGCCTTGTTACCGGCTATCATGCGCCGGGCGGGATGCATGTCCGCGTCGATAGCGGGCTTTACGCGGGTTATCGTGTGCCGCCTTATTATGACAGCATGATCGCCAAGCTGATCGTTTACGGCCGCGATCGTGAGGGCTGCATTCGGCGATTGAAGCGTGCGCTGGAAGAGTTCGTCATTACCGGGGTCAAGACGACGATCCCGCTGCACCAGAAGCTGCTCGACGACCCGGAGTTTCTGAAGGGCCACTATACGATCAAGTGGCTGGAGCAGTGGCTCGCGAAGGATCAGGACGCGTGAAAGCGACGATCTGGCACAACCCGAATTGCGGCACCTCGCGCAAGACGCTGGCAATCCTGAAGGAAACGCCGGACGTCGACGTGACGGTGATCGAATATCTCAAGAACCCGCCGTCACGGGCCAAGCTTGTCGAGCTTTACAAGAAGGCGGGAATCTCCCCGCGTGAAGGGCTGCGGACCAAGCAGGATGAAGCCAAACCGCTGCTCGATGCATCGGGCGACGTCATCCTCGACGCGATGGTGGCCAATCCGATCCTGATCGAGCGGCCGCTGGTGGCGACCGACAAGGGCGTTCGTCTTTGTCGTCCGCAGGACAAGGTCCGCGAAATCCTCTGAACGCCTGCCGTCGATTCCAGATGCTATCGGAATCAGGAGCTATTTGCGGCCCGTTGCAGCGGCCATAATCCCACCAAGACCACGGCGATTACACGTGCGTTCGCGGAGGGGATTTTGGCGGACCTTGGCAGCTATGCGAACCGTTTCGCGTTCGCCCGGATCGGGCGTGACGACGGGATCATCGAGGTCCGCTTCCACAGCGAGGATGGCCCGGCCATCTGGACGACCGCCAAGGGCGGCATGCACACGGGGCTAGGCGAACTATTCTACGAGATCGCTCGCGATCCCGAAAACCACGTCGTCATATTGACGGGCACGGGTGACGTTTTCCTCACCGAAGTAGGCTACCCGGACGAACCGCTGAACGCGAGCAACTGGTTCCGCATCTTCAAAGAAGCCAAGGATATCCTCCAGAATCTGCTCGAAATAGAGGTGCCGGTCGTCGCCGCCGTGAATGGCCCGGCCTGGGTCCATGCCGAAATCGCCACCCTGTCGGACATCGTCATCGCGTCCGAGCGAGCGACCTTCGCGGACAAGGTGCACGGCCCCGTCGGCGTTGTGCCGGGCGACGGGGCGCATATCTGGTGGCAAATGCTGCTCGGACCCAATCGCGGGCGGCATTTCCTTCTCACGGGCGTGGAGATCGACGCCGTCGAAGCCAAGGCGCTGGGCTTCGTCGCCGAAGTCGTGCCCCATGCCGAAACGCTCGGCCGCGCCTGGGAAGTCGCACGCGATTTACGCGCCAAACCCCCGCTGATGCTCCGCTATTCACGCGCAGCGATGACCCAGCATATCAAGCGGCGGATGCTCGACGATCTCGGCTACGGGCTGATGCTTGAGGGCATGGCCGTCGCATCGATGCTGGACGGGTGACGCGGCGGGTCAACCCGGCTGCGATGGAAGCAGATGTCGTCATCGTCGGCGCGGGAAGCGCGGGCTGCGTGGTCGCCAACCGGCTTTCCGAAGATGCGGGCCTGAAGATCCTGTTGCTCGAAGCGGGAAAAAGGGAGCCGTCTTTCCTCGCGGACATCCCGGCGATGACGGTGCGCCTGGTCGGCAATCCGGACACCGACTGGAGCCATGCGGCGGAACCCGATCCTTCGCTTAACGGGCGTAGCCTGATCTGGAGCGCTGGTCGCATGCTCGGCGGGGGCAGCAGCATCAACGGTCTCGTCTATCTTCGCGGCCTCCAGCGTGATTATGACGACTGGTCGGCGATGGGCTGCCCCGGCTGGGGCTGGAGCGACGTCGCGCCCTTCTTCCGCAAGGCCGAGCATTTCGAGGGACATGGCAGCCTGTCACTGGGCCGATCCGGGCCGCTTTCGGTTTCTGACATCCCTTCGGTCCACCCCTTGTCGCACAAGTTCATTGAGGCGTGCGCGGCACTGCAGATACCGACGCTTGCCGATGACGCCGCGGGAGATCGGAGCGGCGCCTTCATCAACAAGACGACGCAACGTAATGGACGACGATCCAGCACCGCCCGCGCCTATCTCGGCCCGGCAAAGAGCCGGTCGAACCTGCAAGTCATAACGGGCGCGCTGGTCGACAAGATCCTGCTCGACGGGAAGCGTGCATCCGGCGTGATCGCGCGGATCGACGGCCTGCCGTACATCATCAAGGCGCGTCGGCATGTCGTACTGTCTGCAGGCAGCTTATTATCACCGGCGATATTGCTCCGCTCGGGCATTGGCCCCGCCGATGCGCTGCGCGGGCTGGGCATCGATATGGTGTCCGACAGCGCCGAGGTGGGCGCCAATCTGCAGGACCATATCGGCGTCATGGTCTGCAAGTTTGTGAATCAGGCGACTTACAACAGCGAGATGGGCGTGCTGAAAGGGCTGAGCCATCTTGCCAACTACATGATGTTCAGGCGTGGACCACTCGCCTCGCCTGTGGTGCAAGGCATGGCATGGGCGCGAAGCGATCCGGGGCTCGCGGACCCCGATCTGCATCTGAACTGGTTTCCGTTCGCGATTGATTACAATGCGCACCCTCCAGCGATGCACAAACGGCCGGCGGTAAGCCTGTTTTCCTGTATTTCCCGGCCTGAGGCGCGGGGCAGCGTCACGCTCAGGGGCGTCGCTGCCGAGCTGGGACCCATGATCAAATTCAACATGCTCGAAAATGCTAAGGATCTTGCCGCGCTCAAAGGTGCGCTGCGCTTGACCGAACGCATATTTGCAACCCCCATATTCGGGCCGATCGTGACGGATGCAGCCCCGCCGTTCACCGGAACCGAATCCGATGAGAAGATGGAAGCGCTGTTACGCGAGCATGCAGGGCTGGGCCTCCATGCCGCAGGAACATGCCGGATGGGGTCCGATCCGCAATCGGTGGTCGATCCCGGGCTTCGCGTACGGCGAATAGCTGAGTTGAGCGTAATCGACGCCTCGATCATGCCGAAACTTGTCAGCGCCAATACGAATGCCGCTGCGATCATGATCGGAGAAAAGGGCGCTGAAATGCTCAAGCGCTCGCTTCGATAGATCAGCCTCGTTTACGCGCTTCCCCGACCGCATCCTTAAGCGCTTTGTAGCCGACCGCGCCCTGGAGGATGCGGTCGCCGATCACGAAAGTGGGCGTGCCGGTCAGCCCGAGCGTGCGCGCAAGGGCGAGATTCTTCTCGATTTCCTGCGTGATCGCGTCGTCCGCGTCGGCGGAGGCGGTGACACTCGTCGCCTGCAGCAGGCGGGCGACGCTTGCCTCGTCAGGCGGGCCATCCCTGAACAAGCGGCGGTGGAAGTCGAGATAGCGGCCCTGCTGCGCTGCCGTAAGCGCTGCGCGAGCGGCGGCTTCGCTGCCTGGGCCAAGGATCGGAATTTCGCGCCAGACTATCTTGAGCTTCTTGTCCTCGGCGAGCAGCCGATCGACATCGGCGAGGCTCGATCGGCAGAAGCCGCAACTATAATCGGTGAACATGACGAGCGTGACGTCGGGCTTTTCCGCCCCGGCCCAAGCCCCATGGAACGGGATTTCAAGCGCGGGCTGGTTTCTCGCCACCAGCTGGCCATTTTCTTTTGCCTGGAGGCGCTTCATCGCCTCGGGCAATATCTCGGGATGTTCGAGGATATAGTCGCGCACGATTGCTTCGGTCCGTGCCTTGCCGCCACCATTTAGGACTTGGAGCATAGTCCCACCGATGATCACGCCGCCCAACGCAGCCGCCACAAACGGCCAGATGAACGAATAGCCCCGCTTCTCCGTCACTATCTTTTCTTCTTTCGCTGTTCGAGCTCCGATCGGGACACCATCGCGATATCCTGCGCACGAAGCCAATCGGGCGTTCCTCTGGGCAGACCCTGCACCGCCGCCTCGGCGGGCGACAGCGCAAGCTGGGGCTGACCGATCAAATTATAGCGTTCGGCGGTCGCGAGTGACGCGCGCGCCTGATCTCCTTCGCGATCATAGATGATGCCGAGTTGATACCAGGCGTCGGGATTCTGATTATCGCGCTGCACCGCGAGCCGGAGCACCTTCCGCGCTTCCTCGTAATAGGACGGGTCTTCAGTGGAAATCAGCGCATGACCGAGCAGCGCCGAAATCAGCGGCTGGTTGTTGGAGCGCTTGACCGCCTCCCGGAGCGCAGGGATCGCTTCCTTGGGCTTGCCAGATTCGAGAAGGATCTGGCCCTGCAGTTCAAGAAAATAGGGATCGTGCGGCGCCATTGCGACCAGCCGGTCGGCCTCGGCGTCGGCCTTGTCGGGATAGGCGGCACGGTGCCACGCGTAGGCACGCGCGTAGGTCGCCGGAATGCTGCGGTCAGTCTCGGGATATTGTCGGAGCGTGATGTCCGGGTCCTGCACGAAGCCAGTCAGTTTCGCCTTAACCCGCTGGAAACGCGCTTCGATCGCCGGATCGGTCTTGGTGTGGTAGGCTGGCGACGCCTTGATGTCAGCCTCCAGCGTCGCTTCGCGATCACCGGACATTGGATGGGTCTGGGCATAGGGATCGTTGTCCGCATAACTGGACGACAGCCGATATTCCTCCTGTCGCAGCTTGGCGAAGAAGCTCAGCATGCCCGCGCCCGAAATGCCGGCCTTATTGAGATAGCTCATGCCCGCAGCATCAGCGCTGGCTTCCTGGTTGCGGGAGAAGGCGAGGAACTTGCCCATCGCGGCTTGTTGCCCGGCGGCAATGATGCCCATCCCGGCTTCGCCGCCGCCGCCCGCCGCCATCGCGGCAGCGCCGATCAGCAGCGAGAGCAGAGTGATGGCGGTGGCGGGCTTGGCGCCTTCGCCCATGCGCGTGATGTGGCCGCCGACAACATGGCCAAGCTCGTGCGCAATCACGCCCTGAAGCTGATTGGCATTGTCGGCGGCGGTGATTAGCCCCGAATGGATATAGACCGCCTGCCCGCCGGCGACGAAGGCGTTGATGCTCGGATCGCCGATCAGGATAATGTCGACATTGTTGGGATCAAGCCCCGCCGCGCTGATCAGCGGCTTTGAGATTTCCTTGAAGAAAGCTTCGGTTTCGGCGTCGCGCAGGATCGATTGCGCCGCTGCCGGCCGTGCGACCAGCGCGAACGACAGCAGCAGGAGGCTCAGGAAGCGCAAGAGCCGCGCAGCGGGATAGCGATTGGGCATCGATCCTCTCCTGCACCCGAACGGCTGAACCAGGCATGAAATGGCGACCGGTTGTTCGGCCGCCATTTCACTTGCTCATTTCCAGCGGATATTCGCCGTCCGATTATTCGCCAAATGTGCGCTGCCACCAGCCGCGACGGGGCGGGCCATCGTTGGCGGCGACCGGCTCAGGCGCATCCTCGGGCTGCGCGTCTGCTTCGACCGAGCGTTCGGGCGCTGCCTCGGCCGCGACCGTCTTGCGTGCGCGGGTGCGCTTTGGCTTGGCGGGTGCTTCGTCCTCGACGACAGCGACGGGCTCCGGAGCCTCGACGGCCTCGGGTTCGGCCACCGCCACCTTGCGTGCGCGGGTGCGCTTCGGCTTCACAACCTCCGCCACGGGCTCGGCGACCGGTTCCGCTTCGACTGAGGCCTCGGGCTCGACGGGAGCTTCAGCTTTGCGCGCACGGGTGCGGCGGGGTTTGGCGGCAACCGGCTCAGGCGCCACTTCGAGCTCCGGTGCCGGTGCGTCGAAGGCCTCGGGCTCAGGCGCTTCCGCTTCGCCAGCCTCAGCTGGCGCCAGATCGCCACCAGCACGGCGCTTGCCACCGCGACGGCCACGGCGGCTGCGGCGTCGGCGGCTTTCGGCTTCGCTGGCCGTTTCTTCCGTTGCGCCTTCCGCTTCGGCGTCGTCGCTTGGCTCTCCATTGCTTGCTTCGAGCGGGGCTTCGCCTTGTTCGTTCGACGTCGGAGCCTGCTCATGGCCGTCCTGATCGCGGCCACGACCACGTCGGCGGCGGCGACGGCGGCGTGGACGCCCGTCGCCGCGATCCTGACCACCTTCGGACTCAGGACGCGGCTCGCGTTCGGCCTCTTCCTCCTCTTCTTCCTCGTCCTCATCCTCTTCGATATCGGAGACATCGTCGTCCGCGTCGGGTTCGATCACGACGCGCTCGATCTTCGGCGCATAGGCCGGCGGCGGTCCGCTGACCTCGACCGACATGCGCGCGCCTTCCAGCGTGCCATCCGGCAGGATTTCGATCGAGACGCCGAAACGGTCCTCGATCTCCGCCAGCTCGCCGCGCTTGCGGTTGAGGATGTAGAAGGCCGCTTCCTGCGACAAACGCAGCGTGAGTTTGTTGCCACGGCCGCGCGCCGCCTCGTCTTCGAGCAATCGGAGCGCCGAGAGGCCCGCCGACGATGCCGTGCGGACAAGCCCGGTGCCCTCGCAATGCGGGCAGGGTCGGGTCGAGGCTTCGAGAACGCCGGTGCGCAAGCGCTGGCGGCTCATCTCGAACAGGCCAAAGCTGGAGATGCGGCCAACCTGGATGCGCGCGCGATCGTTCTTGAGCGCCTCCTTCATCGCCTTCTCGACCTTCCGGACGTTGGAGCCATGCTCCATGTCGATGAAGTCGATGACGATAAGTCCCGCCATGTCGCGCAGGCGAAGCTGGCGAGCGATCTCGTGTGCGGCCTCGAGATTGGTATTGACCGCAGTCTGCTCGATATTGTGCTCTCGCGTCGAGCGGCCGGAGTTGATGTCGATTGAGACAAGCGCCTCGGTCGGGTTGATCACCAGATAGCCGCCGGATTTCAGCTGGACGAGCGGCTGGTACATCGCCGCCAGTTGATCCTCGACCCCAAAGCGCTGGAACAGAGGCACCGGATCGGCATAAGCCACCACCTTCTTGGCATGGCTCGGCATCAGCAGCTTCATGATCGAGCGGGCCTGCCGATAACCTTCCTCGCCCTCGACGATCACCTCGTCGATGTCCTTGTTGTAGATGTCGCGGATCGCGCGCTTGATCAGGTCGCTGTCACCATGAACCAGCGCGGGTGCCGAGGATTTGAGCGTGGTCTCGCGTATCTCGTCCCACAGACGCGCGAGATAATCGAAGTCGCGCTTGATCTCGACCTTGGTGCGCTGGAGACCAGCGGTGCGGACGATGCAGCCCATCGTGCGCGGCAGATTGAGATCGGCCATGATTGACTTCAGCCGCTTGCGATCGGCGACGTTGGAAATCTTGCGCGAAATGCCGCCGCCATGGCTGGTGTTGGGCATCAGCACGCAATAGCGGCCGGCAAGGCTCAGATAGGTGGTCAGCGCCGCGCCCTTGTTGCCGCGCTCCTCCTTGACGACCTGAACGAGCAGCACCTGACGGCGCCGGATGACGTCCTGAATCTTGTAGCGGCGGCGTAGGTTCATGCGGCGGCTGCGCAGGCGATCGACCGCGCTTTCATCGGAACCTTCATTATGGACGGATTCGGGCCGGGCTACTTCGCCCTCACCCTCGCCCTCGTCGGCATGCTCATCATGACCATGATCATGGTCATGATCGGCATCCTCATTCTCCTCATGCTCTTCCTCGCGGGCGCGTAGCGCTTCCTCTTCGGCTGCATGTTCGGCCTCTTCGCGCAACAGCGCGTCGCGGTCTTCCTTGGGAATCTGGTAATAGTCGGGATGAATTTCCGAGAAGGCCAGAAAACCGTGGCGGTTGCCGCCATAATCGACAAACGCCGCCTGGAGCGACGGTTCTACGCGGGTGACCTTGGCGAGATAGATATTCCCCTTGAGCTGCTTGCGCTCGGCACTTTCGAAATCAAACTCCTCGATACGATTGCCTTTGACGACCGCCACGCGGGTTTCCTCCCGGTGGCGTGCGTCGATCAACATACGGATGGTCATTATTATATCTCCAGGCGCGGTCCGGCGTCAGCAATGGACGGCGGCGCGCGCCATAAAAATGGGACGGCGGCGCAGATTGCGCCGTGCTCGTCCGGATCATTAACAAAGTTTGTGTTGCGTCTGCTTCATGACCACCCCGGGCGCCGTGCGCCCGGCCGAAGTCCCGTACCGCGTCGGCGCGATTAAGCGCGCGAAGCTGGACGGGAGTGAAATGGTACATGGGCATCAACCTTGAAGGCCGGAAATCGAGATCTCCGGCACCTATTTGGCCGGCAAGAGCCGGACATTTGCTGCTAGCATCCATGGGGCGGGTGAGCAAGCGGCGACAATGGAAGAACGTCCACTCCGCACCCCTTGGGCTGAATTGGTAAAGTTGGAATTAATCTTGATTGCCCACCATGATTTGCGCAGGAGTCACCGATTAGGTTATAGGGCTGCGGACTGCAGCTGGGGCTAAGATGGGTAGTGCGCAGAGCCATAAAAGGTTCGGTCCAGTAAATTCGATCATGTTAGCGGTATTGGCGCTTTACATGCTGATGCTCAATGGAGCGCCCGCCAATGCGGCGGCGGCTGTGCGCGGCATCGATTTCGGGGCTGACGAGATCGTCCTGCGCTTCGACGGCACGATCAAGCGCGCTTCAGCCTTTGTAGTAGATGGCCCAAACCGGCTTGCCGTCGACATCCCCGATGCATCGGCGGGATCGGGCGGCATGCCGATGGGGCCATTCACGGCGATCCGTCACGGCCAGTTCGACAACAACACGGCGCGGGTGGTGATCGAGCTTGCCAAGCCGATGGTGGTAACCGGCGGGCATCTGAGCCAGGACGGCCGGGCGCTGGTGTTGTCGATCGCGCCGGCGACGGACAGCGGCTTCAAGGCGGCGGTGCGCACGGGCCGCGCGACCTTTGCTTCGCCCTCCGCTCTTGCGATTCCCGTGGGCGGGCTGATCCCGCGCAAGGGCGTCACCGTCCGGATCGGGCCGCCGAGCCGTGCGACCGCGATCAAACTTCCGACGGTTCAGGGCGGGCGCAGCGCCAATCGGCCGCTGGTCGTCATAGATGCCGGCCATGGCGGACATGATCCCGGCGCGCCCTCGGTGCTCAACGACGGCCGTTCGGAAAAGAATGTGACACTGGCCATCGCCAAGGCGTTGCGGGACGAGTTGATCGCATCGGGCCGCGTCCGCGTGGCGATGACGCGTGAGGACGATCGATTCCTCGTGCTTGCCGAACGGCGCGAGATTGCGCGGCGGTTGAAAGCCGACCTTTTCATCTCGATCCACGCCGACAGCGCGGAAAACGACGCCGCGCGCGGCGGCAGCGTCTACACGCTCTCGGAAGTCGCGTCGGACAAGGTGGCGGCGCAACTCGCGATCAAGGAAAACCGGGCGGATATCCTCAACGGCGTCGATCTCGGCGGCGAGACCAGCGACGTGTCCTCGATCCTGATCGATCTCACCCAACGCGAGACGATGAATATTTCATCCGCCTTCGCCGGCCTGCTCCAGCGCGAGATGGCGGAGGGCGTGCTGACGCGGTCGAACTACCACAAGTTTGCCAATCTCATGGTGTTGAAGGCCCCGGACGTACCTTCGGTGCTGATCGAGACGGGATATATGTCCAATCTCGACGATGCCCGTTTCCTGTTCTCAAGGGATGGCCAGAAGCGTATCGCGGTCGCCGTGCGCAAGGCGATCGAGGCGCATTTCGCGCGCCGTCTGGCGCAACGCTGACTGGCAAAGCGCGCATAAGCTGCTAGGACCGGCGCGGAATGGACCTTGCGCGCGTAAAAACTACCTTTGGATCATTGTGGTCGCGCCGCTGGGCGCGGCTGATCGCCTACGCGCTTGGTCTCGCCCTGATCGCCTATTTCGCGATCTGGGCGCTGTTTGCGCGGGATCTGCCCTCGGCCCAGAAATTGCTGGAATATGAGCCGCCGCTGCCAAGCTATGTGCGCTCGGATGATGGCACGCCGATCCACATGTTCGCGCGCGAACGGCGCGTGCAGCTGTCCTTCGACGAATATCCGAAGGTGCTGATCAACGCCTTCATTTCGGCGGAGGACAAGACCTTCTTCAGCCATGGCGGAATTGATTATCCGGGCCTCGCCGGCGCGGTGGTCGATTATGTCAGCAAGGTCGGCAGCGGCCAGCGCGCCAAGGGCGGATCGACCATCACCCAGCAGGTCGCCAAGAATCTGATGATCGGCGATGAATATTCGGTGACCCGCAAGATCCGGGAAGCGATCCTCGCCCGGCGCATCGAAAGCACGCTGTCGAAGCAGCAGATTCTCGAGCTGTACCTCAACCAGATCTTCCTCGGCCGTAACGCCTATGGCGTGCAGTCCGCATCGCGCGCCTATTTCGACAAGGATGTCGATCAGCTCACCCTGCCCGAAGCGGCCTATCTCGCGATCCTGCCCAAGGCGCCGTCCAACTATGATCCGGTCCGCCACTTGGATCGCGCGCTTACCCGCCGCAACTGGGTGCTGGGCGAAATGCGCGACAATGGGTTCATCGACGAGCCGACCTATGCTTCTGCCGTCGCGACCCCGCTCGAGACGCGCCGCCCGATCCCCCCACCCAACGAGCAGGTCGGCGGCTATTTCATCGAAGAAGTGCGCCGCTCATTGATGGGGAAGTTCGGCGAAACCGACAAGGATGGTCCCAACAGCGTCTATTCGGGCGGCTTGTGGGTGCGCACCTCGCTCAATCCCCTCATGCAGTCCGCCGCCGCCGACGCCTTGCGCAACGGCCTGATCCGTTATGAGAGCGGGCGCGGATGGAGCGGGCCGAGCGGAACGATCGAGACCAGCGAAGGCTGGCCCCGCCGCCTTGCCGCCGCGCAGGTTGGCACGGGCTTTCCGGACTGGGTTGCCGCGGTCGTGCTGAGCGTATCGGGCGGGGAGGCGCAGATCGGCTTCGCAGACGGGTCCACGGACACGTTGCCGGCGTCCGGGGCCGCGATGCCCAAGCGCGGGACCGCAACCTCCGCCTTCGACAGTCTCAAGACCGGCGACGTCATTGTCGTGAAGAAGAATGGCGGAAGCTGGGCGCTGCGCAGCATCCCGAAGGTGTCCGGCGGGTTCGTCGCCGAAGACCCGCATACCGGCCGGGTCTATGCGATGCAGGGCGGGTTCGATGCACGCGGCGCTTCGTTCAACCGCGCGACCCAGGCGCTGCGCCAACCGGGATCGACCATCAAGCCGTTCGTCTATGCCTCCGCGCTCGATCACGGCATGACGCCGGCCTCGATCATCGTCGACGGGCCGTTCTGCGTTTTCCAGTCGGTACGGCTGGGGCAGAAATGCTTCCGCAACTTCTCGGGCGGCTATGCGGGGCCGAAGACCATGAGATGGGGCGTGGAACAGTCCCGCAACCTGATGACAGTGCGCGCCGCTTCGCAAACCGGCATGGCCAATGTGGTCAAGACGATCAAGACAATGGGGATCGGCGGATATCCGGCGGTCCTGTCGATCGCGCTCGGCGCTGGGGATACCACCGTCCTCAAGCTGACCAACGCCTATGCGATGCTCGCCAATCAGGGCCGCGCGCTGACCCCGACGCTGATCGATTATGTGCAGGATCGCCGGGGCAAGGTGATCTACCGCGCCGATCCGCGCTCGTGCGAGGGCTGCAACATGCCCGATTGGGACGGTAAGCCGATGCCGCGCCCGCCGGTCCGTGCCCGGCAGGTGATGGACCCGATGACGGCCTACCAGACGCTCCATATTCTCGAAGGCGTCGTCCAGCGCGGCACCGCCACGCGGCTGCGCGACATGGGCCGTCCGCTGTTCGGCAAGACCGGCACGACCTCCGGTCCGACCAATGTGTGGTTCGTCGGCGGATCGGCCGATCTCGTGGCCGGCGTCTATATCGGCTACGATCAGCCCCGTTCGCTCGGCGGTTATGCGCAGGGGGGCAACACCGCCGCGCCGATCTGGAAAGAATTCGCGACTAAGGCGTTCGAGGGCATGCCAGTGGTGCCGTTCAAGGTCGCGCCCGGCGTGCGCATGATGCGGATCGACCGTGCCTCCGGCCGCCGCGTCTTCTCAGGCTGGCCCACCGACGATCCCAAGTCGGCGATCATCTGGGAGGCCTTCAAGCCCGAGAACGAGCCCAAGCGCCCGAGCCGCAAGGAACAGCAGAAGATCGACGAGGCGCTCGCCAGGCCCCGCACCGCCGCCGACACCGATTTCTTGCAAAGGCAGGGCGGTATCTACTAACTGCGCTTCCCTATCGGTCCGTCACCCTGAACTTGTTTCAGGGTCCACTGTCCCACAGGCGCTGCGGCGAGTGGCTTGGTGGATGCTGAAACAAGTTCAGCATGACGGGTTTAGTTTCTGCGGAGAGTTCCAATGCGCGCCGAAGCGCAAGCCCATGTCGATCAGATCAACCAGGCGCTGGCGCTGGTGCGGCGTTCCCTGGATTGGGATCGCGCGCTCCGGCGGCTCGACGAATTGAACAACCGCGTCGAGGATCCCAAGCTGTGGGACGATCCCGCGCAGGCGCAGGACGTGATGCGTGAGCGCCGTCGCCTCGACGAAGCGATCAGCGCGACCAAGGCGATCGAGACCGAGCTTTCAGACACGGTCGAGTTGATGGAAATGGCCGAGGCCGAGAACGATAACGCGCTCGTCGATGACGCGGTGTCGAGCCTCGCCGCGCTGGCCGAACGCGCCGACCGCGACAAGGTGAAGGCGCTGCTTTCGGGTGAGGCCGATGCCAACGACACTTATGTCGAGATCAATTCAGGCGCGGGCGGCACCGAGAGTCAGGACTGGGCCGAGATGCTCCAGCGCATGTATACGCGCTGGGCCGAACGGCACGGCTACAAGGTCGAGCTGATCGACTATCATGCCGGCGAACAGGCCGGGATCAAGTCCGCGACTTTGCTGGTCAAGGGCGAAAACGCCTATGGCTATGCCAAGACCGAGAGCGGCGTCCACCGCCTTGTCCGCATCTCGCCCTATGATAGTTCGGCGCGGCGGCACACCAGCTTCTCGTCGGTGTGGGTCTATCCGGTGATCGACGATGATATCGAAGTCGACATCAACGAGAGCGAGCTGCGCATCGATACCTATCGCGCGTCGGGCGCGGGCGGGCAGCACATCAACACGACCGATTCCGCGGTCCGCATCACCCATCTGCCGACCGGCATCGTCGTGCAGTGTCAGAACCAGCGTTCGCAGCACAAGAACCGCGCCGAAGCCTACAGCCAGCTCCGCGCGCGCCTTTACGAACGCGAGCTGCAAATTCGGGAGCAGGCGGCCAATGCCGAGAATGCGAGCAAGACTGATATCGGCTGGGGCCATCAGATCCGGTCCTACGTCCTGCAGCCCTATCAGCTCGTCAAAGATCTCCGCACCGGCACGACCTCGACTGCGCCAAGCGACGTACTCGACGGCGATCTCGACCGCTTCATGGCGGCGGCGCTCGCGCAGCGCGTGACGGGCGAAAAGGTCGAGGTGGAGGACGTGGATTGATCGCTCGCGGCATCCTGCTGGCGATGCTGTTAATGGCGGCGGCGTGCCATAAGCCGCCGCAGAATGACGAGGATGTTCCGAGCAAGGCCTTCCCGCAGGCGCACCGCCCGGTCGCGCCGATCGTTTCCAGCCGTTATTCGACCGAGGATGCGCGCGACAAGGTGCGCGAGGCCGATCGCGCGATGCGCGAGGCCGGGATCAAGAAGGGCATGACGGTCGCTGACATCGGCGCGGGCGAGGGTTATTATACCGTCCGTCTGGCCGCGCGCGTGGGCGAGGAAGGCCGGGTTGTCGCGCAGGATATCGTGCCGGCGGTGCGCGACAAGCTGGCCGACCGCGTCACCCGCGAGGAACTGGACAATGTCAGCGTCAAGCTCGGCGCGCCGACCGACCCAAAGCTGCCGCCCAACAGTTTCGACCGCGTGTTCATGATGCACATGTATCATGAGATCAAAGCGCCCTATGAATTCCTGTGGCGGCTGCGGCCGTCGCTCGCGCCGGGCGGACGTGTTGTGGTGGTGGACGCCGACCGGCCGATCATGGAGCATGGTATGCCGGGCGAACTGCTCGACTGCGAATTCGCGGCGGTCGGCTATCGGCTGGTTGAGCGCAAGGTCATGCCAGAGGTGGATGGCTATATCGCGTTGTTCGAAGCTGTCGGCAATCGTCCCGAGCCCAAGGCGATCGTGCCCTGCACTGGCTTGTCGAAAGCGAAGACGCCGTAGCGCATCGCGCCGGTGCGGTAAGCGAGGATCAGGCGCGGCAGGCTGAGCGCGAAGATCCGGTTGCGCGTCTTTCGGCTTGCAACAAGGCGCAAATAAGCTGGATCAGTGACCAGCTTGCGGGCAAAGCGCCCGGCGCAGATCGTCCAGGTCTGGCGCACCAGCCGGCTGACATCTTCATGGGATCGCAGGATAAAGCCTGCACGCGCAGCCCATTCCACATATTCGGCGCGGGTGCCCATCGAGGCGAGCCGCCCCTCCCGGCAGATGGGTTCGAGCAGGTGGCGGATCGCCCAAGGTCCGGCGTCTTCCGCCGCAAGCCATGCGCAGACGACCAGTCGCCCTCCTGGTTTCAGCACGCGAAAGGCCTGCGCCAGGAAGCCCGGCTTGTCGGCCATATGTTCGCTGCTCTCAAGGGCATAAGCGGCGTCGGCGCTGCCGTCGGACAGATCATTGTGCAGCCAATTCCCGACGCGAATGGCGACACCTTGGGTAGCTGGCGCATGCCCGGCCTGTTCTCGGGACAATGTGTAGCCGGTCACGCTCGCGCCGTGGCGGACGGCGAAACGGCGTGCGGTAGCTCCATAGCCGCAGCCTATGTCGATCAGCGCTCTGGGCGGGGCCTCGTCGCCAAATCCCAGCAATGCGCCGACATGATCGGACAAAGCCTCGACCGCTTCCGTTGGGCTCTCCCGCCCGGTTCGCCACAGGCCGTGGTGGACATGTTCGCCCCAGATGGCGCGGTAGACCGAATCCAGCTCGTCATAATGATCCGCCACATCTTCGGGCTGCTGGGCGTGGTTGGGCAGGATCATGCGCGGATTCTATCCATACGCCGGATTAGGACGGCGGCGGGGCAGCTGCAAATGGCGAAAGTGAGCCGCTTCGCAAGAACGGGTCATCGTGATAAGGGAGCTGGCATGACCGAGACTGCCACGCTTGAACGCCCGCTCGATGCGGATGTCCTGATCGCTGACATGGGACGGCGCGCCCGTGCCGCATCCGCTGTACTCGCGCAGACGCCGACCGCGACCAAGGCTGCCGCCTTGCGCGCCGCCGCGTCCGCCTTGCGCGCCAACGAAGCTGAGCTACTGGCCGCCAATGCCGACGATGTCGCGCGCGGAGAAGCCAACGGCCTGTCCTCGGCGATGATCGACCGGCTCAAGCTTGATCCCAAGCGGCTCGAAGGTGTGGCGGCCGGGCTTGAGGCGGTTGCGGCGCTGCCCGATCCCGTCGGCCAGGTGATAGACGAAACGACGCGGCCCAACGGCCTGCTGCTTCAGCGCGTGCGCGTGCCGCTCGGCGTGGTTGGGATCATCTATGAAAGCCGGCCCAATGTGACGGCCGACGCCGGGGCGCTGTCGATGATGGCGGGCAATGCCTGCATCCTGCGCGGTGGTTCGGAAGCGATCGAGACCAGCCGGGCGATACATGTCTGCCTGATAAAGGGATTGCGGGAGGCCGGGCTGCCCGAGGATGCGATCCAGCTCATTCCTGTTACCGATCGTGCTGCGGTGGGTGCGATGCTGCGCGCGCAGGGGCTGATCGACATCATCGTCCCGCGCGGCGGCAAGAGTCTCGTTGCGCGTGTGCAGGAGGAAGCGCGGGTGCCCGTGCTCGCTCATCTCGACGGGCTCAACCACAGTTATGTCGACAAGGCGGCTGATCCGGAGAAGGCGCTGGCGCTGGTCGTCAACGCCAAGATGCGCCGCACCGGCATCTGCGGCGCGACTGAAACCCTGCTGATCGACCGTGCCTATGGCGATCCGAAGCCGATCCTGTCGGCTCTGATCGACGCTGGCTGCGAATTGCGTGGCACCGAGGAGGTGCGCTCGCTCGACAGCCGCATCGCTCCCGCGGCGGACAATGATTGGGACACTGAATATCTCGACGCGATTCTTTCCGTTGCACTGGTCGATGGCGTCGGCGGCGCGATGGAGCATATTGCCCGGCACGGCTCACACCACACCGACGCGATTATCACCGAGGACCAGCCGACCGCAGACCGCTTCCTGACCGGCGTCGATTCCGCGATCGTGATGCACAATGCCTCGACCCAATTCGCCGACGGCGGCGAATTCGGGCTTGGCGCGGAGATCGGCATTTCGACCGGTCGTATGCACGCGCGGGGCCCGGTCGCGTTGGAAGGGCTCACGACCTATAAGTGGCTGGTGCGGGGTACTGGCCAAACACGGCCCTGACGTTCAGCCGGTCGGCGTCCTCTTCCGCTCGGCCATCTGTGGGCTCGCGGGCTGACATTTGCCCATGATCACTGGATAGGCGAGGTCACTATTAGCCGACAGCCTGGTCTGCATGTCCGCCATGCATTCTGCCGCGCTGACATAGTGGGTGTCGAGAATGCGCGCCTCATGGCACATCATCTCGGCATCGTCGCATCCAAGCAAGGCAAGTACGAAAAAGCCAGGTCCCATTGGTCAGCTCCTCGATTGGGAGAGACTCCAGGACGGGGCGCTTTGTTCCATCGAAATCGGACGATGATTGGCGTGCGGGCAGCAGCGTCCTATATCGCTGCCAATGCCTCCTGAACGCCCCGAACTTGCCGATCGCCCGGAGCCCCGCTTTGCGACGCTGAGACGTTTCCTGCCCTATCTCTGGCCCGCGGACCGGCCGGCGTTACGTGTCCGCGTCGCAATCGCCCTGATGCTGGTGCTCGCGTCGAAAGCAGTCACGCTGGTGATGCCCTTCGCCTACAAGGCCGCGATCGACCGCATGGTGCCGGGGATGGAGCCGGCGGTGATGCTCGCGGTCGCGTTGATCGTCGCTTATGCGGCGGCGCGCTTCGGGGGCGTGCTGTTCGACAATATGCGCAACGCGATCTTCGAGAAGGTCGGGCAGGAGGCATCGGCTCGGCTGTCGGTCGACGTGTTCCGGCATCTCCACGCGCTCTCCCTGCGCTTCCATCTCGAACGCCGCACTGGCGCGGTGACGAGGGTCGTCGAACGCGGCACCAAAAGCATCGATACGATGCTCTATTTCCTGCTGTTCAATATCGCACCGACGATTTTCGAGCTGACTGCGGTCTGTATCATCTTCTTCGTCAAGTTCGGGCCGGGGCTGGTCGCGGTCACGCTGGTGACGGTGGCGATCTATGTCGTCTTCACCCGCGCCGTGACCGAATGGCGCACCAAGATGCGGCGCGCGATGGTCGAGCATGACACCAACGCCGTCGCCCGCGCGGTCGATTCGCTCCTGAACTATGAAACGGTGAAATATTTCAGTGCGGAAGAGCGCGAGACGCAAGGGTATCGCAAAGCGGTAAAGGCCTACGCGCAGGCCGCGGTCAAAAATGAGACCTCACTCGCAACGCTCAACATCGGTCAGTCGCTCATCACCAATCTGATGATGGCCGGAGCCATGGGCTATACGATCTGGGGATGGAGCCGAGGGCAGTTCACCACGGGGGACGTGGTGCTGGTGAACACGCTGCTGGCGCAGCTTTTCCGGCCGCTCGACATGCTCGGCATGGTCTATCGCGAGATCCGCCAGGGGCTGGTCGATATGGAAGCCATGTTCGGGCTGATCGATACCGATGCCGAAGTGAATGATGCGCCCGACGCCAAACCATTGACGGTGCAGGGGGCGGCGGTGCGGTTCGATCATGTCAGCTTCGAATATGATCCGGAGCGCAAGATCTTGCATGGCGTGGATATCACCATTCCGGCCGGGCGGACATTGGCGGTGGTCGGCCCATCCGGTGCAGGAAAGTCCACGCTCGCGCGCATTCTGTTCCGCTTCTACAATATCAGCGGCGGGCGGGTGACGATCGACGGGCAGGATATCGCTCATGTGACCCAGGCGTCACTGCGTGCACAAATAGGCATCGTCCCGCAGGATAGCGTGCTGTTCAACGACACGATCGGCTACAATATCGGTTACGGCCGCGACGGCGCGACGCAGGCCGAGATCGAGGAAGCGGCGAGGGGCGCGGCGATCCACGATTTCATCCTGTCGCTGCCGCAGGGCTATGACACGCCGGTCGGCGAACGCGGGCTCAAGCTGTCGGGGGGCGAGAAGCAGCGCGTTGCGATTGCGCGGACGTTGCTCAAGAACCCGCCGATCCTGATCCTCGACGAAGCCACCAGCGCGCTCGACAGCCGCACCGAAGCCGAGATCCAGGACACGCTCGAGCGTGTCGCAGAACGCCGCACGACCATCATGATCGCGCATCGTCTTTCGACGGTCGTCAACGCCGATGAGATCGTGGTGCTGGAAGCCGGGCGTGTCGTCGAGCGCGGCACGCATCAGGGGTTGCTCGCGCGGGACGGCCTTTATGCTGAGATGTGGGCCCGCCAGCAGGCTGAGGATGAGGAAGCGCTGGCGGCGGAATAGCAAGGTTCAGAATAGCCTCCACCGTCTCCGCACCAGAGTGACGATCGCCAATGTCAAGAGGATCGCGCCCGTATCCGCCACCCAATCCATGATCTGGCAGTCGCGATGCAGCGCGGGGATCGACTGCAGCACCTCGATAAGCGCGCCGAGGAAGGACAGCCGCTCGGCGATGCGCAGCGGCGTCGCCTTCGCATAGGCAAGGCTCGCCAGCACGGTCAGGCATGCAAAGGCCAGCATATGTTGATATTTGTCGCCCATTTCGCCCATTACCGGCGGCGGTTTGGGCAGTAACGCCATGGTGACCGCAAAAATCAGCGCCGCCCAGAAGGCAACGCGGAACAGCGTGGTCCAGCCGGATCGCGAGGAGGTGGCGATGCCCATTCGCTCGCTGTTAGTCGAGCGGCGAGAATTTGTGGAGGAGGCTGATGAGGATTTCGCTGCCGGTACGTGGATCTTTCAGGGATTCGGCGATTCCGTCCGATACGACCTTCGACACTAATCGCGATGGACCCGAATAGGCAAGGGACCAGCCCATGAAATGGCGGTCGTCGACATCATCGCTGCGGATGGTCGTGACCTGTTCATGGCGTGTATCCCGGAAGATGCTCTGCTGAAGCGCGGCGACGCCGTCGGCCGGCCCTTCGAGCAATTGCACGAAGCGTTCCCCAGTGAACAGCAGCGCCCCGGTGACGTCGAGGTCGCGATTGCGCTGCCGCGAGATTGTGACGATCCGCTCGACCTCATCCATCGCCTGATCGGGCTGGAGACGGCTGATGCTGACGTAAAGCCAAGATGCAAACATGCGATCGTTAGGGGTTGAGCGGCTGCCTGTGTCAAGCAGGGATCAGTCGGTTTCCACAAGAGCTTTCAACCGGCCCAGCGCATCGTCCCATTGCTGCGAGACCTGGTCCAGATAGGATCGGGCCTCGTCGATCCGATCGGGCGCGATTTCGAACCGGCTTTCCCGGCCCTGTTGGAGCGCGCGGACAAGGCCGGCGCGTTCAAGCACGCGCAGATGCTTGGTCACGCCCTGCCGCGTGAAGGGCGATCCGGCTGAAAGCGATGTGATCGATTGCGCCCCGCCGCCAAGCCGGGCGAGCAATGCAAGCCGCGTCGGATCGCCCAGCGCGGCGAACAGCCGCGCCGGATCGGCTCCGCTTCCGTCAAGCTTCGACATATGTCCGGATATTGTTCATCTGCTCTTCCCAGCCGCCCGTGTTCGATCGCAGCGCATCGCTGTAGCGGTGCGGCGGCAGTCGGGAAAAGCCGGATTCGATGACCGTCAGCCGCGTGCCTGCCTTTGTCGGCTCGAGACGGAATTCGACGAGCGTCGGGGTCTCCGCAGAATAATCCACGCCCGGATCGACCGCATAGGGATGCCACGTGAAGGAAAACAGGCTGGGCGCCTGAACATCCTTGATTACTACATTCCAGCGAAGATGCTCATAACCGGAATAGAGCATATTGCCGCTTGCCGGCTGCCCCGCGACAAATGGTCCGTCGATCCGCACGCGAAACCAAGTTCCGAATTCCTCATGATCGGTCAGCGCCCGCCAGACGCGTTCGATCGGCGCTTTGAGCTCGACGCTCTTTTCAATCCTGTCTTCCATATGCAACCTCCTGGTTGCCAAACTTGTACGTTCCAGGATTTAAAATGCAACCATAGAGTTGCTTAATGACTTTCATTAGGGTCTTTCCCTGCGACCCGCCTGCTGTAGAGAAACGGGGATGCCGACCCCGCTCGAAGCGCTTCACACTACCTTTGGGTATTCCGGCTTCCGAGGCCGCCAGGCGGAGGTGATCGATCGCGTGATGGCTGGCCAGCATACGCTGGCGGTGATGCCGACGGGCGCGGGCAAGTCGCTATGCTATCAGATCCCCGCCCTGTGCCGCGAAGGTGCGGCACTGGTGATATCGCCGCTGATTGCGTTGATGCACGATCAGGTACGCGCTGCGGCGGCGGCGGGCATAAGGGCTGCGGCGCTGACCTCGGCCGACGACAATCGCGACGAGACGATCCGGCGCTTTCAGGGCGGCGACCTCGATCTGCTATATGTCGCGCCGGAGCGGGCCTCGACCGATGGCTTCCACATGATGCTCGATCGCGCGCCGCCCTTGGCGCTGATCGCGATCGACGAGGCGCACTGCGTCTCGGAATGGGGGCATGACTTCCGTCCCGACTACCGGCTGCTGCGACCGTTGCTCGATGGGCATCCCGAAACGCCGCGCCTCGCGCTGACCGCCACTGCCGACCGACATACCCGTGCTGACATCCTTGCTCAGCTCGGCATTCCGCAGGATGGGCTGATCCTAGCGGGGTTCGATCGGCCCAATATTCGCTACGGCATTTCGCCGCGTGACGGGCTGACGCAGCAACTCTCGGGTTTCGTCGCCGACAATCCCGGCGCCGGGATCATCTATGCGCCGACCCGCGACGGCACTGAGAAGATCGCCGCAGCGCTCGCGGCTGCGGGGCGGCCGACGCGGACCTATCATGCCGGTCTGGACCCAGCCCAGCGCGCCGCCAATCAGCGCGTCTTCGTTGCGTCCGAGGATATGGTGATGGTGGCGACGATTGCGTTCGGCATGGGCATCGACAAGCCCGACGTGCGCTTCGTCGCCCACGCCGGGCTGCCCAAGTCGATCGAGGCTTATTATCAGGAGACCGGCCGCGCGGGGCGCGACGGTGATCCGGCGGTGGCGCAGCTCTTCTGGGGCGCGGAGGATTTCTCCCGCGCCCGCCGGCGCATTGAATATGAGACCGAGGAGGCGCGCAAGCCGGGTGAACGGCAGCGCCTGAATGCGCTCGGCGCGCTGGTCGAGGCCGGAACGTGCCGCCGTGCTATCCTGCTGCGTCATTTCGACGAGGAGCCGCCGCCCGCCTGCGGCAATTGCGACAATTGCCTGAACCCGCCCGCCGCCACCGATGCGACCGAGATCGCGCGCAAGCTGCTGTCCGCTGCCTTCCGTACCGAGATGCGCTTCGGCATCGGCCATCTAACTGACGTGCTGGCCGGCCGTGATACTGAGAAGATCCGCTCCTTTGGACATGACCGGCTGAGCGTGTTCGGCATCGCCGATGCTGAGGAGCTGATGCTGATCAAGCCGGTGTCGCGGGCGCTGCTCGCGCGGGATGCGCTCCGGGCTGACGAATATGGGGGGCTCAGCTTCGGGCCGGCGGCGAAGCCGATCCTCAAGGGCGAGGCCGAGGTGCCGATCGTGCTGCCGCCCAGGCGCGAACGGAAGCGCAAAATCCGGGCGACCGTCGACTATCCGCATGATCTGCTGTTCGAGGCATTGCGCGAGGTGCGGCGCGAGCTTGCGAAGACGCAGGGTGTGCCGCCCTATGTGATCTTTCACGACGCGACGTTACGAGAGATGGCCGCGATCAAGCCCGAGACCCTGCAACAGATGGCCTCTGTCTCGGGCGTCGGCGCACGCAAGCTTGAAGCATATGGCGAGGCCTTTCTTGAGGCGGTCCGCAACGCGGTCTAACAGAGGCCGCGAAGGAGAGAGTCCATGTTCCGCAAGCTCGACGACAATATTTCGGTGGCAGGCCAGATCACGCCACGGGACATTACAGACGCAGCGGGGCAGGGCGTCACGTTCGTCATCAACAACCGGCCCGATGGCGAGCAGCCGGGCCAGCCGACAAGCGCCGAGATGGAAGCGGCGGCCAGAGCGGCGGGGCTGGGTTATGCTGCGATCCCGATCAGCCATGCAGGGTTCAGCGAAGAACAGGTAACGGCCATGGGCAACGCGCTTGCGGCCGCGTCAGGGCCGGTGTTGGCCTTCTGTCGATCTGGCACGCGCTCGACCCTTGTCTGGGCGCTGGCCCGTGCGAGAGCTGGAGATGATCCGGCCGAGCTGGCTGGCAAAGCGGCGGCGGCGGGTTATGATCTGAGCCCGATCCGGGCGCTGCTCTAATCCGCCATTCAATCAGACCAAGATTTTCATTTTGCCGCAGTCAGTTGATGAACGCCAGATGAAGAAGATTGCGAATCACTTCAAAGGCTTCCGCTCGCCTGTCGATTGCCGCCGTTCGTCGTACAAAAGGGATACTTGAGACCGGTCGACGAATTGAGGGTGCATGAGAAACGCACATCACATGCTCCGCCCCGGTATGACGGCGCTGGCCGCCGCTCTTGCCATGACGTCCACTCCCCTGTTCGCGCAGGATGTTGCTCCGGCGCCTGCCGATCCGGTCGCGCCGGTAATTTCCGCGCCGCCGCCGGCGGTGGAATCGGCTTCGCCAGCGGCGTCCGCTCCAGCGGCTGCGCTGAATATTCCCAAGATTGCAGTCGATCTGTCTGACGCTCCTGCGGCGTCCAGCGCGGAAGCGGCCGCTGCACCCGTGGTGAGCGAGAGCAGCCCAGGCGCGGCGCGTAGCGCCGCAGTGCAGGAACCTGCCAACACATCTTCCAGTCAGGCGAATCAGGCCAGTCAGCCTCAGCTCAAGGCGGTCCCTGCGGCGCCTGCACCCGCGCCAGCCATGATCGAAGGGCCAGCGCCGGAAAGTCCGTTGCCTACCCCGCCGGTCGCGGTTGCGCCCCCGGCTCCGCAGGCTGTTGCGCCCTCGCCGGTTGAGGCTCAGCCATCGGTTTCTGACGACACCTTGCCGATCGCCGGCGGCGTTCTCGCGGCGCTGGCGCTGGCGGGGGGCGCGTTCGCTTTTGCTGGCCGCAAACGGCGCTATAAGGAAGAGTATCGTGAAGCCGGCGTGGCTGAAGGGTCAACGGCGGCGCCAGAGCCGCTCACGCTGAACAGGCCCATGAGTCCACAACCCGCTGTGGCTTATACGCCGCCCGCTGCCATGGCGAATACGGCTGGAGCCGCTTTGCCGACGGGGTTTGATCTGTCGCGATATGGCCCTCATGTGCAAGCCGCCTATCGAGGGCCAACGCCAGATAACCCGTCATTGTCGCTTAACAAGCGCCTCAAGCGTGCACGTTTCTACGATCAGCGTGAGCGCATGGCGATGACCCGCGCGGACAGCCGGCAGGCCGCTTCGCAAGCACCCGTGGCACGACCCGCGCGCCAGCCTGAGTTCGTCGCGACGCGCCGGATGAACGTAGGAAGCAACGGTTTCCGGCCGGCCTATCAAAGCTGACCATCGCTGCACCGATCGGGAGGGGTCGCGCTCGCGCGGCCCCTTTCCTTTTGCGCGCCGCCGTTCCCTGCGGCATGAGCATCCCGGCAAGCGACTATCGGGGTTGAGCGATGACCGGGGGGATCAAATTGCATCCGAGCTGGCTTGAGCCGCTTAAGCCCGAATTCGACAGCCCGTATATGCAGACGCTGCGTTCGTTTCTCGTTGCGGAGAAAGAAGCGGGCAAGCGCATCTTCCCCAAGGGCTCTGAATGGTTCCGCGCGCTTGACCTGACCCCGCTCAACGATGTGCGCGTCGTGATCCTCGGGCAGGATCCCTACCATGGGCCAGGGCAGGCGCATGGGCTGTGTTTCTCGGTTCGGCCCGACACCCGTATCCCGCCGAGCCTCGTCAACATCTATAAGGAGCTTGAGGCCGACCTTGGCATCCCACGGGCGCGGCACGGTTTCCTCGAACATTGGGCGAGCCAGGGCGTGCTGCTCCTCAACGCCGTGCTGACGGTCGAAATGGGGCACGCGGCGGCGCATCAGGGGCGCGGCTGGGAGAAGTTCACCGATGCCGTGATCCGGCTGATCAATGCGCGGCCCGAACCAGTCGTTTTCCTGCTGTGGGGCAGCTACGCACAGAAGAAAGCGGCGTTCGTCGACAGCGTCGACAAGGGCGGGCGGCATCTAGTGCTCAAGGCTGCGCATCCCTCGCCATTGTCAGCGCATAACGGCTTCTTCGGCTGCAAGCATTTCTCGAAGGCCAATGCCTTCCTCAAGGAGCACGGGCAGAAGCCGATCGACTGGGCTTTGCCCGCAGGCGCCTGATCGCCGCTGGTTCAGACTGCTGGTTCGGTGGACCGATCAAGCTGTTGCCGCGTTGATGGGGAAAGCCGGGGCGGGCTTGAGCCGATGGAGATGACGATGTCGTCCTGGACCCTGAAAGACCTTGCCGAGAAAATGCGCGACATCGATTTCACGATGCTGTCGACCCGGGCGCCGAACGGCGCGATCGGCGCGCGACCGATGAGCAACAACCGTCAGGTCGACTATGACGGCGACAATTACTTCTTCACGACCGAGGACACTCAGATGGTGAGGGACATCGAAGGCGATGCTAGCGTCGGGCTGAGCTTCCAGGGGACGTCCGGCATGCTGGGCATGCGGCCGCTGTTCATCGCCATCGAGGGCGAGGCAAGCCTCATCCGCGACAAGGCGCGCTTCGCGGAGCATTGGACCAAGGATCTGGATCGCTGGTTCAAGCAGGGCGTCGATACGCCGGGACTGGTGCTGATCAAGGTGCGCGGCCAGCGCGCCCATTACTGGAATGGCCAGGATGAGGGCGAACTGATTCTCGATCGCGCCGGCACGCTCGCCTGATCCGTATGATAGAGGCAAGATGGAAAGGTGCGGTGATTGCGCGGAGCGACGACACGGTCATCGTCGAGGGCAATCATTATTTCCCGATCGAGGCGGTTGACCAATCGCTGCTGGCGCCTAGCGACACGACCAGCTTTTGTCCGTGGAAAGGGACGGCAAACTACTACACGCTGAACGTAGGCGGCGCCGAGAACAAGGATGCCGTCTGGTACTATGCCGATCCCAAGCCGGCTGCCGCCGAAATCAAGGGTCGGGTCGCGTTCTGGAAAGGCGTCGAGATCGGATAGCGCCTCAGGCCACGCCGGAGCTCAAGCGTGGGGAGGGCCGTGCGATCACGCGCCAGCCCACGAGCAGCGTGCCGATCAGCACCAAGGCTTGCGTGGCGAGGAAGGGCGGCTCCGTACCCGTCGGCGCGAAGGCGTTGAGCGTGGGGATCTTCTGGAAGCTCTGGACGACCAGAACCACCATGTTGAGATATTGGGCGAACAGCACGGCGCCGAGATAGACGCCGCGCCAGCGGCCCACGCGGCCACGGCCGTACAGCGCGAACAGCGACACCGCGAGCACCGCCAAGGATATCACGCCGAATATGAAGGGCGGGCCGATCGGCTTTGGTGGAAACATGAAGCCGGTCACGCTGGTCAGGATCGTAAAGATCAGAAAGATGCCGTTGGTGAGCATCAGCCAGCGGCCGCGCAGGAGCGTGAGGAAAAAGACCAACCCAGCCGCGATCGCGATCAGGCTGATGAGCGTGTGAAGCTGCGTGAACTGAACGAGCGTGAGACCAAGCATCATGGCACCCCTCCACGATTCATGTCGGTGCAGACTATGCCTCATTACGGAGGCTGAACAGTCGGTTTCGATCTGTGGCTTAGGCGAGGTGCCGCAGCGCCGGGGAGACGCTATCCTCCACCCGAAAACAGGAGGAGAGGCCATGTCACGGATCAGTAAGATCGATCACCGCGATTGGGACCCCGAGCTGCGCGCGATGACGCATGCCGACGAGGCGACTGTGCTTGAGCGCGGGACGATGCGCATCATGGCGCACAAGCCGGAGACTGCGAAGGGGCTGGTGGGCTTCTTCTCGGCGCTGAGGGCCGAGCGGGCCTTGCCCGAGCGGATGACCGAACTGATGCGGCTGCGCATCGCTTTCCACAATCAGTGCCGCAGCTGCATGGCGGTACGCTATCAGGACGCGGCGACGGATGGCGTGGACGAGGACCTGGTCTGTTCGCTGGAACGGCCGATGGAGGCCGAGGGGCTGAGCGAACGCGAGAAGCTCGCGATCGATTATGGCGAGCGGCTGGCGACCAACCATCTGTCGATCGACGACGCCTATCATGACCGGCTGCGCACGCTGTTCACCGAGGCCGAGATCGTCGAGCTGGGCATGTTCGCCGCCTTCTGCGTCGGCTTCGGGCGGCTGGGCGCGAGCTGGGACATGGTCGAGGAACTGCCCGGCCATTTTCAGGCGCGCGGCGCGGAGCCCGTGACGCCGTGGGGCGCGGGCGAGGTGATCGCCGTCCGCTGACCGCGGCCTTTTTGCGGGCTGGCATATTCGCGCCAAGGGGTTAGGCTCTCCCCGATAGCAGAGGAGAGATGCATGATCGCAATGTTCATCGGAACCGACAGATCGGAACTGGCGGTCAACCCGGCGCAGGTGACCTTCATCTCGTCCGTGGCGGACGGCACCCGCATCCGTTTCGGCGAGGGGCGTAGCGTCACCGTGACCGAGCCGATCGCCGAGGTGGTCGAGACCCTCAACCGATCGCTCCGGCCGCATGAGTGAATGAGGCGCGCGAGACGCCGGCGCGGCGGATCGCCCGCTGGCTGCTGGCGCTTGCCTATCTGACGGCGGGCGTCTTTCACCTGCGTTCGCCCGCCGGGTTCGTGGCGATCACGCCGGGCTGGGTGCCCTTTCCCGATCAGGTCGTGCTGCTGACCGGCGTTGCCGAGATCGCCGGGGCGGCGGGCCTTTTGATTCCGCAGCTGCGCCGCGCGGCGGGGATCGGGCTTGCGCTCTATGCGCTCTGCGTCTGGCCCGCGAATTTCAACCACGCATTCAACGACATTCCGCTGCGCGGCACGCATCTGGGCTGGTGGTATCATGGTCCGCGGCTGGCGCTGCAGCCGGCGATCATCTGGTGGGCGCTGTGGGCGGGCGGCGTGGTGGACTGGCCGTTCTGGCGACGCAGATCCTAATCGATCTTGCGGGTCGTTTCCTCGATATGGGCGACGGCGATGCCGAATTTGCGGACGGTGACCTTGTTGTGCACGCTGCGCCCGTCGGGGGCTGCGGTAAGCCATTGATCGATGCCGAGATTGCCCTTCATCCTGAACCTCATGCGGAAGCGCCCGTCGACCAGTTCGAGCTTGAGCGGCCCGGTGGCGTCGGACACAGTGCCGGAGTAGCGGCCCGGCGCTGTCTCCCGGATATGCCAGATGCGCTTGAGCGGCGGCTTGCCCTCCTCCAGCACATCCTGGACGAGCGTGAGCGCGCCGTCCGCGCCGATCCGTCCCTGGCCGTGCGCGCGGATTGCGTGCGGCGACTTGAGGATGATCCTGACCTCGCCCTGGCTTTCGGTGCGGCCCTCGAAAAAGCGGAGCGGATGGAAGGGCGGCGGGGCATGGTCCTCCGCTGGCGCCGACGTGGAGGCGATGCAGGCGGCAAGCACAAAAGGCACGCGGGCGATGCGGATGACCATGCATAGGCCGTAACGCGCGGATTGCCTAATGCGGTGGAGCGCGGTCCGAAAAGGCCGGTTGGGGATAAGGCGCGGACACTTGCGAGGGTCGGCGCGTTCAGGCGCTTCACCCCCTCACAGGAGTCTACCATGTCCGAGACCAGTCATGACATTCGCACGCTCAACGGCCTGATCGCCACCACGCTCGACAGCATCGACGGCTATACGACAGCCGCCAGCGACAGCGAGAGCGGGCGTTTCGCCCAGATCTTCAACGATCGTGCGCGCGAGCGCCGCCAGGTCGTCACCCTGCTCCAGGCCGAAGTTGCGCGGCTTGGCGGTAATCCGGAGGATGACGGCACCTTGCTCGCCGGCGCGCACCGCGCGTTCCTCAATCTCAAGGCGGCGGTCACGGGCAAGGACGACAAGGCGATCATCAACGAGGTCGAGCGCGGCGAGGACCATATCAAGGCCAAATATGAGGACGCGCTGGGCGATCCCGATCTCAGCCCGCCCACCAAGATGGCAATCGATGAGGCCTATACCTCCGTGCGCGATGGTCATGATCAGATGCGTGACCTGAAGCATTCGATGGAAGCCGCGAGCTAGGGCGACAGGGGCGGCCGGGCGTTCCGGCCGCTCCAACCCGCTGCAAGCTCCCGGAAGTTCACACTAAGTTCTCACCTAAAAAGTTCTCACCTATAACGCCTGCGGCCGCGATCGCTGACGCTGGAGGGGTCGAGATAGGCGGTGATATCCCTGAGATCCTGTTCGGTGATCTCCCCACCAGACTTGACGTCCACATACCGGTCCAGCGCGGCCTTGCCGCGCCGGCCCTGCGCCGCACGCGCCTCGGCCTGTTGCCGTTGGGCCGGTATTTCCGGCCGCTGTTCGGACAGGAAATGCGGCAATTCGCCATCGGCGGCATCGGCGAGCGTCAGTTCGTCCTCCAGCGTTTCGGGGCCGAGCAGCTGTTCGGGCGGCGCGGGAAGCTGCGGCTCCATCTCGCGCAGGCTGGCCTCAACCGTGACGGGCGGTTCCGCCTGCGCGTGGCGCCCGTAGCGTTCGGGCTTCAGATGACGCAGCATCTGCATGAGCAGCCGATCATTATAGACGCGCTTCGTGCAGACCACGTCGCCATATTCATTATAGACATTGTGCTCGACGCCCTCGATCGCGCGTTCGAAGGCGATATCCTCCAGGAACGATCCCGCATGATGGCGCGCCGCATCCCAGGCGCGCGAAAAGGCCGCGCCATGCGCCGCGCGGCGCAGCTTGTACGCGCTCTCGCGCGTCATCCCCACCGCCTTGGCGGCGAGGCTCACCAGCCCGGTATCAGCCAGCGTCTCGATAAAGCGCCGCTGCTTTTCCTCCGTCCAGCCGTCGTGCCGGGGCCGGCGGCGGACGGGGACCCAGCGATAGTCGGCAGGGTCATAGGTTGCGGGCGGGGGATGCGCCGCGTCGTCCGGTGAGGGGGCGGTGGCGGCGGTCAGAGGGGCGGAGGCGGGGCGGCCATCGGTGGGCCCGTCAGGCGAAGCGGAGGGGGATTTGCGTTTCATCCGACAGTATGGATCAGACGAAATCCTATTAGGAAAGGGGTTTCCGGATCATCCCGCCTGATGCGGCGCGACATGCGCGCGAAACCAGTCGGCCAGTTCCTCCTCCGACAAGTCTCCGGCGGCGAGAGCAAGGACGGCAACGACCAGTTCGGCATCGCTGGCCGCAAGCGCGTAGCCGTTGAGCATCAGGAAGGTTTCACTGATCACTGCGGCTGTGCGCTTGTTGCCGTCCACAAAGGGATGGTTGCGGGCAATGCCATAGGCATAAGCGGCGGCCAGCGCGGCGGCATCCGGCTCGCCATAGGCGGCAAGATTGCGCGGCCGGGCCATCGCGCTGTCGAGCAGGCGGATATCCCGCACGCCTTCGCCGCCGCCATGTTCGGCCAGCTGCTCGGCATGGATCGCCTCGGCCACCGGCAGGGTGACCCAGATCCAGCCCTGCGCCATCGCTATTTCGCCAGTTCGCGCAGCGCACGCTTGCGCCGCGCCATTACTTCGCGCGCCGCAGCCATCTGTTCGTCAAACGCCGGATCGGCAGTGGTGAGTTCGATGCTTCCGGGCTTCAGTACAACCGTCAGACTCTCGCCGATGGACGCATTGAGATGCGCCAGCACCTCCTTGGGCAGGATGAGCCCGGCGCTGTTGCCGACCTTGGTGATCTTGAGCGGTGCGTTCATACGGCTGTTATAACGGAAGGTGTGAGGTATTTCAATATTGGAGCAGAGTGCGGGCTGATGGGGCGCGCACCTCAGAGGATCGCGGTGGAGCCGGAGGTGGCGGCTACGGTCGTGGGTAGTGGGGAGGGGGCGGAGCCGCCATCAGCGGGCCCGTCGGGCGAAGCGGAGGGTGCTGTGTCTTCCATCCGACAGTGTGGATCAGATGAAATCCTACATTGGAATCTTAATCACGGCGCGAGCGCGCGAAGCATAAAACGCCTGTCCTAACTTCTTACACTTACCTTCGACCTACCGCGTGCCTCGTATCGGAATATTCCTGTAAGATGATGGCCCACTCACTCGGGGGCGTGATTCGTGGATATCGTCACCAATCAGATCACGACGGTGATCTTCACTTGCGCGGTGGTGTCGTTTCTTGTCGGTATCTATTATGAACGAACCCGCACGCGATGGTCCCGTCGGGCATGGAAATCGCGCAAGGGCCGTACGTCGAACATGCGACCCTTTACGAGAGGCGCGGGATTGGATGCCATCGTGCCGGTGGAAAGTGGCCAGCCACCAATATCCGACGCGGCCGAGCAACTGCGAATCGTGATGGCGGCCAGCTATTCGAAGCAGCGGATCCTCAACAAAACCGAAGCGCGCGTTTTTGCCGCCATTGAGGATGCGCTGCAAAAGGCTCAGGTCGGCTGGCGGTTGATGGCGCAAGTCAATCTCGGCGAAATGCTCCGGTCGGACGATCCGCGCGCGTTTGCCGCGATCAACAGCAAGCGGGTCGATATGCTCGTGGTCTCCGCAGGCCATCAGCCAATCGCGGCGATCGAGTATCAGGGCGGCGGACATCATCAGGGCACAAGCGCGGCCCGCGATGCGGTCAAGAAGGAGGCGCTGCGCAAAGCGGGCGTCAGCTATTATGAAGTGACGCCGGCCGATGGCCCGGAGGATGTTCACCGGATCATCACGCGGATGGCGCAGGTGGAGAAAAGTGAGTGACTGTGCGGCAAATCCAGTGGGCGCTTGCGACCGTGCTTTCCATCCTCGGCGGCTGGGTGCTAATTTGATTCTGCTATAAGTCAGTTTCTACGCCGTTCAATTTCCCTCGTCTTCATCCGGCCCATCAGGAGGGGCAGCCATGCCGCTTCCATCCCATTTGGGGTTCTGGTCCAGCCGCGTCAGCATTGCCTGCGCATAGGCCGCGAAGCTGCGGCCGTGGGGATTGTACGCGACAGGGATTAGCTCGATGCGGGCTTCGGCTGGTTTCCCGTCGCGCAGATATTGCGTGGCGAGCATCATGTGCAGGCCAAGATCGAAGGGCGCAACATTAACCGCGCGTTTGAGGCCCTCGACGGCGTTCGGACTGGGCTTGGCGCCTTGCTGGACGAAGCTCTGGTAGAAATAGATCAGCGGAATCGGGTGATCATTCTCCAGCCGGTTCAATGCGATGAAGGGCGCGCGCGCCTTCTTGAACGCCGCTGCGCGATCATCCGCGTCGGCGGCCTGGCGGAACAGGGCATAGCCCTTCTGGATATAGGCGTTCTGCTCCTTCGGATCGATCGCGAGTGCGGCATCGGCGGCGGCTATCGCTTCCTTGTCGTTGCCCGCGTCAAATTCGGCCTCCGCGAGGGCGGCGAGGACGGCGGCGTCGCCCGGAAATTGCGGGGCGATGGTGCGGGCGTCCTTGAGCACCTGCGCGGCTGTCGTCTTGTCCACGCCGGCTTTGGAGCGGATGAGCACCGGCATGATCGCCACCTCGCCCGGTCTCAGGCGGCGGATCTCGACATTGCCCACCGTAAGCAGAGCGCGTGGCAGGCGGAGATAGGAGGTCCGCGATTTCTGCAGATAGGCTTCGATATCGCGCTCAAGCATGTTGAGATCGCCGAACGCGGCCAGCCCGGCCTCGCGTGAGCTTTTTCCTTGAGCCATCAGTAAAGTATATTGTTTCAGCTGGCCTTTGCGTTTCTCGTCGAACGTCAGATAGTGATAGAGCAGCCAGCTCTTGCCGTAATAGGCGTCATAGCTCTTGTCCTTGCGCTTCTCATAGGTGGTCGGATCGATCAGATCGGTGGCCTTCACGTCCTTGGCGAAGAAGAGCTCGCCCGCCCGGTGATAGGCCGGGCGGCCGATGCCGACGCTGCCATCTCTCTCGAAACTGGCGGAGGCGAAAAACTCGGCCGCGCCTTCCGACATCCAGCGCGGCATCGGGAAGGCGCTCGCGGATATCAGGAAATGATGCGCATATTCATGCAGCAGGACCACCATCGAGAAATCAAGCTGGTCCCCATTGCCCGCTTTTGTGCGCGGCACGAACGCGACCGAGCCGCCTGCCTTCGGGCGATAAAATCCGGCGACATATTTGTTATTGCCGCCCATCAGGCGACGCACCTCGGTTTGGGTGCTGACGACATAGATGGTGACGCGGTTGGCCGGGCTGGGCGTTGCTGACGCCGCGCCCGTGACGAAACTTATCGCGGAGTGGTAGCTCTCAAGTTGTTCCGAGAAGCGACGCAAATTGCGCTCATTGTCATTAGCGTAGACGACGAAGTGCGGGCTTGAAGAACTCAACCATTCCGCACGAACGGGTGCCGCCGACGAGACGACCGCAAGCAGCAGCAAAATAATACGCATCTTGATGATAATCCCCTGCCCGAGGGGGAAGTTATTATATCCCGCATATTATGCAAGACACAGGACGGGGCCGGTGTCCCAAAACTATTCAAATTACGGGGACAATTTACTCAATAGCCGGTCGCCAGCATATCAATCGCTGCCATGATCGTTTCATGGCGATCCGCCAGTGACGCGGCCACTGGCCCAAGCTCGCGCACCGGCACAGCCGCGATCAGGTGGGTGGCCATCACATAATCCTGTCTGTCGATCTCGAAGATCGGGTGCAGGCGTTCGAGTGAGCGAGGCGTTGTCTTTGCAAGGAGCAGGGGGGCGACCACTCTCGTCTTGAAGTCACTCAGCAGATCGGCCTGAATGTCGAGCACAAGCATGCCGTCGGCCAGCCGGTGGACATCGAAGCGGGCCATCAGAACTGGCGGTGTCTGGCGAGCGGGAGCCCGTCCTTTTCGATCAAATCGTTCCATGCGCCGATCGCCTTGGCGTTTTCGGCGCGCCAGCGCGCGCTGCGGACTTCGGCCAGTTCGGCGGCGAGGCCGCGTTCGCAGGCTTTTGAAATATTGATTCCGAGGGCTTTCGCTTCGGCGATCAGATCGGCGCTTAGTGAGATGTTGGTCGCTTTTTTGGGCGTGGGCGCGTTCATCATGGCCTCCGAATGTGCATTATTTATGCGCATTGCGGATGTCGGTCAACGAGGCACGTCCCCACCCAACCCCTCCCCTGAAGGGGAGGGCTTTGCGGTTTCGCTTAGTCGTGTTCGCGTCCGCCCGCGCCGATGTAAAGCTCTCGCCCCGTTTCGTTGTACTTCTCCGACATCTCGGCCATGCCCGCTTCTACCTCTTCGGCGGCGATGAACGCCGTCGCTTCCTGATTCTGCTTGCTCGCGAAATCCCGCACTTCCTGAGTGATCTTCATGCTGCAGAATTTCGGCCCGCACATGCTGCAGAAGTGTGCCGTCTTTGCGCCTTCCGCCGGCAACGTCTGGTCGTGATATTGCTCGGCGGTGTCGGGATCGAGCGAGAGGTTGAACTGGTCGCGCCAGCGGAATTCGAACCTTGCGCGGGACAGGGCGTCGTCGCGCATTTTCGCGGCGGGGTGGCCCTTGGCGAGGTCAGCGGCGTGGGCGGCGAGTTTGTACGTCACCACGCCGACCTTCACGTCGTCGCGGTCGGGGAGGCCGAGATGCTCCTTGGGGGTGACGTAGCAGAGCATCGCCGTGCCGTACCAGCCGATCATCGCCGCGCCGATGCCGCTGGTGATGTGGTCGTAGCCCGGCGCGATGTCGGTGGTGAGCGGCCCCAATGTGTAGAAGGGCGCCTCGCCGCAGGCTTCGAGCTGCTTGTCCATATTCTCCTTGATCTTGTGCATCGGCACATGGCCGGGGCCTTCGATCATCACCTGGACGTCCTGCGCCCAGGCGCGGTGGGTGAGTTCGCCGAGCGTGTAAAGCTCGCTGAACTGGGCCTCGTCATTGGCGTCGGCGATCGATCCGGGGCGGAGGCCGTCGCCCAGGCTGTAGGCGATGTCATAGGCCTTCATGATTTCGGTGATCTCGTCGAAATGCTCGTAGAGGAAGCTTTCCTTGTGGTGGCTGAGGCACCATTTCGCCATGATCGAGCCGCCGCGCGAAACGATGCCGGTGACGCGCTTGGCGGTCATCGGGATGTAGGCGAGGCGGACGCCGGCGTGGATGGTGAAATAGTCGACACCCTGCTCGGCCTGCTCGATGAGGGTGTCGCGGAAGATCTCCCAGGTCAGATCCTCGGCGACGCCGCCGACCTTCTCAAGCGCCTGATAGATCGGGACGGTGCCGATCGGGACGGGCGAGTTGCGGAGGATCCATTCGCGGGTGTCGTGGATGTTGCGGCCGGTGGAGAGGTCCATCACCGTGTCCGCGCCCCAGCGGATCGACCAGACCATCTTCTCGACTTCCTCAGCGACCGAGGAGGCGACGGCCGAGTTGCCGATATTGGCGTTGATCTTGACGAGGAAGTTGCGGCCGATCGCCATCGGCTCTGATTCCGGGTGGTTGATGTTGGAGGGGATGATGGCGCGGCCGCGGGCGACCTCGTCACGGACGAATTCGGGGGTGACGTAATCGGGGATCGATGCGCCCCAGTCCTGGCCGTCGCGGGCGAGCTTGTCCTTCAGCTCGGCGCGGCCGAGATTTTCGCGGATGGCGACATATTCCATCTCGGGGGTGATGATGCCTTTGCGGGCGTAGTGCATCTGGGACACGTTCTGGCCGGGTTTGGCGCGCAGCGGGCGCTTCACGACATTGGGGAAGGGCTCGACGCCCTTGGCGCGGTCCGGGCCGGTGAGGCCGTTGTCCTCGGGCTTCACATGGCGGGCGTCGTAGGATTCGACGTCGCCGCGCGCGACGATCCAGTCGCGGCGGAGCGAGGGGAGGCCCGCCATGATGTCGATCCGGATGTTCGGATCGGTGTAGGGGCCGGAGGTGTCGTAGATGCGGAGCGGCGGCTCGCCCGACGAGGGCTCCAGATCGATCTCGCGCATCGCCACTTTCAGCGGGCCGACATGGATCTTGCGGCTGCCGCGAATCGGGCCAGTGGTGACCTTGAGCTCGGTGCGGGCTGGGATATCGGCCATTCGTCAGTCTCCTCTTGCGGGAGAAAACGGGCGGGGCCGCTCCCTCCCTACGCCCGTGCAAACGGGATCAGGTTCAGCGGGTCGCGGGCATTGCAGCACCGCCTCTCAGCCTAAGGCTCCCCGGGGATGGAGTGGAGTCTAAGGGGGCGGGTGGCCCGAGGCAATGGCTAATTAGGTATTGGCAGGCCGTTGGCGGTGACGGCTTTCAGCGCCTCGAAGCAGCGCGGGTCGAGCGCGACGTTGACTTCGCCGGCCATGATCTCAAGCGCCTTTTCGACGCTCATGGCCGCGCGATAGGGGCGGTCGGCGGTGAGTGCGTCGAAGAAATCGCAGACGGTGATGATGCGCGTATCCAGCGAAATCGTCGCGGCGTCGAGATTGTGGGGATAGCCCTTGCCGTCGAGCCGCTCATGATGCGCGGCGGCGATCGTCGCCATGTCGCTGAGCACGCCCACGCGTTCGAGGATGCGCAGCGTGTGAAGCGCATGGCCTTGCATGACGTGCCACTCGTCGGCTTCGAGCTTGCCGGGCTTTTCGAGGATCGCGCTGCTGACGCCCAGCTTGCCGACATCATGAAGGATCGCGGCGCGGCGGAGGGTGCGGCGCTGCTGTGCGTCATGGCCGAGTTCGGCTGCCACCAGATCACAGTAGAAGCCGACGCGGTCGCTGTGGCCGCTCGTATAGGGGCTCTTCGCGTCGATCACCTGGCCGAAGGCGGCGACGATGTCGTCCAGATAATCCTCGTCGACGGTGACCAGATCGGGACCGGGCTCAAGCATCAGGATCTGGAGTTCGATATCGTCGGCGGTGAGCGCGACCCAGAATTGGGGGGTGGCCGAAATTTCGAGGAAAGCTTCGACCAGGTCGGGATCAAGCCAGCTCCCGCCCCGGCGCATGATCTCGGCGCGGGCGGCGTCGGGGCCGCTGGCGGTGAAATAGACATCGGCCACCTGCGCCAGCAATGCGATGCGCGCGCCGATCGGGATCGCCGCGCCGGACACGCCGAGCGGCTTGCCGGAGCCGTCCCAATGCTCGTCGAGATGATGGATGGCGCGGGCGACGCTTTCGGGAAGGCGGAGCTGGCGGGCGATGTCGGCGCCGCGCGTGCAGCGCGTCTGGATCAGTTCATGGACAAGCGACTGGCCGTTGCGGAGAATGTTGGAAATCGCCCTGGCGCGGCGGAGCCAGCCTTCGCCCTGCGCGGTGCGGGCAAGCACGAACTTCAGCGTCTGGCCGAGGCTGCCGTCGACAAGCTTGAAGCCCTGTTTAAGGCTGCGATCGTCGGTCTGGTAGATTTCGGCGACGCGGGCTGCGTTGCTGCTGCAGCCAAGATCCTTCATCAGGGTCGCAAAATAAACGTCGCGCAGCGCATGTTCGCGCAGGCCAATCGCCCGCCCGAGCCGAGCCGCGATCCAGCAGGCGCGCAGCGAATGGCCCTCGGGCTGCCCCTCGGTCAGATCGAGCGCATAGGAGAATGCGCACAAGATTTCGGCAAGCGACGTGGCGCAACCGTTCGCCGCCGTGGCGAACGCACCCTTTTGATACTGAAACATTTTTTACGACCCGATTTTTTCAGGTCATATGAAGGGGATAGATTTACAAATGTGTAAAATATGTGCGCGGATCGGCTTTATCGTTCCGGCGGAGCTCACACGCAGATTTCGGGTGGCGAGCGGACCGGCATGCTCCGCGCGACGATGCCGGCAAGCGCGAGCAGGCAGGTGCGGTCGATTGAGCGGCCCGCCTCGCCAGCCATGATCTCAAGCGCGCGTTCGATCGAATAGGCCGGCCGGTGCGGGCGGGGGCTGGTGAGCGCATCGAACATGTCGCACGTCGTTACGATCCGGGTTCCTAATGTGATCGCCGCCGCCTCCGCACCAAGCGGATAGCCTTGGCCGTCGAGCTGCTCGTGATGAGATCCGGCCATCGCGGCGATGTCCCCAAACGCAGGAATTCTGACTAGAATATGGATGGTCAGATCGGCATGGCTGCGCATGATGGCGGTTTCTTGCGGGTCGAGCGGACCGGGCTTCTCGATGATCTCGCTGCTGATGCCGAGCATGCCGATATCGTGGAGCATCGCCGCGCGGCGGATCGCCCCGCGGCGATCGGGCGGCTGTTCGAGGCTGGCGGTCATCGCATCGCAATAATAGGCCATGCGCTGGCTGCGGCCGTTGGTGAATGGGCTCTTGGCGTCCACGACGAGGCCGAAGGCGGCGGCGATGTCGTCGAGATAGTGTTCGTCGACCTGCATGGGCTGCGCCAGCGGTTCGAGCGCGATGGTGTAAGCGCGGATCTCGTCCGATTTCAGCGTGCGCCAAAATTGCTGATAGGCAGACAGCGCCAGGAACGCCTCGCCCAGCGCTGGATCGATCCAGCTCCCGCAGCGGCGTGCGATTTCTGCGCGCGCGGCATCCGAGCCTTCGGCCATGAGATAGACGTCGGCGACCTGCGCGATCAGCGCAATGCGCGCCGCGAGCGGGATCTCACGGCCCGCGACGCCCCAAGGCTTGCCGGATCCGTCCCAATGTTCGTCGAGATGCGCGATGGCGTTGGCGATGCCTTCGGAGAAGCGCAGCCGGCGCGCGATATCGGCGCCTCGCGTGCAGCGGGACTCGATCAGGTCGCGTGCGATTTCGGGGCCATGGCGCAGGATGTTCGCGATCGCCGCCAGCCGCACCCGCCACGGCTTGCCCCGGCCGGTCTGCGCGAAGACGAAACCAAGCGTCTGGCCGAGGCTGCCGTCGACGCGCTTGAACGCATGCTTGAAGACGCGATCGTCGGTCAGGTAGATCTCAGCGATACGCGCGGCATTGCTGCTGCAGCCGAGATCCTTGAGCAGGACAGCGTAATAGACTTCCCGAACCTGATCGTCGGTCAGGCCGATCGCGCGGGCGAGCTGGGTTGCGATCCAGCAGGCCCGAATCGAATGTCCCTCAGGTTGCCCTTCGGTAAGATCAAGTGCGTAGGAAAAGGCAGTCAGGATCGAGGCGAGCGAGACGACTGTATCACGGCCGCCATGCTGAAACTCAGTTTTGCCAAATTGATGCATGTCAAACCGATCGGAACAACTCACAATCGGCAATGCACTATTTCAATTATCATCTCGTAAAGCGCTGACGACAGGCGCTCGTCATAGAAAATATTTGAGCCGTATCGTCGTATCGACAGTCGTATGGCCCACCGAGAGTCTGGCGGCGGCGAAGCTTGGCGGGCCGGCGATCAGCCGGGGATTGTTGGAAAAGCCGACGCCTTCCCTCGGGATGCCAAGCAGAAAATCGGGCCTGGCGTTGCTGTTCTCGTCATGAAGCACCACCACCGCATAGTCGCCGGGCGCGACGTTGGTGAAATGGAGTTCGGCCGCGGCGGGCGCGGGGATGTTGAGCTTGTGCGATGCCGGATCTTTCTCGCAATGCGGGAAGAATTTGACGTTGCTGGTCAGGCAGGCGCGGACGACGCCCTTTTGCGAGCGCATGCCCTGGATGTGGACTTCAAGCGTGACCGTCTGCGGCGGTTCGGCGCGCGCCGCCGCCAGCGGGAGCAAAATCGCCAATCCCGCGATCCGTGCCGCATAGCCGATCCCAGACGCGGAAATAGAGCCCATAGTTGCACCTGTACTGGTCATGATGCCGCTGATGATGGCTCGCGGTGATGATCCAGCGTCCCGCATAGCCACGAACAAGCGCCTTGGGAAACAATTCCCAGCCCATGTGATTGGTGACTCCCATCAACGTCATGATCGCCAGCACCCCGCCCAGCGCGGCGACGTGGATCGGGATCAGGAAGACCAACGCCGGGATCACGACTGCGCCGGAGATCGCCTCCCACGGATGAAAGCTCATCGCGGCCCAGGCGGTGGGAGGACGGCTGGCGTGATGCACGGCATGGATCGGGCCGAACAGGCGCGGGTGATGGAAGGCGCGATGGGTCCAGTAAAACCAGGTGTCGTGGGCGGCGAGACAGGCGAGGATCGAGAGCGGCAGCCACCAGAGTGGGTAGGCGTTGATATCCCGGTAAATCAGCGTCCAGCCATGCTGCTGCCAGCCCCACGCGACGATGCCCGCCGGAATCCCGTAGATCGCGGCGGAGGCCAGCGACCAGCCGATCTCGGCGCGCATCTGGCGATCGAGCCCCGCGTAGAGGCCGGGACGGGTAACGCGGGTCGCGAAGGCGAAAGCGCCGCTGGTAATGAGATAGCGCACGCCGACGATCAGCGTCATTGCAAGCGCGGAGAGCAGGAGCGAGGTCATAGCAAGGAACCGCGTCGATACCCTCTCCCGCTTGCGGGAGAGGGAAGGGTGAGGGTCCTATTCTTCCTTTTCCTGTGCCTCGGCGTCGAGAAAAGAAGGAAAACCCTCATCCAACCTTCTCCCGCAAGCGGGAGAAGGCTTTTCGGGACGGGGATGCGGCTCACAGCTTGCCCTTGAAGCCCTGTGCGATGACATACCATTCGGAGCTGTCCTTACGGCTGGCGGGGGGCTTGGCGTGCTTGACGGTCGTGAACATGCGCTTGAGCAGCGCGACGAGATCATTGTCGGCGCCGCCGGCCAGCACCTTGGCTACGAAATCACCGCCTGGGCGGAGCACTTCGCCGGCGAAATAGACCGCTGCCTCCACTAGCCCCATGGTGCGCAGATGATCGGTCTGCGGGTGGCCGACGGTGTTCGCGGCCATGTCCGAAAGGACGAGATCGGCAGGGCCGCCCAGCGCTTCGGCGAGCTTGGCGGGCGCGTCCTCGTGCAGAAAATCCATCTCGAACAGGATGACGCCGTCGATCGGATCCGTAGGCAGCAGATCGATGCCGACGACGATCGCGTCGGCCTTGCGGCGCTTGACCACCTGCGCCCAGCCGCCGGGGGCCACGCCGAGATCGACGACGCGCTTCACGCCGCGCAGCAGCCCGAAACGCTCGTCCAGCTCAAGCAGCTTGTAGGCCGCGCGCGAGCGATAGCCCTCGGCCTTGGCGCGGCGGACATACGGATCGTTGAGCTGGCGTTCGAGCCAGCGCGTCGAGGCCGCGGTTCGGCCACGCGCCGTCTTGACGCGCTGGCGGCCCCCCGAACCGCCCCGGCTCATGGTTTTTTGCCTCTGAGGCAGCACGGCTGGTACGGCATCGTCAACCCAGACGCCCGTTGCGGCCCATCAGCGAACGCAGAATGCCCTCGCGAATGCCGCGATCGGCAACGGCGAGGCGCTCGGCAGGCCAGATGTCGAAGATCGATTCAAGGATCGCGCAGCCGGCGACGACCAGATCGGCGCGTTCAGTCCCGATGCTGGAAATCTGGGCGCGTTCCTCCACCGCCAGCGCGGCGAGACGGCTGCTGATCTCGCGCATCGCCTGTGTCGGCGCCACCAGGCCGTCGACCATGCGCCGATCGTACCGGGCGAGGCCGAGATGGACGCTGCCGAGCGTCGTCACCGTTCCGCTCGTCCCGAGCAAACGGATGTTTTCCGGCGGCGACAGCCGCTTTGCGAACGGGGCCAGCGCCTCGGCGACACGGGCGCGCAGCGTTTCATAGGAGGCAAGACGGGCGGCCGTGTCCGGAAGGTGAATCGGCTCGCTTTCAGTAAGCGAGACAACGCCCCAGGGAACGCTGACCCAGTCCATGATGTGCGGCGTGCCATCGGGATCGTGGCCGTCAATGACGACCAGCTCAGTCGAGCCGCCGCCGATGTCGAAGATCAGCGCCGGGCCTTCGCCGGGCTCAAGCAAAGCGTGGCAGCCGGTCATCGCGAGGCGCGCTTCCTGCTCGGTCGAGATGATTTCGAGCGCGATGCCGGTTTCGTCATAGACCCGCTCGACAAAGGCGCGGCCATTGACCGCGCGGCGGCACGCCTCGGTCGCGACCGACCGGACTAGCCCGACATTGCGGCGGCGGAGCTTGTCCGCGCAGATCGCGAGCGCCGACAACGCCCGGTCCATCGCCGCGTCGCTCAGCCGCCCGGAGGCCGCCAGCCCCTCGCCGAGGCGGACGATGCGGGAGAAGGAATCGACCACGACGAAGCCCTCGCGAGCGGGTCGCGCGATCAGCAGCCGGCAGTTGTTGGTGCCCAGATCGATAGCCGCATAGTTTCCCTGAGGTCCGCGCTGGGCGGATCGGGATATGGCCACACGCCCCTTCACTGGGCCGTATGACCGGCCGGGCGGCGGCGCTGCCTCTGCTGGGCGCTGCGCCATCGAAACTCTTTCACATCACCGGACAGCGAGGCTCCCGGAACTTGAGGTCAACCTATCCCGAAGGCGGGGCGGGAGCAAGAGCGCCGCCGAAAGCTTGAAGAGAGCCTGATACACTTCACCGGCGGACCGGCCAGCGGGTCCGCATCAGGCGATCAGGCTCCGCCCCGCGCGCGGCGTTGACAGTAGCCCCCCCAAATCCTATTTCGCGGCCCGGCCGATGCCCCGTCGTCTAAAGGTAAGACTACGGACTCTGACTCCGTCAATTGAGGTTCGAATCCTCACGGGGCATCCAACTTGCGTTTCCAAGATATTGAAATGCATGTGTTTTATGAGCAGCGGAGAAATCCGTTCCCACAGAACTTCCCACAACTGATCTCAGATTTAGCTCTGACGGGTGGCAATGGGATGATGTCATGGCGAGAACCAAGAAGCCTCAACCCGAGCAGTTTGAGCTCGTCGCTACAATCGAGAAGGTCGAACACTCATACTACATTTCAGAATATCGCCACCTGGATGCCCCGGCCGGCGACGAGGCGATTATCGAACTGACGGGGCGCATCGAACAGATCAGCCCACGCCATAAGAAGCACCTGGGCAAGCCGATCGAGATGTCATTGGCCTGTGAGCGGTCATTCGATCGCGAGGAGCGCAAGCCACCCTCCGGCCACCCATTCCTGCTCAATCTCAATCTCCGGAAGGACTGCTGCTCATTGATGGCGTACCTGCCGGCTGACGCGTTATGGGAGCTTCCCAAGATGATCGACAGAGGCGCTATTACGCATCTCGAAGCGCGGTTTGGAGAATCCTGGCGCGGGTCAGCCGATTTGCTGAGCCTTCACTTCGCGTCGTTGCCTAAGCTGCGAGAAATCGAGGAGGCGCTTGCAGGCAAGCAGGTAAGCCGCGCCGATGCCGGACGCAATCGCAGTCCGTGGCCATCACCGCACTATGGGGTCCAACACGGATCCGGTTGCCGTTCCGAATAACCTGCCATGAAGCCCGATGGCTTCGGCCTCTGATAAGCTCGCAATGCAATCTCCGATAAAGCGCGCATCGCTCGTGCCGGCGATGCGACGGAGGTAGCGCAACCGAACCGGCAGAAAGGCCGGATACTCACTATCCGGCTTCATCGCTTCCCGGATTGCCCTGTACAGATCACAGATAATTTTCTTCTGTCCATGCTGCTGCGCGGCCAAGGCGGGGCTCGCAATGATGTAGTCTCGGGTTATCTGCTTTAGCAGCTGCACCTCGTCTAGGCTCTGCTGCTCGAAGCTTACGCAGCGGTCGGCGGTTGAATCCTCGGAGATCGTTACAGCGTGGATGTAGGTACCGATCAGCTGGGAAGTCATGCGCCGGAGTTGCTCACGCTGCTCTCTGGTGCCCTCATATGGCTCGGTCAGCAATCTTCCAAAATTACCCTGGAGGTGCGTTAGCAATTGCTCGTAGGCAGCCTCTAAGCGCTGCTTGGTAGCCTCGTCCTTATCACCGCCGGCATGTGCAATGATCAGGTCACCTTGATCAAATACCTTCCTCCATGGAATGGCATTGCAGCGATGAAAATCCTCTAGATCATGAACTGAGTAGGCTACGTCATCAGCCCAATCCATGAGTTCAGCTTCAAGGGTTTTGCTTTCGCTCGGATGGAATTCACGAGCAAATTTGAAATCGTCCGTCTCTGATATGTAGGCAGACCATTTTTTATTTTTCTTGCCACTGTGCTCATGGAACCAGGGATATTTCAGAGACGCGGCTAGCGTTGCTCTGGTGAGATCGATCCCATCGACATCAGGAAAACGCACCGCAAGTTTCGTGAGAACGCGGAATGATTGAGCGTTGCTGTGGATCGGCATGCAAAAAGGACCCCGTTAGCGGGGTGATCGGCGTCTAAAAGGGACCCCTCATTTCGATGGTTTAAGCAGCTGGCTGGATTTTCAGGCGGCGAGATCGGGATGTTGGTTTTGGAGACAGTTTTACGGA
>QFCS01000507.1_pt1 | contig 71743 bp, 70 predicted proteins | sample 3576561 | NCBI WGS metagenome assembly QFCS01 | reverse complement strand
TCCCTTGCGCCGGCGAGAGCCCAAGAAAGAACCCCTCGCTGCCTGAGCAACGAGGGGTTCGAAATCAGACCTTATCAACAGCTAGTCGGAACGGCTAGCCGGACCCGGTGGCTTTTTTGTGGACGTTGACCCGTCCTGACCTGGGTTGACACCTTTTCCTCTCAGAAAAGGCAAGTCAATGGAATCAGGCATCAAACGCACGCAGCGCGACTACACGGTGGCTTTTAAGCTGTCGGTGGTCGACCAGGTAGAAAAAGGCGAGCTCACGTACAAGCAGGCCCAGGAGCGCTACGGCATCCAGGGTCGCTCGACGGTGTTGGTGTGGCTGCGCAAGCATGGCCGCCAGAGCTGGGGTTCGGCATCATGTCGGCTTCCCATGCCAGTACCGATCAAGAATTCCTCATCTCCATCCGCTGCGCCGCTGACTCCTGAGCAGAGGATCAAGGCGCTTGAAGTCCAGCTTCGCGAGGCCAATGAGAAGGCTCAGCTGTTCGAGGCCGTGCTCGATGTCCTGAAGAAAGACTATGGGGTGCGTGTCGTAAAAAAGCCTTCGGGCAAGTCCTCTCGCAAAAGCTCGTCCCGGGGCTGAGCGTGTCGAGGGCTTGCCGCCATTGGGGCGTCAGCCGCCAAGCTTACTACCAACACCTGCAGCACCAGCAGCAATGCCGTGCCCGTTCTGACACGGTGATCGAGCTTGTGCGCTCCGTGCGCCTGCGCCAGCCGCGGCTGGGCGCGCGCAAGCTGCACCATCTTCTCAAGCAGCCGCTGCACCAGGCCAACGCGAGCCTGGGGCGCGATGCGTTGCTGGACGTATTGCGCGAGGCCCACATGCTGGTTCAGCCCAGGCGGGCGTATCACAAGACCACCGACAGCCATCACCGGTTGCGCCGTCATCCCAACCTGCTCAAGCAGGGGCCGGATCAGGTGCGCCCCACCGGCAGCGAGCAGGTCTGGGTGGCCGACATCACGTACCTGCCGACCGATCAAGGATTCGTCTATCTCAGCCTGGTGACGGACGCGTGGTCGCGCAAGATCGTGGGCCATCACGTGCACGACAGCCTGCACACCAAGCAGGTCAGCCGGGCGCTGAAGGTGGCGCTCAAGGGCCGCCAGACTGGGCAAATGCTGGTGCATCACTCGGACAGGGGCATCCAGTACTGCTCGAACGACGATCAGGAAATCCACCGCCGCCACGGCATCGCCTGCTCGATGACGGACGGCTACGACTGCTATCAGAACGCGCTGGCCGAGCGCGTCAACGGGATCTTGAAGATGGAGTTCCTGCTGCACCGGCCTGCCGATCTCACCCAGGCCAGCCGGATGGTCCAGCAGGCCGTGCAGATCTACAACCAAGAGAGACCGCACCTGTCCCTAAAATTGAAAACGCCCGATGAGGTTCATCGGGCGTCTGTTGCCGGCTGGATCACGCCGGCTGTGTGTCCTTCATAGGTGTCAACCTATGGCAGGACGGGTCACGCGTGGCGCTTCAGATGTAGTACATCAGGCGGTTGCGTGCACGGGCAGTACCCAGGCGCTCCCAGAAGCCCATCTCTGGCTCAGCGGCCTTGGGTGCCTCCGGCAGACCCAGGGGTGCCAGCGCTTCGGCGAAGGTCGGCGTCTGCGAAACAGCAACCGGTTCGTCGGCAGCCGTCTCGGCTTGCGTGCGGGCGGCCAGCAGCTCGGTCATCAGGCGGTGGTCCATGCGGGCCATCTCCCAGAGACGGGCTTCGGCGCGGGCTTCCGCCAGGGCTTGCGACCAGCCGTCCAGCGACACCACGGCGCGGCGGGCCAGCGAACGGGCGGTGTCGGCGAACAACGCCATGCCGGCGAAGACCACGACCCAGAGGAAGACCCAGGCCAGAAACAGTTGGCCGTCGGCCCAGGTGCTGATCAGGCGATCGGCGACCACGACCATGGCGGCCACGACGGCTGCCAGCAGCATGACGGAGAGGCCACGCGCACTGTCGTTGCGGCGCTGAATGCCGTCGACACCCTTTTGCGCGGGCGTGGAAGCCGGGCGCAGGCCCAGCGGGGCAGAAGGAAGGGAAGCGAAAGTGCTCATGGCGAACTCCAGAAAAAAGAAAAATGTCTTTTGGACAACGCAATACTAGGGTTAACCCTTGTATCTTTCCACTTTATCTTTGTGATGTTTTATATTCATCCAAGTGATGAATAACCTGAATTTCCGCACGCTGGACCTGAACCTGCTGCGCGTCTTCGACGAGGTGATGACCGAGCGCAATCTCACACGCGCAGCCAACAACCTCTCGATGACGCAGCCGGCGGTGAGCAATGCGCTGCGCCGCCTGCGCGAGGCGCTGGGCGACGAACTGGTCCGGCGTTCGGGCTATGGCGTGGAGCCGACAGCAGCCGCGCTGGCACTCTGGCCCACGGTGCGCGATGCGCTGCACATGCTTCGCGAGTCGCTGGCGCCCGGCACCTTCGACCCAACGAGCGCACGCAATGCCTTCGTGCTCGCGATGGCAGATGCCACCGCAGCCAAACTCATCCCCGGCCTGATGGACCTCTTCGAAAGTGAAGCGCCCGGCGCCAACCTGCGCGTGCTGCCGCTGACCACACGGGACCCTCGCGAATTGCTCGAGACGGGCACCGCCGATCTGGCGATCGGCCACTTTCCCGGCGTGCTGGCCGAGCTGGGCGCGTTGCACCTGCAGGAGCACAACCCGCACTTCCATCACCAACGCCTGTACGACGGCGAGTACGTGGTCGTGATGCGGCGAGGCCATCCGCTGGCGGGCAAGCCCCTGAGCCTGGACACCTACTGCTCGGCCCGCCATCTGCTGGTGAGCTTTTCCGGCCGTCCATTCGGTTTCGTCGACGAAGCCCTCGCAGCCGTTTCCCGGCAACGCCGTGTCGTGCTGACCGTCAACCAGTTCTTCACCGCAGGCCGGGTGGTCGCCACCACGGACCTGCTCACGGTGTTGCCGCGCCACTTCGTCGGCGCGACCGGCATGGAACACGAGCTCGCCTTGTGCGACCTGCCGCTGCAGGTGCCCGCCGTGCACGTCGATTCGCTCTGGCACCGGCAGGCCACCCAGAACACAGCCCACCGCTGGCTGCGCGAGAAGGTGGCACGGGCGGCCACCATTGGCTTCAGGCCCGGCAAGGCCTGAGCGCCCTGCACCACAATGTGCCCATGAACCTCCAGCTGCTCAGCGACCTGCACCTCGAAGCCAACCCCGACTTCACACCGGCACCTGCCCCGGGCGCCGATCTGCTGGTGCTGGCGGGAGACGTGGGCTCGTACCAACTGCGCCGCGATGGCAGCGCGATGGGCGAGCCCGACTGGGGCCTGGGCCGTTTCGCCGACTGGCCCGTGCCCGTGCTCTTCGTGCCAGGCAACCACGAGTACGACGCGCTCGACATCGACAAGGCGCATGCGCAATTGCGTGCAGCCTGTGAGCGGCTCGGCCTGATCTGGCTGGAACGCGAATCCCGGGTGATCGAGGGTGTGCGTTTCATCGGCACCACGCTGTGGAGCGATTACGACGCGCTGGGCGACCGGGAAAAGGCCTATCGCGCGGCCAACCATTACCTCACCAAGATGGCGGGCCAGCGCAACGGGACGCTGTTCGACGCCGAAGCCATGCGCGGCCTGGCGCTGGAGTGCCAGGACTGGCTGCGTGGCGCACTCGCGGAACCGTTCGACGGCACCACGGTGGTGGTGACGCACTTTGCCCCCACCCTGCACAGCGCAGACCCGCGTTACGGCCTGACCCCGGGCACCGCCGGTTTCTGCAACCGCCTGGACGACTGGTTGCCTCAGGCAGACCTCTGGCTGCATGGACACCTGCATTGCCCGACCGACGTAAAGGTGGGTCGCTGCCGCATCGTGGCCAACCCATTGGGCTATGCGATGAAGAACGAGCAGGGCGGGTTTCTTCCACAGCAATTGATCGAGGTGCCCGTGGGGAGAAGTCAACCCCTTTGAGCCAGCGCAAAGCGCGCACCGCACAAGGGCATACACTTAACCCTGACTTAACCATGAAGGAGATGCATTCATGAAGATCCTGCTGGCTGTCGATGGCAGCACCTACACCAAGAAAATGTTGGCCTACCTCGCGACCCACGACGAGATGTTCGGCCCCAACAACGCCATTTCGATGATCACGGTGCAGGCTCCGCTGCCCCCTCGCGCACGTGCGGCTGTGGGTGCCGCCGCCGCCAACGAGTACTACGAAGAAGAGTCCAGGAAGGTGACGAGCGCGGTGGCCAAGTTTCTCAAGCGCCATGGGATCGACGCCAAGGCCATCCACAAGGTGGGCTCACCCGGTGAGCAGATCTCCAAGGTGGCCGACGCTGGCAAGTTCGACCTCGTCGTCATGGGTTCGCACGGCCACAGCGCGCTGGGCAATCTGGTGATGGGCTCGGTCGCCACGCAGGTGCTTGCCCACTGTGGCGTGCCGGTGCTGCTGGTCCGCTGAAGCAACCCACACCCATCAAAAAAAGGGCCGCTGCATGCGACCCTTTTTCATGCGCGCGGCTCGGGGGTCAACGTGACTGCAATCCTTCGAAGCAGGTGCTCAGCACCATCTCGGTGATCTGCTCGTCCTCATACAGGCCGGTGCCCTTGAGAAATCCAAGCACCGGATCACAGCCCCGCGCGTACAGCGTGTAGAGCACGGCGATGGGCGGCAGTGCCCGGTTAAGGCTGCCGTCGGCCTGCGCAGCGATGATCCAGGCGCCCAGCCGGTCGCTGATGTCCATCAGCCCATCCACGTAGGCCTTGTTGTTGGTCAGTACCGCCCGCAGGCTGGAGTTCTGACTGGGCAGCGACGGCATTTCACCGGCCAGCTGCACCTCGATGGTCCAGCGCGCGACAGCTTTCAGCTGATCGACCGGCCGGCGGTCGGCAGCATCGCTCTGCAGCTTGTCCAGAAATGCGCGTGCGCGGTCCATCATCCGCACCATCGCCGCGCTGGCCAGGTCTTCCTTGCTGGAAAAATGCTTGTAGAGACTGGCCTTCGCGACCCCCACCTCGATCGCTACCTCATCCAGCGTCATCGCCTCGAAGCCCTTCTCGGCTAGCAGGCGGTTCACGACGGTAATGATCGCGTCCTCGCGAGCCAGGTGCATCTGCTCGCGGAAGCTGCGTTTGGCCGGAGCGGGGGGTTTGGAAGAAGTGACGCTGACCATGGGAGTCTCTTGACAGATTCTGGATTCTGCATCAGATCGACGACAGCGTCGACGTTGTGACTACAAAGTCAGCTTTCAGGCAGGGGAGTTAGGAACCGTCATGCCGCCAGTGCATTGGCGCCCTTGAGATTGACGCTCGCGGCGTGCCGCAATGCGGTGCTCAGGGCGTCCAGCACGTCGGAATTGAGGTTCCAGCAATGCCAGTACAGTGCCACGCCCAGGCGGTGTCGCGGCGCCAGATCCACAAGTTCGCCGCGGGCAAGCAGATCGCGAACGCGCAGTTCGGGCACCACGCTCACGCCCCACCCTGCCTGCACTGCGCGCACCTGACCTTCGCAGGACGGCACAAAGACTTGCTTGAGCATCACGCGCGGCAAACCGAACGCCTTGACCACGAAGGCATGCTGCAGGTTGTCCTTGCGGTTGAAGGTGACAAAGGGCACCTTGTGGAAGTTGTGCGCGCTCAAGCCCTTGGGCAGATGTTCGGCCGCGTAGCCCGCCTCGGCCACCACCACGTAGTCCATGGTGCCCAGCGACTCCATCCTGCAACCGCGCAGCGCCTGGCCAAGCGAGGTGACGCAACCCAGCACCTGACCTTCCCGAAGCCATTCGTGCGTGAACTCCTGGTCGTCTGCAATGATTTCGATCGGCAGACCGCCTTGGGCCAGCGAATCGAGTGCAGGCAAGGCCCAGGTGGCGATGCTGTCGGAATTGATGGCCACCGAGACGCGCTCCTCGTCGCGGCCGTTCCCGGTGGTGCTCGGCGCGAGCTCTTTGAGGTCCTTCTCGAGATCTGCCCTCAGCAACCGCATCATCTTGGCGTGCTTGAGCATGAGCTGCCCTGCTGCCGTAGGTTTGAGCGGGCGGCTCCGCACGATCAGCACGGTGCCGACCTGGGCCTCAAGCGCTCGCAAACGCTGCGATACAGCGGACTGCGTGATGGAAAGGCGCTGCGCGGCGCGCTCGAAGCCACCTTCTTCGATGATGGCTGCCAGACATTCAAGTGCGTCCGGATCAAAGGTGCTCATGGAACCTCCAGGGCGAAAACAGGATGCGGCCCCAAAAGGGCCATTAGCTATTCTGATGAATCGGATTTTAGTTTAATTCCGCTTCAACAAAACAGCGATTGTTCCCATACTCCAGCGCTTTCACCATCCCCATTTTCATGGAGCGGATCATGCAAGTTACGGTTTTGGGTGCGGGCATCATCGGCGTCAGCACAGCCTGGCACCTGCTGCAGAGGGGCCACGATGTCACGCTGGTGGACCGGCAACCCAACGCGGCACTCGAGACCAGTTTCGCCAACGCCGCGCAGATTTCGGTGAGCTATTGCGAGCCTTGGGCCAACAAGGACGCTCCGCTCAAGACCCTGAAGTGGATGTTCTCGGACGAGTCTCCGCTGCTGTTCCGCCCCCAGCTGGACTGGGCGCAATGGCGCTGGGGGCTGCAGTTCCTGGCGCAGTGCAATGACAAGGCCTTCGTGCGCAACGTCGCGCAACTCGTTGCCCTGGGCGCCTACAGTCATGCGGCCCTGAAGGACGTGGTGGCCGACACCGGTATCGAATACAACCGCCTGGAACGCGGCATTGCGCACTACTACACCGACCAGAAATCGTTCGACGGCGCAGCCGATGCCGCCGCCGTGATGCAGCGCTTCGGCGTTCAGCGCCGCGTGGTCTCCCGCGATGAACTGCTGGCCATCGAGCCGGCGCTGAGGTCGTTCGGCGACCGCATCGTCGGCGGCACGTACACACAGAGCGACGAATCGGGCGATGCACGCGTGTTCACCCAGAAACTCGCCGCACTGTGCGCCCAGCGCGGCGCCCAGTTGCTGTTCGGGCACGATATCGAAAAACTGGAGAGCGACGGCCAGGAAGTGCGCCAGATCCGCGTGCGCAACCGCAACACGGGCATGGCGAGCGTTCTCAAGGCCGATGCCTATGTCGTGGCCTGCGGCGCCTACACCACACCCCTGCTCAAGTCGGTGAATGTGAACGTCCCGATCTACCCCGGCAAAGGCTACAGCGCCACCTTGCCGCTGCTGCAACCGGAGCGTGCTCCCACGGTGAGCATGCTCGATGACCAGATGAAATGTGCGGTGTCCCGGCTGGGCAACCACCTGCGCGTTGCAGGCACCATCGAACTTGGCGGCTTCGATCTGGCACTCGACACACCGCTGGCCCGTACGCGCTGCGAGATGCTGGTGCGCCGTATCGAGGAGGTGTTCCCGGGCGTGGCCGACACGCGCACACCCGAAGAGAACGGCAATCCGCAGTTCTGGTGCGGCCTGCGTCCAGCCACCCCCACCAACATTCCGCTCATCGGTCGCACGAAGCTGCGCAAGCTCTGGATCAACGCGGGCCACGGCACGCTGGGCTGGACGCACGGCGCCGGCTCGGGCAAGGCCATCGCCGAGCTCATCAACGGCGAACAGCCGGCGATGAACTTTGGATTCCAGGGCTCCGGAACGCGCACCAGGACCTACGCATCGGCTAGCGTGCCGCGCCTGCAAACGAAGTCCTCCGTGCGAAGCTGAAGCACAAGCTCAGGCCACCCTGCCCAACGTGCCCATGCGATTCGTTCCACAGGTTGGTCACTCCGTGAATTCCACCCCTCACTCTGTGCGCAACGCGCTCACAAGGCGCCGTGCCTCATAGACTCACCTGCGGCCTCGGGACAAAACCCTGAGCGCCTCGCGCTGCGGGCTTTACCCAAGCCCGCGTGCGCACCCGCAAAGCAAGGGAGTGAGTTTGTCGATACGGCGTCTTTCAGCGCGCGTACGCGCTGTTGGCGCTCGCGCAGTTTCATCCCGTTGGCCCGGCTGGACGCTGTCCTGCCTGATGGTCACCAACGCCGCGCATGCACAGTTTCCGGTCATACCGGCACCGGAGGTGCGGCAACAGGGCGAGCAGCAAGAGCGCCTTCAGCAAGAGCGCGAAGGCGCACGGCGCGGCCTCCTGCAACCCGGGTCCCAGGCCACCATCCCCAGCCCGCCAGAGCCCGTCAGGCCATGGCCCGACAGCGAGTCGCCATGCATCACGATCCGTGAGATCACGCTGGTCGGTGATGCCAGCGAGTCCTTCCCATGGGTGCTCGACGGCCTCGTCTCCGGTACCGATCCGGCTGTCGGGCGCTGCCTGGGCAGCAACGGCCTCAACGTCGCGGCCAGCCGCGCCCAACGGGATCTGATCGAAAGAGGCTACGTCACCTCACGCATCGTCTTCCAGGAACAGGACCTCGCCAGCGGGCGTCTTGCGCTCACCCTGCTGCCAGGGCGCATCGGTTCCATCCGCTTCGGCCAGCCCGATTCGCGCGCCACCGCGTTGAACGCGGTACCCGCCCATCCAGGTGACGTTCTGAACCTGCGTCACCTCGAACAGGCGCTGGAAAACTTCAAGCGCATACCGACTGTCGAGGCCGACATCCAGATCGCGCCCGCCAACACGCCAGACCGGAGCGACCTCGTCATCACCTGGCGTCAGGCTTTCCCCTTTCGCTTCAACGCCACGCTCGACGACAGTGGCTCCAAGGCCACCGGCAGATACCAGGGCAGCACCACCCTGAGCTATGACCACTGGTGGACGCTCAACGACCTGTTCTATGTCACCTTGAACCATGACCTGGGCGGCGGCAGTCCAGGCGCGCGAGGCACGCGCGGTCACACCGTCCACTACTCGGTGCCCTGGCACCACTGGTTGCTGGCGTTCACGCAGTCCAGCAACCGGTACCACCAGAACGTGGCAGGCCTCAGTCAGGACTACGTCTACAGCGGTCGCAGTGAAAACGCCGAAATCAAACTCTCGCGCCTGTTGCACCGCAATGCCAGCCAGAAGACCACCGTCGGCCTCAAAGCCTGGCTGCGTCGCTCCAGCAACTTCATCGATGACACTGAAGTTGAAACCCAGCGTCGCGCGACCGGCGGCTGGGAAGTCGGTCTGGCCCACAAAGCATTCTTCGGCCGCACCACGCTGGATCTGAATCTGGCGCACAAGCGCGGCACGGCAGCGTTTGGCGCCATCCCGGCACCCGAGGAAGCCTTCGACGAAGGCACCTCACGCATGCGCGTGACCACCCTGGACGTGAACCTCAGCGCTCCGTTCGCGCTGGGCGAACAACAGCTGCGTTACACGGGCACGGTGCGTGTGCAACGCAACGGCACCTCACTCACTCCGCAAGATCGCTTCGCCATCGGCGGGCGCTACACCGTCCGCGGTTTCGATGGCGAGTCATCCCTCTCAGCCGAGCGGGGCTGGTTCCTGCGCAATGACCTGTCGTGGACATTGGGCGACTCGGGTCAGGAGATCTACCTGGGCCTGGACCATGGCTCTGTCAGCGGCCCCTCGACCCAGTTCCTCGTCGGCCGGCATCTGACCGGGGCCGTGATCGGCCTGCGCGGCAATGTCCAGCCGTTGACCTACGACCTCTTCATCGGCCAGCCCGTCAGCAAACCCACGTACTTCCGCACACACAGCGCCGTCGCGGGCTTCAGTGTGAGCGCGTCTTTCTGACCTCGGAAGTTGTCACGACCAGGAAACACTTCGCTTCAATTCCATGAACATCAAGACCCGCACCCTCATCGGCACCATCCTGACGACATCACTGCTCACCGCCTGCGGCTCCCGCGGACCTGCGATCGCCGAACCCGACGAGCCCGAGGCAACGGCCACCGCGCGCAACACCGTCATCCTTCCGGCCATCACCTACGGCAAGACGCCGGCGGGCCTGCAACTGAGCAAGGCCGACGACAACTGCGACATCCCCACCTCACTCACGAACGCCCTCCAGGAGCAGCTGGAAGCCCCTTACGAGTTCGCCGTGCCCATGCCGTCCGAGGCGCTGGCGGGTGCACCGACGCTGCGCATCGAGATCACCGACATTCTGGCCAACGCCGGCGGTCTGTATGGCGGGCCGAAGATCGTCCGACTGCATGGCGTGCTCGAGCGGGTGGACGCGACGCCCGTGCATTTCGATGCGCAGCGCCATTCGTTCCTGTACTTTGGCGTGCCGCGCAGCACCTGCAAGATGGTGAGCATCGCGACGTATGGACTCGGCGGCGACATCGCCAACTGGCTGCTGGCGCCTGTGGACGGCGCGCAGCTGGGCGACCTCAACTCGCCAGTGCCCGCATCTCGGAAATGAGATCCGACTTGCCCTCGAACCCGATCCCGGGCAACGCGGGCAGGGTCACATGACCCTTCTCCACCGTCACGCCGTCCGGGAAACCGCCGTAGGGCTGGAACAGGTCGGGGTAGCTTTCGTTGCCACCCAGGCCGAGGCCTGCCGCGATGGCAAGCGACATCTGATGGCCGCCGTGGGGAATGCAGCGGCTGGGTGACCAGCCATATTCCTTCAGCATGTCCAGCGTGCGAAGGTATTCGACGAGGCCGTAGCTGAGCGCGCAGTCGAACTGCAGCCAGTCGCGGTCAGGGCGCATGCCGCCGTGGCGGATCAGGTTGCGCGCATCCTGCATGGAGAACAGGTTCTCGCCGGTGGCCATGGGGCCTGCGTACACCTTGCCCAGTTCGGCCTGCAGTTCGTAGTCGAGCGGGTCGCCGGCCTCCTCGTACCAGAACAGCGGGTATTGCGACAGGGCCTTGCCGTACTCGATGGCGGTCTTGAGGTCGAAGCGGCCGTTGGCGTCCACCGCGAGCTGCTGGCCCGGGCCGAGGATCTGCAGCACGGACTCGATGCGTTCGCAGTCGTCGGCGAGCGACGCACCGCCGATCTTCATCTTCACGACCGAGTAGCCGCGTTCCAGGTAGCTTTCCATTTCCTTGCGCAGGCCGTCGAGGCCTTTGCCCGGGTAGTAGTAGCCGCCGGCGGCGTAGACGAACACGCGCGGGTTCGGCGTGCCGTTGCCGTAGCGCTCGGCGAGCAGCTGGTAGAGCGGCTTGTTGGCGATCTTGGCGACAGCGTCCCACACGGCCATGTCGATGGTGCCGACAGCCACCGAGCGCTCGCCATGGCCCCCGGGCTTCTCGTTGATCATCATGCGGCCCCAGACCTTGTGCGGGTCCAGGTTCTCGCCGCTGTCGTCGAGCAGGCTGGCCGGATCGGCTTCGAGCACGCGCGGGCGGAAGCGGTCGCGGATGAGCCCGCCCTGGCCGTAGCGACCATTGGAATTGAAGCCGTAGCCGATGACGGGCTTGCCATCGCGGATGACGTCGGTGACCACCGCCACGAGGCTCAGGGTCATCTTCGAGAAGTCGATGTAGGCGTTGCGGATGTCCGACTTGATCGGACGGGTGGATTCGGCGATGTCGACGATTTTCATGGTGTTGCCAGGGGAGGAAGAAGCGATGGGTGGCATCATTCCCGCCGGGGCCTGCCCCGTCCAATACCCGAATCGCATACATCTATCTGCGCTCAAGCACCACAACCATGGGCCCAGGCAACCGACCGCTCGACCTCGAATGGCTGGAGGACTTTCTCGCGCTCGCCGAGACGGGCAACTTCTCGCGGGCCGCGCAGGCCCGACACATCGCCCAGCCGGCGTTCAGCCGCCACATCAAGTCGCTGGAGGAGTGGACGGGTGTGCCGCTGTTCGACCGCAGCGAGCACCCGACCGTGCTCACACCGGCCGGGCAGCGGTTCAAGCCGCTGCTGGAAGAGTTGCTGGGCCGGCTCGAATCGGCACGCAGCCTGGCCCGCGCCGCGCACGACGAAGCCGCGGCCGGCCTTCGCTTCGCGGCCACGCACCTGCTCTCACTGGCCTTTTTCCCTGCGTGGTTCTCGCGCGTCGAGCAGACGCTGGGCCCGCGCACGGTGCAGATGCATTCCAACGACCTGGCCGCCTGCGAGGACCTGCTGCTGCAACGCAGCGTGCAGTTTCTGCTGTGCCATGGCCATCCCGCGATGCCGGGGCGGCTGGAGGCATCGGGCCATCCCATGCAGCCGATTGGTGAGGACACGCTGCTGCCTGTCGTTGCCCTCGGGCCCGATGGCGCACCGCCATTCCACCTCGACGATGTGCCGCCCGACCAGGCCTTGCCCCTCCTGGCGTACCACGCTTCTTCAGGACTGGGCCGCATGCTGCAGGCCGGCCTGCCACCGCTGCCAGGCGGTGATGTACAACACCAGACTGTCTTCTCTTCGCACCATGCGGTGGTGCTCAAGGCCATGGCACTGGAGGGCCGGGGCATCGCGTGGTTGCCACGCAGTCTGGTGGCGGCCGAACTACAGGGCGGTCAGCTCGCGGTGGCGGGGGGCGATGAATGGGCGCTGCCGATGCAGATCCGCCTGTACCGCCAGCCGATGGAAATGACCGAATCGGCCGAAGCCCTGTGGTCGCTCGTGGGTGGCGCCCCGGGGGCTTGATGATCAGCCCGTCTTGCGGGCTTTCACCGGCACCAGCGGCGGGGCCTCTTCAGGTCGCAGCCGCTCAGCCATCCAGCGCTGCATGTCCATCCACATCTGGCGCATCTCGGCGTCCAGCGGCGTGCGCAGTGCGCTGGGCAGTTCCACGGTGACGACTGGCATGCCCTGGTGCACGCCGCCGTAGTTGCCGAGGCTGCCGGGAAAAATGCCGACCTGGTCCAGGTAAAGGCGACCGAGCTTGGGCGGCGGCACGCCGGGGCCGTCGAAGTCGAGCACGCCGTAGGGCGCGTGGATGCTCACGATGAGGTGGGGCTGGAAGCTTGCCATCTCCGAATGCAGGAAGCGCGACTCCGGTTCGGACAGCGGCTCCTTGCCTGGCCAGCGGCGCGGGTCCTTGCCGGTGCGCTTTTCCCAATAGACCTTGGCATCGCGGTGCCAGTTGGGCGTGGGGAAGTTGCGGTTCAGGTCGACGCCGTTGGCGTTGATGCGCCGCGCCGGGCGGGACAGCAGGCCGTCGGGGTTGAGCGCGGGGATGAAACGCCAGTGCGCGTTGGCGGGCATCTTCACCGCGTGCTGGATCCAGTGCAGCGCGACCGACGCCGACGAGAGCTCATCGCCATGGATGGCGCCCACCACCAGCACGCGCAACTTTGCCTCGGGCGCGATCACATCGCGCGCGTAGATCGTGCGACCGCGCACCGACCGGCCTTCGGTGGGCTTGAGTTCGGCGGCGTCGCACAGAGGGCGCTTGAGGTTGGGCAGGCGCGCGACAAACGCTTCGCAGGGTGATGCGGACGTGGCTGAAGCCGGTGGCGTGGCATGCGCACCGACGCTCACGCAACCCAGCAGCGCGAGCGCGATCGGGAACACATGGCGCGGCAGATGAACGCGAAAAGACATCGGGCCATTCTAGGTGCGTGGCACCCGAGGGGCGGCTCTCATTCGTCGCGCTCCCCCGCCTCGTACAGCGTCTCGCGCCCCATGCGATCGAGGATGAGTTCGGCCGTCCACGGCAGCATGAGCGCGCCGCAGCGGCTGTCGCGGTACAGGCGCTCCAGCGGCAGGTGCTTCATCATGCTCTGCCCGCCACAGGTGCGGATGGCCAGCCGCGCGATGTCGTTGGCGCCTTCCATGACGCTGTAATGCGCGGCGTATAGGCGCAGCTTCTCGTCCTTCGATGGATTGGGCCGGGCCTCGGCGATGGCGCGCGCGAACAGGCTCTTCATGCCTTCGAGCTGGATGCGCAACTGCGCCACCGCGATCTGTTTGGTGGGGTACTGGCGCCGCTTCACCGGCGGTTCGCCTTCGACTTCGCCGCGCAGGTACTTCACCGTGAAGTCATAGGCCGCCGTGGCCAGGCCCAGGTACGTGGGCGCCAGGGTGAAGAACATGGCCGGCCAGGTCTGTGCGCCCTTGAAGTAGATGCCACGCGGCATGAGTTGCTCGGCATCGCTCACGAACACGTCCTTGAACGCGAGGTTGCGGCTGACCGTGCCGCGCATGCCCAGCGGATCCCACTCGCCGCTGATGGAAAAACCCGCGCTGGTGGCCGGCACGCTGAGGTAGAGCGTGTCGCGCGCATCGGGGTGGTCGTCGCCCTTGTCCTCGGTGCACAGGATGCCGTAGTAGTCGGCCGCACCCGAGAGGCTGGCGAAGATCTTGCGGCCATTGACGCGCCAGCCCCCCTCCACCTTCTTCGCGGTGGTGCCAAAAGGCGCGCGCCCCGCCGCGGCGGCACTGCCTTCGCTGAAGGGCTGGGCGTAGATCGCGCCATCGTTCACCACGCGGCGAAAGTGCAGTTCGCGGCGTGCCAGGTGTTCGGTGCGCTGCCCGTCGGTCATGGGAATACCGTCGGCCAGCACGCCGGTCCACATCGTGCTGCAGATGTGCATGTTCCAGGTGAGCGCGGTGGCGCCGCAGAAGCGCCCGATCTCGGCCGCGACCATCATGTAGGTGGCGTAGTCCGCGCCAAGACCGCCATGCGCGGTGGGCACGCACAGTTTCAGAAAGCCCGCGTTGCGCAGGTCGTCGTAGTTGGCGAAGGGAAAGCTGGCCTCGCGGTCCCACTGCGCGGCGCGTGGCGCGAACTTCTCGCGGCCCAGGCGGTGCGCGGTGGTCAGCAATTCACACTGCAAAGGCGTGAAGACCATGTCGCCGACAGCGGGGATGAAGTCCAGCGCGGAGGCGTTCGGCATTGGCGCGTTCATGGGCAGTCTCCTTGAATCTCCGTTTTCATCGCCTCGGCGCGCGAACCGCAACGCACGAAACAACGCCATCCAGAAGCATCGAGGGCCCGGCTCTGCCGGCCCAAGGTGCTGTCCCTCCTCGAAGCGCCAAAGGCGCGCCACGGAGGGGGGAAGCCGCGTCAGCGGCGCAGGGGAGTGTCGACATCAGTGCGTGTCGCGCGAGCGGTCGCTCGCCGGCTCGCTCAGGAAGTCGAGCAGCAGCGCGTCGAACTCGTCGGGCGCCTCCAGGTTCATGAGGTGCCCAATGCCCGGCAGTTCGGCGTAGCGTGCGCGCGGAATGGCGGCGGCCATCTGCTTCATCACGGCGGGCGCGGCCACGCGGTCGAACTCGCCGCCCACGAGCAGCGTGGGCACACCGATGCCACCCAGCGCGGCCTGGCGGTCGAAGGTGACGAGGCAGTCGAGCGCGCGGCGGTAGGTGGCCGCGGGGACGCCAGCCATGCAGTGTTCGGCCAGTCGCACGCCCTCGGGCAGCGAGCCGGGGCCGACCATCTGCGGCACCAGTTTCTGCGCCACCTCGGCCATGCTCTGGCCCGCGTCCAGCGGCGCGGTGCGCTGCGCGACGAACTGTTTCGCCCACGCGTCCGCATTGCGGCCATCGGTGCGCTTGCCGAACGCGGCCGAGGTGCCGCAGAGCACCAGCCGGCTCACACGCTCGGGCCGGCGCGCCACCACTTCCTGCGCCACCATGCCGCCCATGCTGTGGCCGAGCAGCACCACGTGCTCGCACCGCAGCGCGTCGATGAGATCGATGCAACTCTGCGCCAGACCCTTGAAGGTGTAGGGCTCGATGGGTGCGCTGTGGCCGTAGCCCGGCATATCCCAGGCCACGGCGCGGTAACCGGCCGCGGCCAGTGTCTCCACCTGCGGCGCGAAGGCCACGTGGCCGCCGCCAATGCCGTGCAGCATCAGCACGGTGGTGGGGCCACTGCCCAGGGTGGTGAACTTCGGGATCACGCCACCACCCTCCCTGCGTCGATCACCACCGAGCCATCGAGCGCGACCGTGCAGCCCCGCAAAGGAAAGTCGAAATGCCCGCGCGTGTGGCGCCCGGCCACTTCGTTGGCGCCGGTGCTGTAGAGGAAGTTGCCGGCGAAGGCGCGCAGTTCGGTGCCGTTGAAGTCGCGCTTGTCGTACAGGGCCATGCTGTCCCAGCGAGCGGCGTCGTTGAGGCCATAACCGACATGGCTCACGGCATAGGCGGCCTGCTCGTTCCATGCGGCGTAGTGGCTGCGCAGCAACTCGGCATCGACACCCTGGCCATCGATGCGCGTGACGTGGTCGTTCTCGATCGTGAGCGTGATCGCGCGCTCGATGTAGCGCTTGAAGGTGAGGTTCACGTCGCCCTCGGCCAGCACCAGCGTGCCGTTCACACTGCCCGCTGCGGGAAACGCCAGCACCATGCCGCCCGGCCAGTGGGTGAGCGTGCCGGGTCGCGTGGTGGTGCCCCAGTTGCCGCCCACCACCGAGCCCTGCAGCGAGATGGACAGGTCGGTGCCGGCGGCGGAGGTGACGCGCAACGCCCGGGCACCGCGCACCCGTCTCACGTGGTCTTTCACCAGCGCCTCGGTGGCGCTGTCGGGCAGCAGGCGCACCAGGGCCTCGGGATGCTCGTTGCTCACATAGACGACGCGCGGCTGCGTCTGGCCATTGCCCTTGAGGATGGCAGGAAGCTCGGGCGCGTGCATGAGGCCCTCGACCGTGCAGTCCACCACCAGCGTGCAGCCCGCCAGTGCGGCGATCACCGGCGCGAGCTGCTGGATGGCCGGACTGGCACCGGTAGAGCGGGAAACGGGCTCGTGCGTGCTGAAGACAGAAGACAACGTGAGCGTGAAACTGTGCACGCCGATGCGCGCTGCGGCAAGCCTTGCCAGCTCCATCAGCACCGGCCGGCTCTGGGTTTCACCGAGAATGGCCACAGTGTCGCCGGGCTGCGCGGCGCAACGGCGCAACAGGGTTTCGAAGGCGTCTATCCAGGCGGGTTCAATCCGCTCCTGCAGCATGGGGGTCTCCTGGTCGTGGCCGGCTTGCGTCAGTTTTCTGTGGTCGGCCTTGCCATTATTCATGATTTTTCATATAAATTTCCACCATGTCCCCAGCCCGATCCGCCGGTCTCCAGGCTCGTCCACCTGATTTTTCGGTGCCCGAGTTCCGCGCCTCGCTGGGCATGTTCGCCACGGGCGTGACCATCGTCACCGCGCGCACCGACAGCGGGGCCCTGCTGGGCCTCACGGCCAACTCCTTCAACTCGGTCTCGCTGTCGCCGCCATTGGTGCTCTGGAGCCTGTCGCGCCTGGCGGGCTCGCTCGCGGCGTTCTCCAATGGCCGGCACTACGCCATCAACGTGCTCGCGGCCGATCAGCAGATGCTGGCCGAGCGCTTCGCCGCGCGCGACACCGACCGCTGGGCGGGCGTGGGCTTCACCGAAGGCGTGAACGGTGCGCCTGTGCTCGATGGCGCGGCAGCGAGCTTCGAATGCTTCAACCGAAGCCAGTACGCCGAGGGCGACCACGTGATCTTCGTCGGCGAGGTGGAACGCTGCACCCACCGCTCCGGCGCTTCGCCGCTGCTGTTCCACGGCGGACGCTTCTACACGGAACACCCCTTGTGAACACGCGGCCAGGGCGCGGTGCCGCGGCGGAGCGTGAGGGCGAGCGGGACGGCCGCCGGGCCGCCCCAAGGCCGGCTCAACCCCCTCGGGGGGCAGTGACCCGCGCAGCGGCGGAGCGTGCGGGCCCTGCCCCCTCACGGTTCGTCGACGACTACCTGGGCTACCTGCTGGGCCAGGCCAATCACGCGCTGTTCAAGGATTTCGAGGCCGTGGTCCGGGAGGCCGGCTTGAGCGGCATCGAATGGCGGGTGCTGGCCACGCTGTCCGGCCAGGCGCCCATGCCGGTGGGGCAGCTGGCGCACGAAGTGCTGAGCCAGCAACCCACCGTCACGCGGCTGGTGCAACGGCTGGCCGCGCAAGACTGGGTCTCTCTGAGCGACGACCCCGCGGACCAGCGCCGCACGCTGGTCCGCATCACCGAGACCGGGCAGCGGAAGGTGACGCCGCTGATGGCCCTGGCACGCCAACACGAGGCAGCGGTGCTGGGCACGCTGGATGCCTCCGACGTGCAACGCCTCAAGGAACAGCTGCGCCGGCTCGCGCAGCCCGGCTGAACACCCGAAGCCCCGGCGACAGCCGGGACACTGGCGCGCACCGACAATCGCCCGCATGACCACGCCGGCCCAACGCAAGACCCACCTCGACTCGCTCGCCATCACCCTGCTTGTGGCGTGCTGCGCCTTCTGGGGCTTCCAGCAGATCCTCATCAAGGACACCGTGGCCGAAGTGCCACCGCTGTGGCAGGCCTCGCTGCGCTTCTGGGCCGCGGCCGTGCTGATCGGGCTGTGGTGCCGGGCGCGTGGCGTGCCACTGTTCGCACGCGACGGCACACTGGGCGCCGGTCTGGTCGCCGGTGCGCTGTTCGCCGCCGAGTTCACCTTCATCTACCTCGGGCTGCTGCACACCACCGCCTCGCGACTCACCGTGTTCCTCTACACCAGCCCGTTCGTGGTCGCGCTGTTGCTGCCGCGCGTGGTGCCGGGCGAGCGTCTGCGGCGCATCCAGTGGGTGGGCCTGGTGATCGCGTTCGCCGCGGTGGCGCTGGCGTTCAGCGAGGGCTTCACGCACAGTTCGCCCGTGGCGGGCCAATGGATCGGCGACGCGATGGCGCTGGGCGCTGGCGCGCTCTGGGGCCTGACCACACTCACGATCCGCGCCACGAAGCTGTCCGGCGCAAGCGCAGAGAAAACCCTCTTCTACCAGGTGGCGGTGACAGCACTGACCGCGCCCATCGTCTCGCTGGCCCTGGGCGAGGTGTGGTCGCTCGACTACTCCGCGCGCGCGTGGGGATCGCTGGCGATCCAGACCGTGGTGGGTGCGTTCGCCAGCTACCTCACCTGGATGTGGCTGCTGCGGCACTACCCGGCCACGCAGATGTCGACCTTCACCTTCCTGACGCCGGTGTTCGCGCTGGTGTTCGGCGTGGTGCTGCTGAGCGAACCGCTCACGTTGCAGCTGGGGGTGGCACTGGTGGGCGTGGCGGCGGGCATCGTGCTGGTGTCCCGGCGCTGAAGCCCGCGCCCGTCAGCCCGCGGTAAGCCCGCGAACCGACGATTTTGGCGAGCGCGGCCGTCCATGAGCAGCGCCCTGCCACGCCAGGACAAGGCGACGAGGAGACTGGGGTGCTGTCCACGTGATTCTGTTGCTGTCGGTGGTCGCGCTGCTCTTCCCCATGGGGTTCTTCGCCCTGGCCACGCCACCGCTGCTGATCCTGAAACACGACACCCCCCTGGACGGGCGTTTCGTGCGCGGCATGTTCCACCACTACTACGCGGTCATCATCGTGGCCGCCAGCGCCAGCGCGGTGGCCCATGCGGTGCTGGGTCGCATGACGACGGCATTCGCGCTCGGTGGTGTCGCCGCGGTCGTGTTCGCCATACGGCGCTGGTTCCTCCCTCGCATGGACGCACTGCGAGAAGCCATCGCGGCCGACGAGCCCGGCGCCATCTCGCGGTTCTAGCGGCTGCATGTCATTGGCATGCTGCTCAACCTGGTTCAACTGGGTGTGGTGGGCTTTGGCATGGCGAAACTGATCACGGTCTGAGTGCGGGTCAGACTGCCCGTGCCGCGAAATGCTGCTGTAGAGCCTGCAGTGCGTGCCGCACCTTGGCCGGCTGCTCGTCTCGGCGCGGCGTGACGGCGAACACCGCCGCAGGTTCCAGCCGCCAGTCCGGCAGCACGGGTGCGAGCCGGCCCTCGGCCATGGGCTGGCGCACGTCGTCGGCCATGCCCACATACAGGCCCCAGCCCGCCACCGCCATCGCCTGCAACGCCGTCACCTGCGAAGCGAGCAGGCGTGGCTCGGCGCGCACCTCTTCCCGGGTGCCTTGCGGTCCCTGAAAGCTCAGGACGTCCACGGCACCACTGCGCGGTGGCAGGCCCAGCCAGTCGTGGCCCGCCAGTTCGCCCGGGTGGCGCGGCCAGCCGCGTTCGGCCAGGTAGCGCGGCGCCGCACACAGCTGGCGCTGGAGTTCACCCAGCCGGCGCGCGACCAGCGCCGAATCGGTGAAGCGGCCCACGCGCAGGGCCAGGTCCACGCGCTCGCCGATCAGGTCGATCGGCGTGTCGTCCAGCAGCAGGTGCAGGCGCAGGCGGGGGTGGCGGCGCAGCGGTTCGAGCGCGGTGGACAGCAGTTCCCCGAAACCGATGGGCGCGGCCAGGCGCAGCTCACCCTCGGGCTCGTCGCGCAGGCGTTCCAGGGCCTGGTCGGCGCTGCGGGCCTGGGCCACCATGGCGGCGCAGGCCGGGTAGTAGCGCTCGCCCGCCTCCGTGAGCGTGATGCGGCGGGTGGAGCGGTGCAGCAGCACCAGGCCCAGCGCGGTTTCGAGCAGGCGCAGCTGCTGGCTCACGGCCGATGGCGTGCTGCCCACGCGGCGCGCGGCGGCGCTGATGGAGCCGCTGTCGCCGATCTCGGCGAACAGGGCCATGCGCTTGCGCTTGTCGGTCCAGGCGGTGGCGTCGCACATTTTGTAGATTTTCTAAATAAAGATAGACGATTCTGCCGTCTATCGGTCTCTTTGTGTAGGTGGGACACTGGATACATCTCAACTGTCTCAGGAGCCTTGTCATGAAGATCGCCCTCATCGGTGCCACCGGTTTTGTCGGCAGCGCCTTGCTCACCGAACTGCTTTCGCGCGGCCACGCCGTGACCGCCCTCGCCCGCCACCCCGAAAAAATCGCCGCGCAGCCGGGGCTGCAGGTGGTGAAGGCCGACGTGACCGACGCCACCCAGGTGGCGCGCGCCGTCGCTGGTCACGACGCTGTGGTGAGCGCTTACAACCCGGGCTGGGGTGAGGCGGACATCCACCGCCTGTTCGGCCTGGGTTACGACGGGATCCTGGCGGGCGCCCGGCAGGCGGGCGTGAAGCGTGTGCTGGCGGTGGGCGGTGCGGGCAGCCTGGAGGTGGCGCCCGGGTTGCAGCTGGTGGACACGCCGGAATTCCCTGCCGAGTGGAAGCAGGGTGCGCTGGCGGCGCGCGATCTGCTGACGCGCCTGCGTGGGGAGACCGAACTGGAATGGACTTTCGTGTCGCCCCCCATCGCGCTGGCCCCGGGCGAACGCACGGGGCAGTACCGCTCGGGTGGCGACCAGCTGTTGCCTGGTGCTGGTGAGGCGCCGGCCGGCATCTCGGTGGCCGATCTGGCGGTGGCGATCGTGGACGAGGTGGAGAAGCCGAAGCACGTGCGTGCGCGTTTCACTGTCGCGAATTGAATGTCCTTTTCCGTGCGTTGGCGAGAAAGGCCGGAGGCAAGGGGGTACCCGGCTCCGCGGCTGTCCCCCGGGGCGGCGGCACCAGCCGCCGGGGGACAGTCGCGGAGCAGAGCGCCCGGTGCTTGCGAGCCCGCGAGGTGCAAGCACGCAACCCTACGCAACAGAGCGCGAAGCCGCAAACCTCACATACCAGTCCAGGCACCCCGGATTCGCCATCGCCTCGCGGTTGATGACCTTCTCCAGCGACTGCCCGAGCAAGAGCTTCTTGATCGGCAACTCCTGCTTCTTGCCCGACAGCGTGCGCGGAATCTCCGCCACCTGGAACACATCGTTCGGCACGAAGCGTGGCGACAGCGCGGTCTTGATGCTGTCGTTGATCCGCGCCTTCAGCGCCGCGTCCAGCACGATCCCCTCGCGCAGCACCACGAACAGTGGCATGTAACTCTCGCGGCCGAGGTACTCGAGGTCAACCACCATCGAGTCCATCACCTCGGGCAGCGCCTCGACCGCGCTGTACAGCTCGCTCGTGCCCATGCGCAGGCCGTGCCGGTTGATGGTGGCGTCGGAGCGGCCATAGATGACACAGGACCCATCGGCGCCAATGCGCAGCCAGTCGCCATGTCGCCACACCGCGCCGGTCTCGGGGCCGAGATCCCCCCCGCCGGGCTTGCGTCCCTGCCCAGGCGGGTACATGTCGAAGTAGCTGCCGATCAACCGCTTGTTGTCGGCGTCGCCCACGAAGTACAGCGGCATGGACGGAATGGGCTGCGCGCACACCAGTTCGCCCACCTCGTCGATCACCGGCTGTCCCTGCTCGTTCCACGACTCGACCGCGCAGCCCAGCAGGCGGCACTGCATGCGGCCCGGGGTTTGCGGCAGGTCGCGGTTGCCACCAATGAAGGCCCCTGCGAAATCGGTACCGCCACTGATGTTGCACCACCAGATGTCGCCCCCATGCTCCGCCGCTGTGCGGGTCGCTGCCCCCCGAGGGGGCTGATCCGGCTGGGGGCGGCCCGGCGCCCGATCGTCCTTCTGCACCTCGTTCTTCGCGATGCGGTGGAACTGCTCGGTGCCCCAGCGCTGCGCGTCTTCCGACAGCGGTGAGCCAGTGGTGCCGAGCGCGCGCACGGCGGAGAGGTCGCCACAGGTGGCGAGGTCCACGCCGGCCTTGAGGCAGTTGGCGAAGAACGCGGCGCCGGCGCCGAAGAAGGTCACGCCCTGTTCGGCGGCGAAGCGCCAAAGCGTGGTCCAGTCGGGCCGCTCCTTGCTGCCGCCGGGGTTGCCGTCGTAGATGACGCAGGTGGTGCCGTTGAGCAGGCCGCTGGTCTGCGCGTTCCACATCACCCAGCCGGTGGAGCTGTACCAGTGGAAGCGCTCGCCCCAGCTGTTGGGCTGGTAACTGCAGCCCACGTCGTTGTGCAGCACCTTGAGCGCCAGGCCCACGATGACCGTGCCACCATGGCCGTGGACGATGGGCTTGGGCAGGCCGGTGGTGCCGCTGGAATAGACGATCCACAGCGGGTGATCGAACGGCAGCCACATGGGCTCGAAAGCGGCGGTGGCCACGTCGTCGCGCGCGGTGGCGGCCGCGAAACTGGTGCACGGTGCGGCGGCCTGCAGCGCCTGGGCCTGCGCGGCCTCGCCTTCGGCGAGGTTGGCGTGCAGCACCACATGCCGCACGGTGGGCAGCGCCGCGCGCAGCTCGGCCACGACCGCCAGGCGGTCGTGGTCGCGTCCGCCGTAGCTCACCCCATCGCAGGCGATGAGCACCACCGGGTCGATCTGGCGGAAGCGGTCGAGCACGGCGTTGGTGCCCATGTCGGGTGCGCAGATGCTCCACACCGCACCCAGCGACACGGTGGCGAGGAACGCGACCATGGCCTCGGGAACGTTCGGGAGGTAGGCGGCGACACGGTCGCCCGGCTGCACGCCCTGCGCCTGCAGGTGCTGCGCGAGCGAGGCGACCTGGCGGCGCAGTTCAGGCCAGCTCAGTTCGACGTGCCGGCCCTTCTCGTTGCGACTGACGATCGCGACAAAGCCCGCTTCGTGCGCTGGCTGCACATGGCGCAGCACCTGTTGCGCGTAGTTCATGCGCGCGCCGGTGAACCACGATGCCCCGGGCATCACGTTCTTCGCGAGCACCGCCGTGTGCGGTGTGGGCGAGCGCAGATCGAAGTAGTCCCAGATGCTCTGCCAGAAGCCATCGAGGTCGGTGATGGACCAGCGCCAGAGGTCGTCGTAGCTGTCAAAGCGCAGGCCACGCTGCTCGGCGAGCCACTGCTGGTAGAGGCGGATCTGGGGCACGTAGGGGGCGGACATGCGGCGAGCTTATTCGCCGCATCGCCACGCCGCGCCTAGGGTTTGTACGGTTGTACAAGAAACGGGCAGACCCGTTCAATGCGGTGCACCGCCGCAGCCTGCGGCGCATCCAGGAGCCCGCATGCCTTCATCGCACAACCCGCTGGACGGCTTCGAGGTGGACCGCGCCGCGATCCGTACCATCGGTCACGACCTGCAGCGGCCCGAGTGCATCCTGGCCGAGCGCGACGGCACGCTCTGGGCCGCCGATGCGCGCGGCGGCGTCACGCGCATCGCGGCCGACGGTTCGCAACGCTTCATCGGCCAGCGCGCCGACGAGCGCTTCGCCACAGCGGCACACGCTTCGGCCGGTGACATGGAGGCCAAGTACACGCAGGGCACACTGCCGAACGGCCTCGCGTTCGCGGCCAACGGTGACGTGCTCATCTCCAACTTCGGCACCGACCGGCTGGAGGTGATGACCCGCGACGGCCAGACCCGCACGCTGCACGACACCATCGACGGCCAGCCGATCGGCAAGGTCAACTTCGTGCTGCGCGATTCGAGGAACCGCATCTGGCTCACCGTGTCCACCCGCGTGAACCCGTGGACGGCGGCGGCCAGCAGCCGCGTGCGCGACGGCTACATCGCCGTGGTGGACGAACGCGGCCTGCGCGTGGTGGCCGACGGTTTCCACTTCACCAACGAGGTCCGGCTCGACGCGCGCGAGGAGTGGCTTTACATCGTGGAGACCACCGGCCCGCACATCTCCCGCATGCGGGTGGTGGAGTCGGCGCAGGGCGTGGGTCTGAGCGGGCGCGAGGTGTTCGGGCCGTCGCACCTCGGCGGCTTTCCTGACGGCATCGCGTTCGACGCCTTCGGCAACCTGTGGTGCACGCTGGTGATGACCGACCAGCTGATCGCGCTCACACCGCAGGGCGACAGGCGTCTGCTGCTCGACGACGGCAACCCCGAAGCGTCGAGGGTGCTGCTCGCGCACATGAACGATGGCACGCTCACCGCCGAAGACATGCTGCGCGCGCGCGGCACGCTCGCGCCTTGGATGGCCAGCGTCACCTTCGGCGGACCGGACCTGCGCACGGTGTACATCGGCAGCCTGATGGGCACCACGATCCCCTTCTTCACCTCGCCCGTGGCCGGCTTGCCGATGGTGCACTGGTAGCGCACCTGTGGAACACCTGCGCAACCGGCAAAGGGTTTGTACGGGTGTACAACAAGTTTGAACACCTGTTCAATATCGCCATGCCCGTACGCAAGCCAGCCCCCGCGACCGCCCGCCGCAAGAGCGAAGCCGCTCCCCGGCCCGACCGCCAGCAGGCCATCCTGCTCGCGGCCGAGAAGCTGTTCGCGCAGCGCGGCTACCACGCGGTGACGATCCGCCAGATCGCCGAAGAAGCGGACGTGCCGCTGGCGCTGGTGGCCTATTACTACGGACCGAAGCAAGACCTGTTTCACGCTGTGTTCGCGCACTGGGGCCACACCATCGACGAGCGCCTGGCCGCGCTGGACGCGGTGCCGAAAGACCCGGCGGACCCGCAGACGCTCACGCGCATCGTCGAGGCCTTCGTGTTCCCCGTGATCCGCATGCGCTCCAGCCCCGAGGGCCAGTTCTACGCCCAGCTCGTGGGCCGCGAACTGGCCTACAACAGCGAGGAGTCCGACCGCGTGCTGCGCGACTTCTTCGACCCGATGGCCAACCGCTTCATCGATGCACTGCACGAGGTGCTGCCGCATGGCACGCGCGCCGAAGCCGCCTGGGGTTACCAGTTCGCGCTGGGTTCGCTGCTGCACCACCTGGTGGACGACCGCATCGCGCGGCTCTCCGGCCACATCAACACACCGAGCGACCCCGCCGCCGCCGAACGGCTGGTGCGCTTCATCGTGGGCGGCCTGCGCGCCGCCCTGCCCGTGCCCGACAAGAAGACTTCAAAGAAGCGTTAGCCCCCCCACCCCGAAGGAGACACACATGAAACGTCGCACCGCCCTGGCCGCACTCGCGTCCCTCCCCGCCGCCGCGAGCCTGCCGGCATTCGCGCAAAGCACCACGAAGATCGTGTTCGGCTACACCGCCGTGACCGACTTCGCCTCGGTGTTCGTCGCCGCCGAGAACGGCTACTTCAAGAAGCGCGCGCTGGACGTGGAACTCAAGTTCATCCCGATCAACTCCACCATTCCCGCCGCCGTACAGGCCGACTCGCTGCAGATCGGCGGCCCCACGCCCAGCGTGTTCCTGCAGTCGGTCGACGGCGGGCTGGACCACGTGGTGGTGGCCGGCGCGGGCGTCACGTCCAAGACCATCACCGGCTTCGGTCTCGTGGCCCGGGCCGGCAGCGGCATCCGCAAGGCGCAGGACTGCGTGGGCAAGAAGATCGGCGTGCCCGGCCTGGGCGCCTTCCTGCACGTGACCTTCCGCGCCTGGCTCAAGAGCCAGGGTGTGGACTACACCAAGGTGAACTTCGTGGAAGCCGCCTTCCCGCAGCACGGTGACCTGCTGCGCGGTGGCTCGGTGGATGCCGTGGTCAGCGCCGATCCGTTCATGAGCCGCATCACGGACACCGGCGTGGGCTACGTGGCGTCGTACTACTCCACGTTCCTGCCCGAGAACCAGCCCACCATCATCCACGTGGCGCGGCGCGACTGGGTGGCGAAGAACCCCGCGGCGGCGAAGTCGTTCCGCGAAGCGGTGCAGGAGGCCGCGGCCTTCATGAACCAGCCGAAGAACGACGCCGCCGTGCGCGCCGCCATCGGCAAGTACATCAAGCTGCCGCCCGAAGTCATCGCCAAGGTGCAGATCTCGCCCCCCGGCCCGGTCGTCACCGAGAAGCAGCTCACCTACTGGGTCGACCTGATGAAGGACCAGGGCATGCTGAAGACGGTGCCCGACGTCGCGCGCCTGATCGCCAAGTGAGGCACGCCACGCCCCACGCCAGCGCGCCGTCGACCATGACCGATTCCGTTTTGCACTTCGACCGCGTTGCCATCGAGCTCGGCGGCCGGCAGATTCTCTCGCCCGTCGAGCTCACGGTGAAGCGCGGCGAGTTCGTGTGCGTGATCGGTCCTTCGGGCTGCGGCAAGACCACCCTGCTGCGCGCCGCCGCTGGCTTCGTGACGCCCAGTGGCGGCAGCGTGCGCCGCAAGGGCGCACCCATCACCGGTCCCAGCCGCGAGGTGGCCTTCGTGTTCCAGGACTACGGGCGCGCCCTGCTGCCCTGGCGCACGGTGCAGGCCAACGTGAGCCTGGCGCTGGAAGCCGCGAACGTGCCGGCCGCCGAACGCCCGGCGCGCATCGCGCATGTGCTCAGGACCGTGGGGCTGCAGGCGCACGCCCAGAAGTTTCCGGCGCAACTCTCGGGCGGCATGCAGCAGCGCGTGCAGATCGCGCGCTGCCTTGCGCAGCGGCCCGACGTGATGCTGATGGACGAGCCCTTCGGGGCGCTCGACGCGATGACGCGCGAGACGCTGCAGGACGAACTCGCCCGCCTGGTGCGCGAAGAAGGGCTGACCGTCATGTTCGTCACCCACGACCTGGAAGAGGCCCTGTACCTGGGCGACCGCGTGATCGCGCTGCGCAGCAACCCCACGCCCGAACTGCCCAGCCTGGCCGCGCTGATCGACGTGCCGTTGCCGCAGCCGCGCGACCAGCTCAGCACCAAGGAACACCCGGAGTTCCTGCGCCTGCGCCGCGAGCTGTACCACTACTTAGGACATTGAATGCCCCCCGCAGCGCCGGAGGCGCTACCCCCCACGGGGGGCAACACCAGAGGCCCGGCAAAGCCGGTTCCTCGGTGTTCCTGGACGGCGTCACTTCACGCCGAGAGCTGGATATCGAGATGAAGATTCGAATGAAATCCCTCGCCTTTCCGGCGTTGCTGATCGGCGCGCTGGAGGTCTGGGCCCGCACCACCGGTCAGGGCAGCGACGCGATCGCGCCACCCAGTGCCGCGCTGCGCGCCTTCTGGGGCGCGGCCATGGACGGTTCGCTGTTCCAGGCCACGGCGTTCACGCTGGGCACGGCCGCGCTGGGCCTGCTCATCGGTGCGCTCGGCGGCCTTCTGCTGGGCACGCTGCTGGGCCTCTCGCGCCGCGCGGCGCGGCTCGGTTTCCTGAGCGTGGAGGTGGCGCGCCCGATTCCTTCGGTGGCGCTGATTCCGCTGGCCATGCTGGTGTTCGGCTTCGGCCTGCGCATGGAGCTCAGCGTGGTCGCCTTCGCCTGCCTGTGGCCCATGCTGGTGCTCACGCAGGCGGCGGTGCAGCAGGTGGAGCCGCGCCTGCTGGAGGTTTCGCGTGCGCTGGAGCTCACGGCCTGGCAGCGCTTCGCCTGGATCATCGGCCCGGCCATCGTGCCGCGCCTGTTCGTCGCGCTGCGCCTGGGGGTGGCGATCGCGCTGGTGGTGGCCGTCACGGTGGAGATCGCGGCCAACCCGCACGGCATGGGCTACGCGATGATGATCGCGCAGCAGAGCCTGGACCCCGCCCTCATGCTGGCCTGGCTGGTGTGGATCGGCGTGGTCGGCTACCTCATCAATGCCAGTGCGCTCGCGTTGCAGCACCGCGTGGCGCGCGCCATGGGGGAGCAGGTCGCATGAAGAACACCCACCGCACCCTCACGGCCGTCGGCAACGCATCGGGCTCGGTGCTCGTGCTCGGCGCCTTCATCGCCCTGTGGTGGATGGCCAGCACCAGCGGCTGGGTGAACCGCGCCTTTCTGCCCACGCCGCAGGCCACGCTGCAGAGCCTGCTGCAAGGCCTCGCCGGCGGCGAACTGGGCGCCTACACCTGGGCCACGCTCACCCGCATGTTCAGCGGCTGGGTGCTGGCCAGTGCACTGGGCATCGCGCTGGGCGCGCTCATCGGCAGTTCCGGGCGGGCTCGCGAGTGGATCGCCCCCACCCTGGAGTTCATCCGCCCGCTGCCCGCCTCGGCCGTCATGCCCCTGGCCATCGCGCTGTTCGGCCTTTCCGGCGGCATGGTGCTGGCGGTGGTGGCCTTCGGCGCGATGTGGCCGGTGCTGCTGGCCACACTGCATGGCCTGGCCAACGTGCACAGGCAGCTGCGCGAGGTCTCGCGCTCGCTCGAACTCAGCCACCTGGACTTCGTGCTCAAGATCGGCCTGCCCAACGCCATGCCCGACATCCTGGCCGGCATGCGGCTGTCGATGACGGTGTCGCTCATCGTCTCGGTGGTGGGCGAGATGATCGCCTCGCAACCCGGGCTGGGCCAGGCCATCCTGCTGGCCGCCCGTTCGTTCCAGGCCAGCGAGCTGTTCGCCGGCATCGTGCTGCTGGGCGCCATGGGCTTTGCCAGCAACGTGGTGCTCGCCCTGGCCGAACGCTCCCTGTTGCGCTGGCAACGCCCCTGAACACCAGCACTCACTGCCCCACATCGCCCCACCGGAGAAGACCATGCCCCGCCAATTCGTCGACCTGTCCATCTACCTTGAAAACGACGTGCTGAGCGATCCGCCGGCGTTCGCGCCCAAGATCCAGTACTTCACGCACGAGCACACCTTCGAGCAGATCGAGCCCTTCTTTCCCGGCCTGAAGAAGGAAGACCTGCCCGATGGCGAAGGCTGGGCTGTGGAGCTGGTGCAGCTCTCCACCCACAACGGCACCCACCTGGACGCGCCCTACCACTTCCACTCCACGATGGACAAGGCGCTGGGCGACAAGAAGCCCGCCATCGCGATCCACGACGTGCCGCTGGAATGGTGCTTCCAGCCCGGCGTGAAGCTGGACTTCCGCCACTTCGCCGACGGCTACGTGGTGACCGCCGCCGACGTCGAAGCCGAGTTGAAGCGCATCAACCACACCATCAAGCCGCTGGAGATCGTGGTCGTGAACACGCGTGCCGGCTCGCGCTACGGCAACAACGACTATGTGAGCGCCGGCTGCGGCATGGGCTACGAGGCCACCATGTACCTGCTGGAGCGCGGCGTGCGCCTGACCGGCACCGACGCCTGGAGCTGGGACGCGCCGTTCGTGCACACCGCGCAGAAGTACGGTGAGACGAAAGACGCCTCGCTGATCTGGGAAGGCCACAAGGCCGGGCGCGACATCGGCTACTGCCACATCGAGAAGCTGCACAACCTGGAGGCCCTGCCGGCCGACGGCTTCTTCATCAGCTGCTTCCCGCACAAGATCCGTGGCGCCTCCGCCGGCTGGACGCGCGCGGTCGCCATCTTCGACGACGCCCTTCAAGCCACTGCATAGCCTCCACGCTCCGCCGCTGCCCCTCAGGAGGCCGATCCGGCCTGGGGCGGCCCGGCGCCGGACCGTCTTTCTTGCACACAGGAATCCTCATGGAACTGAACCACACCCACGACGCGAACACCCGCAGCTGGCTCGAATCGGCCAACGCACCGGGCACCGATTTCCCGATCCAGAACCTGCCCTTCGGCGTCTTCCGCCGCAAGGGTTCGAGCGAGACCTTCCGCGGCGGCGTCGCCATCGGCGACCAGGTGATCGACCTCGCCGCCATCGCCAGGGCCGGCGCCGTGTCGGGCGCGGCGGCGGTGAAAGCGGTGAACGCCTGCGCGGGCGATGCGCTCAACGACTTCCTGACCATGGGGCCCGCCGCATGGCGCGCGCTGCGCCATGCGCTGTTCGATCTGCTCAAGACCGGCGCCAGCGGCCCCGGCGTGAACGCGCTGCGCGCCAGCCTGGTGCCGCAGGCCGAGGTGGAACACCGCGTGCCCACGCGCATCGGCGACTACACCGACTTCTACACCTCCATCCACCACGCGCGCAACGTGGGCCGCGTGATCCGCCCGGACGATCCACTCACCCCCAACTTCCAGTGGATTCCCATCGCCTATCACGGCCGCGCCTCCAGCGTCGTCATCAGTGGCACCGCGTTCCACCGCCCCATGGGCCAGGCCATGGCACCGGGCGCGAGCGCGCCTGTGTACGGCCCCTGCCGCCGGCTCGACTACGAGCTGGAAATGGGCTTCTACGTCGGTCCCGGCAACGCCCTCGGCACACCGATTCCACTGACCGAGGCGGAAGACCACATCTTCGGCATGTGCCTGCTCAACGACTGGTCCGCGCGCGACCACCAGTTCTGGGAAATGAACCCGCTCGGCCCCTTCCTGGGCAAGAACTTCTGCACCACGGTATCGCCCTGGATCGTGACGATGGAAGCGCTCGCGCCCTACCGCGTGCCCTTCGCGCACCCGGCCGACGAGCCGCAGCCCCTGGCCTACCTCGACAGCCCCGGCAACAGCGCGCAGGGCGGCGTCGACGTGCAGCTGGAAGTGCGCCTGGAAGCGCGCGCGCACCGCGAACGCGGCATCGCGCCCGACCGCCTCTCGGCAACCAGCTTCCGCCACCAGTACTGGACCATCGCGCAGATGCTGGCGCAGCACACCGTGGGCGGCTGCAACCTGCAGCCCGGCGACCTGCTCGGCACCGGCACCATCTCGGGCCCCACTCCCGCCGAGGCCGGCGCCATCGTGGAACTCAGCGCTGGCGGCACGCGCGACGTGCCCCTGCCCGGCATCAACGCGCAGCGGCGTTTCCTGGAAGACGGCGACACGGTGATCCTGCGCGGCTGGTGCGAGAAACCGGGTGCGGCGCGCATCGGCTTTGGCGAGAGCCGGGGCGAGGTGCTGCCGGCGGTGGGGTGATGGTCGGCTAGGGGTGACCAACCAGGCGCCACTGGATCAGGGCCGGCGCGACGCTCGCACACACCGGTCCTCCGTCGCGCGCCATGCCATGGAGGCATGCCTCGATCGCGCGGTCGGCGTCGCCCGTTGCGGCGGCCACGAGATCGCCTGGCATGCCCGCCAGCCTGATCTTCGCCCGGCGCGCCCAGGGCGTGTCGGGCTGGCCTGCGTAGGTGCCTGAATTCAGGTAGATGAAGCGGTCGGCCGGTGTGCCTTGCGCGAACGGGCCCCGGTAGTTGAACGAGCCGTCTGGCAGCGCGGGTCCGAGAGACAGGGTGAGGGCGAACGACAGGCGGTCGGGCGTCGATGCGTACGGTGACAGCAGGCCATCGCGGCCATGCTGCACGGCGAACACCACCCCCGGGAGCGGGGCTGTGACGACCAGGATGATCTGGAGTTCGGAGAGCGTTCCGGTCTGCATGGCCTCGCAGTGTAGGCAATCAGGCCTGCGCCTTGCGCTCGGCCCGGGCCTGCATGAACTTGCCCAGGCCCACCACCAGCACCGCACCCGTGGCCGCCGCCACGTAATGCAGCCAGGGATGGGCCATGGTATAGCCGTGCACCAGGGTGTCGTTGACCACGGTCTCACCGCCCACCCAGCCGATCAGCGCGGCGCCCAGCGTGACGATGATGGGAAAGCGCCCCATGAGCTTGATCATCAGCGTGGAGCCCAGCACCACCAGCGGAATGCTGATGGCCAGGCCCAGGATCAACAGCACCATGTTGCCCTGCGCGGTCGCGGCCACCGCGATCACGTTGTCCAGGCTCATCACGAGGTCGGCGATGAGGATGGTGCGGATGGCGGCCGCCATCGTGCCGGTGCCCTTGTGGTGCGCCTCATCGCCGTCGTCGTCACCGCTGAGCAGCTGGTAGCCGATCCACAGCAGCAGCACACCGCCGATGATCTGCAGGAAGGAGAGTTCCAGCAACTTGGCCGCCACCACCGTGAGCACGATGCGCAGCACAACGGCCGCGCCGGAACCGAACATGATGGCCTTGCGTTGCTGCTCCGGCGGCAGCGAGCGCGCGGCCAGCGCGATCACCACCGCGTTGTCCCCCGACAGGATGATGTTGATCCAGATGATCTTCATCAGGCCGATCCAGAAGTCGGCGGTGTAGAGAAATTCCATGGTCGCTCCAGCGTTTCAGATATGTGGGATGGAGGCACTGTAGGAGTGAAAAACGGCCGCCGTCATTCGTGGTTCTGCGTAAACTTTTTGCGATTTCGGCACGAGACTTAAGAGAGTTAAGCCTGGGGGCAAAAAGCAGGCTTTGAAGGCACAATGCCTGCCGGCGCGAGGGCGCTTTTTCCACAACACAACGACAAGGAGACCGTGCGATGGGCATGTTCAACTGGACCGAAAAACCCGCATCGACGCTCGCCCACGGCGGCGTGATCGCACCCGATGAACGCCTGCCCTGGCCCCAGACGGGCGTGATGGGCGTGCAGCACCTGATCGCCATGTTCGGCGCCACGGTGCTCGCCCCCATCCTCATGGGTTTCGACCCCAACGTCGCCATCCTCATGAGCGGCATCGGCACACTGATCTTCTTCATCGTCACGGGCGGCAAGGTGCCCAGCTACCTGGGCTCGAGCTTCGCCTTCATCGGTGTGGTGATTGCGGCCAGCGGTTACGCGGGCCCAGGACCCAACGCCAACCTGGGCGTGGCGCTGGGCGGCATCATCGCCTGCGGCCTGGTCTACACCGTCATCGGAGCCATCGTGCAAGCCGTGGGCACCGGATGGATCGAGCGCTTCATGCCGCCGGTCGTCACCGGCGCGGTGGTGGCGGTGATCGGTCTGAACCTCGCGGGCATCCCCATCAAGAACATGGCGCCCACCGGCTTCGACGCCTGGATGCAGGGCATCACCTTCGTCTGCGTGGCGCTGGTCGCCGTGTTCACCAGCGGCATGCTGCAACGCCTGCTGATCCTCATGGGCCTGATCATCGCCAGCCTCATCTATGCCGTGCTCACCAACGTGCTGGGCATGGGCAAGCCGCTGGACCTCTCCGGCATCGCCAACGCCGCATGGTTCGGCATGCCCAATTTCAGCGCCCCGGTGTTCGAGGCGAACGCCATGCTGCTGATCGCGCCGGTGGCCATCATCCTCGTGGCGGAGAACCTGGGCCACATCAAGGCCGTGACCGCCATGACCGGCCGCGACCTGGACAAGTACATGGGCCGCGCCTTCATGGGCGATGGCGTGGCCACCATGGTGGCCGGCAGCGCGGGCGGCACGGGCGTGACCACGTATGCCGAGAACATCGGCGTGATGGCCGCGACCAAGATCTACTCCACCGCGATCTTCCTCGTGGCCGGCCTCATGGCCGTGCTGCTGGGCTTCAGCCCCAAGTTCGGCGCGCTGATCCAGGCCATTCCTCTCGCGGTGATGGGTGGCGTCTCCATCGTGGTGTTCGGTCTGATCGCCGTGGCCGGCGCGAAGATCTGGGTCGACAACCGCGTGGACTTCTCTGACAACAAGAACCTGCTGGTGGCGGCGATCACGCTGATCCTGGGCACCGGCGACTACACGCTGAAGTTCGGCCAGTTCGCGCTGGGTGGTATCGGAACCGCCACCTTCGGCGCGATCATCCTGTACGCCCTGCTCAGCCGAGGCAAGGCGCCCGCCAGGCGCTGAAGCACCCCGTCGGGCGCCGCCCTGTCAGTGGCGCGGCGGTTCGGGCTGCGGCCTGGGCGGGCCGCTCACCACGCCGCCGATCTTGGCGCCCAGCACGGTGCCGATGCCCGGCAACACCGCCGTGCCCACCGCGGCGCCAGCGATGGTGCCCCAGGCGATGCTGAACTCGGGCTTGCGGGTCGGGCCCTGGGCTGCAAAGGGCACGTCGACCACGCCTCCGGCGATCTCCAGGCGGCCTTGCGCGGCAATCTGCTTGCGGTGAAGCGTGGCCTGGCCAGAGGCCGTGTAGTTGCCCGCCACCGCCTCCACCTGGGTGAACACGGTCTTCAGGCCCTGCCCGGTGTTCTGCGTGTCCATGACGCCGGTGAGGCTGTCCAGCGGTGTCTCGCCCGCGCGGTCCTCGCCGAGCGACTTGACCGCCTTGTCCATGTCGAAACGCAGCAGCTTCGCGCGCTCCACCTTGAGCACGCTGCGCGTGTGCAGCGAGCGGAACAGCTCGCTGACGGTGTCGCCCTGCGCGCGCAGTTCGGTCTCGCCCGACGCGCGACCGCCGATGGGCGAGCGGCGGTGGAAGGCATCGAGCAGCGCGGCCACGTCGACGTCGCGCGGCGCCAGTTCGCCCGTCAACGTCATGCGCCCCTCGGCCGACGTCGTCAGCCTGGCCTGCCCGAGTGCCGATCCGCCGGCGGCCTGCACGCGCAAACGGTAGATGTCCGCACCCTCGGCGGTTCGGCCGTCGCGCGTGGCGTCCAGCGTGGCGGGCGGCTGCACATCGGGGCGCAGCAGCCGCGCGCGCTGCGGCAGGCGGTCTGCGTCGAACACGATCTCGCCGTCGTACACCACGGGAATGCCGCTGTAGGAGATGTAGGTGACGTTGGTGAACGACACCGCACGCAACTCGACGTCGCCACCGCCTGGTGGTGTGACCCTGCCCCGGTAGGCAGCCAGCGCGTTGCGTGGCACCACGGCGCCATCCAGCTCCACCCGGTCGATGACCAGTTGCCTCTGCAACAAGGGCATGAGCTGCGGGTAGACGGCAATGCGCCTGACGCGAAGCGCTTCCGGCTGCTCCGTGTGCGCGTCCAGCACCTCCACCATCGGCAGGCCCAGCACGCGCCAGCGCACCGCGCCGACCACGAGCTTCTGGCCCAGCCGTTCCTCGAATGTCGCTTCGATGCGTCGCGCGAGCGCGTCCTCGTCGGGCATCCACGCCCACACGGCCAGGCATGCGGCGGCCAGCAGCCCCACCAGTACGGTTGCGGCGGTGGTCCAGCGGCGGGTGTGGGCGGTCATGGCGTGCGCTTTGCTCCCACGTTCCATGTTCCGCGCCAGCCGCCCGGCTGTCTGTAGGCGTTTGCCGCCTCGGCCTGTGGGCGGCGGCGAAGGCAGCCAGCCCGTTTGCCTATAGTTGACCGCTCAACGACTGGAGAACCCCTTGAGCATCTGGAAGAAAGCCATCTCCGTCGAGGAGCTCACCGCCATCCACAAGGACACGGCGGTGCAGCACCTCGGCATCGAATTCCTCGAGGTCGGGCCGGACTTCATCCGCGCCCGCGTGCCGGTGGACACACGCACCAGGCAGCCCTATGGCCTGCTGCATGGCGGCGTGAGTGTGGTGCTGGCGGAAACCCTGGGCTCCTGCGGCGCGGCCTACAGCTGCCCCGAGGGCCATCGCGCGGTGGGGCTGGACATCAACGCCAACCACCTCCGGGGCGCGACCGGTGGCTGGGTGACCGGTATCACCCGCCCGGTGCACATCGGCCGCACCACCCAGGTCTGGCAGATCGACATGACGAACGAAGCGGGCGAGCTCACCTGCGTCTCGCGCATCACCATGGCGGTGCTGGCACCCCGCTGACGCCCAGCGGCGCCATTCACAGCCCAACTTTGTGAGCGCTCACTCGCAAAACGCAAAAAAACCGGAAATCCTTAACGGTTTCCGTGTTTTGTTCTTTCGTGTCGATAGACGGTGTGACCCGACCCATGGCTTCACCTTTAACGTAACAACATGTAGCCACGTGTAATGCCTTGGTTTGCCACGGCATCCAGGCCTCCCGGACCCCGCATCACCACCTCTGTCGACATGAAAACGTCACGCGCGCGCGTTCAACTGCCCATCATCCTGGGCATCACCCATCAGGCACCCTCCTACGGGCACGGCCTGCGCCATGGGGGTATCGCCGCCGGACGCCACAACCTCGGCCATCCGGCCCCTTGATCAGCGCCAGGAAGAGTCCGTTCATGTCATCCCTCATGCACAAGCTCAAGAACAGCGTGGGATACGCTGTGAGGCAACGCACCGCCCGAGGCCTGCTGGTGGCCCTCAAGCGGGCACTGCACCGGCTGCCTTCGCGGCTGGAAGAGCCCATTCGCGCCCGTGTTCTTGTCATCGCACCCCATGCCGATGACGAGGTGATCGCGTGCGGTGGCGCGCTGCTGCGACACCGCCAGCTCGGCAGCCCGACGCGGGTGGTTTTCGCCACGGACAGTTCGGCGGGCATCCAGGATCCCGCCATCGCCCAGCAGGTTCGGAAGATCCGGTTCGACGAGTCCGAGCAGGTGGCCGCGGCCATGCGCTTCGAATCCGTCGTCCGCCTGGACTTGCCCGACGCCAGCCTGGTGCGGCACGAGGCGCCCCTGGCCACGCTGCTGGCCGACCAGATCCGGGCATTCCAGCCCGACATCATCTACTGCCCTTTCCCGGGAGACGGCCATGCCGACCATCAGGCCTGCGCCCTGGCGCTGGCCGATGCCGCGGTCGAACTTGGCTGGAAAGGCAGCATCCACGGCTATGAGGTGTGGACCGCCTTGTGGCCCAACATCATGGTCGACATCAGCGACCAGGCCGAAGAGAAAGAACGGCTCATCCGCCTCTATGCGTCCCAGATGGCGGACCGGGACTATGCCGCCGGCGCACTGGGCCTCAACCGATACCGCGGCCTTCAGCACCGCCTGGCGTACGCAGAGGCCTTCTATGCCTGCGACGCACACGAATTCAAGGCGCTGGCAGGTCTCCTGAACCAGCTGGTGCCGGAAGTTCCTCCCTCTTCATAGCCCAGGAGAAGCAACGTGCGCAGACACCTTTCACGCATCCGGCATTGGCAGGGCGTCGCCAAGTCGATGGCCATCAACACCGTTCTTTCCATCCCGTATATGCGGAAGGTGGTCACCCGGACGCACGTCACGGGCATCGACGGCAATGAGGAACAGGCGCAAATGCTGCTCCAGTTTTTTGAAGGCATGGCAGACATCCAGAACGCAGTCATCCTGGAGCTGGGGCCGGGCAAGACGCTGGAGACCTTGCAGTTCGCACGCAGGCGCGGTGCGAAGTACGTGATCGCCGCCGACGTCACCAACTATCACACCAGCCAGGCCGCCTACCGGCGCGGTGTTGACTACCGCGTGTTCGACGGCTCGCACCTGCCTTTCCCGGACAACAGCGTGGACGTGGTGTGGGGCTGCTACTGCATGCAGCACTTCCGCGATCCCCAGGCCATGCTGCAGGAGATCCACCGCGTCCTTCGCCCGGGCGGCCGGCTGATCTGTCGCGTCGACCTGCGCGACCACTACCACATGTTCGTCATCGGGCGACAGTACGACTGCCTGCGCCACTCACCACGCCTCTGGCGCTGGATGGCGTGGAACCGCTCCAGCTACGTCAACCGGTTGCGCCTGTCCGAATGGAAGCAGCTTCTCGCCAACTCGGGTTTCCACACCGATGCGTTGATCCCTCACGAGGACGTGAAATTGCTGGAGGAAAACCGCTCGCATGGGTACCTCTCTCACCTGGATGACCAGGACCTCAAGACGTACCGGTTCGACGGCAGCTTCCAGCGGGCGCTATGCCTTATGCTGGGCGTGCTTGCCAACGTGGAGCTGTTCGCCGAATACTTGTGAAAACAACCCGGGTTAGAACCTCGGGTTTTCCCCGAATACCCGCCCTCCCCACGCACCCGACCGTGTTCAGCGCCGACCGACCTGTTGACTGGTTGCAACAAGTATGAACCGCCTGTGTAGCCTGACACACTCTTGAACATCACCCCATTTGCTCTCGGCGTGCCGCTGCTTATCATCTCCCCTGTGCCTCACTCCCCCATCGGACCGGCCGACCCTTGGGTAGGAAATCGTTAGCCGGATCGGCAATCGTCCCCATGCTCTCTTTCTCTGGCCATTGCTATTCCCTGTCGACCAGGTCCACCAGAACCTGCGACCTGCCCAGCTGTTTGTGCTGATTGCACCCTTTATCCGTGCGGCTACCACCCACCTCTTCCCTGGAAAGCCTGCCGTTCGGCTGGACGGGGGATGGGTCGCGTGAGAGTTTGTCGGCCGCCTTTGACACCCACACAGGGTCACCGCATCCGTGCGGGTTGCGCGTGCTCGTCGTGGCGGAACATGCCTCCCGACGCTACGGTGGAGAAGCCGCGCTGCCCATGCAGTACTACGAACACCTCCGCCGGCGCGGCATCTCTGCATGGCTGCTCACCCATGCGCGCGTGCGGCCCGAGTTCGAAGGCAGCGACATCGCCGACCATGTGATCTACGTCGAGGAGCTCCACATCCACAGCCTGTTGTGGAAGGTGGGCCGGCGGCTGCCCTCCCGCATCGACTACCTCACCACGAACTACCTGTCCCGCCTCCTGACCCAGGCCATCCAGCGTCGGCAGACCCGCCGCCTGGTGAAGGAGCTGGCGATCAACGTCATCCACCAGCCCATGCCGGTCTCGCCCAAGGAGCCTTCGCTGCTCTATGACCTGGGCGCTCCCGTGGTGATCGGTCCCCTGAACGGCGGCATGCACTTCCCGCCGGCATTCAAATCCCACGACTCCATCTTCACGCGGGCTCTGCTGCGCGGCATGCGGTGGCTGTCGAACGGGCTCAATGCCCTGGTCCCGGGCAAGCTGGAGGCGGCGCTCATCCTGGTGGCCAACGAACGCACCCGCCGCGCACTGCCACTGGGCCACAGTCCCCGTGTCAAGACGATGGTGGAGAACGGTGTCGACCTGCGGCTCTGGCGTCCCCGCGCGCCGGACGCGGCGCCACCACCCGAGCACACCCGCTATGTGTTCATGGGCCGGCTGGTCGACGTGAAACGGGTGGACCTGCTTCTGAAGGCGTTCGCGCAGGCCTGCCAGCAACAACCCATGTCGCTGCTGGTGATCGGCGACGGCCCGCTGCTGCCCGAACTCAGGCGACAGGCCGACATGCTGGGCATCCTGGCACCCGATGGCGAGAAGGTGTCTGGCGTGCACTTTGCCGGCTGGATGAGCCAGGTGGAAGCGGCCGACCGCCTGCAGACCCAGGATTGCCTGGTGCTGCCCAGCATCCGCGAGTGTGGCGGCGCCGTGGTGCTGGAGGCCATGGCGTCCAGCCTGCCGGTGATCGCGGTGCGCTGGGGTGGGCCGGCGGACTACCTCGATGACTCCTGCGGCGTGCTGATCGCGCCGGATGGTCCTGCCTACCTGACGCAGGAAATGACCCACGCCCTGGTGAAGCTGGCGCGGGATCCCGCCCGACGCCGCGCCCTGGGTGCGCGGGGCCGAGCCAAGGTGGAACAGGAGTTCGACTGGGAGAAGAAGATCGATGCCATCCTGCCGATCTACGCCCAGGCCGAGGCCGATGGAATGATGGCGGAAGAAGAGCCGCATCCGCAGCACCTGTGATCCGCGCGGCGCCATCGGTGCCGAGGACAAAGCCGCACCCGGCGTCATGGCCTTTGCGTCGCGCGGCTTGACCCCGGAGTGACTCCAGGGTCTGTAATCGGCCCATGGACCCCAGACACAACGCTGCCGAGCCCAGCGAAACCGGCTCGACATGGCTGCAAGTGCCCAGCATGTGCTGCGCAGCTGAATTCAACCTGGTCGAGAAGGAGTTGCGACGCCTGCAAGGCGTGCGCGAGGTCTCGCCCGATTTCATCCGCCGCTCGGTGCGCATTCAGCACGACGCAGTGGCCGAGCCCGAACTGGTCGCTGCGGCGGCGCGCTCCGGCTTCGAGGTGCGGCTGGGCAGCGGCGCACCGCGCGGCAAGGGCCTGGGCGGCATCGGCGTGAAGGCCGAGGCGGCCCCGGCGACCACGGGGCATGAAGACCACGCGCACGACGACAAACATGCGCACGAGGACCACGACAGCGGCCTGCATTCCCACGCCGATCACGCGCATGGCAGCGAATCGCCGTGGAAACTGGCGCTGGGCGGGGTGCTGGCGCTGGCCTCCGAGGTGGTGGCACTGGCCTATGGGGACTCGTCCATCGGTGCCGTCGCCTTCGCGCTCGCGGCGATCGGGCTGGCCGGGCTGGACACCTACCGCAAGGGTCTGGTGGCGCTGAGGCATCTCAACCTGAACATCAACGCGCTGATGTCCGTGGCCGTCACCGGCGCCGCGATCCTCGGCCAGTGGCCGGAGGCGGCGATGGTGATGGTGCTGTTCGCCATCGCGGAAATGATCGAGGACAAGTCGCTCGACCGGGCGCGGCGCGCGGTCGAGGGCCTGATGGCGATGGCGCCGGACATGGCCACGGTGCAGCAGGGCACGGCGTGGCAGGAAGTGCCCGCAGCCAGCGTGGCGCTGGGCGCGCTGGTGCGCGTGCGACCGGGTGAGCGCATCGCGCTCGACGGCACGGTGGAGGCGGGCGCGTCCGCTGTGGACCAGGCCGCGATCACCGGCGAGAGCGTGCCGGTCGACAAGGTGGTGGGCGACCAGCTGTTCGCCGGCACCATCAACCAGAACGGCGAACTGCAGTACCGCGTAAGTGCGCGTGCCGACGATTCGACGCTGGCGCGCATCATTCGCGCGGTGCAGGAGGCGCAGGCCACGCGCGCGCCCACGCAACGCTTCGTGGACACGTTTGCCCGCTACTACACGCCCGCCGTGTTCGCCATCGCGGTGGCCATCGCCGTGCTGCCGCCCCTTTTCTTGGGCGGCGACTGGATGACCTGGGTGTACCGCGCCCTGGTGCTGTTGGTGATCGCCTGCCCCTGCGCACTCGTGCTGTCCACGCCCATCTCGGTCGTCTCCGGCCTGACCGCCGCCGCGCGGCGCGGCATTCTCGTCAAGGGCGGCCTGTACCTGGAGCAGGGCCACCGGCTGAAGGTGCTGGCGCTGGACAAGACCGGCACGCTGACGCAAGGCAAACCTGTCGTGACCGACGTGGTCGCCCTGCAGGGCAGCGAGGACGACGTGCTGGCGCGTGCCGTCGCGTTGTCCGGCCGCAGCGACCACCCCGTCTCCCGCGCCATCGCCGCACGGGGCGCGGCAGGCACGCTGGAGGTCAGCGGCTTCCAGGCCTTGCAGGGGCGGGGCATCGAAGGGCTGATCGACAACGAGCGCCACCGGCTCGGCAACCACCGCCTGCTGGAAGAGTCGGGCGCGTGCACGCCCGAACTCGAAGCGAAGCTCGACGCGCTGGAGGCGCAAGGCAAGACCGCCGTGGTGCTGGTGCGCGGCCAGACAGCCATCGGCATCTTCGCGATCGCCGATCAGGTGCGGCCCGAAAGCGCCGGCGCCATCGCGCGGCTCAAGGCGCTGGGCGTGCACCCGGTCATGCTCACGGGCGACAACCGCCACACCGCCGAAGCGATCGCACGCCAGGTCGGCATCGAGGACGTGCGCAGCGAGCTGCTGCCACAGGACAAGCTCAAGGCCATCGAGTCGCTGTCGGCCAACGGCGCCGTGGTCGGCATGGTGGGCGACGGCATCAATGACGCACCGGCCCTGGCGAAGGCGCACATCGGCTTTGCGATGGGCGCGGCGGGCACCGACACCGCCATCGAGACGGCGGACATCGCCCTGATGGACGACGACCCGCGCAAGCTGGCCGGCTTCATCGAACTCTCGCGCGCCACGAAGGCGGTGCTGTGGCAGAACATCGCCTTCTCGATCGGCATCAAGGTGGTGTTTCTCGCGCTCGCCGTGGTGGGGCAGGCCACGCTGTGGATGGCCGTGTTCGCCGACATGGGCGCCAGCCTGCTGGTGGTGTTCAACGGGCTGCGACTGCTGAGGCACCGCTCAGTCTGAATCCGGCTTCTCGTCGACGTGGAAGTGGTGCAGGATCCGGTGGATCACCGGCGTCATCACCAACGCCGCGCACACGATGAACACCAGGCCCGCGTAGAGCGCGAACAGCCCCGCGAAGAGCTTGCCGCCGCTGGTCACGGGCGGGTTCACCGGGCCCATGCCGCCCAGCAGCATGGCGGTGTTCAGGAAGGCGTCCATCCATGGCATGCGCTCGGTGGCGACGTAGCCCACCATGCCCATCCCCAGCGACAGGACCAGCAGCGCCACCGCAATGGAGACGTGCCAGGCCACGCGCTGGTAGAACCCCGCACGGGTCAGAAGAGGTTGGTGCCTGGCTTCGTACATGGTGTGCCCCGTCACACGGTGTGGCGCAAGGCCGACCCGCCGCTTCAGTGCCGCTCGCAGCGGCCCTGCGATGTGGCCTGGCCACGGAAGTCGCTCGTCCAGCTCTGCGCAGCGGTGTCGATCTGGATGCGCTCGTTGTCGATCGCGGTCAGGATGGTGGTGCCGTTGATGGCGAAGGTGTAGACCGGCACGCCGTCGATCAGCACCGCGTTCACGCGCTTGCGGTCGTAGCCGATGGCCACGGTGCGGGTCCAGGTGGTGCGCGCGGGCAGATAGACCGCCTCGCACACCAGCGTCACCTCGGCGCTGCCCGGTGCCTTGCCCTTCTTGGCGGCCTTGTCCTGCGCCCACACCGGCGCTGCCAGCCAGGCGGCCAGACCGCAGGCGAACCAGATCACTCTCATGACGCGTCCGCCCGGGCCATGCGCTCGCTCTTCCAGTACACGTCGTCGCCACCGTTCATGCGGTTGAGCACCCGCGCGAGCACGAACATCAGGTCGCTCAGGCGGTTGAGGTACTGGCGCGGCGTGTCCTTCAGCGTCTCGGCCTTGTCCAGCGCGACAACGGCACGTTCGGCGCGGCGCGCGACCGTGCGGCACACATGCGCCAGGCTGGCGGCACGGTTGCCAGCGGGCAGGATGAATTCCTGCAGGCGTGGCAGGGCCTCGTTGTGCGTGGCCAGCGCCTCGTCGAGCGCCAGCACGGCCTCGGGCTTGAGCAACTCGAAGCCCGGGATGGAAAGCTCGCCGCCCAGGTTGAACAGCTGGTGCTGGATCTCCACCAGCAGGTGCCGCACATCGGCGGGCAGGTCCTCGCACAGCAGCACGCCGATGTGCGAATTGAGTTCGTCCACATCGCCCATGGCGTGCACGCGCAGGCTGTCTTTCGAAACGCGGGTGTTGTCGCCCAGGCCAGTGGTGCCGGCATCGCCGGTGCGGGTGGCGATCTGGGTGAGTCGGTTGCCCATGGAATGCCTCGTTTTGTATGGCGGAACAGAAAGGCCGATTGTCCTTGAGGTTGCCCGCGAAACCCGAATCCGTAACCGGATGAGGGTAAATGTGTCTGAGGCAAAGGGTTCTTGAAGATCGCAACGGCTGGCAAAAGGGCTTGGCCGGGCGGTGCGATCCGGGCGTAATGCGGCTTCGTCCACCGACACAAGGAGTTTTCCGATGTCCCGCTTCCATCTCCAGTCCCCCCTGTCCATCTCGGATTTCGAGAAGCGCAGCGTCCAGCTGGTGGCCGCGTGCGCACTGGGGCTGGCCGGCATTGCCGCGGTGCAGGTGTCCCCGCCCACGCGCCATGCCCTCAGCGTCTTCACGCCCGTCCGCCAGGCCGATGCACCGCGTCCCGCCCGTCTGGCCACCGTGATCACATCACTGAAAACCACCGGCGGTCGCCGGTAAATCCCCCACAACGACTGGCCCGGTCTGGCGGGTCGGCGGCCAAGGGTTTGCCCTCATCCAGGCAAATTGCATTACAAACATAATGCAATTGAAGGCACCCGCATGGCACCCAACCTCCACCAGCTCAAAAGCACCCAGACCCGCTCCCGCCTCCTGGAGGCGGCCATGGAAATCCTGCAGACCAAGGGTTACGGGCAACTCTCCATCCACGAGGTGGCCCGCGTCGCGCACATGACCACCGGCGCTGTGCAGCATCACTTTGGCTCCAAGGCCGCGCTGATGATGGAAGTCCTCGCGCACCTGATCGACCGGCTGGACAAGGAGAACTCGTTCTGGCCGCCCGCGCAATGGCCGGCTCGTGAGCGTGCCGATCACTTTGTGGAGCAAGCCTGGAAACAGCTCTACGGGCAGCCCCGGTTCGCCGCGGCGTGGTCTGCGTACCTGGCCGCTCGCGACGATCCCGTCATGACGGCGCACATCATCGAGCGGCGCGCCCAGCTCAGTGAAAGGCTGACGCAGCGCATGCTCGGAAGCTTTCCCGAACTTCGCCGTGAGCGCGACAGCGTCGCTCACGTGAACTTCATCCTGTCCTGCCTGCGCGGCCTGGGTCTGCAGGGGCCTTTTGCCCCGAGCGATGTGATCGACGCCCAGCTCAAGGTGCTCTCACAGACCATCCAGTCGTTCTTGACAACCCCGGAGACACACTCGTGAAGAAGAATCCGTTGCATCTCAACCTGCTCGCCATCGCTGCGCTCGCGCTGACCGCCACACAAGTGATCGCGCAGCCATCGCCCCTGCAGGTGATCGCACAACAGCCGCCGGGCAGCGGCTCCGACTCGATGACCCGCGCCTGGGCCGAGTGCACTTCTCGACAGACAGGGCTTGCATCCGTCGTCATGAATCGGCCCGGCGCCAACGGCATTCTGGCCATCAACTACCTCAAGGGACAGCCGGCCGATGGCGCCAATGTCATGTCTATCGGCATGTCCCAGATGACCATCACGCCCTTCGTCCACCGGCAAATGCCCTACGACCCGCTCAAGGACTTCGACGGGATTGCGGTCATTGGCACTTCCCCACTCGTGCTCACGGTCCCTGCCGGCATGGGCATCCAGAAACTGGCCGATCTGAGCAAATTGGCCCAGTCGCAAAATGGCGGCCTCAACTTCGGGTCACCGGGCAAAGGCAGCCCGGCGCACCTCTTGACTACCGCCCTGGCCGAAGCCATGAAGTGGCCCGCCACTCATGTGCCTTTCGTGGGCGAAGCGGCCGGTCTGAACGCCCTGATGGGGCATCACATTCAAGCCATGACACTGGTGATCGGCACGGCCGCCACGCAGGTTCAGGCGGGAAAACTGGTTCCCCTGGCGGTGTTCTCCAGCGAGCGCTCCGCCCTCATGCCCGATGTGCCCACCATTGCCGAGGCGGGTGGACCATCGGTGCTCGCCCGCCCGGCGTGGATCGCCATCGTGGCCAAGAAGGGCACACCCCCGGACGTGGTGGCCAGGCTCAACGAAGCCACCAACAAATGCCGCAACGACAGCACCTACGCCAATCGCATGGGTGCGATGAACGTGACTCTGGTGAGCAGCAAGCCCGGTGATGTGGCCGCGTACGCGGAACGCGACATTGCGGTCTGGAAGCCGCTGATCGACAAGCTGGGCCTGGCCACCGAGTGAGCCGCATGCCTGCCGATGCATCCCGCTTGGTCGAGCTGAGTGCGCGCGAGCTGCGCGCACGCATCGCGCGCAAGGACATTTCGCCGGTCGAGCTCATGCAAGCCTGCCTGGATCGGATCGATGCGATCAACCCGGCTGTCAATGCCATCTGCGCGCGCGATGACGTCCGGGCGATGGAGTCCGCCAGGGCCGCCGAGCGCGCCGTGATGCGTGGAGACAGCAACCTCCCACTGCTGCACGGCATTCCCCTGGGCGTCAAGGACCTGCAGGATACCGCCGGCCTGCTGACCACGCACGGCAACGTCCGATTGCGGAACCACGTGCCCACCACAGACAACGCACTGGTGGCCCGCCTGCGCCGAGCGGGTGCGATCGTGACGGCCAAGACCAATGTGCCCGACTCCGGCGCCGGGGCGAATACGCGCAACCCCGTCTGGGGGGCGACAGGCAATCCGTTCAACCCCGTTCTCAACGCGGGCGGTTCATCGGGTGGTTCCGCCGCCGCACTCGCGACCGACATGATGCCGCTGTGCACGGGCTCGGATACCGGGGGTTCGTTGCGCATACCGGCCGCGCTCTGCGGGGTGGTCGGCCTGCGGCCTTCCCCCGGATTGATTGCCAATGACGCACGAGCACTGGGCTGGTCCGCCATCTCGGTGCTGGGACCGATGGCCAGGGATGTGGCCGACACCGCCTGGATGATGTCGGCATGCGTGGGCCCCCACCCGATGGACCCCCTCGGCGCTGCGGCGAAAGCCGACGCGTTCTGGCCACTGCCCGAGGTGGATCTGTCGAAGCTGCGCGTGGCCTTCACACCGGACTTCGGCACCTGCGCAGTCGACCCCATGATCCGGCGCAGCTTCGCGCAGCGCATGCAGTCACTTTCGTCTGTGGTGGCACATTGCGAAATGCTGGACTGGAAGCTGGACGACGGTCATCGGTGTTTTGACGTGATCCGCGCCGAGAGCTTCCTGGCTGGCTTTGAGGCCATCTACCGCACGCAGCCAGAATCGCTCGGCCCCAACGTGCGGGCGAATGTGGAACTGGCAGCCAACATCACGCTCTCGGATCGGGCACAGGCGCACCTGACACAGACCCGGCTCTTCCGACAGTTCCAGCGCGCCTTCGAACACGTGGACCTGATCGTGGCACCTGTCACGCCACTCTCGCCCTTTCCATGGCACCAGCTGTACGCGCAGCGCATCGACGGTATCGAGCAACGCAACTACTACGAGTGGCTCAGCCTCACGTATCTGGTGACGCTCTCGACCTGCCCCGCGCTGTCCCTGCCCTGCGGGTACGACGAGGCCGGCATGCCATTTGGTCTGCAGCTGATCGCCCCGCTGCACGAGGATGCCCGCTTGCTTGCCACCGCTCACGCACTTGAGACCTGGTGGGGCGCGTCGTCTCGCACGCGTCCCGACATCGGGGCCCTGCGCCGCACGCCACGCCCCGAACTGCGCGAAATAGTGACCCACCCGCCACAATGGACGGGCGGCAGTGGCTACGATGCTCCCACGCTCACCGCCGTCTGAAACCCCGATTCGCCCACCGCCCGCCATGAACGCTCCTACCGCCCACAACCATCTCGCCCCGCAAATCCAGCAGCGCACCGTTCCGGCCGAGTTCCTGGCTGAACTGCAGGTGCGTTTCGGCGCGCAATGTTCCACCGCCCTGGTGGTGCGCGAGCAGCACGGCCGCGACGAATCGGTCTATGAGGTGCCGCCGCCGGTGGCCGTGGTGTTCGCCGAAAGCACGCAGGACGTGGCCGATGCCGTCGCACTCGCCGCGCGCCACCGCGTGCCGGTCATCCCCTTCGGTGTGGGCTCCTCGCTTGAAGGCCACCTGCTCGCCGTGCAGGGTGGCATCAGCATCGACGTGAGCCGCATGAACAAGGTGCTCTCGATCAACGCCGAAGACCTCACCGTGACCGTGCAGCCAGGCGTCACGCGCAAGGCGCTCAACGAAGCGGTCAAGAGCGAAGGCCTGTTCTTTCCCATCGACCCTGGCGCCGACGCCTCCATCGGCGGCATGTCGGCCACGCGCGCCTCGGGCACCAACGCCGTGCGCTACGGCACCATGCGCGAGAACGTGCTCGCGCTCGAAGTGGTGACCGCGCGTGGCGAGGTGATCCGCACCGGCACGCGCGCCAAGAAGAGCAGCGCAGGCTACGACCTCACGCGCCTCATGGTCGGCAGCGAAGGCACGCTCGGCGTGATGACCGAGATCACCCTCAAGCTCTACCCACTCCCCGAAGCCATCTCGGCCGCCACCTGCTCGTTCCCCACCATCGAAGCCGCCGTGCGCACCGTGATCCAGGTGATCCAGCTCGGCGTGCCGATCGCACGCTGCGAACTGATCGACCACAACACCGTGCGCATGGTCAACGCGCACAGCAAGCTCGGGTTGCGCGAAGAGAACATGCTGCTCATGGAGTTCCACGGCTCGCCCGCGAGCGTGAAGGAACAGGCCGAGACGGTGCAGGAGATCGCCCGTGAATTCGGCGGCAACGCGTTCGAGTGGGCCGTCACGCCGGAAGAGCGCACGCGCCTGTGGACCGCAAGGCACAACGCCTATTTCGCCGCCATCCAGAGCAAGCCCGGCTGCCGAGCCATCTCGACCGACACCTGCGTGCCCATCAGCCGCCTGGCCGACTGCCTGCTGGATTCGGTGAGCGAAGCCGACGCCGCCGGCCTGCCCTACTTCCTCGTTGGCCACGTGGGCGACGGCAACTTCCACTTCGGCTACCTGATCGACCCCAACAAGCCCGAGGAACACACCCTGGCCGAAGAGCTCAACCACAAGCTCGTGGCCAGGGCGCTCAGCCTGGAAGGCACCTGCACCGGTGAACACGGCGTGGGCCTGCACAAGATGGACTTCCTCGTCACCGAGGCCGGTGCCGGCGCGGTCGACATGATGCGCACCATCAAGCGCGCGCTGGACCCGGACAACATCATGAACCCGGGGAAGATTTTTTCGCTGTGAGATCCCCATCCCCCTGACCTTGCTGGATCGGCCACTCCAGCACTTCGGCGGTGCGCCCGGGCAACTGCACCAGTTGGCGCAACTCACGTCCCGCGAGATGCGTTGTGCGAAGCTCCTGCAGCATCTCGCGCGCACCCCCGAACGGCGTGAAGATATCGATCAGCCAGGCCTGCTCGCCGCTGTTCCAGTCCTGCATCGCCAGCCGGTGCGGCGCCTGGCGCCAACGGGTCACCGCTTCTTCTGACAGCAGCGCCCACGAGGCGTAGCCCACCGGCGCATCTCCTTGCATGAAGAGTCGTGCCTGCCCCTGCATCAGCGGCGGCAACACACGCCACTCCAGGTCGGCCAGCAAGCCCGTGCGCGATGCGGATTGCTGCAGCATGAGCCAGGTGACGGCACCCAGCATGGGGATCTTCTGCAATGCACTGTGGGCTTGCGCACGAGCCAGCTCGGCGAGCTCCCGTGTTCCGCCTGAGGGCTCAAAGGAATGCGACGGGGTCTGCATGGACGTCGGAGATATCGTGTTCATGGAAGCGGGGGCATCAGAAGTGCGTTGATCGAAGCGAGGTCAAGTTCGGAAAGTTCACCGATGGCAGCCTTGAGGCGCAGCCCATTCATCAATGTGTCCACACGCGCCTTGTGCCAGTCGCGCTGCGCGGCATGCAGCTGCTGCTCGGCGTTGAGCACATCGGTGTTGATGCGCGTGCCGATGCGATAGCCCACGCGGTTCGATGCGAGTGCCGCCTCGCTGGACTGCACCGCAGAGGCCAGGGCATCCACCTGAGCAAGGCCGTTGAGCACGCCAGCGTGTGCCTGGCGCGCCTGCGTGGACGCCAGCCGTTTCGCGGCCTCCAGCTCTTCCTCGGCCTTTTCACTCATCGCCAGGGCTTCGCGCACCCGGGACTGCACGGCACCACCGGCATACAAAGGCATCGTGAAGTTCACACCAACCTGCGCCGAACGCACATGGCTGGCAATGTCTGCCGGTGAGCTCATGCTGCCCGAGGCCCGGGTCGGGCCGTAGCTGGCGGTCAAGTCCAGCGTGGGCGAATGGCCGGCGCGCTGGCGCTCCACCTCCGCCCGCGCCACCTCCAACGCGGTGCGCTGGATCCTCACGGCAGGATGGTCTTCCCGCGCGCTGTCCAGCCAGCGCTGAAGTTCACCAGCAGGCGGTGGCGGTAGCTCGGCCGAGGGGTTCAGCAGGTGCAAGGTACCCGGTGATGCGCCGAGAAGCCGCTCGAGCTCCGCGGTTCGCAATTCGACTTCGTTGTGCGCGGCCACGCCCTGCGCGCGTGCCGCATCCCTCCTTGCCTGCGCCTCGTGCACGTCGGTGATGGCGCCGGTACGCGCCCAAGCGTTCGCGCTCAAGATGTCGTCGGGGATCAGCAAACCTACGACGGCCATCACAAGGTAGTAGCCGATCAGTGCAAGCCCGAGCGGGCTCTTCCAGTCCCCACCGGAGGTCTGTTGATGTCTGGAAACGGTCTTCATGTGACTTCCCTCATCGATAGAACTTTCGTTTGATTTTTGAAGTGGGCACGATTCTGCTGAGTCATCAGCCGGTTGCCCATCCCTGAAAACAGGGAGGAGAGCCCTCCATTCGCGAATCAAGCAATTCATTTGCATGACTGATAGGCGCCAACGTACGGACTGACCGCCAAAACCGGTGGTGTCAGTTGGTTTTCGGCACCGCAAAGGCTGTGGAAACGATCTCGTTGGGATAGCCCTCGGCATCCAGGGTGACACCCGGTCGCGTGGCGCCAGTGACATAGAGTCGCCCATCGGCAACCTGGGAGATCAACTTCAAGGCAACGCCGTTTCTCACGATGGTCACCTTGTCGACCACGCCGAACGCCACGGTCTTGGTGCCAAGAATCTGTGCAGCGCCCAAGGTGGTTGCCTGGCTGATCGCCTCGCCGGTGCAGGTGGTACCCGGGTACTTTGTTTCGATGGATGTGGTTCCGTATTCGCTGGCGTTGATCTTGCCGATCGTCAGGTCTTCCAGCTCTGAGAGGCCGTCCGGATATGACGCATTGACCGCGGGAGAAAACATCACCTCGCAGTTGCGAACCCACTGGCCCACGTACTTGTCAACCGGATCTGCGCTGGTGTTCTGAGGTTCGGTGTCGGGGTTTGATCCACCACCGCCACATGCGGCCATGAGGCAGGGGATCAAAGCCATCGCGATTTTGGAAAGAAGGTTCATTCAACAAGCCTTTGTGAGTTGGAAAGGGCGCGATTCTGTTGACGCCGCCTCCAAATGCATATCCCCCAAAACAGGGACTCAGCGTGTTGATCTCTGAAGATGCACGAACTCATCAAACGTCACCCTCCCCCAACGAAACCCCCACCGCCGTCCCCTTCCCCGCCACGCTGCGCAGCGTGGTCGACTGCCCCAGCAACTCCGCCATGCGTTTGACGCTGTAGAGCCCCAGGCCCATGCCTTCGGGCACGCGCTTGGGCATGCCGCCGCGCTGGAACGCTTCGAAGCAGCGCGCGGCGTCTTCGGCATTCATGCCGATGCCGTTGTCGATCACCATGAGCCACAGGCGGCCCTGCCTGCGGCGACAGCCGATGAGGATGCGGCCGCCTTCATCGGTGTAGCGCAGGGCGTTGGAGAGCAGGTTGCGCACGATGCGCTGCAGCGTCGGCACGTCGGTGCGAACGGTGCGATCCACCCGCTGGTAGCGCAACGTGATGTGGCGGCCCCGCGCCCATTGGCGGAACTCCTGCACAACAGGTTCGAGCACGGTGTGCAGGTTGACCGTCTGGAGGTCCAGTGCGGGTGGTCCGTCCTGCACCATCTGCCGCATGCCGAGCATGAAATCGTCGACGGCGCGCACGGCCTCGTCGATGCCGCGGATGAGGGTGTCGTGCTGGCGCGTGGGCGCGCTGCGCAGGGCCTGCGCGTACAGGCTCACGCTTTGCAGCGGTTGCATGAGGTCGTGCTGCGCGGTCGCATAGAACAGGCTGCGGTCTTGCGCGCGCTGCATGCTGGCCTGCAGCAGATTGCGCTTGCGGATGATCTGCGCGCTGACGGCGCTCCCCAGCAGCGCGGCCACCAGCGAGCCTTGCACGAAGTTGGAGATGAGTGTGACGTGGATGGGCAGCTGGATGAGCCTGTAGAGCACGTACAGCAGGCCGGAGAAGGCGTAGACGCCCCACACGCCGAGAAACAGCAGGCGGTGCGGCTCGGCGCGCTTGCGGTGGTGCCTCCACGCGAGGTACAGCATGGCAAAGGCGTGCAGGCTGCCGCCCATCACCAGCATGAGGCGCGAGGTTTCGGGCCAGATGAGGGCGATGCCGGGCACCAGTGCGAGCCAGACCCAGGCACTGGCCAGCAGCAGGCGGTGGGCCACGGGCGCGTCTTCATGCGTGCCGAGGAACACGCGCGCATGCAGCGCGCTGAGGCCGAGCAGGCCGACATAACCGGCCCAGCCTAGCCAGCCGGTGTGCCAGCGGCTGAACCAGGGCAGCAGTTGGTGCAGGGCCCCGCTCACCCACATCGAGCCCAGCATTTCGCAGGCGGCCATGGCGAGGAAGAGCGGCAGCGAGCGGTCTGCGGCCACGGGGATCAGCGTGATCACATAGAGCACCACCACGAGGGGCACAGCGAGCACGACACCGATCCAGAGGTGCAGGTTGCCCTGCGTCAGCACGAAGCGGTCGTCGCGCACGGCATAGAGCGGAAAGCGCATGAGGTTGTAGCCGTCGATGCGCAGCATGAAGCGGACTTCCTGCCGGGCTTGCAGCTTGAGCCGCCAGGTGGGGTAGAGCAGCCCGGAGAAGATGGCGAGGGGGCGCTGCTGTTCGAGTTGCAGGTGCTCCACCCAGTCGCCCTGCCCGTTCTGCACCCACAGGCGCACCTCGTCCTGGGTGGGCAGCTCATAGGTGAGCAGCCAGGACTGCGACTCGGCATCGGGGTTGCCCAGGCTGAACTGCGCCCAGTAGGGATAGGGCAGCCAGTGGCCGAAGGCGTGGTCGGGGTGGCGCAGGCTTTGTCCGTGGCCGGCTGCGGCGAGGGCCGAGGCTTGCGCAGGGGTGAGCACGCCTTGCGGGTCGGCCACGGCTTGCAAGGCGGTCCACAGCGGCACGCGCTGGGCGGCGGGGTCGAGCACCATGGCGCCGGCATTCGCGACCGACGCCAGCCACAAGCCCAGCAGGACCAGCCGCTTACACCACCACGTCATGTGCCTTGGCCCAGGCCATGTACTGCATCGAGGCCTGGGTGCGGTTCTGCACGCCCAGGCGCTGGTAGATGACGGAAAGATGGGTGCGCACGGTCTGCTCGCCGATCTTCATGCGCAGGGCGATCTCGCGGTCGCGGTGGCCGGCGGCCGCCTCTGCCAGCACGGTGCGCTGGCGCTCCGTGAGCTGTTCGATGGGATGCGGCGCGTGGCAGGCGCCCGCCGATGCCGCAGGGGCTGTGGCGGGCATGTGGTTCATGAGGAACGGCCGGATCTTCTGCAGGAACCTCTGAGGCAGCGCGGACTTGGAGACAAAGGCGCCGGCCCCGAGTTCAAGGGCCGCCCTCTCGGTAGTTCTTTCGTCTGCGGCGCTGAACACGATGACGGGAACACCGGGTGCGAGCGCGCGCAGCGTGCGCAAGGTGTCCAGCCCGCGGGAGTCGGGCAGGTTGAGGTCCGTGATGATGAGGGCGGGTGGGTCGCGCCGCAGAAAGCGCTTTCGGGCCTGCGCGAGCGTGCACACGGTCATGACGCCGGCGTTCGCATGGACGTCCGGGCGCAGCGCCTGCACGCTGGCATGGATCGAATGGATCATCATCGGGTGGTCTTCGATGACGAGGATTTCAAATGGCGCGGACGCCGCAGCCGCCGAGGCCGGCACGGGTGTGTTCATCGCTCTTCCCTCCCCTGGAACGGCGCAATCTAGTGCGAGGCAGGCGGCGGGAAACAAACGACGCACGAAGCGGCGTCGTGCGTCATTGAGATCAATGATCGGGGGAACGAGTCGGCCTCGGCCGACCCGTGAAAGGCTCAGGGAGCCGGCCGCGCCTCGAGCAAGGCCACTTGCGTGCCCAGGCGGTCGAGCAGGCGCAGGCGCGTGCCTTCCATGGCCCATTGCTCGGTGGTGGCCAACGCGAACATGAAGGCGCGTTCGCGTTCCATGTCGTTGGCGCAGACCTGCAGCTCGCGGCGCGGCCCGCGCAACATCTGCAGGGCCTGGCCGTTCAGGGCGTAGGTGCCGATGAGCTCGTTGCACCCCCCGGAGCCGGTCACGCGGTGGCCGTCCGGGTTGAGCACGAAGTACGGGGTCTTCGCGGGTTCCTGCGGCGGCAGGGGCTGGCCATCGAGCGCCACCAGCGACCAGCGCAGGTTTTCGATCACAGGGGCCGGCGGCTGGGCGCGCGTGTCCACCGGACGCAGCAGCACGTCGGCGTGGGTCTTGCCGGAATGGCCAAGCACCAGGTAGGCGCTGTCGGTCACGTAGAGGGTCTTGCCGTCCACCACGATCTCGGCGCGCACCGAATAGCTGCCCCGCTCCTCGACGAGCCGCTTTTCCACCGGCAGGCTGAAGCGCAGGGGCTGGGCGCCGCTGGCAGGGCCGGCGAACTGTGCGAGCGTCACGGCGCGGGCGTCGGCGCGCGACACGTCGGCCACGGACACGTCGAGCACGGCGTTGGGCGGCAAAGCCACCTGCCCGTCAAAGCGGGCCGTGCCGGTGACGATGTGGGACGGTGGCATCGGCGGCTGCGTGGCACAGGCGGCGAGCAACAGGCCAGCGGCCAGGGCGCCAAGCACCGGGCGGCGCGTGAGCGAATGCGGGGTGTTCGAAATGTTCATCGGGGCTCCTGGAATGGAATGGCGTGCGGGACAGCCACCCCATTGTGCGCAGAAGCGGCCAACATGCTTGTGAAAGCATGCAACAGCGGGCGAAGCGCGATCCGCAACGAAAGAAGCAACCTTAGACAGAGGCATCAAGGGTCCGGCTCCGCCGGCCCGAGATGCCGTCCCCCCTCGAAGCGCCGAAGGCGCGCCACAGAGGGGGAAGCCGCAAAGCGGCGCAGGGGGGTGTCTACTTCAGCCGGAACACCGCCACCGCCCTGACGAGATCCTCGGCCTGCTGGCGCAGGCTGGTCGCGGAAGCCGACATCTGTTCCACCAGTGCGGCGTTCTGCTGCGTGGTCTGGTCCATCTGGAGCACGGCCTCGCCGACCTGGGACACGCCTGCGCTCTGCTCGGCACTGGCGCTGCTGATCTCGCCCACCAGGTCGGAGACACGGCGGATGCTGCTCACCACTTCCTGCATGGTGCTGCCGGCCCTGTCGGCCAGCGCCACGCCGCGCGAGACACGGTCCACGCTGTCGCCGATGAGGTCCTTGATTTCCTTGGCGGCCTGCGCGGAACGCTGGGCCAGACTGCGCACCTCGCCGGCCACCACCGCGAAGCCGCGGCCCTGTTCGCCCGCGCGCGCGGCCTCGACGGCGGCATTGAGCGCCAGGATGTTGGTCTGGAAGGCGATGCCGTCGATGACCGAGATGATGTCGGCGATCTTGTGCGAGCTGTTCTCGATGCCTTTCATGGTCTCCACCACCTGGTTCACCACTTCGCCGCCCTGCTCCGCCACGGTGGAGGCGCCCTGCGCGAGCTGGTTGGCGGTGCGCGCGTTCTCGGCGTTCAGGCTCACCGTGCTGCCCAGCTGTTCCATCGACGCCGAGGTTTCCTCCAGCGCGCTGGCCTGGCTTTCAGTGCGGCGCGACAGATCGCTGTTGCCCGATGCGATCTCGGTGCTGCCGTTCGACACCGACTCCGCGCTTTGCCGCACGGCCTGCACGGAAACTGTGAGCCGTTCGGTCATGGTGCGCAGCGCGGCCAGCGCGCTGTTCGAATCGTTGCTGCGCACGCGCATGGACACGCCGAGGTCGCCAGCCGCCACCGCATCGGCCACGCGCTTGAGTTCCTCAGGGTCGGCCCCGAGGGCGTTCACCACGCGGCGCAGGTACACAGCAAGGCCCACGAGACCCAGGGCGACCAGCATCACCGCGACGACGACGATATTGCGGTCCAGCTGCGAGAGCGACTGGATCTCGCCGATGCGGAACGCCAGGCGATCGCCCTGGCGCTTCTTCTCGGCGGCCAGCGGCGTCAGCAGGGCGTTGCGCGCAGGAATGGTGTTGTCCACCAGGTAGGCGAAGGCATCGTCCTTGCGGCCCTCCTGGATCAGCTTCACGTTGGCCTCGCCCCGGCGCCAGAACTCATCCATGAGCGCGGGCAGGGGCGCGTACGCCTGCCGTCCCGCGTCGTCGATCATGCCGTCGCCAAACTCCTTCAGGCGCTCATACAGCAGGCGCTTCTTGTTGCCAATGTCGGCGAGCGTGGCGTTGAGTTCGGCGGGATTGCGCGAGAGGATGGCGTGCCGCACCTGCAGCGAGGTGCGCGTGACGTTGAGCTCCAGCTCCGCGATGTGCTGGAGCTGTGGCACGTTGGTGTGGTTGATGCGCTCGGCCGTGAGCACGACCTTGTCCATCATGAACCAGACCGCACCAGCAACGGTCAACAACAACAACACCAATACCGTGTTGATGAGCAGCAGCCGCTGCCCGAGATTGAGACGCTGTGACATGACTTCCCCTGATCCGCCCGAGCTCCTCCGCAGCCACTGTCAGACAAAAAGAACACGCCGCAGGTCCGGGCATGCTCAGGTTATCGGTCGGCCACCCGGTGCATTTAGGCGAAAAGCGGGGGAAAAACGGCCCGTTAAGCCTGGCTTCACGCGCCAGAGCCGCGCAGCCGCTCGATGATCCCGTTCAGGGCTTCGAGCGAGCCGAACTGGATCGCCACCTCGCCCATGTCCTCGAAGCGGCCCTGGCGCTTCACACGCTTCTTCACCCGCACCTCGACCTCCGCCGTCAGCAGGTCGGCCAGTTCTTCCTCCACCCGGCGGATGTCGCGCGACTTCTCCTTCTTGGCCTTCTGCGGCGCCAAAGCGAATTCCGCGCCGAGCTTCTTGACCAGGCTTTCGGCTTCGCGCACCGACATCTTCTTCGCCGCGATCTGGTTGCCCGCGGTGATCTGGCTCGCCCGGTCCAGGGCGAGCAGCGCGCGGGCGTGGCCCATGTCCAGGTCGCCCGCCATCAGCATGGTCTGCACCGGCTCGGCCAGCTGCAGCAGCCGCAACAGGTTGCTCGCGGCACTGCGCGACCGGCCCACGGCCTGCGCGGCCTGTTCGTGAGTGAGTCCAAACTCTTTTACGAGACGTTGAAGGCCGTGGGCCTCTTCCAACGGGTTCAGGTCTTCGCGCTGGATGTTCTCGATCAGCGCCATGGCGGCGGCGGCCTCGTTGGGCACATCACGCACCAGCACTGGCACGCTGTCCAGCCCCGCGAGCTTCGAGGCCCGGAAGCGGCGCTCGCCGGCGATGATTTCATAGCGGCCGGCGTCGGGCCCATCGGTCAGCCGGCGCACGAGGATGGGCTGCATCACACCCTGGGCCTTGATGGATTCGGCCAGTTCGTACAAGGCACCTTCGTCCATGCGGGTGCGCGGCTGGTACATGCCGGCGACCAGCTCGGTCACCGGCAGGGTGTGGGGCGTGCCTTCGCTGGCCGCGGCGGGGGCGGCAGCGCCCTCTTCCACCTTGGGGCCCAGCAGGGCTTCGAGTCCGCGGCCGAGGCCCTTGGGTTTCTTGGTGACCATGGGTCTTCTTTCGAAAGTCAGAGGTTCATGAGTTCGGTCAGCACGGCATGGCCTGTCGGCCAATCGCCCAGGCCGGACTCGGCATTGATGTGGCCCGCGTGTCCGAGATCGACGAAGCGCGAGCCCCAGGCCATCGCAAACGCCTGGGCGCGCTCGAAGCTGCAATAGGGATCGTTGTGGCTGCCCACCAGCACACTCGGGAAGGGCAGGCGCTGCATCGCGACGGGTGCCCAGGTCGGCAACAAGGGCCGCAGGTCTTCGCGCTCTGCGTCGCCCGGCGCCACCAGCAGCGCGGCCTTCACCCTCGCGGTGTTCTTCGAGTGGGACGCCCAGGCCGCCGTGTGCAGACACCCCAGGCTGTGCGCCACCAGCACCGCCGGCTCGTCGCATCCGAGCAGCACCTCTTCCAGGCGGGCGATCCAGTCGCCGCGCTTCGGGCGCATCCAGTCGTGCTGATCCACCCGGCGGTAGCCATACAGCGTCTCCCACCGGCTCTGCCAGTGCTCCGGGCCACTGTTCTGCCAGCCCGGGAGGATGAGAATGTTCTCGGGTTTCACGTGAAACATCCCGCCGTCACATCGTGCCGATGCGCGCGACCATCTCCTGCGCGAAGTTCACGAAGGCCTGGCTGCCACGCGCCGCCGGGTCGAAGACGACGCCGGGCAGACCGTAGCTGGGCGCTTCGGCCAGACGCACGTTGCGCGGGATCACGGTGTCGAACACCTTGTCGCCGAAATGGGCCTTGAGCTGGTCACTCACCTGCTGCTGCAGGGTGATGCGGGGATCGAACATCACGCGCAACAGGCCGATGATGGCCAGGTCCTTGTTCAGGTTGGCGTGCACCTGCTTGATGGTGTTGACCAGATCCGTCAGGCCTTCCAGCGCGAAGTACTCGCACTGCATCGGCACGATCACCCCGTGCGCCGCGCACAGGCCATTGAGCGTGAGCATGGACAGGCTGGGCGGGCAGTCGATCAGCACGAAGTCGTAGGCGGCGTCGACCTCGGCCAGCGCCGTCTTCAGGCGCTTTTCGCGCCGTTCCACCTCCACCAGCTCGACTTCGGCACCCGCCAGCTCGCGGTTGGCGCCCAGCACGTGGTAGCCGCACTTGTCCGAATACACCGCCGCCTCGGCCACCGAGGCCGACTCCAGCAGCACGTCGTACACCGACAGCGCCATCTGCCGCTTGTCCACGCCCGAACCCATGGTGGCGTTGCCCTGCGGGTCCAGATCAATCATCAGGACGCGCTGCCCCACCTTGGCCAGGCCGGCCGCGAGATTCACCGTGGTGGTCGTCTTGCCGACCCCGCCCTTCTGGTTGGCGATGCAGAAAATCTTGGCCATGGCGTTACCTGGAGATGGCCAGCTTGATGCCGAAGCCAATCAGGAACAGGCCCGCGAGTTTCTCCAGGGTCCGGCTGATCACCGGATTGGCGCGCATGCGCTCAGCCAGGAAGTGGGTGAGCAGCACGGCTGTCAGCCCATACAAAAACGTCAGCGCGGCCACCGTGGCGGCCATGGAACCGAAAGTGACCAGTCCCTGATGGCGAGCCGGGTCCACAAACAGGGGGAAGAACGCCATATAGAACACGATGGCCTTGGGGTTGAGCAGCGTGATGATGAACGCCTGCTGAAAATACTGGCGCGGGCGGATGTTGAGCACGGGCGCATCGCCTGGCTTGGCACTCAGCATCTTCCAGCCCAGCCAGGCCAAATAGGCGGCGCCCAGCCATTGCACCGCGCTGAACGCCGCAGGGTACGCCGCCAACAGCGCAGCCACGCCGGCCACCGCCAGCCACATCAGAACCTGGTCTCCCACGATCAGACCGAAGGTGGCCGCCAGCCCACCCGACACGCCTCCCTTGCCGGTCGACGTGATCAACGCCAGATTCCCGGGCCCCGGAATGAGCAAAAAGAGGACGATGGCGGCCACAAAGGCGCCGTAATCAGCGATGCCGAACATGGAAGAACCCCAGAAAGTGGAGGGTCGAGTTTACGTGAAGGGTCTCCGCATGCGCCCGTCGATCACGCCTTGCGACGTGGTTGTGATACTCAGGCAACAGGCGCAGGCGCCGGGCGCATCCAGACGATGCAGCGCTCGGCATCCAGACCGGGGACGCTCAGCTGTTCCACGTGAAACACATCCACGGTTGGCACGCCGGCCCGCAGGGCCTGCAGCTCATCGGCGGGATGCTTGCCCTTCATTGCCATCCATTCACCGCCCGGGTTCAGCGCGCTGCGCGACCAGTTCACGAAATCCACCAGCGAGGCGAACGCGCGCGAGCAGACCAGGTCGTAACCCGGCCCCGACAGCGCGTTGAGCGTTTCCACCCGCGCATGCAGGCCACGCAGGTTGGGCAGCTTCAGGGTGGCCGCTGCCTGCTGGATGAAGGCGGCCTTCTTGGCCACCGTGTCCACGCAGGTCACCTCGATCTGCGGGCAGGCCACGGCGATCACCACACCCGGAAGCCCACCACCCGACCCCACATCCAGCAACTTCAACACCCTGCCCTCCGTGTGGCGCAGGAGCGGGCCGACCGCGGCGAGGCTGTCGAGCAGGTGATGGGTCATCATCTCGGCCGGGTCTCGCACGGCCGTGAGGTTGTAGACCTTGTTCCATTTCTGCAGCAGGTCCAGGTATTCCAGCAGCAGGTCGGTCTGTCGGGCATCGAGCGGGAGCTGGAGCGCCCGCAGACCGGCTTCCAGCGTGGCGCGCAGGTCCATCATGCCGCCGCGTCCGCGGATGCGGGCTGGGCGGGCAACGTGGCGAAACCCTTGAAGCCACCCTTCTTCAGGTGGATCAGCAACAACGAGATGCTGGCCGGCGTGATGCCGGAAATGCGGGACGCCTGGCCCAGGGTGTCGGGCCGGTGCTTGGCGAGCTTCTGCCGCGCCTCGAAAGACAGCGCCGTCACCTGCATGTAGTCCAGGTCCAGCGGCAGCTTCAAGCCTTCGTAGTGGGCAGCACGCTCGACCTCGTTCTTCTGGCGATCGATGTAGCCCGAGTATTTGGCGGCGATCTCGAGCTGCTCCACGACCGGCTCCAGCAGATCGGCCAGTGTTTCACGTGAAACCGCTGGGCTGATGAACTTGCCGCCGTCCATACCGACGAGGTCGGCGTACGCGACACCGGGTCGGCGCAGCAGGTCGAACAGGTTGTGCTCGTGCTCGATGGCCTTGCCCAGCACCCGCTCGCTCTCCTCCGCCGGCAGGCTGCGGGGGTTCACCCAGGTGGCCTTCAGACGCTCTGTTTCACGTGAAACCGCGTCGCGCTTGCGGCAGAAGGCATCCCACTGGGCGTCGCCCACCAAGCCCAGGCGCCGGCCGGCTTCGGTCAGGCGCATGTCGGCGTTGTCTTCCCGCAGCTGCAGCCGGAATTCGGCACGGCTGGTGAACATGCGGTAGGGTTCGGTCACGCCCTGGGTCACCAGGTCGTCCACCAGCACGCCCAGGTAGGCCTCATCGCGGCGCGGCAGCCAGGCGTCCTCGCCCCGGCACTGCAGCGCGGCGTTGATGCCCGCAAACAGGCCCTGCGCCGCTGCCTCCTCATACCCGGTGGTGCCATTGATCTGGCCTGCAAAGAACAGGCCCTGGATCTGTTTTGTTTCGAAGCTGCTCTTGAGCGAGCGCGGATCGAAGTAGTCGTACTCGATCGCATAGCCGGGCCGCAGGATATGGGCATTCTCCAGACCCGGCATGCTGCGCACCAGCGCGTACTGGATGTCGAACGGCAGGCTCGTGGAGATCCCGTTGGGATACACCTCGTGCGTGGTCAGGCCTTCGGGTTCCAGAAAGATCTGGTGGCTGTCCTTGTCGGCGAAGCGGTTGATCTTGTCTTCCACGCTCGGGCAATAGCGCGGGCCCACGCCCTCGATCTTGCCGGTGAACATGGGGCTGCGGTCGAAGCCCGAGCGGATGATGTCGTGCGTGCGCTCGTTGGTGTGCGTGATCCAGCACGGCACCTGGCGCGGGTGCATCGCGGTGCTGCCCATGAAGCTGAACACCGGCACCGGCTGGTCCGCGTTCATGCCGCCCGGCACGCCGTCACCCGGCTGCTCGGTGCATTTCGAATAGTCGATGCTGCGGCCGTCCAGGCGCGGGGGCGTGCCGGTTTTCAGCCGGCCTTGCGGCAACTGCAGTTCCTTCAGCCGCGCGGAAAGCGACACCGCTGGCGGATCACCGGCACGGCCAGCCGCGTAGTTGTTCAGACCGACATGGATCTTTCCATCCAGGAAAGTGCCAGCCGTCAGCACCACGGTTCTGGCACGGAAGCGTATGCCCACTTGCGTCACGGCACCCGTGACACGGTCGCCCTCCACCATCAGATCATCCACAGCCTGCTGAAAAAGCCACAGATTGGGCTGGTTCTCCAGCGCGCGGCGGATGGCGGCCTTGTAGAGCACACGATCGGCCTGGGCCCGGGTGGCCCGCACGGCCGGGCCTTTGGAGCTGTTGAGAATGCGGAACTGGATGCCGCCTTCGTCGGTGGCCAATGCCATGGCACCGCCCAGCGCGTCCACCTCTTTCACCAGATGGCCCTTGCCGATGCCGCCGATGCTGGGGTTGCAGCTCATCTGGCCCAGGGTCTCGATGTTGTGCGTGAGCAGCAGCGTGGCACAGCCCATGCGCGCAGCGGCCAGCGCGGCCTCGGTGCCGGCGTGCCCGCCGCCGACGACGATGACATCGAATTCCTGTGGGTACAACATGGTGTGCTTCTTCCGGGAAGGTGCAGGCCCGGCGCGCCGGGCAACCCGCGATTGTCCCACCGTTGGGCATTTTCTGCCCCACCCGGCTGGCGCCACGGCGCCCGAGACGCAGGAATGCTGCACGCCACCGGTGCCAGAATCCAGGCATGAGCAACGCCATTCCCCTCCTCGTCTTTGCCGGCAGCACCCGCGCCCAGTCCCACAACCGCCGCCTGGCCCAGGTTGCCGCCGACATCGCGCGCGCCGCCGGCGCGGCGGTCACGCACATCGAACTGGCGGACTTCGACCTGCCGCTGTACAACGCCGACCTCGAAGCGCGCGGCACGCCCGCCGCGGCGATCCGCCTGAAGGAGATCTTCCACGCCCACCCCGCCTGGGTGATCTGCTCGCCCGAATACAACGGCAGCTACACCGGCCTGCTCAAGAACACCATCGACTGGGTCTCCAGCCCCGTCAAGGGCGACCCTGAATGGGGCGACGGCCTCAAGCCCTTCGCGGGCAAGGTCGTGGGTTTGCTGAGCGCCTCGCCGGGCGGGTTGGGTGGTCTGAGGAGCTTGTCACATCTGTCTCCACTGCTATTGAATTTGCAGTGCTGGTTGACGCCACGCCAGTTTGCGCTGGCGCGCGCGGGCGACGCCTTCGACGCAGAGGGCCGACTGGCCGAGCCTGCGCGCGCAGGCGTGCAAGGCGTGGTCGATCAGGCCCTCTGGGCAGCGCGGCGCTTTGCCGGCTGAGCCACGCCCTCAGCGTGTTCGCTGCAGGATCTCGTCGGCCAGCTTCTGGTAATTGCCATTGAAGTGGTGGTCGCCCGGCAGCGGCACCCCCGTCACCTGCCCGGCGGGCACGCGTGGGCAAATGGTGTCGCGGTCGCCCGTGCCGTAGACGCACAGCGTGTTCGCCGCCGTGAGCTTCTGCAGTTCGGGCTTGAGCGGCAGGCCACCGCTGTCGCGCTTGACCCAGTTGCTCAGGCGGAACTCGAACGACGCCTTTTCGCCCGGACCGATCAGCACCGTGTGCGCCACCAGCCCGCGCGAGGTCGCGGGCAGACGCGGAACCGCGAACGGCAACACGTCCGCGCCCTGCGAATAGCCGATCAGCAGCGCACGGCTTTTCTTCCATTGCACTGCGAAGCTGCGCAGAACCCGGTCCAGGTCGTTCGCAAGCCCCTCCGGCGTGCGCGCCGACCAGAAGTAACGCAGCGAATCCAGGCCCACCACGGACATGCCCGCGGCCGCCAGCCTGGCGGCCAGCTCCTTGTCGATGCCGGCCCAGCCGCCGTCGCCCGACAGCAGCACGGCGAACGTGTCCGACGTGCCCGATGACGGCACCGGCACCAGCGGCAGATCGGCCACACCCGTGTCCGGGGCAAGCGCGGCAGCGGCGGGCGCCCGGCCCAGCTTGAGCTGCGCATCCAGCAAGGCGGACGTGGTGTCCACACCCGCCACATGGACCAGCTCGGCCCCCCGAACCTGTGCCACGAAGTCCTGCACCACCGCGGCCGCGCAGGCGTTGTGGGCCGTGCCCTGCAACACCGTCCAGGGCCCGTGCAGGCTGGGCGACGGCAGCAGCGTCAGCCCGGCCCGGTCCGGGCGGCGCGTGAAGTGCACGTCCTCGCCCTTGCACAGCGGGCGCCTCACAGCCAGCGCGGGACAGAACCCCATCGAGACCGCGCCACCGAAGGTCTGCGCCGGCGCCTGCGCGAGCATGGCGTAGGCCAGCACACCACCCTGCCCCTCCCCCACCAGCAGCGGCGGGAAGTACGCCGGCAGCCGCGCATAGCCCTGCAGGAAATGTGAGAGGTTCTCCAGGTCGCCATCGGGCAGCAGGCAGTCGCCGCCGTCCTTGGTGAGCGCGGCCAACAGGCGCGGCGTGTGGATGCCAGCCACCAGCGCCCCGCGCGCGGCCAGGGCCTGCGCCTGGGCGGCGAGCGCAGGCGTCCAGCCATCCTCGCCGGAGAGAAAGAGCACGAACGCATTGGCCACGCCAGGCGGCCGGACCAGCGCCACGTCCTTGAAGTTGCCGTGGGAAATCGTTTCGGCCGAAGCCGCCGCCGGTGCGGCAACCCTCGGGGCGGGCCCCTGGGCGCCCACGCCCATGGGGAGCGACAGGGCCGTCAACAGGCTGGCAACGATGAGTGCTCTTTTCATTTGGTGATCACCTTGCGAAGACCGCCCGCGATCAGCGCGGCCACGTCGGCGAGGATGAAGAACGGCGCGAAGCCCCCGGGCGATGCCAGGTAGCGCGGCTCCCACACCGGATCGAACTTTTCCTTGAAGGCGCGCAAGCCCTGGAAGTTGTAGAAGTTCTCGCCATGGTTGAACAGCAGGCGGCCCAGGCGGTGCCAGTTGGGCGCGAGCGGATGCTGCGCCATGCCCGACAGCGGCACCATGCCGAGGTTGAAGCGCTGGTAGCCCTCGGCCTGGAAATGCAGGATCACCTGCGCGAACAGGAAGTCCATGGCACTGCGCGGTGCATCGGGCAATTGCCGCATCAGGTCCACGCTGGCCTCGAGTTTCTGGTCGGTGCGCAGCAGCGTGGCGAAGGCCACGATGCGCTCGCCGTGCCGCACCACCGCCACCGGCTGGCGCAGCACATAGTCGCGGTGGAACGCCCCGAGCGAGAAAGCCTTCTCCGCCGTGTTGTGGTCGCTCAGCCAGGCCTCCGAAATGGCCTGCAGCTCGGTGAACACCGTCACCACCTGCTCGGGCACGAGCACCTCGAACGTCAGGCCATCCCGCTGTGCGCGAGAAACACCGTGCCGCAGGTTCGCGCGCTGCTTGCCCTGCAGGCTGAAGGTGGGAAGGTCGACCAGTGCGCACTCGCCCAGCTTGTGCACACGCAGGCCGGCGTCCAGGTACACCGGCAGGCCATCGGGCCGCACCTGGTAGAACGCCGCACGCCCACCGGATTCACGCGCCTGCTCGACGAAACGCCACACCAGTTCGTTCCATTCGCTCACCGGGCCCACCGGGTCGTACAGCGCCACCCAGGAGCGGCCGCGCCGCCCAAACATGATGAACGCTCGCTGCGAGTCCGACACCATCAGGCTCTTGTCGCCCATCATCACCAGGCCGGCACCGGCCGAGGGCTGCGCGCGCACGATGCGCGCCGCCTGCTCCAGCGCCCCGCGGTCCGGCTTCACCAGCACCGCCTGCGGGCGGCGAAACAGCTGGCTCAATGCCACCATCAACGTGATCAGGCACACCGCCACCAGGGCACGCAGCGAGCGCGGGGCATAGCCATCGAACTCGAACTGCCACCACACCTGGTTCACGTAGTCCACGTCGCGGTACACGAAAAACAGCAGCGCGGTGATGGCCGCGATCACCGCCGCCACCGCCGCCAGCCACCCCCAGGTGAAGGCCTGCGAGAACAGCGCCGCGCGCCGGTTGAACTGCTTGCGGGACAGCGCCAGCGCGCCGGCCAGCACCAGCAGCAGCACGGCTTCGGACACGGCAATGCCCTTGGGCAGGCACAGCACCAGACTCACCAGCGCCAGCGCGAGACCCGCCCACCACGAGGCGTCGAGCCGCAGGAACATGCCACGCGCCACAAACAGCAGCGCCAGCCCCGTGATGCTGCCCAGGAAGTGCGCCGCCTCCACCACCGGCAGCGGCATGTAGCGCGACAGCAGCTCGGTGGCGTCGTCCGTGGCAGGCGTGACGCCCGAGACCAGCAGCACCACACCCACCACCCAGGTGAACGCCGACAGCAGCAGGGGCGAGAGGCTGGCCGCCGCGCGCACCACCGGCGTGGCCGCGCCGCGCCGGCCCTCGGCGAAAGCCAGCATGGCCACCGCCAGGGCGAGCGGCAACAGGTAGTAGACGACGCGGAACATCACCAGCGCTGCGGCCAATTGCTCGGCGGGCACATGGTGGCCCAGCGCGAGCAACATCACCGCTTCGAACACGCCCAGGCCACCCGGCACGTGGCTGACCACACCGAGCGCGATCGCCAGCGCGAAGAAGCCCACGAACGCCGGGAAGGCAATCGCACCTTCAGGCAGCAGGAACCACAGCGCCGCGGCAGCGGCCACCACGTCCAGCGCCGAAATCAGCAGCTGCTGCAAGGCCAGCGAGGCACTGGGCAGGCGCAGCGTGACACCACGCAGCGTCGTTTCACCACCGCGCCGGCAGTAGCCGATGAAGGCCCCCGCCGCCAGCAGCACCACCACCGCCAGGCCGCGCAGCAGGCCCGGCGGCGTGCCAAACACCTCCTGCACCGTGCCCGCGCCCCACACCAGCGCGATCGCGCCCACCACCACGATGCCGATGCCGAAACCGAACGCGTTGAAGACGATGGCGCGCGAGACCAGCCCGGCCTCCAGCCCCGCTGCGCCGTACAGCCGCATGCGCACGGCACCGCCCGTGAGCACGCCCAGACCGATGGTGTTGGACAGCGCGTAGGCGATGAACGCCGTCTTCGAGACCACGCGTTGCGGCAACCGGGCACCCGCATACGTCAGCGCCGTGCGGTCGTAGAACGTGAGCGCGTAATAGCTCGCGGCCGTGGCCAACACCGACAGCAGCAGGGCCATCGGCGGCGTGTCGCGCAGCGCGGACACGATCTCGCCGTAGCTCAGCTCGGTCATGAGCTTGTGCCCGGCCTGCACCAGCAGCGCGCCCAGCAGCACGGCCAGCGCCGCATACACCCACAGGCGCCACTGGCTCAATCGGGACACCAGCGTCTCGGGGTTGGTCGCGGTCAAAGACATGGGTTCGTCGGGCGTGGCGTTCCGTTTCCGGGATGGCGCCGCGGCGCGGCACCAGCGAAAGGCCAGTGTAAGGGCATGTCCCCAGACGACAATCGCTGGACATGCACCCACCTGTTTCCGCCATGGCCTGCCGACCCGGCTGCGCTGCCTGCTGCACCGCGCCGTCCATCAGCAGCCCGATGCCCGGCCTGCCACAAGGCAAGCCGGCAGGGGTGCCCTGCCCCCATCTGGACGGGTCGCTGCGCTGCCGCCTGTTCGGTCAGCCGGAACGCCCCGCCGTGTGCGGCTCGCTCGCACCCGGCCCGGAAATGTGCGGCCCCGACCGCCACCATGCCATGACCTGGCTCACGCGCCTGGAGCAGGCCACCCAGCCAGGGTGACCAGGCGGCGCGCTGTCCTCGCAGCGACAACACAGCCCGCCCTCTTGCGCCTACAGTGGGACCCGGCCGCCCATCACGAGCGGCACCGCAGGAGACAACACCATGCACATCCCCTCCCTCAAGGAAGTCGTCAGCGCCGAGGAGTGGGCCCTGCGCTGCGACCTCGCCGCCTGCTACCGCCTCGTCGCCGCGTACGGATGGAGCGATCTCGTCTTCACCCACATCAGCGCCAAGCTGCCCGACAGCATCACCGGCGGCGAGCACCAGTTCCTCATCAACCCCTACGGTCTGATGTTCGACGAAATCACGGCCAGCAGCCTGGTGAAGGTCGACATGGCCTGCAACAAGCTGCACGAGTCGCCCTTTCCGGTGAACCCGGCCGGTTTCGTCATCCACAGCGCGGTGCACGAAGCCCGGCGCGAAGTCGGCTGCGTGCTGCACACCCACACCCGCGCGGGCGTGGCGGTGAGCGCGCAGAAGGCCGGCATCCTGCCCATCAGCCAGCAGAGCACCTTCGTGCTGGCCTCCCTGGCGTACCACGACTACGAGGGCGTGGCCTTCCGGCCCGAGGAAAAGCCGCGCCTGCAGGCCGACCTCGGCACGGCCAACTACCTCGTGCTGCGCAACCACGGCCTGCTCACCGTGGGGCGCGGCATCGCCGAGGCGTTCCTCGCCATGTACACCTTCGAGAACACCTGCCGCATCCAGATCGACGCGCTCGCCGGCGGCGGTGAACTCACCCAGGTGGACCCGCGCATCCTTGCGGGCATGGCCGATGTGATGCGCATCGCCACCGCCGGCCAGGGCGCTCAGCTGGCCTGGCCGGCCTTGCTGCGCAAGGTGGAGAAACTGGACCCGGGCTACCGGACCTGAGGCGCCGGCGGCGCGGCCGCGAACGCGGCCATGCCCTCCAGCACGGTGCGCAGGCGCATCAGCTCACGCGACGTGTCCAGCCGCTTCGACCATGCCGCGATGCGCGAGACGCGCTGCAGGCGCGGCAGCAGGCGGGCGATGAAGGCGCGCAGGGCCGGGCCGCCCGAGCCCGCGTTTTCGTAGGCCTGCAGCACGGCCAGCACCGCACCCGGGCCCAGGGGCTGGAGATAGCGCGCCAGCGACAGCAGCATCTGCAGCACGTCGTACACCTGCACCGTCTCCAGCGCCATGCCGGGGCGCAGGCGCTCCTCGAAATCGAGCCGTGCGAAGTGCGCACCATCCCATGTGGTGTTGCGCAGCTGGGCACCGCCGTGCCACTGCCCGCGCGCGTGGAAGGCCGCGAGGTCGGCGCTGGCGGCGCACATCAGCGGCAGGCGCTCGCCTTCGGCCATGCGGTGCAGCTGGTAGTCCACCGTCTCGCCAATGTCTCCCGTGGTGAGCGAGAAGCCGTCGAAGGCGTGCACCTTGGGCACATGCTCGCCGGCGGCGGCCAGCGCCACCAGCCGTTCGTGCTCATAGGCAAGAAGGGCCCGGGCGTCGGTCTGGCGCACGGCGCGCCAGGGCACCGGCACCCCCACGAAATGCGCGAACACCCAGATGCCCAGCGACTTGGACAGGCTGCGCAGCGGCCGGTCGGCGGTCTTGGTCCAGGTCCTGGTTGGCGAATGGAGGGGCGGAACGGGCGGGCTCACAAGGCCGCGATTATCCGGAAACCGGACCCGGTTCAGGGCGCGTCGGCGTAGCGCTGCATTTCCCAGTCGCTCACGTGGCGGCTCCAGGCGGCCCATTCGTCGTGCTTGAGCGCGAGAAACTGCGCGCAGAACGCCGTGCCGACGGCTTCGCGCAAGGCCTCATCGGCAGCCAGGGCGTCCAGGGCCGACAGCAGGTCGCGCGGCAGGCGCGCTGGCAGGGCGTCGCCCACGGCGTGGCGCTCGTACAGGTCGTCCTCGCAGGGGGACACGGCGGGCAGCGCCTGGTCGATGCCCGAGAGGCCGGCGGCCAGCGTGGCGGCCAGGGCCACATAGACGTTGCACGAGGGGTCGGGCAGGCGCCATTCGATGCGCCCGGCCACACCGCGCACGAGGCAGGTGCGGTTGTTGTCGCCGATGGCCTTCCACACCGGCGACCAGGTGGTGCCCGAGGCGCTGCGGCTCGCGGCCAGCCGCCGGTAGCTGTTGACGGTGGGCGCGCACAGCGCGGAGAGTGCGTCGGCGTGGTGCAGCAGGCCGGCCGCGAAGCGGTGACCGGTTTCACTCAGGCCCAGCACACCCGCCGGATCGGCCATCACCGGCCGGCCCTGCGCATCGGTGAGGCTGAGGTGGAAATGCAGGCCGCTGCCGGGCGCGTGCGCCAAGGGCTTGGGCATGGTGGAGAACACCAGGCCGTGCTGCCGCGCCACCGCCTGCGCGGTGAGCTTGAAGAGCTGGTAGCGGTCGGCCGCGGCCAGGGCATCGTCGTGCCGGTAGTTGATCTCGTATTGCCCGCTCGCGTCCTCATGGTCCATCTGCTGGAGCTCGAAACCCAGCGTGGTCAGTGCCTGTCGCATGCCGTCGAGAAAGCCGAAGTTGCGGCCGATGGCCTGCAGGTCGTAGGAAGGTTTGTCGAGCCGGTCCTCGCCGTCGGCCACGCGCCAACCGCCCTGGGCATCGCGCTGAAGCAGGAAGAACTCGGGCTCGATGCCGACCCACAACGTCCAGCCCCGCTCGGCCTTGAGCCGCTCCACCTGGCGTCGCAGCACCTGGCGCGGACAGGTGTCCAGCGGTTCGCCGCCCGCGAAACCGTCGCACACCGCGTGCGCCACACCGGGCATGAAGGGCAGCAGGCGCAGGCTCTCGGGCCGCACGCGGCCCATGTACTCGCTGCGTGCGCCCATGCGCGGCAGGCCGGTCCCGGCAATGCTGGGGCCGGAGAAGCCGGCACCGGTGGCCACCGCCGCCTCCAGTCCCTCGAGCGGCACGAGCTTGCCCTTGGGCGCGCCGAGCAGGTCGGTGAACGTGGCCAGCACCGAGTGGATGCCCTGCGCGCGCAGGACCGCGATCCGCTCGTCCAGCGTGGCCACCAGGCTCAAGCGAGCACCTCGGCCAGCGCGGCATCGAATGCGGCCAGGCCTTCGGCGAACACCGCGTCCTCGATGGTGAGCGGGAACAGGAAGCGGATGACGTTGCCGTACACGCCGCAGGTGAGCAGCAGCAGGCCACGCTTCAGGGCGGCCATCTGCACATGCTTCGTGATGTCGGCGTCGGGCGCGCCAGTGGCGGGGTCGATGAACTCGCAGGCCACCATGGCGCCCAGGCCGCGCACATCGCCGATGCGCTGGTAAGTGCCGCGCAGGTTCTTCAGATGCGCCACGAGCTGGCCGCCCAGCTTCTGCGCGCGCTCGGGCAGGCGCTCCTCGGCCATCACGTCCAGCACCGCAAGCGAGGCGGCGATGGCCAGCGGGTTGCCCGCGTAGGTGCCGCCCAGGCCGCCCGGGGCCGGCCCGTCCATGATGGCAGCCTTGCCGCTCACGGCCGACAGCGTGGTGCCGCCAGCCATGCTCTTGGCCATGGTCATGAGGTCGGGGCTCACACCGAAGTGCTCCATCGCGAACATCTTGCCCGTGCGGGCGAAGCCGGTCTGCACCTCGTCTGCCACCAGCAGAATGCCGTGCTGGTCGCACAGCCCACGCAGCCACTGCACGGCCTCCTTCTGGATCACGTTGAAACCGCCCTCGCCCTGCACCGGCTCGAACACGATGGCCGCCACGCGCGAAGGCTCGATGTCGCACTTGAACAGCTGTTCCATCGCGTGCTTCGTCTCGTCCAGCGAAGCGCCTTCGGCCGGGAACGGCACGTGGTAGATCTCGGGCGGGAACGGGCCGAAGCCGGCCTTGTAAGGCTGCACCTTGCCGGTGAGCGCCACCGAGAACATGCTGCGGCCGTGGAACGCGCCACCGAAGGCGATGACGCCGCTGCGCCCGGTGGCCGAGCGCGCGATCTTCATCGCGTTCTCGATCGCCTCCGCACCGGTGGAGAAGAACGCGGTCTTCACCGGGCCGTCGATCGGCACCAGCGCGTTGATGCGTTCGGCCAGCGCCACGTATTCGGTGTAAGGCACCACCTGGTAGCAGCTGTGCGTGAAGCGCTCCAGCTGCGCGGCGATCGCCGCCTGCACCTTCGGATGCACGTGGCCGGTGTTGAGCACCGCGATGCCGCCCGCGAAGTCGATGAAGCGCCGGCCCTCGATGTCCCAGAACTCGGCGTTCTTTGCCTTCTGGATGAAGAAGTCCCCGAACACCCCCACGCCGCGCGGCGTGGCCGCCTGCCGGCGCGCGTGCCACGCGGCGTTGGTGTGCGGTGCGTTCAGGTTCTCGGCCTTCTGCGGTGCGTTCATCGAAAGGTCTCCTTCAAAAAGCGCACCACGAGGTGCGAAGTGTCTTGTTCAAGGGCACCGCGGGACTGGCTTTGCCAGACCGCCAGTGCCGCCCCCCTGGGGGGTGACGCGAAGCGGCGCGGGGGGTTGTCGTTACACGGGACTGTCAATCCTTATCCAGGTCGTCTTCGTCTCGGTGTACTTGTCGAACGCGTGCAGCGACTTGTCGCGCCCCACGCCGCTCTGCTTGAAGCCGCCGAACGGCACGGTGATGTCGTCCTCGTCGTAGGAGTTGACGTGCACCGTGCCCGCGCGCAACGCACGCGCCACGCCATGGGCCTTGTTGATGTCGCGCGTCCACACCGCCGCCTGCAGGCCGTAGATGTTGCTGTTGGCCTGCCGCACCACGTCCGCCGCGTCGGTGAAGGACAGCACCGACAACACCGGGCCGAAGATCTCCTCGCGGGCGATGGTCATGGTGTTCGTCACGCCGTCGAAGATCGTCGGCTGCACGTACAGTCCACCCTTGACCGGCTCGACCGCCTCGCCACCCGCCAGCAGCTTCGCACCTTCCTGCTTGCCGCTGTCGATGTAGCGCAGCACGGTGTCGAGCTGCGTGCGGTCGACGATCGCGCCCATCACGGTGCCCTTGTCCAGCGGGTTGCCCGGCTGGTACTGTGGCACCAGCTTCAGCGCTTTCTCCAGGAAGGCGTCCTTGATCGACGCCTCGACGAACAGGCGCGAGGGCGCGTTGCAACTCTCGCCCTGGTTGAAGAAGATGCTGCCGACCGCCGCCTCCACTGCCTTGTCCAGGTCGGGGCAATCGGCGAACACGATGTTGGGCGACTTGCCGCCCAGCTCCGTCCAGGCGCGCTTGAGGTTGCTCTGCCCGGCCATCACGTGGATCTGCTTG
>QFCS01000195.1_pt1 | contig 71811 bp, 72 predicted proteins | sample 3576561 | NCBI WGS metagenome assembly QFCS01 | reverse complement strand
ACTTCGGCCTGCAGGGCGGTGCGGTCGCTGCCGTTGTTGGAGGCGTTGGCCGACTGCACGGCCAGTTCGCGCATGCGCTGCAGCATGTCGCCGACCTTGCCCAGCGCGCCTTCAGCGGTCTGGGCCAGCGAGATGCCGTCGTTGGCGTTGCGCACAGCGACGCTCAGGCCACGCACCTGGGCGTTCATGCGCTCGGAGATGGCGAGGCCAGCGGCGTCGTCCTTGGCGCTGTTGACGCGCAGGCCCGAGGACAGGCGCTGCATGGAGGTGGCCAGCGAGCTGGAGGTCGTGCCCAGGTTGCGCTGGGCGGTCATCGACATCACGTTCGTGTTGATGGTGGTCATGGGGGACTCCCGTGGGGTGAGGGAACGGTGGAGGGGTCAGGCGGGGCAAAAAAAAGCGGTTGCAGGCTTTCGCCATGCAACCGCCCTGTGAGGCGATGCCTTGGCGCGATCAACGCAGCAGGGACAGCACGCCTTGTTGCGCCTGGTTGGCTTGCGCCACCATGGCGGTGCCGGCCTGTTGCAGGATCTGGGCGCGCGAGAGGTTCGACGTTTCCTTGGCGAAGTCGGCGTCGACGATGCGGCCACGGGCAGCGGAGATGTTCTCGCCGGTGATCTGGATGTTGGCCACGGCGTTCTCGAAGCGGCTTTGCAGGGCGCCGAGGTCGGCGCGCGAGCTGTTGATCGAGTTGATCGCCTTGTCGATCACCTGCAGCGCCTTTTGTGCGTCGCCGAAGCTGTTGACGTTGATCGCCGACAGCGTGGTCAGGGTGCCGGGAGGGGCGGTGTCGCCAGGCGCGCCGGTGGCGGCGGCGGTGAAGGCGGCGCCGAAGTCGGTGGCGGCGGTCAGGTCGCGGCTCGAGAAGATTTCATAGGCGCCAGCGCCGGTTTCGCGGGCGAACACGCCGGTGTCGGCCGACTTGGCGTTGATCGCGTCCACCACCTGCGTGGTGCGCTGGGCGGCGGTCGTCGAGGCGGCGATGCCACCCAGGGCCACGTCCACGCCGGCGGCGTTCTTGATGCTCCAGCCGGTCGTGCCTGCCGGGATGGCGGCGTTGGCGGCGGTGGAGGGCGCGGCGACGGCTGCCACGAAGTGTTCGGTGGCGCTCAGCTGGCCCAGGGCGGTGGAGTTGGCCGAGACGATGCTGTCGATGGCGATGCCTTCACCGGCGTTGGCGCCGACCTGGAAGGTGGCGTTGGCGAACGAACCGTCGAGCAGCTTGGTGCCGTTGAACGAAGTGGTCTTGGCGACACGGTCGATTTCCTGGCGCAGCTGCGTGACTTCGGCCTGCAGGGCGGTGCGGTCGCTGCCGTTGTTGGAGGCGTTGGCCGACTGCACGGCCAGTTCGCGCATGCGCTGCAGCATGTCGCCGACCTTGCCCAGCGCGCCTTCGGCGGTCTGGGCCAGCGAGATGCCGTCGTTGGCGTTGCGGGCCGCCACGTTCAGGCCACGCACCTGGGCGTTCATGCGCTCGGAGATGGCGAGGCCAGCGGCGTCGTCCTTGGCGCTGTTGACGCGCAGGCCTGAGGACAGGCGCTGCATGGAGGTGGCCAGCGAGCTGGAGGTCGTGCCCAGGTTGCGCTGGGCGGTCATGGACATGACGTTGGTGTTGATGGTGGTCATAACTAACTCCTGTGAAGTGGTTGGGCTGACTGCCCGGCTGCCCGGGCCACGAACCCATGGAGAAGTTCGTTGAATCTAATTTCGGTGGTGTCTGAGGAATCTTTAGTCCCTTGTGACCGCCGTGTGTCGTGTCAAGCCCCGTTCATCGGGTGCCGTCGACCGGCCAAGAAAAAGGGCGGTTGCCCGGCTTTCGCCGCGCAACCGCCCTGGGGGCGATGCCTGCCGGAATCAACGCAGCAGGGACAGCACGCCTTGTTGTGCCTGGTTGGCTTGGGCGACCATCGCGGTGCCGGCCTGTTGCAGGATCTGGGCGCGCGACAGATTGGACGTTTCCTTGGCGAAGTCGGCGTCCACGATGCGGCCACGCGCGGCGGAGATGTTCTCGCCGGTGATCTGGATGTTGGCCACGGCGTTTTCGAAGCGGCTTTGCAGGGCACCGAGGTCGGCGCGCGAGCTGTTGATCGAGTTGATCGCGTTGTCGATCACCTTCAGGGCCTTTTGCGCGTCGCCGAAGCTGTTGACGCTGATGTCGTCGAGCTGGCTGGCGGCGGCGGCGCCGACGGCCACCGTGCCGGTGGCGGCGGCGGTGAAACCACCGAAATCGGCCACGGCGATGGTGCCTTCGGAGAAGGTCTCGAAGCCCGTCGCGACGCCGGCCGTGTAGGTGGCGCGGGCGAACACGCCGGTGTCGGACGACTTGGCGTTGATCGCGTCCACCACCTGCGTGGTGCGCTCGGCCGCCGAGGTGGCGGCGGAGATCGGGCCCAGGGCCACGCCCTTGACGGTCAGCGCACCGGCGGCGATGGCGGCGTTGGCACCGGCCGTGGTGGTGATCGTGCCCGCGCCGGTGACCAGCGAGGTGTTGCCCAGCGAGGTGGAGTTGGCGCTGACGATGGAGTCGATGGCGATGCCTTCACCGGCGTTGGCGCCGACCTGGAAGGTGGCGTTGGCGAAGGTGCCGTCGAGCAGCTTGGTGCCGTTGAACGAGGTGGTCTTGGCCACGCGGTCGATTTCCGAACGCAGCTGGGTCACTTCGGCCTGCAGGGCGGTGCGGTCGCTGCCGTTGTTGGAGGCGTTGGCCGACTGCACAGCCAGTTCGCGCATGCGCTGCAGCATGTCGCCGACCTTGCCCAGCGCGCCTTCAGCGGTCTGCGCGAGCGAGATGCCGTCGTTGGCGTTGCGGGCCGCCACGTTCAGGCCGCGCACCTGGGCGTTCATGCGCTCGGAGATGGCCAAGCCGGCGGCGTCGTCTTTCGCGCTGTTGACGCGCAGGCCCGAGGACAGGCGCTGCATGGAGGTGGCCAGCGAGCTGGAGGTCGTGCCCAGGTTGCGCTGGGCGGTCATCGACATCACGTTCGTGTTGATGGTGGTCATGGTGTTTTCCGTTCAAAAAATGGAGGTGATGGACGATCGATCAACGCAGCAGCGACAGCACGCCCTGTTGCGCCTGGTTGGCCTGCGCCACCATGGCGGTACCGGCCTGTTGCAGGATCTGGGCGCGCGAGAGGTTGGACGTTTCCTTGGCGAAGTCGGCGTCGACGATGCGGCCGCGCGCGGCGGAGATGTTCTCGCCGGTGATCTGGATGTTGGCCACGGCGTTCTCGAAGCGGCTCTGCAGGGCACCGAGGTCGGCGCGCGAGCTGTTGATCGCGTTGATCGCGGTGTCGATCACCTTCAGGGCCTTTTGCGCATCGCCGAAGCTGTTGACGCTGATGTCGTCGAGCTGGCTCGTGGCCGCGGCGCTGTCGGCCGGGGCCGCGCCGGTGGTGGTGGCACCGAAGCCGACGAAGCTGGCGGCCGTGATGGCGGTGTCGGAGAACACCTCGAAGCCGGTGGCGGCGCCGCCGGCGTTGTAGGTGACGCGGGCGAACACGCCGGTGTCGGAGGACTTGGCGTTGATCGCGTCCACGACCTGCGTGTTGCGGCCGGCGGCGGTGGTGGCCACGGAGACCGGGCCCAGGGCCACGCCGCGCACGGTCAGCGCGCCCGCGGCGATGGCGCCCAGGGCGGTGCCGTCGTTGATCGCGCTGGTCGAGGTGGCCAGCGAGGTGTTGCCCAGGGCGGTGGAGTTGGCCGAGACGATGCTGTCGATGGCGATGCCTTCACCGGCGTTGGCGCCGACCTGGAAGGTGGCGTTGGCGAACGAACCGTCGAGCAGCTTGGTGCCATTGAACGAAGTGGTCTTGGCGACACGGTCGATTTCCTGGCGCAGCTGCGTGACTTCGGCCTGCAAGGCGGTGCGGTCGCTGCCGTTGTTCGAGGCGTTGGCCGATTGCACGGCCAGTTCGCGCATGCGCTGCAGCATGTCGCCGACCTTGCCCAGCGCGCCTTCAGCGGTCTGGGCCAGCGAGATGCCGTCGTTGGCGTTGCGGGCCGCCACGTTCAGGCCGCGCACCTGGGCGTTCATGCGCTCGGAGATGGCCAGGCCAGCGGCGTCGTCCTTGGCGCTGTTGACGCGCAGGCCCGAGGAGAGGCGCTGCATGGAGGTGGCCAGCGAGCTGGAGGTGGTGCCCAGGTTGCGCTGGGCGGTCATCGACATCACGTTCGTGTTGATGGTGGTCATAACTAGCTCCGGTTGAGTGGTTGGGCTGACTGCCCGGCTGCCCGGGCCACGAACCCATGGAGAAGTTCGTTGCAACCTATTTCGGTGCCTGCCACGTTTTCTTGAGGAAATCGAACCCGACCTGCCGCCGTTGCGGAAAAACGCACAAAAAAAGCCCTGGTCGCATGAAGCGCCAGGGCATCCGTGGAGCGGACCCTTCAACTCAGCCTGTGGACTTGTTCCACTGCGCGATCTGTTGCGTGACGAAGGCGTTGAGCGAGTTGAGCTGGCCCACCATCGCGTCCATCGCGTTGTACTGCTTGAGGTAACGCGATTCGGCGCGGACGGCGCGCTCGTTCACCTTTTCCTGTTCCTTGGTGTTGCGCTTGGCGGCTTCGCGCAGCGATTCGGAGCGCGAGGTCAGCGTGCCGCTGGCGCCCGCGAAACCTTCGGCGAAGGTCTTGAGCTTTTCGCCGAAGCCCTGCGCCGTGGGGTCGATGTGGTCGGCGTTGAACAGGTTCTGCACCGCCTGGGGGTTGTCCAGCGCCTTGCCCAGCTTGGTGCTGTCGACGGTCATCTTGCCGCCCGACTTGATGTCGATGCCGATGTCGGCCAGCGTGGTGAACTCACCGCCCGGCGTGAACGAGCGCATCATGCCGCGCAGCGCGTTCTGCAGGCCCACGGCCGTGCTGTCGCCCTGCAGCGAGCCGGCCACCTTGGTCTCCGAGTTGTAGCCCGTGGTGCTGCTGAGCATGTCGTTGAGCGCGTTGTACGCGTCGACGAAGGACTGGATGGTCTTGGTCATCGCCTCCTTGTCGTTGGTGATCGAGATCTCCACCGGCGCCGTCGTCGTCTGCGAGAACTGCAGGGTGATGCCGGGCAGGCCATCCTTGTAGGTGTTGCTGGCCGACTCGATGGCGATGCCGTTGATGGTGGCCAGCGCGTTGGCGCCGTGCGTGATCTGCACGCCCGATGCCACGCCGCCCTGCACCGCCAGGCGCGAGAGGCCGGTGTTGGCCACACCGTCGCTGTCGGTGACCTGCATCTCGAAGCCCATGGCCTCGCCGGTTTCCTTGGAACGCATCAGCAGGCGTTCGCCCGTGGCGTCGCGCAGCACGGTGGCGGTCACGCCGGCGTCGGCCGCGTTGATCTTGGCCGCGATCGCCGTGAGCGTGTCTTCGCCTTCGGCGATCTCGATGTCCACGGCGGCCTTGTCGCCGGCCACGAAGGAGCCCGAGCTCCAGTCGCCCAGCGTGATCTTCAGGCTGCCCGCGCCCATGGCCGTGTCTTTGGGCACCGCCAGCGTGGCCGTGGACTGCGCCCGGGCCAGCTGCGACACCTCGACCGACATCGCGGTGGGCGCGGTGCCCGTGGCCGCGGTGACGCCGACGGCGGCGGCCAGCGAGGAACTCCCCTTGACGGCCTTGAAGGCATTGGGGTCGGCCAGCTTGGTGCCGAGCTCGCCGAGCGAGTTCATCATCGACGTCAGCGTGCCGAAGAGCGAGATCTTGCTCTGGATCTTGGTGGCCTGCGTCTGCAGCCCCGCCAGCGGCGCGCGCTCGAGCGCGACCAGCTGCGAGACGATGGTTTCGATCGGGACGCCGCTGGCCATGCCGGTGGAGGTGATGGGCATGTCAGGTCTCCGCGCCGGCGCGGGGCGCCGGCGTGTGGGTGGAAGCGGGTCGGTTCTTCATGTTCTGTTTCCTCCGGGATGTACGCACCACACGCCAGGGCATGCGGTCTGTGCATCCCGCAATCGCCGTTGACCACGGCGCATGCGGATGTGCGCGCTCGATCAGGAACGCAGCAGCGAGAGCACCCCCTGGGGAATCTGGTTGGCCTGCGCCACCATGGCGGTGCCGGCCTGTTGCAGGATCTGGGCGCGCGAGAGGTTGGACGTTTCCTTGGCGAAATCGGCGTCCACGATGCGGCCGCGCGCGGCGGAGATGTTCTCGCCCGTGATCTGGATGTTGGCCACGGCGTTCTCGAAGCGGCTTTGCAGGGCACCGAGGTCGGCGCGCGAGCTGTTGATCGCGTTGATGGCGTTGTCGATCACCTTCAGGGCGAGCTGCGAGTCGCCGAAGGAGTTGACGTTGATGTCTTCGACGAAGGAATCGGCGGCGGCGGCGGTGGCCGCGCCAGCGCCGGTGGTGCCGGCGGCGAAGTTGCCGAAGTCGGCGGCCACGAGCGCGCGGTCGGAGAACACCTCGTAGCCGTCCATCACGCCAGCGGTGAAAGTGGGGCGGGCGAACACGCCGGTGTCGGAGGACTTGGCGTTGATCGCATCGACCATCTGGCCGGCGCGTTGCGCCAGCGTGGTGGCTTCACCGATGGGGCCGAGGTTGACCGCGTTGCCGTTGGCGTCGTCGATCGAGAGCGGCGTGGCGCCACCGGCGGGGATGGCGGCCAGCACGGCGGGCGCGACCGGCGTGGCCGGCGGCACGATCTTGGCGGTGGTGTGCACCGAGGTCTGGCCCAGCGCCGCGGAGTTGGAGTTGACGATGCTGTCGATGGAGATGCCTTCACCGGCGTTGGCACCGACCTGGAAGGTGGCGTTGGCGAACGAGCCGTCGAGCAGCTTGGTGCCGTTGAACGAGGTGGTCTTGGCCACGCGGTCGATTTCCTGGCGCAGCTGCTGCACCTCGGCGTTGAGCGCGGTGCGGTCGCTGCCGTTGTTCGAGGCGTTGGCCGACTGCACGGCCAGTTCGCGCATGCGCTGCAGCATGTCGCCGACCTTGCCCAGCGCGCCTTCGGCGGTCTGGGCGAGGGAGATGCCGTCGTTGGCGTTGCGCGCGGCCACGTTGAGGCCACGCACCTGGGTGTTCATGCGTTCGGAAATCGCGAGGCCGGCGGCATCGTCTTTCGCGCTGTTCACGCGCAGGCCCGAAGACAGGCGCTGCATGGAAGTGGCCAACGAGCTGGCCGAGCTGCTCAGATTTCGCTGAGCATTCATCGACATCACGTTCGTGTTGATGGTGGTCATAACTAACTCCTGTAAATGGACTTGGAAAGTGAACCGGCTTCATGGGCATTGCTGCCCATCGCCGTGTCGACCCTTGCGGGCCTCCACCGTCGCTGCTCGCCGCCTTTGCTGGCCGGACGACGAACCCATTTGGAAGTTCGTTGAGTCAATTTCGGTGATGAGTGGAGATTCTTGAGGTTTGTCTGCAATCCAACCGGCGGATAAACCGGGCCGTTCGGCGCCAGTTCATGGCTTAAAGGGGCTCCCCCCTGCGCCGCTTTGCGGCTTCCCCCCTCTGTGGCGCGCCTTCGGCGCTTCGAGGGGGGACGGCGTCTCGGGCCGGCGGAGCCGGACCCTTGACGCCTCTTGAGGGGGCAGCTTCTCTCCTGCGCCGCTCCACAGGCAGGATCGTTTTGAGTACCAAGGTTGTAGGTGTTTGGATGACAAGGGGGTGCTGCGCGCCTGACGCAACGCACAGACATTTCCCGATTCAAGTTTTTTTACCGCTCGACACAATTCATACATCGGGCCAACAAACAGCGGCTCCTACTGAAAGAAGGAAACATCATGGACAGCGAACAACTCCTGGCAGAAATCCGCGAAGCCAACCTGACCTACCTCATGCTGGCGCAGAACCTGATCCGCAAGGACCGCGCCGAAGCCCTGTACCGCCTGGGCCTGACCGAAGAAGCCGCCGACCTGCTGGGCATGCTGTCCACGGCGCAACTGCTCAAGATCGCTTCCAGCAACATGCTGCTGTGCCGCTTCCGCGTCGACGACGACCTGGTGTGGAACCTGCTGACCAGCCACAACGTGAAGAAGGTGGACAACAGCACCACCACCCAGCTGCACGCCAGCATCCTGATGGCCGGCCGTTTCGCCGAGTCCATGGCCGCTCACTGAGCCGCGCTCCCTGCTTCCCTCCTTCTTTCTTCTTCTCTCTCACCGTTTCATCTCCAGGAGCCCACCATGGCCGCAGGCAAGAGCATCCTCAACGAGTCGCGTGACATCTCGCGCGCTGTCGCCCTGATCCAGCTCGGCGCCCGGCTGCAGGTGCTGGAGTACGAAACCAGCCTGTCCTACGAGCGCCTGCTGCGCCTGTACAAGGAAGTCGCCGGCAAGTCGCCGTCCAAGGGCCAGCTGCCCTTCTCGACCGACTGGTTCTTGACCTGGCAGCCCAACATCCACTCGTCGCTGTTCCTCAACATCCACGAGTACCTGTCCAAGACCAGCGAACTCGAAGAGATCGACACGGTCATCAAGGCCTTCCGCCTCTACAGCGAACAGATGCAGGCCAGCGCCATCGAGCCGCTGCTCTCCGTCACCCGCGCCTGGCGCCTGGTGAAGTTCGTCGACAACGGCATGCTCACGCTGACCAAGTGCTCCTGCTGCGGTGGCCACTTCGTCACCGAACCTTACGAAAACCGCCATTTCGTCTGCGGCCTGTGCCAGCCGCCGGCCCGCGCCGGCAAGGGCAGCGCCAACGGCGGTCTGCGGTTGCATTGAGCCCGAGCCTTTTCGCTCAAACCCTGAAATGGACCCCGATGCGGGTCCATTTCGCGTTTATGGCCTTCTTCATTCCCACCTAGAGTTGACCGATAGAAAACACATTCCTCCAAGTCACGCGTGCGCCGGTGTGCCGCGTCCTCTTCCAGGCACAAGAACATGTTCGTCATCATTGGTTTCGTGGTTTCGATGGTCTGCATCTTCGGGGTATTCATATTCCACGGAGGCAACATCGGTGTCGTGCTCAAGGCGCTGCCTTTCGAGCTGACGACCATCCTGGGCGCTGCGCTGGGGGCTTTCCTCATCAACAACCAGATGAAGGTGGTCAAGGCCTCGTTCAAAGGCCTGGCCCAGTGCTTCAAGGGCAGCCGCTACACCAAGGCGCGCTACATGGAGCTGCTCGCGCTGCTGTTCGACATCCTGCAGAAGGCCCGCAAGGAAGGCCTGATGGCGATCGAGCAGGACGTGGAGAACCCGCACGACTCCGCGCTGTTCAAGAAATACCCCACCATCTCGGCCGACCACCACGTGGTCGAGTTCATCACCGACTACCTGCGCATGATGGTCTCGGGCAACCTCAACGCGCACGAGATCGAGTCGCTGATGGACGCCGAGATCGAAACCCATCACCAGGAAGCGCACGCCCCGGTGGCCGCCATCGGCCGCCTGGCCGGCGGCCTGCCGGCCTTCGGCATCGTGGCCGCCGTGCTGGGCGTGGTGAACACCATGGGCTCGGTCGGCCAGCCGCCCGCCGTGCTCGGCGCCATGATCGGTTCGGCCCTGGTCGGGACCTTCCTCGGCATCTTGCTGGCGTACGGCGTGTTCGAACCGCTCGGCGGCCTGCTGGACCAGAAGATGGAAGAGGGCAGCAAGGAGCTGCTGTGCGTCAAGACCACGCTGCTCTCCAGCATGCAGGGTTATGCGCCGCTGACCGCGATCGAGTTCGGCCGCAAGGTGCTGTTCGCCGACGTGCGGCCGACCTTCGCCGAGCTGGAAACCCACGTGAAGAAAAAATGAAATACCCCCCGCGCCGCTTCGCGTCTCCCCCCTGGAAGGGGGGCGGCACCTTGGGCCGGCAAAGCCGGACCCGTGGTGCCTCTGGACGGAGCTGCTTCACGCCGGATGTAGGAGCTCGTCATGGCGGGTGATGGAAAGAAACTTCAACCGATCATCATCAAGCGCATCAAGAAGGGTGGCCATGCCGCCCATGGTGGTGCGTGGAAGATCGCCTACGCCGACTTCGTGACCGCGATGATGGCCTTCTTCCTGCTCATGTGGCTGCTGGGCTCCACAGCCAAGGGCGAGCTGCAGGGCATCGCGAGCTATTTCCAGTCGCCCGTGAAGGTCTCGCTCATGGGCGGCCCGGGCACCGGCAACAGCAGCAGCATCCTGCCCGGCGGTGGGCGCGACCTGAGCAAGTCCTTCGGCCAGATGGACAGCGGCGAGGCCGAGCGCGCGGCCAAGCTCATCGGCGCCCAGATGGCGCGCGCCGACTCGATGCGCCGCGACGCCGCGCGCATCGACGCCCTCGAACGCAAGATCACCACGCTGATCGAGAAGAACCCCAAGCTCTCGGAGTTCGGTTCGCAGATCCAGCTGGAAAAAACCCTCGACGGCCTGCACATCCAGATCGTGGACCAGCAGAACCGGCCCATGTTCGACACCGGCAGCGCGCTGGTGAAACCCTACATGCGCGACATCCTGCGCGAGATCGGCGCGGCGCTGGGCGACGTGGAGAACCGCATCGCCCTGGCCGGCCACACCGACGCCACGCCCTACGGCAGCGGCGAGCGCGGCTACAGCAACTGGGAACTCTCGGCCGACCGGGCCAACGCCTCACGCCGCGAACTGGTGGCCGGCGGCCTGCCGCAGGACAAGCTGCGCCGGGTGGAAGGCCTGGCGTCAAGCCGCCTGCTGCGCGAAGACCTGCCCACCGACCCGATCAACCGCCGCATCAGCATCGTGGTGATGACGCAGGAGGCCGAAGACCGCCTGCTGCCCCGCTCGTCGCCCACGCCCGTGATGCCCATGCTCGAACCCATGCCGCCGCCGCTGCCCACCGCGGCCGCCAAGCCCCAGACCGCCCCCCGCGTGGCCGCCCAGCCGGCCGCCGCCGGCGCCGCACCGGACGTGCCCGCCGTGCCTGTGAAGACCGCCGACCCCGTCATTGCGCTGCCCACGCTTCAGATTTCCGGGCAAGTGACGAAATCTCCTTCACAGAGCGGTGGCTGACGCGGCCGGCTCCTCTTCCTTGATCCTTTCCTCCCACGGAGGCTTTCATGTCCACCCCGATGAAATTCCTGATCGTTGACGACTTCTCCACCATGCGCCGCATCGTGCGCAACCTGCTCAAGGAGATCGGGCACGCCGACGCCGACGAGGCCGAAGACGGTGCGATCGCGCTGAGCAAGCTGCGCAACGGCGGCTTCAACTTCGTGGTGTCGGACATCAACATGCCCAACATGAACGGCTTCGAGCTGCTGGCCCAGATCAAGCAGGACGAGAAGCTCAAGCACCTGCCGGTGCTGATGGTGACCGCCGAGGCGCGCAAGGAAGACATCGTGATGGCGGCGCAGAACGGTGCCGCCGGTTACATCGTCAAGCCCTTCACCAAGGCCACGCTGGAAGAAAAGCTCGCGAACATCTTCAAGAAGCTCGGCATCTGAGAGGGCCGCACCATGAATCAACAACAAGAAGAGGCGGCGTCGGGCAACCCCGACATGTTCCGCCAACTCGGTTCGATCACGCGGCAGCTGCACGATGCGCTCAAGGAGCTGGGCTACACCGACAAGCTCAAAGGCACGGTGGACCAGCTGCCCGACGCGCAGAGCCGCCTGTCCTACATCGCGCGCCTGACGGGCGAGGCGGCTGAAAAGGTGCTCAACCATGTGGACGAAGGCAAGGCCGAGCAGGCGAAGATCGCCGAACGCGGCCGCCAGCTCGCCGACACCATCTCCCGCGTCCCCGGCCTGGCCCGCGCCATGCCCGAGCTGCTGGAATGGTCGAAAGACATCGTCGAGCTGAGCGACAAGTCCGACGCGCGCCTGACCGACATCATGATGGCGCAGGACTTCCACGACCTCACCGGCCAGGTGATCGGCCGCGTGGTCCAGCTCGCCGGCACCATCGAAGAACAGCTGCTCAGCCTGCTGCTGCAATCCGCCCCCGGCGGCCAGCCAGGCCAGGACCATGCCATCGTGGACCAGCCCGCCCTGGCTGGCCCCGTGGTCAACGCCGAAGGCCGCACCGACGTGGTGAGCGACCAGGCGCAGGTCGACGACCTGCTAGCGAGTTTGGGGTTTTGACCCCCGCGGCGCTTCGCGCCACCCCCTTTCAGGGGGCAATGCCAGTGGCCCGGCAAAGCCGGTTCCACGGCATTTCTGGAAAAGCCCTCGTTGGCGCGCCACTGGCTCGGGGATGCCGGGCGTTCTGCGCAGCGGGGTAAAGGAGGAGAACCGGCGAAGCCGGTTCGGGGGACACCCGCGGAGCAGAGCGCCCGGCATCCCCGAGCCCGCGAGGTGACGGGAAAGAAAAGCGCCATTCAAGGGCGTCTTATCGCCCTTTAGTTTTTCCTGGCGGCTTCCAGAATCGGATTCACCGATCGTGTGAACCGCCCATGGACTCCTCCGCCCAAGACAAGAACCTGCCAGCCACCGCGCAGCGCCTGAAAAAGGCGCGCGACGATGGCCAGGTGCCGCGTTCCAAGGACCTGTCCAACCTCGCCGTGCTCGGTGGCGGCGCCCTCATCCTGGTCGCGCTCGCCCCCGTCGGCTTCGAAAAACTGCGCAGCGCCCTGCAAGGCCAGCTGCGCTTCGACCACCAGACCCTGCTCAAACCCGAACTCGCCACCGAACGCCTGGTGGACGGCTTCGCGCAAGGCCTCATGCTCTACCTGCCGCTGGGCGTGGCCGTGCTCGCCATCGTGCTGCTCGCCGCCTTCGGCTCCGGCAGCTGGGCCCTGAGCACCAAGCCCCTCGTGCCCGACCTCAGCCGCATCAACCCGCTCAAGGGCATCGGCCGCCTCTTCACCAAACAACAGCTCTTCGACACCGCCAAGCTGGCCGCCATCTCCGCCATCGTCGGGCTGGTGGCCTGGCAGTTCCTCTCGTCCCACGTGCAGGACTTCGCCATGCTGGTCATGCAGCCGCTGGAATCGGGCCTGGGCCAGCTCGGCCACTGGCTCATGCTCGGCGTGGGCCTGCTGCTGATGGTGGTGGCGCTCGTCGCCGTGATCGACTTCCCGGCGCAGAAATTTTTGCACGCGCAACGCATGCGCATGTCGCACCAGGAAGTGAAACAGGAACACAAGGAAGCCGAAGGCGACCCGCACTTCAAGTCCAAGCGCCGCGCGATGCAGCGCGAGATGGCCCAGCGCAACAGCGTGGGCGCCGTGCCCAAGGCCGACCTGGTGGTCATGAACCCGACCCACTACGCCGTGGCCATCCGCTACGACGACGCCAGCATGAACGCGCCGCGCGTGATCGCCAAGGGCGCCGACCTGCTGGCCATGAAGATCCGCGACGTGGCCAAGGCCCACAAGGTGCCGGTGCTGCAGTCGCCCATGCTGGCGCGCGCGCTCTACGCCCACGCCGAGATCGACGACGAGATCCCTTCGGCGCTCTACACCGCCGTGGCCCAGGTGCTGGCCTACGTCTACCAGCTGAAGGCCGCCATGAAGGGCCAGGGCGCCATGCCCGCCGCGCAGCCCGAACCCCTGGTGCCGCCCGAGCTCGATCCGCACTTCAAGAAACCCGCCAAAGAGGCCTCTGAATGAACCTGCAAGCGCTGCAGCAATGGTTGAACCGCAACGCCAGCTGGGCCGGCGGCCTGGCCGCGCCCATGCTGGTCATCACCATCCTGTCGATGATGGTGCTGCCGCTGCCACCCTGGCTGCTGGACACCTTCTTCACCCTCAACATCGCGCTGGCGCTGGTGGTGATGATGGTGGCGGCCTACATGAAGCGGCCGCTGGACTTCTCGGTCTTCCCCACCGTGCTGCTGCTCACCACGCTGCTGCGCCTCTCGCTCAACGTGGCCTCCACCCGCGTGGTGCTGCTCGAAGGCCACACCGGCCCGGGCGCGGCCGGCGCGGTGATCGAGGCCTTCGGCCACTTCCTGATCGGCGGCAACTTCGCGGTCGGTTTCATCGTGTTCGCGATCCTGGTGGTGATCAACTTCGTGGTGATCACCAAGGGCTCGGAGCGCATCGCCGAGGTCTCGGCCCGCTTCACCCTGGACGCCATGCCCGGCAAGCAGATGGCGATCGACGCCGACCTGAACGCCGGCCTGATCGACGACAAGGAGGCCAAGCGCCGCCGCCGCGAAGTGGGCGAGGAAGCCGAGTTCTTCGGCTCCATGGACGGTGCCTCCAAGTTCGTGCGCGGCGACGCCATCGCCGGCATCCTGATCCTGTTCATCAACATCATCGGCGGCTTCATCATCGGCGTGCTGCAGCACGGCCTCTCGGCCGGCCAGGCGGCGGACAACTACATCCTGCTGGCCGTCGGTGACGCGCTGGTGGCGCAGATTCCCTCGCTGCTGATCTCGGTGGCCGCGGCCATGGTGGTCTCGCGCGTGGGCAAGGACGAAGACCTGGGCGTGCAGGTGATGGAGCAGATGTTCCTCTCGCCCAAGGTGCTGGGCATCACCGCCGCCGTGCTGTTCATGCTGGGCATCGTGCCGGGCATGCCGCACCTGGTGTTCCTGAGCTTCGCGGCCATCGCCGGCGGCCTGGCCTACTGGGTGGCGCGCGAGCAGGCCAAGCCCGCGCCCGAACCGGAAGCGCCGGCCGTGCAGGGCGACGGCGAAGCCACCTGGGACGACCTGCAGCCGGTCGACCTGCTGGGCCTGGAACTGGGCTACCGCCTGATCGCCATGGTGGACAAGACCCGCCAGGGCGACCTGCTCACCCGCATCAAGGGCGTGCGCAAGAAGTTCGCGCAGGAGGTCGGTTTCCTGCCGCCCGCGGTGCACGTGCGCGACAACCTGGAGCTGCGCCCCAGCGCCTACCGCATCACGCTGCGCGGCGTGGTGGTGGGCGAGGGCGAGGTGTTCCCGGGCATGTTCCTGGCGATCGACCCGGGTGGCATCGGCACCCCGCTGATCGGCACGCCCACCACCGACCCGGCGTTTGGCCTGCCCGCGCACTGGATCGACGAAAAGCAGCGCGAGAACGCGCAAATGGCCGGTTTTACCGTGGTTGATTCCGAGACCGTGCTGGCCACGCATCTTTCACACTTGATGCAAGTCCAGGCGGCCAAGTTGCTGAGCCGGACGGAGACCCAGGACCTGGTTGAACACGTCACCCGCCTGGCCCCCAAACTGATCGAAGAAGTCGTGCCCAAAATGGTCCCGGTTGCCACCTTCCAGAAAGTCCTCCAGCTGCTGCTGGAAGAGTCTGTGCATGTGCGCGACATCCGCACCATCATCGAATCGCTGGCCGAGCACGCTCCCCACACCACCGACCCGACCGAGCTGGCCCGCCGCGTGCGCATGGCGCTCTCGCCGGCCATCGTGCAGCAGATCTACGGCCCGGTGAAGGAGCTCGAGGTCATCGCCATCGAGCCCGGCCTGGAGCGCCTGCTGATGCAGGCCCTCTCGGGCAGCGCCAACGGCGCGCTGGACCCGGGCGTGGCCGAGATGCTGAGCAAATCCGCCACCGACATCGCCAACCGCCAGGAAGAGAAGGGCGTGCCCGCCTGCCTGCTGGTGCCCGACGCCATCCGCAATGCCATGTCCCGCCTGCTGCGCCGCGCCGCGCCGCGCCTGCAGGTCCTGGCGCACAGCGAAATACCTGAAACCCACCTGATCCGCATCGGCCCGATCCTTGGAGAACTTGCAGCATGAACATCCAACGCTTCATTGCCCCCACGTCCCGCGAAGCCATGAACAAGGCGCGCAAGACCTTTGGCGACAGCGCCGTGATCCTCTCCACCCGCAACACCGCTGAAGGTTTCGAGGTGATGGCCGCCGCCGAGGAAAGCCTGGCTTCGCTGGCCGATCACGCGAACGCCGCGCCGGCCGCCGCCGCTGCTGCTGCCGCGCCCGCCCGTCCCAAGGCCTCCACCACCGGTTCGCTGGCCGCGCCGCAGTCGGTGCAGAGCGACACCGAGACGCTGGCGATGAGCACGCTGTCGTTCCAGGACTATGTGCGCGAACGCATGCTGCGCAAGCGCCGCGAGTCGCTGCACGGCACGCCCGCCGCGGCCGCCGAAACCGCGGCGCCCGCCATCGAGCGCCGCGCGCCGGCCCCGGTCGCCGCGCCGCAGATCGTGACCCGGCCCGAGCCGATCGAGGTGCCGGTGCAGCGCTTCAACCAGCCCGAACCCATCGTGGCGCGCAAGCCCGCCCCGATCCGTACCCGCTCCAGCGAGCCGGCGTGGGAAGACTCGCAGCCGCCGTCCACGCGCTTCCCCAGCCACGACGACAGCCGCATGGCGGTCGAGCTCTCGGCGCTCAAGGACATGATCGAGGAGCGCTTCAACACCCTGGCCTGGCTCGGCTCGTCCAAGCAGAACCCGATCCAGTCCAACCTGATGCTCAAGATGATCCGCGCCGGCTACTCGCCCGCGATGTCGCGCGCCGTGCTCGAGCGCGTGCCGGCCGAGGCCAATGCCGCCGAAGCGGTGCGCTGGCTGATGGATGTGATCACCCGCAACCTCAAGGTCGCGGCGCCCGGCGCCGGCCTGTGCGACGAAGGCGGCGTGGTCTCGCTGGTGGGCGCCACCGGCGTGGGCAAGACCACCACCGCCGCCAAGCTGGCCGCGCAGTGCGTCAAACAATACGGTGCCGGCAGCGTGGGCCTGATCACGCTGGACACCTACCGCGTCTCCGGCTTCGAGCAGCTGCGCGCCTTCGGCCGCATGCTGGGCGTCGTGGCCCACCTGGCGCACGACCGCGCCGCGCTCAAGGACCTGCTCAACCTGCTGGGCAACAAGCGCCTGGTGATCATCGACACCGCCGGCCTGGGCCAGCGCGACCAGCGCATCCAGGACATGCTGGACGTGCTCGACATCCCCAAGGTCAAGAAGACCCTGGTGCTCAACGCCGGCTCGCAAGGTGACACGCTGGACGAGGTGCTGACCTCGTTCAAAGCGAGCTCGCTGCACGGTGTGGTGCTCTCCAAGGTGGACGAAGCCGTCAAGCTCGGCCCGTCGCTGGACGCGCTGATCCGCCACCAGGTGGTGCTGCGCGGCGTGGCCAACGGCCAGCGCGTGCCCGAAGACTGGCAGAACGCCGATGCCGCCGCGCTGGTGCGCCTGTCCATGGGCACGCAGGGCAAGTCGGCCTACGACCCGCAACCCACCGACATGGGTTTCTTCTTTGCCCAGGCCTCCGGCCGCGGCATCGACCTGGGGGCGGCCCATGTTTGAACCCGGCTTCGACCAGGCCGCCGGTTTGCGGGGCGAACCGCCCGTGGGCGGGCCGGTGCTGGTGCCGGTGTCCAGCCCGGCGCAGCCCGCGCGCGCCTACGAATGGCTCTGCACGCTGGCCACCGCGCTCACGGCCGAAGGCCGGGCGGTGGTGATCGTCGATGGCACGGCCACCGAAGCCCGCAGCCGCGACCGCCACGACGGCGCCCACCTGGGCCTGATGCGCGTGCTGCAAGACCCCTCCATCGCTCACCTGGAACACCCCCTGGATGGCGCCGACTGGCTCGTGATGCCCGGCGCCGCCGGCCTGCAGGCCTTGCAGGAAACCGCGCAGGCCGCGGGCAGCCAGGTCGCGCTCTCGCGCCTGCTGACGCCGTTCGCCTCGGGCGCGGTGGTGCTGCTGTTCGCGCCCGCCTTCTCGCTGGCCGGTTTGCTGCACGGCCTGGGTGCCCGCGCGCTGGTGCCCGTGATCGAACAACCGCAGTCCAGCATCGATGCCTACGGCGCGGTCAAGCTGCTGGACGCGGCCGGCCTGGCGCCGGTGCTCGCCCCGCTGGCCTCCGGCGCGCCCGCCGCGCTGCAGACCGTGGTGCACACGGTGATCGACACCGCGCAGCGCCACCTCGGCCTGTCGCTGGACAGCTGGCCCGTGGCCACCTGGGCCCTGCGCGCGCAGGAAAGCGCGATCGAGAGACCCCGCCCGACCCATGCGCACGGCTACCACGGCCTGGTGCCCGGCGCCTCGCGCAGCGGCCGCTCCACGGCCGCCGCCCCTTCTCTCTGGAGCTGAAGATGTACACCGCCAAAGGCACCCTCAACCGGGACGACCAGTTGCGCAAATACAGCCCGCTGGTGCGCCGCCTCGCTCACCACATGATCGCCAAGCTGCCGCCCAGCGTGGAGCTCGACGACCTGATCCAGGTCGGCATGATCGGCCTGACCGAAGCCATCGCGCGCTTCGAGCCCACGCAGGGCGTGCAGTTCGAGACCTTCGCCAGCCAGCGCATCCGCGGCGCGATGATCGACGAATTGCGCGAGGGCGACTGGATGTCGCGCGGCTCGCGCAAGAGCCAGAAAGACATCGAGCAGGCCGTGCACCGCCTGCAGCAGAAGCTGCACCGCGTGCCCAAGGAAAGCGAGATCGCCGCCGAGATGGGCATGAGCCTGGCCGACTACCAGCACCTGCTGGCCAAGGTGCGCGGCACCCAGCTCGTGTACCTGGAGGACATCAGCGGCAACAGCGACGACGAAGACGGCTTCCTGGACCGCCACATGGGCGACCACGAGGCCGACCCCTCGGCCGTGCTGCAGGACCACCGCATGCGCACCGCCCTGGTGGCCGCCATCAAGGTGCTGCCCGAGCGCGAGCAGCAGATCATGTCGATGTACTACGAACACGACATGAACCTGAAGGAGATCGCGGCCGTGCTGGGCGTGACCGAGTCGCGCATCTGCCAGCTGCACAGCCAGTCGATCGCGCGGCTGCGCTCCAAGCTGCGGGCGCATTGACGGAAATAGAAACACCCCCCTGCGCCGCTGACGCGGCTTCCCCCCTCCGTGGCGCGCCTTCGGCGCTTCGAGGGGGGACGGCAGCTTGGGCCGGCGGAGCCGGACCCTCGCTGCCTCTGGCCAGTGCCGCGCGCCGGTAATGCCTCAGATGCGCTTGAAGAGGCCCGGGTAGTCGAGAACGATGCCGTCTTCGTCCACCGGCAGATCCACCTGGAAACCACTGCCGTCCAGGCTCTCGAAACGGTAGAGCCGCTCGGCCAGGCGCGTGTAGGCCTGGGGCTTGGCCTGCACCGTGAGTTCGGGGGCGCTTACCCAGGCCATGCGGAACTCGCGGCGCTCGCCCACGGCCATCGGCTCGCGCCGGATTGGAAAACTGTTGGTGAAGGGCGTGGGCCAGATGTCGATGTCCAGGCAGCCCTCCAGCTCGCGCAGCGCGCGGTTGTTGCCGTCGTGCCAGTGGCCCTGGCCGTCGGTGCGCAGGCTGAGCGCGCGCGAGGCCTGGGCGGTGTCCACCAGCAGGTCGGCCCGGCGCAACTGCCACGACCGTCCCCAGGCCAGCCGGTAGCTGAGCCGGAACGGGCCGCTGGTTTCATCGAATGCCAGCACCACGGCGCTGGCCTCGGTGTCCGACAGCAGCAGGTGCTCCAGTCCCACGCCCTCGTGGGTCGGGTTCCAGGTGGGCTGCCAGCAGAGGGTGCGGGTGTCGGTGTGGGCCATGGGGAAGCCTACTGCGCCAGCCGCGCTTCCTTCATCACCTCCACCATCTCGGCCTGCAGCTTGGGCATGAAGGCCTGCAGCTGTTGCTGCGAGGCCTCCATGGAGCGCTGCATCACCACCGGCATCTTGGCCACGAAGGCCTGGCCGACCGGGCTCTGGTAGAAGGCGATGAGGCCGTCGACCTCGGCCTGCTCGAAGTTATCGCGGTAGATCTGCACCATCATGGGCTCCAGCTTGGCCCAGGTGATCTCCTCGCGCATCACCTTGGCCAGCCGTGCCGGCGCCAGCTCCATCACGCGCGCCTGCTGGGCCGTCAGCGCCTTGCCTTTCGTGGCGGCCTGCATGCCCTGGCGGATCATCTGCTCCATGTTGGCGTACAGGGTGTCCATCATCTTGTCCGACTGCGTGACCGACAGCAGCGTGGCGATGGAGGCGTCCGAAGGCGGGGCGGCGTGGGCCGACAGGGTCAGGGTGCCGGTGAGCAGGAGGGCGGCAAGGGTTTGTTTCATGGTCATGGCGGCGGCCTGCGGGTAAGGTTCGGGGAAGGTGATCGGATGATTGAAACACAGCGCCCGGGCCCCGCGTGGGTGGCCGCGTGGGCCGTTTGGAAAGGAGGAGGGATGTCCGCTGGAGACTGGAAAGAGCTGTACCAGGCGGCCTGCGAGGGCCGCATCGAGCTGGTGCGCTACCACGTGAGGGAGCGGGTGAACCTCGACTACGCGCACCCCGAGTACCTGTCCACGCCGCTGGTGGCCTGCATCCTGGCCCGGCAGGAGGCGGTGGCCCATCTGCTGCTGGACCACGGTGCCAACCCGCTGCTGCTGTCCGAGTTCGAGGCCCTCACACCGGTGCAGGCGGCGCGCCAGGCCGGGCTGAGCGGGCTGGAGGCGCGGCTGCGCGCCATGGGGGCGCCGGACCCGGCCGCGCGGCAGCCGGCGCGGGGCGGCTGGCTCGCGCCCCTCCTGGGCCGCTGGCTGTGGTGGGCGAGGTGAACACGGGGTTGTTCGGCCTGGCCTAGGATGTGGGGTCCCCACCCTCACCGAGGTTTTTTTCATGGTTCCCCTGAACGACTGGCTGCTCTTTGCCGGCGCGGCCCTGCTGATGGCGCTGACGCCCGGCCCCAACATGGTCTATCTGATCTCGCGCTCGATCTGCCAGGGCCGACGGGCCGGCGTGATCTCGCTGTTCGGCGTGGTGGCCGGCTTTCTGGTGCACATGTTCACCGCCGCGGTGGGCCTCACGGCGCTGTTCATGGCCGTGCCGCTGGCCTACGAGATCCTGAAGTGGGCCGGCGCGGCCTACCTGCTGTACCTGGCCTGGCAGGCGGTCAAGCCGGGCGCGCGCTCGCCCTTCGAGGCGCGCGACCTGCCGCAGGACTCACCGCGCAAGCTGTTCGCCATGGGCTTTCTCACCAACCTGCTCAACCCCAAGATCGCGGTGTTCTACCTCGCGATCTTTCCGCAGTTCGTCTCGCCCGAGCATGGCTCGGTGTTCGTGCAGAGCGTGGTGCTGGGGCTGACCCAGATCGTGTTCAGTTTCAGCGTCAACCTGAGCATCGCCCTGTCGGCCGCGAAGCTGGCGCGCTGGTTCCAGCACAACCGCCGCTGGCTGGCGGTGCAGCGCTACGTGATGGGCGGTGTGTTGGCCGCGCTGGCGGTGCGGCTGGCCGCCGAGCAGCGCCGCGTGGCCTGACGCGCGGCCATGCTCAAGGTCATCGCCCAGGATTTCATCCGGTTGGAGTGCCTGGCCCAGGTCGAGCCGCTGTACCGCGAACTGGTGGAGAAGACCCGGCAGGAGCCGCTGTGTCTGGCCTACGAGCTCTGCGTCAACCAGAAGGACCCGGGGCATTTCATCTTCATGGAGGCCTGGCCCGACCGGGCCGCGCTGGACGCGCATTGCCAGACCGAGCACTTCCGCCGGCTGGTGCCGCAGATCGACCAATGCCAGCGCCAGGCCGGCACCTTTTTGTTGATGGACGTGGTGGCCTGAAGGCCGTGCCGGGCGCTCAGCCTGCTGCCGGCGCGCGCGCGTAGCTCACGGTCAGCATTTCCCACTGGTGGCCATCGGGCTGGTTCCAGTAGACGATGCGCCCGCCGTGGGCCGTGTCCACCTTCGAATCGACCGGCCCGTGCACCAGGCTGCGGTAGGGAATGCCGGCGGCCTGAAGGCGCGCGAGAATGGCGTCGAACGCGTCTTCGCTCACGCGAAACGCGAAGTGGATGTTGGGCACGGGCCCATCCCACTGATCGAAGTCGAGGGTCAGGCCGTCGTTGACGTAAACCGGCGCGAACGGCCCGATGCCGCTGGCGGACCAGGGCACGCCGAGCAGCTCGGCGAGTTGCCGCGCGGCGGCGATCTTGTCGCGAGACGGCACGAGCAGGTGATCGAGTTGAATGTTCATCGCGATGCCGCCGTGCGCCTGGGCCGTCGGAGTTCAGTAGGAGCGCAGCGCGATGCCCCAGTGGCCGGCGGAGCGGGTCACGATCCAGAGGTTGTGGTACCGGTTGAGCACCTCGCCCGCCGCGGTGCGCCCGGTGTAGTCCACCAGGAAGTGCACCTTGTCGGCGCTTGCCAGCACGGGGGTGATCGACTCGGTTTGTGTGCGCGCCCAGCCCGTGGCGCGCAGGCTGGCGAAAAAGTCGCTCGGGAGCTGGCCCGGCGCGAACCATTCCAGGCGGTGCGAACCGGAGAGCATGGTGTGCGGGAAGTTGAGCTCGGCATCCATGCCGGTCAGATCTTCGGCGTTGAAGGCGGTGGCGAAACGGTCGATGCAGGCCCAGGCTTCCACCGTGTCTGCGCTGTTCAGACTGTCGGGGGTGGGGTTCTCGTTCATGGCTGGAGCGAAAAATGGATCACTTGTCCATCATGGTGGCGCCCGCGCAAAAAGGCGTCAACCCTGCTGGCAGAGCGCGCCGGGGTGTTCCCAGCCGGAGCCATTGCGGGGCCATTCGACCAGCACGCCTTCTTCGGTCTGGGCCACCACGCGGCCGTCCACGCGGTCCAGGCTGCCTTTGTGAAGGCGGTTGACACGGGCGCCGGCAGCGAACTGGGGCGTCTGGAAATAGGATTTGAGCAATTCGATCATGGTGTGGGTCTCGGGATCGGGATGAGGGTCAGAAGGCGCCATGGTGGTGGTGGCCTCGGTGGGCCTGGTCCCAACGGCGTTGCATGTCCTCCAGCTGGTGGAGGCTCTTGGCGGTGCTGAGGTATTCCTCCAGCCCGTCGGAAGCGCCGGCGGCAGCGCGGCGGAAAAAGTGGCCAACGGCACCAGCCAGTCGGGTCCACAAGGAAGTGATGAGGGTGTTCATGGCAATCAATCTAAGGGTTAACCCGTATTTTAGAAGGGCTGCCGCTAAAAAGGTACATCCATCAGATTGGCTAATGAGATATCAGAGGTGATCTCTCAAAGCACCTTCTGGCCACGGATGGATTCTGTAGACGCAAAAAAACCGGCAGATGCCGGTTTTTGACGGAAGAAGAAGAGACTCAGGCGGTCAGGAAGCCGCGCCCCGCGCCGCCGAGCGGTGAGGGTTTGACCATGCGGCCGTAGGTGGGCTGGCGCTGCAGCGACTGTTGGGGCAGCAGGCTGGCGACCGCGCGTTCGTTCTGGGCGTTGGAGCGCAGCACGGCCTGGCGCAGCTGGGCGAAACGCTGCGCGGCGCTCTGGGTGTCGCGGCGCAGCGCGCTGTCGGGGTCGGCGAAAGCCGGCGTGCGGGGGGCTTGCTGCAGCACCGCCTGCATGGCCGCGCTGGCCTGTTCCACACCGGGCGCATCGCCGCGCAGCAAGGCGGCTTCGAGCGCATCGAGTTCGGCCTGCAACGAGTCGATCCAGGGTTGGTGGGGCGTCGTCGTTGCGGCTGAGGTCATGGTGCAGTCGGTGGGGGGTGGAGAAATCAGGCCTTGCTGCCGTTGAGCATTTCGGCGGCGTTGGCCAGCATCTTGTCGGCGATGGCTTCGGGATTCACCTGGAAGGTCCCGTTGGCGATCGCCGCTTTCATGGCTTCGACTTTTTCCGTGTTGAACACCTCGTTGCCGCCCGAGCCCAGGGCCGAGACGGTGGAGGGGGACAGCGTCACGGTCACGCCCTGCGGCTTGGCCGTGGGGGCGCCTGCGGCGGCCAGTTCGGCGACCGCTGCGGGTTTTTCGGCGGCCTTCTGGGGACCACCGGCCACGGAACCTATATAGGAATCGGGTGACGAATCGACTTTCATTTCACGCTCCAAACCCCGTAGTCAGGGTGATGTGTGAGAACTATCGACCTGGGTGGAACGAACTTTAGGCATTTTTGAGGAGCCGGTTCGGGCAATCCGTCACGTTGGCGGGGCCGTCGCGGACGTCCGGCTCAAAGCGCCATCTCAACGGTCTGGTCTTCCTGCACCAGACCGGTGACCACCCGCCCGCCGGGCAGGCGGATGCGGGCGGACTGCCCGACCAGGCCGGCGGTGAGCGCCAGGCCGGTCACGGAAATGCTGAACCCGGTGCCGCTGCTGTTGACCCGCACCTGGTCGCCCGCGGCGAAGGCCTTGGTCGGGCGCACCATGTTCTGGCGGATCGCCAGGCCCGGGGTGAGGGCGAAGGCGGTTTCCTGGCCGATCCACATCTCGGGGCGGGCCAGCACCGTGGCGGGGCTGGCCGCCCAATCCACTTCGGCCAGTTCGGCGTCTTCTTGAGTGAGGGTGGCACCGGCGTCCACCGGGCGCTTGATCACCCAGGCCGGGCCGAAGGCCTTGACCGTGACCGGCACGAAGACGTTCCAGCGCGAAGGGCCCTCGACGCAGCGCAGGCCGATGCGGCTGCGGCCCCACAGGCGCGAGCCGGCCGGCAGGTGGGGCTCGACCCTGGCGCAGGGCGCCAGGCGCAGGCGGGTGTCGAGCGCGCCCATCACGACCTCGGTGCGCAGGGGCAGGGCCTCGTCTTTCGGGATCGCGGCCTCCAGCGCGGGCTGCAGCCACGCGCGCGCGGTCTTCTCCAGTTCGTCGGTCTGGTTGTTCGCGTGGGCCGTGCCCAGGCCCGGCAGCAGCAGGGCCAGGGCCCAGCCGCAGGCGGCGAGCAGGCGGTGCAGGGTGGGGCGCATGGGCGGTCTCCGATGGGTGGTCAGGCCTGCACTGTAGGCCGGCGGCCGCCCGGACAAAGGCGGGAAATGGCTTGCAAAGCGGCGCTTGTTCCGGCCATTGGCGACCCTCAAGATTTCCATAATTCGTCCAACCCCCGGTATCTGGGCCTCCCTCTGGAGACCCGAGCCGGCCCCCAACCTTGCTGGAGTGGACGATGCTTGAACAGATGACCGGCCGGCTGGACTTCCATGCCAACGCCCTGCTGCTGCGCTCGCAGCGCCAGCAGGTGATCGCCAGCAACATCGCCAACGCGGACACGCCCGGCTACGTAGCGCGCGACTTCGATTTCGCCAGCGCGCTCAAGAACGTCTCGGGCATGCAGACCGGCGCCACCGCCGGCGTGACCCAGACCAACGCCCAGCACATGCGCCTGGGCACCACCAGCGCGGGCCCGGCCCGGCCCGACATGGCCTACACGGTGCAGACCCAGCCCAGCCAGGACGGCAACTCGGTCGACCTCGACCGCGAGCGCGCCAACTTCGTGGACAACAGCGTGCGCTACGAGTCCACGCTGCGTTTCATCAATGGTCACGTGAAGACCATGCTCAGCGCCATCACCGGCCAATGAGCTGAAAGGACCCTGTCATGTCGATGTTCTCCATCTTCGGTGTCTCGGGCAGCGCGGTCAGCGCGCAGTCCCAGCGCCTCAACGTGGTGGCCTCCAACCTGGCCAACGCCGACGCGGTGGCCGGCCCGGACGGCCAGACCTACAAGGCGCGCCACATCCTGTTCCAGACCGTGCCCATGGGCGGCGAGGGCAACGCGGGCGTGAAGGTGCAGAACATCGTGGAGAGCGACGCCCCGGGCCGCCGCGTGCACAACCCCACGCACCCCAGTGCCGACGCCGAAGGCTATGTGACGCACGCCAACGTGAACCCGGTCGAGGAGATGGTCAACATGATCTCGGCCTCGCGCTCCTACCAGAACAACGTCGAGGTCATGAACACGGCCAAGTCGCTGTTGCTCAAGACCCTGCAAATGGGGCAATGAGCCCGACTTTTGGAAAGACCTGACCCATGTTCATGACCCCCATCGACATCAGCAAGCTGGGCAACACGCCCGGCAGCACGACCGGCACCTCGGCCCAGAACAGCATGGACCCGAAGGCCTCGCAGGACCGCTTCCTCAAGCTGCTGGTCGCGCAGCTCAACAACCAGGATCCGTTGAACCCGATGGACAACGCGCAGATGACGACCCAGATGGCGCAGATCAACACGGTCAGCGGCATCCAGGAACTCAACGCGACGCTCAACAACATGGCCGCGCAGTTCTCCTCGCAGACCGCGCTGCAGGGCACCTCGCTGATCGGCCGCGAGGCCCTGCTGCCGGGCGACAAGCTCACCTTCAAGGACGGCCAGGCCAAGGCGGCGTTCTCGCTCGACACCAAGGCCACCGACGTGAAGGTCGACATCATGGGCACCAACGGCGAGGTCATCAAGACCGTCGAAATGGGCGCGCTGGGCAGCGGCCTGCACCGTTTCAACTGGGACGCCGAGGGCGTGGACCCTGCGACGGTCAAGGGCTTCAAGGTGCGCGCGGTCGACGGCAGCGAACCCGTGGACACCGTGTCGCTGCAGCGCATGACCGTGGACTCGGTGAGCTTCTCCGGCGGCTCCATCTACATGCTGCTGCAGGACGGCAGCACCCGCGCCTACAACGACGTGCTCGCGTTCATGTGAGCGCCTGAGCCTTTTCCCACACACCGCTTTCCCCTCCTAAGGACATCACCATGGCATTCCAGCAAGGACTCTCCGGCCTGAACAGCGCCAGCCGCAACCTCGACGTGATCGGACACAACATCGCCAACGCCAACACGGTGGGCATGAAGAGCTCGCGCGGCGAGTTCGGCGAGCTCTACGCCAGCTCCGTGAACGCGGCCGGCGGCGTGAACTCCGGCATCGGCGTGGCGCTGACCACCGTGTCGCAGCATTTCACGCAGGGCAACATCACGGTGACGGGCAACGACCTGGACGTGGCCATCAACGGCTCGGGCTTCTTCGAACTCAACATGCCCAATGGCACGGTCGCCTACAGCCGCGCCGGCATGTTCAAGCTCGACAGCAGCGGCAACATCATCACCAACGGCGGCGCCAACCTCATGGGCTACCCGACCGCGCCCGATGGCACGCGCCTGAGCTTCGACACGCAGCCGCTGCGCCTGCCCACCGGCGGCCCGATCCCCGCGCGCCAGACCACCAACATCCTGGCCGAATTCAACCTCGACGCGCGCGCACCGGTGGCCTCCACGCAGACGCCGCCCACGCCGCTGTCCACCTACGGCACGTCCCTGGTCGCCTACGACTCCCAGGGCCTGGAGATCCCGGTGGCGCTGAGCTTCGAGAAAATCGGCAACAACCAGTGGAACGTGTACACCGGCGTCAACGGCGCCGACCCCGCGGCGTCCACGCCCTTCGTCGTGAGCTTCCTGCCGGACGGTTCGCTCGATCCGGCCTCGACGATTCCGCAGCTCACGCTGACCTCGCCCAACGACCCCACGGTGACCTTCAACGTCGATCTCGACTTTGGTGCCGCGACGCAGTTCGGCACCAACTTCGCCGTCAGCGACCTGGACCAGGACGGTTATCGCCCGGGCCAGTTCCTGGGCCTGAAGATCGGCGAGGACGGTCTGGTCAGCGGCCAGTACTCCAACGGTGAAACCCGCGCCGCGGGCCAGATCGCGCTGGTCAACTTCCGCAACACGCAAGGCCTGCAGCCCACCGGCGGCGGCAACTGGACGGCCACCTTCACCTCGGGCGACCCGCTGCACGGCGAGCCCGGCACGGGCAACTTCGGCGCCCTGCGCTCGGGGGCGCTGGAAGACTCCAACGTCGACATCACGGCCGAGCTGGTCAACATGATGACCGCGCAGCGCACCTACCAGGCCAACGCCCAGACCATCAAGACGCAGGACCAGGTGCTGAGCACCCTCCTGAACATGCGCTGATCCAGATCCGCGCCTGAGCTGAACGAAGGAGCCCCGCATGGACCGCATGATCTACACCGCGATGACCGGCGCCAACGCCGCGCAGTACCGGCAGCAGGTGCTGGCCAACAACCTGGCCAACGTGTCCACGCCGGGCTTTCGCGCCGAACTCTCGACCTTCCGCGCGGTGCCGGTGCGCGGCGACGGCGCGAGCACGCGCGTGTTCGCCCTGGAAGCCACGCCCGGCCATTCCGACCTGCCCGGTTCGATCGCCGCCACCGGCCGCAACCTGGACGTGGCCGCGCGCGGCAACGCCTATTTCGCGGTCCAGGGGCTGGACGGCACCGAGGCCTACACCCGCGCGGGCGCGCTCGAAGTCAACCAGGACGGCACCTTGGTCAGCGGCCAGGGCCTGCCCATGTTGGGCGATGGTGGGCCGATCGTGGTGCCCGAAGGCGCGCGCGTGGACATCGCCTCCGACGGCACCGTGAGCACGCGCGTGGGCAACCAGCCTTCGCAGACCGTGGGCCGCCTCAAGATGGTGATGCCCGACGCCGACAACCCGCTGCGCCGCAGCGAGGACGGCCTGTTCCGTGGCCCGCAGGGCGACCCGCTGCCCGCGAGCGACGTGGCCCGCCTGCAGGACGGCGCGCTCGAAGGCTCCAACGTCAATCCCATGGAGGCCATGGTCGGCATGATCGCCGTGGCCCGCCAGTTCGAGGTGCAGATGCGCATGCTGCAGAACGGCGAAACCAACGACAAGACCGCCAGCCAGCTGCTGAGCATGAACGGCTAATCACTTTCCCCTTGCGGAGCACACCATGATCAATTCGCTGATGATTTCCAAGACCGGCATGCAGGCGCAGCAGATGCAGCTGGACGTGATCTCGAACAACCTGGCCAACGTCTCCACCAACGGCTTCAAGCGCGCCAACGCGGTGTTCGAAGACCTGATGTACCAGAACCTGCGCCAGGTGGGCGCCAACACGGCCGAGCAGGCCGAGCTGCCCACGGGCCTGCAGGTGGGCCTGGGGGTGCGCACCGTCGCCACCTCGCGCAACTTCTCGCAGGGCAGCCTGCAGCAGTCGGACAACCCGCTGGACATCGCGGTCAACGGCAACGGCTTCTTCCAGGTCGAGATGCCCGACGGCACCACCGCCTACACGCGCGACGGCAGCTTCAAGGCCGACGCGCAGGGCCGCATCGTCACCAACAGCGGCTACCCGCTCACCGCCGGCATCACCGTGCCGGCCGAGGCGCAGAGCATCACCGTCTCGTCCGATGGCGTGGTCACCGTCAAGCTGCCGGGCAACCCCGCGCCGCAGCGGGTGGGCGCCATCGAGCTGGCCAGCTTCATCAACCCGGCCGGCCTGGAGCCCATGGGCCAGAACCTCTACGCCGAGAGCCTGGCGTCGGGCAACCCCATCAACGGCGCACCCAACTCGGCCGGCATGGGCTCGCTGATGCAGGGCTACGTCGAAACCTCCAACGTCAACGTGGTGCAGGAACTGGTGACCATGATCCAGACCCAGCGCGCGTATGAAATGAATTCCAAGGCGATCCAGACATCCGACCAGATGCTGCAGCGCCTGAGCCAGCTGTAAGGACCCGCCATGTTGCGTTTCGCCCTCATCCTGTCGCTCGCCGTGCTCGCCTCCGGCTGCGAAACCCTGCAGCGCACGCCCCAGGTGGACCTGGTGCCGGCCCAGCCGGTGCGCTACGCGCAGCAGGCCCCCATGGCCGCGCCCACCGTCACGGTCGCGCCCAGCGGCAGCCTGTTCCAGGCCGTGAGCTACCGGCCTGCGTTCGAAGACCCGCGCGCGCGCATGCCAGGCGACATCCTCACGGTGCAGATCACCGAGCGCATCAACGCGACGCAGAAGTCCTCGTCGTCGGTGGACCGCACCGCCAACGCGTCGGCCGGCGTCTCCGCGCTGCCCTTCATCAGCCCGAGCAGCTCGCTGCTGGGCAAGCTCGACGTGGGCGCGAATTCGTCCAACAAGTTCGCCGGCAACGGCGAGACCGAGAACGCCAACACCTTCACCGGCTCCATCACCACCACGGTGCAAGAGGTGCTGCCCAACGGCCACCTGCTGGTGGTGGGCGAGAAACAGATCGGTGTGAACCAGAACGTGGACGTGCTGCGGTTCTCCGGCACGGTGGACCCGAAACAGATCCGCCCCGGCAACGTGGTCGCCTCCACCCAGGTGGCCAATGTGCGCATCGAGTCGCGCGGGCGCGGCCAGCAGGGCGAAGCGCTCTCAATTGGCTGGTTGGCACGGTTCTTTTTGACCGTTCTCCCGTTCTGATGCCGTTGCATGATGGCTCACCCCTTTGCTGGGGCTCCGTGGGAACCATGACATGACTATCGACCGACTGTTCCGAAACTTGATGCTGTTGTGTGGCGTGCTGCTCTGCCTGCCCGCCGCCGCCCAGGCGATCCGCATCAAGGAGATCGCGGCGGTGCAAGGCGTGCGCAGCAACCAGCTGACCGGCTATGGCCTGGTGGTGGGGCTGGACGGCACCGGTGACCAGACCACGCAGATGCCCTACACCACGCAGAGCCTGAACAACTACCTGCAGCAGCTGGGCCTCTCGCTGCCGCCGGGCACGAACATGCAGTTGAAGAACGTGGCGGCCGTGATGGTCACCGCGCAACTGCCCGCCTTCGCCCAGCCCGGCCAGGCCATCGACGTGACCGTGTCCTCGGTCGGCAACGCCAAGTCGCTGCGCGGCGGCACGCTCATCACCACGCCGCTCAAGGGCGCCGACGGCGAGATCTACGCGCTCGCGCAAGGCAACCTGCTGGTCGGTGGCGCGGGCGCCTCGGCCGGCGGCAGCAAGGTGCAGGTCAACCACCTGAGCGCGGGGCGCGTGCCCGGCGGCGCGCAGGTCGAGCGCGCGGTGGCCACGCCCTTCGCCCTGGGCGACACCATCGACCTGGGCCTGAACTCCAACGACTTCCAGACCGCCAGCCGCGTGACCGACGCCATCAACAAGGTGATGGGCGCCGGCGTGGCCAGTGCCATGGACGGCCGCGTGGTGCGCCTGCGCGCGCCGGCCGATCCGAGCCAGCGCGTGAGCTTCCTGGCCAAGGTGGAAGACATCCGCCTGGACGCCACCATCCCCATGGCGCGCGTCATCATCAATTCGCGCACCGGCTCCATCGTGATGAACCAGGCCGTCACGCTCGGCGCCTGCGCCGTCTCGCACGGCAACCTCTCGGTGAGCATCAGCTCCACCCCGGTGATCAGCCAGCCCAACCCGCTGTCCGTGGGCGGGCAGACCGTGGTGACCGAGAAGGCCGACATCCAGATCCGCCAGGACAAGGGTTCGCTCGTCAAGATCGACACCGCGCCGCAACTCTCCGACGTGGTGCGCGCCCTGAACTCGCTCGGCGCCACGCCGCAGGACCTGCTCGCCATCCTCCAGGCGATCAAGGCGTCCGGCGCGATGAACGCGGAGCTGGAGGTCATCTAAGTGAACACGCGTCCGCTCACGCCCAGCGGCCTGGCCGCCGACCCGACAGCGCTCAACGCGCTGCGCTACGGCTCGGGCAAGGGCGACGACAAGGCCGCGCTGAAGGAAGCGGCCAAGCAGTTCGAATCGCTCTTCATGCGCGAGCTCATCAAGAGCATGCGCGAGGCGACGCAGAAGTCCGGCCTGATGGACGGCGAGGGCAGCAACCTGGGTATGGACCTGCTCGACCAGCAGTTCTCGGTGCAGCTCTCGGGCCTGCCCGGCGGGCTGTCCGAAGCCATCGAGCGCCAGCTCGGCCGCCAGATGACCAACACCGACGCCACCCGGGGTGGCGGCAGCGGCGCCCTCTCCGCCACCGGCGACACCAGCACCGTGGGCCGCGCGAACGCGGGCCCGCGCCAGGCCGGTTTCGTGGAGCAGCACAGCGAGGCCGCGGCCACCGTGGCGCGCGAGTCCGGCATTCCCGCCAGCTTCATGATCGGCCAGGCCGGCCACGAGACCGGCTGGGGCCGCAGCGAGATCAAGCATGCCGACGGCACGCCCTCGCACAACCTGTTCGGCATCAAGGCCACGGACAGCTGGAAGGGCAAGGTCGCCGAGATCACGACCACCGAGTACATCAACGGCGAGCCGCGCAAGGTGACGGCCAAGTTCCGCGCCTACGACTCCTACGCCGATTCGTTCCGCGACTACGCGCGCCTCATCGGCAACAGCCCACGCTACGAAGGCGTGATGGACCAGCTGCATTCCGTGCAAGGCTTTGCCAGCGGCCTGCAGAAGGCCGGCTACGCCACCGACCCCCAGTACGCGGCCAAACTCAGCCGCGCGATCAACTCCACCCTGAGCCTGCAGCGGGCGCAGGGCTGAAAGAGAGCACGCCATGTCCGCCCTCAACATCGGCGCCCGCGCGCTCAATGCCAACCTCGCGGCCCTGCAGGTCATCGGCAACAACATCGCCAACGTCAACACGCCCGGCTATTCGCGCCAGAACGTGATCCAGCAGTCGTCGGGCTACCAGCAGATGGGCAACGGCTACTTCGGCATGGGCGTGGAGATCGCCACCGTCGAACGCTCGCACAACCAGTACCTCACGCGCGAAGCGCAGAAGGCCGGCTCCGTGGCCTCCGCCGATGCGCTGCGCTATGCGCGCCTGCAGCAGCTGGAAAGCGCCTTTCCCACCGGCTCGGCGGGCCTGGGCACGGCGCTCAACGACATGCTCAACGCCTGGACCGACGTCTCATCCTCGCCCGGCAACCTGACCGCGCGCGTGGTCGTGATCGCCAAGGGCGAAGAACTCGCCTCGCGCCTGCGCAACACCGCCAGCCAGATCGACTCGCTGCAGCACACCACCAAGCAGCAGGTCGGTGGCGCGGTCAACATCATCAACGGCCTGGCGCAGGACCTGGCCAAGGTCAACGCGCGCATCACCGAGAGCCAGGGCAACGGCCACACACCCAACGACCTGCTCGACCAGCGCGACAAGATCCTGGGCGACATCAACAAGTACGTGCAGACCACCAGCGTGCCCGCGGCCGACGGCAGCGTGAGCGTGTTCATCGCCGGCAGCCAGCCGCTGGTGCTGGGCACGCGCGCCAACGCGCTGGCCGTGGGGCAGGACAGCACCGACAGCGCGCGCGTGGCGCTCTCGTTCGTGCAGGGCGGCGTGAGCACACCGATCCCGGACGCCAGCCTGGGTGGCGGCGAACTCGCCGGCCTGATGCGCTTCATGAACGAAGACCTGGTCGACGTGCAGAACCTGCTGGGCCGCATGGCCCTGGCCACGGCCACCACGGTGAACAACCAGCACAAGCTGGGCGTGGACCTGCAGGGCAACCCGGGCCAGAACTTCTTCAACCAGCCCGCTGGGGCCGTGGGCCTGCCCCGGCCGGGGAACAACGGCACCGCCGAAATCAGCGCCAGCGTGGCCGACCCGACCGCGCTCGTCGCCTCCGACTACGAACTGCGTTTCGAGACCGGCGGCATGAGCGTGGTGCGCCTGTCCGACGGCACCTCCACCCCCGTGACGTCCCTGCCCGCCGTGGTCGATGGCCTCACCTTCAACCTCGACAACGGCGCCGGCTCGCCGGGCGACCGCTTCCTGGTGCGCCCCTACGCCGCCGCCGCGCGCGACCTGCAGGTGGCGATCGGCTCGCCCGACAAGCTGGCCGCGGCCAGCCCGGTCATGGTCACGCCCGGCACCGGCAACTCCGGCGGCCTGAGCGTGGAGAGCCTGTACGCCTCGTCGGCCTCGCCCAACCTCACCGACCCGGTCACCATCACCTTCCTGGCCGACGGCAGCTTCACCGCCACCGGCCTGGGCCCGGGCAACCCGCCGCCCGACAACCCCGGCCCGCCGCCGAGCTACAACTTCAAGCCGGGCCAGTCCATCACCCTCAACGGCTGGAGCCTCACCATGCGCGGCAGCCCGGGCGCGGGCGATACCTTCAGCATCGGCGCCGCGCCCGCTGGCGCGATCTCGCAGAACGCGGGCAACGGCGCCGGCATGCTGGGCCTGCGCGACCTGCCCACCTACGGTGGCGTGCCGCTCTCCGATGGCTACGTCAGCCTGTTCTCCGACATCGGCACGCGCGTGCAGGGCGCCAAGTTCGCCGCGGACTTCTCGGCCAACGTCGCCAACACCGCCGAGACCGCGCGCGCCAACGTGGCCGGCGTCAACCTCGACGAAGAAGCCGCGCGCCTGCTGCAGTACCAGCAGGCCTACCAGGCCTCGGCGAAGTTCCTCCAGATCGCCCAGAGCACCTTCGACAGCCTGTTGCAGACCGTGGGTCGCTAGATATGAACACCCCCCTGCGCCGCTGCGCGGCTTCCCCCCTCTCTGGCGCGCCTTCGGCGCTTGGAGGGGGGACGGCATCTTGGGCCGGCGGAGCCGGACCCTCGATGCCTCTGGAAGCTCGTCGGCTCGCCGACGCCTGAACGTTTGAGGAACTGCCATGCGAATCTCCACCGCCCACAGCTACGACAACACCATCGCCATCCTGACCCGCCGCCAGGCCGAACTGGCCGCGCAGCAGGAGCGCGTGTCCACCGGCCTGCGCGTGCAGAAGGCCAGCGACGACCCGGTGGCCGCCACGCTGGCCGAAACCGCCGCCAACCGCCTGGCCCGCACCACCGCCGACATGCGCGCGCTGGAAGCCTCGCGCGCCAGCCTGCAACAGGCCGAGAGCGGCCTGAAGGAATCGGGCGACCTGATCCAGCGCGTGCGCGACCTGCTGGTGACCGCCGGCAACGCCACCTTCACCGACGCCGAACGCGAAGACGTGGCCAAACAGCTCGAAGGCCTGCGCGAGCAGCTCATCGCCGTGGCCAACCGCAAGGACAACGCCGGCCGCACCCTCTATGGCGGCCTGGGCGGTTCTTCCACGCCCTTCGTGGACCTTTACGGCCCCAGCGGCAGCGGCGTGCAGTTCGACGGCCAGCGCGGCCAGGCCGCCGCCGGCAACAGCTCGCTGCCGCAGGCGCTCGACGGCGACGCCATCTGGATGCGTGTGCCCCAGGGCAATGGCACCTTCACGCTCGGCGTGCCCACCAGCAACGCCGGCAACGTGAGCACCACCATGGGCAACGTCACCAACGCCGCCGCGCTCACCGGCGACGACTACGACATCACCTTCGCCGAGGTCGGCGGCGTGATGCAGTACACCGTGACCAACGCCACCACGGGCACGCCGGTGCCCGGCCATGTCGGCCAGCCCTACGTGGCCAACAAGACCATCGAATTCGACGGCATGTCGCTGGAGCTGCGCGGCAAACCCGCCGCCGGCGACGGCGTGGAACTGCGGCCCGTGACCACCACCACCGACATCTTCTCGGTCGTGCAGAACGCCGTGGACGCGCTGCGCTACAACGGCCCCAACGAAAGCGCGTACCACGCCCAGGCCATGGCGCGCGCCATGACCGAGGTGGACGCCGGGCACGACCGCGTGCTCGCCGCCCGAGGCCGGGCCGGCGAATGGCTCAACCGCGCCGACTCGCTCAACTCCCAGATGGAAGACGGCTCGATTGCCCTCAAGACCGAGAACGCCCGCCTGGTCGAACTTGACCCGATCAAGGGCCTGTCCGACCTGCAGACCCAGCAGCTCGGCCTGGAGGCCGCCATCAAGACCTACGCACAGGTGCAGCGCCTGTCGCTCTTCCAGGTGATCAATTGACCTGCGTTCCCCTCTTCTCATGATCATCAGCCACACCGTGTTGGACAGCATCGCACTGGGCTACGAGCCCGTGTGGAACCGCGCGCGCGAACTCGCCGCCGTGCGCATGGGCGTGCGCGCCGTGCACCCCGAATCCGTCGACGCGGCCCACCTCATGCAGGCCCTGGGCGACGACTGGCCCGCCAGCGCGCCGGTGCTCATCCTCAGCGTGGACAGCCCTCGGCTGCTGCAGCAGGCGCTGGCCTGCGCGCCCGTGCAGAACACCTGGCTCGAAGTGCCCGCCGCCCTGTTCGAACAGCCCGAGACCCTGGCCCGCCTCACGGCCGGGGCCCGGCGCGGGCACCGGCTGCTGCGCCGCACCGACCTGGCCGCCGTGCGCGGCGAGGGCCTGGCCCCGGCCGATGCGCGCAACCTGCTCAAACTCGGCGCCGAATCCGTGCCCGCCGGTCTGATCGGCCAACTGGTCGAAGGCGTCACCACGCAAACCCTGGCGCGCCAGTGCCTGGACGACGCCGGCGCCTGGGGCGTGCTCGGCTGGCCCGACAGCGACGTGCTGCACGCGCACCGCCACCAGCCGCTGAACTACGACGGTGCCGTGGTCAAGCAGATCCTCATGGCCATCGGCGACGAAGACTGCTCCATCGAACACCTGGAACGCCTGGTGCGGCAAGACCCGGTGCTGGTCTACCGCATCCTGCTGATGGTCAACTCCGCCGCCTTCGGCGGGCGCCACGAAATCGGCTCGCTGCGCCACGCCTTGATGATGCTGGGCTTTCGCGAGCTGGGCCGCTGGCTGGCCGAGCAACTGCCCAGCAGCGAAGCCGACCGCGACCTGCACCCCGTGCGCTACGCCATGGTGATGCGCTCGCGCCTGGCCCAGCACCTGCTGGCCACCGGCTCCGAAGACAACCTGCGCGGCGAGGTCTACACCACCGCCTTGCTCTCGCAACTCGACCGCCTGCTGCACCAGCCGCTGGGCGAACTGCTCAACCGCCTGCCCCTGTCGGGCCGGGTGTTCGACGCCGTGCTGCGCCACGACGGCCCCTACCACCCGCTGCTCGACGTGGCGCGCGCCCTGGGCGAACCCGCCCAGCTGCACCGCCTGCCGGCGGTGTGCCAGCGCCACGACATCAGCCTGGAGCACGCCAACCGCGCGCTCATCCGCATGCTGGCCACCAGCCGCGACCACGCCAGCCCAAGGTCCGAGCGACTGACCTAGCGAGCCCGGACGGCGCGCTACGATGGAGACCATCATGACCTCCGCGCCCCCCGCCTCTACCCCCCACCACACCAGCGCGCTCGTGCTGTTCTCCGGTGGACAAGACTCCACCACCTGCCTGGCGCACGCGCTCTCGCGCTACCCGCGCGTGGAAACCATCGGTTTCGACTACGGCCAGCGCCACAGCGTGGAAATGACCGCGCGCCTCAACGTGCTGCGCGAGCTGCGGCAACGCTTCCCCGCGTGGTCGCAGCGGCTCGGTGAAGACCATGTGCTCGACCTCGGCGTGCTCGGCAAGGTCAGCGAAACCTCGCTCACGCGCGACATGGCCTTTCGCATGGAAGAAAACGGCCTGCCCAACACCTTCGTGCCCGGGCGCAACCTGCTGTTCCTCACGCTGGCCGCCGCCCTGGCCTACCGGCGCGGCATCCAGGTCATCGTCACCGGCGTGTGCGAAACCGACTTCTCGGGTTACCCCGACTGCCGCGACGACACCATGAAGGCTCTGCAGGTCGCGCTCTCGCTCGGCATGGACCACCGCTTCCTGATCGACACCCCACTCATGTGGATCGACAAGGCCGCCACCTGGCGCCTGGCGCACGAGTTGGGCGAAAACGCGCTGCTGGTGGGCGGCGGCAACGCCCTGGTGGACCTGATCGTCGAACACACCCACACCTGCTACCTCGGCGACCGCGAACACCGCCAGCCCTGGGGGTACGGGTGTGGCGGGTGCCCGGCGTGTGAGTTGCGGGCGAAGGGGTGGGCGGCCTACGCCGCGCCGGTGGCCTGATCAGGCGCCGTCGGCGCGGCTGATGTCCAGCCGGTAACGCGCCCCGCCCGCCGCCGCCTGCTCGTTGGCCCGCAGCGCCCAGCGCTGCCGGTGGTGCGCGGCCAGGGTGGAGCGGTGGGCGATGGAGACGATGGCGCCGTGCGCCTGCTTCACCCGTTCCACCAGGCGCTGGTAGATCGTGGCTTCGGCTTCTTCGTCGAGCGCGCTGGTGGCTTCGTCGGCCAGCACCCAGGCCGGTTTCTTGAGCATCACGCGCGCGATCGCCAGGCGCTGCCGTTCGCCGCCCGAGAGTTTCTGGCTCCAGGCGTCTTCGCGGTCGAGCTGGTCGGTCAGCGCCGGCAGCAGGGCCTCGTTCAGGGCGTCGCGCAGGGCTTCGTCGGTGTAGTTCTCCGCCGGGTCGGGGTAGGCCAGGACGTCGCGCAGGCGGCCGTCGGGGAAGTAGGGCCGCTGCGGGATGAACATGGTGTCCTTGGGCAGGCCCACGCGGCCCAGCGCGTGCGGCCAGATGCCGGCGAGGGCGCGGAACAGGCTGGACTTGCCGCTGCCCGAGGGGCCGTGCAGCAGCACGGTGTCACCGGGCTTCACGTCCAGGTCCACGCCGGCGAGCAGCGTGCTGCCGCCGGGCAGGGCCACGGTGAGGTCTTGCGCGTGGATGCCGTCGGCCGACTCGTTGAGCGACAGGTCGTCGCGCGTCTGCGACTGGTGCGACAGGCTGGCCTCGAAGCCCACCAGGCGGTCGGTGGTGGCTTTCCAGACCGCCAGGGCCATGTAGTTGTCGACCAGCCAGGACAGCGAGTCCTGCACGCGGCCGAAGGCGGAGTTGATCTGCATCAGCTGGCCGAGCTGGATGGCGCCGCTGAAATAGCGCGGCGCGGCGACGATCATGGGGAAGATGATGGCGGCCTGCCCGAAGAAGCTGCTGAACCAGGTGAGCTGTTTCTGGTTGCGGATGAGGGCGAAGTAGTTGCCCATCACGTCGCGGAAGCGCACATCCAGGTGGCGGCGCTCCACCTGCTCGCCGCCGTCGAGTGCGATGGATTCGCTGTACTCGCGCACGCGCACCATGTGGTGGCGGAAGTTGGCTTCCAGCATCTGCTGCTGGAAGTTCAGCCGCACCTGCGGCCGGCCGATCCAGTGCGCGATGGCGCTGCCTACCGCGCAGTACAGCACGGCGGCCCACACCATGTAGCCGACGATTTCCAGTTCGCCGCCGCCCAGGAAGCCGGGCAGCGGGACGTTGATGGAGCCGCTGAGCGTCCAGAGGATGCCGACGAAGCTCACCAGGGTGATGAGGGCGTTGAACATGCCCATGGACAGCGTGACGGTGTAGCTGGTGAAGAGGTTGAGGTCTTCCTGGATGCGCTGGTCCGGGTTGTCGGGGTTGCCGTGCTCGTCGGCGGTGAAGCGCGCCAGCTCCATGCGGTAGAAGGCCTTGTTGGCCAGCCAGCGGCCCATGTAATGGTCGGTGAGCCAGACGCGCCAGCGCAGCTGCAGGATCTGCGTGAGGTAGAACTTGTAGACCGCGAGCACGATGTAGATCAGCGCCAGCCAGCCGAAGCGCCCGATCTGCTGCCAGAACACGGGCTGGTCCTTGGCCTGCAGGGCGTCGTAGAAGACGCGGTACCACTCGTTGATCTGCACCAGCATGTAGACCGTGCCGAGGTTGAGCAGCACCACGGCCAGCAGCAGGCCGCGCGCGCGCCATTTTTCCTCGGACTTGAAGTACGGCATGGCAAAGGCGCCAATGCCTTTGAGCGTGGGCCACAGCGAGGGCGGTCGGCGGGCGGCGGGGGCGGCGGATGTCGTCATGGGTGGGCCCTGGGCTGGTCGGGCGCGGACGGCGCCCGGTGATGGCGCATCGTAGCGGGTCGGCCGGCCCGCTCGCTGAGGCGGGGCTTAGGCGCCGTTGCTGACCCCGCTGGCCACATGCCCGGCGGGCACGTGCAGCGCGGCCGACTCGATGTGGCCGGTCTGGTCGTCGAAGAAGAAATCGGGCTCGAACTCGCGCAGGAACTCGCCCTTGGGCAGGCCGCCGAGGAACATGGCTTCATCGACCTCGATGTTCCAGTTCATCAGGGTGCGGATTGCGCGCTCGTGCGCCGGGGCGCTGCGCGCGGTGACCAGCGCGGTGCGCACGCGCATCATCGGCGTGCCCTCGCTCTGCAGGCGGTGCAGGGCTTCGAGCAGCGGCTTGAAGGGGCCGCCGGCCAGCGGCAGCGCGGCCTTGCTGGCCTCGTGTTCCTGGAAGGCCGAGAGCCCTTGCGCCTGGTAGACGCGCTCGGCCTCGTCGGAGAACAGCACGGCGTCGCCGTCGAAGGCGATGCGCACCTCGTTCGGGTGCTCGCTGCTGGCGTGCACCGACTGGGGGTAGACCTGCGCGGCGGGCACGCCGGCCTCGAGCGCGGCGCGCACGTCGGCCAGGTGGGTGGAGAGGAACAGGTTGGCGCGCAGCGGGCGCAGGTAGCGCCAGGGCGGCTGGCCGCGCGTGAAGCTGCCGCGCTGGATCGGCAGGCCGTAGTGTTTGGCGGAGCGGAACACGCGCATGCCCGAGACCGGGTCGTTGCGCGAGAGGATCACCACCTCCACCCGCTGCGCCTGCGCGTCGTTGAAGGCGAGCAGCTTGTGCACCAGCGAGAAGGCCACGCCGGGCGCGGCCGGCTGGTCCAGCCGGTCGAGCTGCAGCTTCATGTAGGCGCGGTCGTCGCCGGTTTCGAAGAGGCGGTTTTCTTCCTCGAAGTCGAACAGGGCGCGGGAAGAGATGGCAACGACGAGCTTGCCTTCGAGGGAAACGCCCATGGTCAGGTGACGAGTTGGTTGAGCTGGATGATCGGCATCAGCACCGCGAGCACGATCAGCATCACGACCAGGCCCATGCCCACGATCAGCAGGGGCTCCAGGATGGTGGCCATGTGCATGGCGCGGCGCTGCACCTCGTCGCCGAGCTGCTTGGCCGCGCGGTCGAGCATGGCGGGCAGCTGGCCGGTCTGTTCGCCCAGCCGGGCGAACATGGACACCAGCGGCGGAAAGCGCTTCTTGCTGCCCAGGGCCGAGGCCAGGGGCGCGCCTTCGCGCACCAGCACCACGGTGTCGAGCGCGTCGGCGCGCATGGCCTGGTTGGAGAGGGTTTCGGCGGCGGTCTGCAGGGCGCGCAGGATGGGCACGCCGGCCGCCGCCAGCATGGCCAGCGTGGCCGAGAAGCGGGCCGCGTTGTAGCCGCGCGCCAGGCGGCCCACCAGCGGCAGGCGCAGCCAGGCGGCGTCCATGCGCAGGCGGATGGTTTCGTTGCGGCGCGCGAACACGACACCACCGATGCCCAGCGCCAGCAGGGCCAGCATGAACCAGCCGTAGGAACGCACGAAGTCGCTCAGGCCGAGCATGACCACGGTGAGGAAGGGCAGGGCGCGCTTGCTGCCGGCGAACACGTTGGCCACCTGCGGCACCACGTAGGAGACGAGGAACACCACGATCACGATCGCCACCAGCGTGACGATGGCCGGGTAGAGCGAGGCCGCGACGATCTTGTTCTTGAGGGCTTCGCGCGCCTCCAGGTCGTCGGCCAGGCGTTCGAGCACGGTGCCGAGCAGGCCGCTCTGTTCGCCCGCGGCGATCACGCCGGTGTAGATGGGGGAGAACTCGCGCGGGTGTTGCGAGAGCGCGCGGGCGAAGGTGGAGCCGCCGTTGACCTCGGAACGCAGCGAGGCCATGAGGTTGCGCTGTTTTTCGTCTTCGGACTCTTCGGTCAGGGCCGAGAGCGCGCGTTCCAGCGGCAGGCCGGCGGCCACCAGGCCGGCGAGCTGGCGCGTCCAGACCGCGAGGGCGGTGGCGCTGAAGGCGCGACCGCCCCAGAGCGTGATGTTGAGGCCCTTCGCGGCCGAAGTGCCCTGCGAGCCCGCGGCGGGTTCGACCAGCAGCGGCACCAGAGCGCGCGCGCGCAACATGCTGCGCGCGGCGCGCGCGGTGTCGGCGTCGATCAGGCCTTTCTGCGTGGCGCCCTGGGCGTCCAGGGCTTCGAAGGTGTAGGCGGGCATCAGCAGGAACTCCCCCCTGCGCCGCTGGCGCGGCTTCCCCCCTCGCTGACGCGCCTTCGGCGCTGGGAGGGGGGACGCACCCTTGGGCCGGCAGAGCCGGACCCTCCGGCGTCCTGCACGAGACACGTCTTGCCGGGGAGATCGCGTGGGCGATTCATATTCAATCTCGGGTGACCGACATCACTTCTTCCGGCGAGGTGATGCCCGAATCGATCAGGCGCTGGCCGTCGGCGCGCATGGAGCGCAGACCGGCGTCTTCGGCCGCCACATACACCTTGCTCTCGGCGGCGCGGTTGTGGATCAGCGCGCGGATCGTGTCGTCGGCCACCATCAGTTCGTAGATGCCGGTGCGGCCCTTGTAGCCGGTGTGGTTGCACTGCTCGCAACCCACCGGGTGCCAATGGCCCTTGTCGTCGGCGCGGCGGCAGTGCGGGCAGAGCTTGCGCACCAGGCGCTGCGCGAGCACGCCCAGCAGCGAGGAACTCAGCAGGAAAGGCTCCACGCCCATGTCGGTCAGGCGGGTGACGGCGCTGGGCGCGTCGTTGGTGTGCAGCGTGGCGAGCACGAGGTGGCCGGTGAGCGAGGCCTGGATGGCGATCTGCGCGGTCTCGAAGTCGCGGATCTCACCGATCATGATCACGTCCGGGTCCTGCCGCAGGATGGCGCGCAAGGCCTTGGCGAAGGTCAGTTCGATGCGGGCATTGACCTGCGTCTGTCCCACGCCGGGCAGTTCGTATTCGATCGGGTCTTCCACCGTCATGATGTTCTGGGCGTTGGCGTCCAGGCGCTGCAGCGCGGCGTACAGCGTGGTGGTCTTGCCCGAGCCGGTCGGGCCGGTGACGAGGATGATGCCGTGCGGCTGGCCGATGAGCTTGCGGAAGGCGTTGAGCACATCGCCCTGCATGCCCACGGCTTCCAGGCTGAGTTTGCTCTCGCTCTTGTCCAGCAGGCGCAGCACGGCGCGTTCGCCGTGGGCACTGGGCAGGGTGGAGACGCGCACGTCCACCGCGCGGGTGCCGATGCGCAGCGAGATGCGGCCGTCCTGCGGCAGGCGCTTCTCGGAGATGTCGAGTTCGGCCATGATCTTCAGGCGCGAGATCAGCGCCGCGTGCAGCGCGCGGTTGGGCTGCACGACTTCGCGCAGCGAGCCGTCGACGCGGAAGCGCACGCTGGAATGCCGTTCGTAGGGTTCGATGTGGATGTCGCTCGCGCCGTCGCGCGCGGCCTGCGTGAGCAGGGCGTTGAGCATGCGGATGATGGGCGCGTCGTCGGCGGTCTCCAGCAAGTCCTCGATCGCCGGCAGCTCCTGCATCATGCGGCTGAGGTCGGCGTCGCTCTGCACCTCGCTGACCACGGCGGCGGCGCTGGACTCGCCCTGGGCGTAGGCCGCGCTGATGCGCTGCTTGAGCGTCTCGCCGCTTTCCCAGCGGATGTCGTTGACCGGGTGCACGCGCAGGATTTCCGTCAGCGCCGAGAGGCGACGCGTCTGCGCGCCGGAATCGGTGGCGGGCGTGCTGCTGCCCAGCAGGGTCAGCGTGGCGCCGTCGTCCTCGATGAGCCAGTGGTGCTCGCGGGCGAAGGCGTAGGGCAGCGGGTACTTCACGGCCGCCGCCTCACTGCCGGGGCGCCGTGTTCTGCGGCGCCGGGTTCACCGGGGGCGTCGTTTGCGGGTCGGCCAGCGAGCGCACTGGCGCCGTGCCGTCCGGCGAGGGCGCGCGTGGCGGCAGTTGCGGTGGCATGACCGGCGCCTCGTTCACGCCCAGTACGCTGCTCTGCCGGGGTTGGGCGTCCTTCTGCACCGAGCGCATGAGTTCGTAGCGGTCGAGTGCCAGGCTGCTGGTTTCGCGCCCGTCGCGCATCACCACGGGGCGCAGGAACACCATCAGGTTGGTCTTCTTGCGCGAGCGGGTTTCGCTGCGGAACAGGTTGCCGAAGATGGGCACGTCGCCCAGGCCGGGCACCTTCTCCTGGTTGCCGGCGTACTCGTCCTGCAGCAGGCCGCCCAGCACCACGACCGCGCCGTCCTCGACCAGCACGGTCGATTCGATGGTGCGCTTGTTGGTGATCAGGCCGGTGGTGGAGTTGACCGAAGAGGGCACGACGTTGCTGACCTCCTGGTAGATGGTCATCTTGATGGTGCCGTTCTCGCTGATCTGTGGCTTCACGCGCAGCGTCAGGCCCACGTCCTTGCGCTCGATGGTCTGGAACGGGTTGACCGAGCCTTCGTTGCTGCCGGTGTTGGTGAACTGGCCGGTGACGAAGGGCACGTTCTGGCCGATCACGATCTTGGCTTCTTCGTTGTCCAGCGTGAGCAGGTTGGGGGTGGAGAGCACGTTGCCTTCGCCGTTTTCCTGCAGGAAGCGCGCGAGGAAGCCCAGCACGTACACGCCGTTGGTGCGGCGCGCCAGGCCCAGGTTCATGCCGGGGGATGGCGTGGCGTTGCCCTGGGCCAGCTCCAGGATGTTGCGGCCACCAGTGCCGAAGTTGGTGCCCAGCAGACCGATCACGCGGTCGCCCGAGCTGCCGAGCGCGCCTTGCCACTGGATGCCGAACTCGGCCGCCTTCTCGGCGTTCACTTCGGCGATCAGGCTTTCCACGTAGACCTGGGCGCGGCGCGAGTCGAGCTGGTCGATCACGGCGCGCAATTGGCGGTACTGCGGTTCGGGCGCGGTGATGATGAGCGAGTTGGTGGCCGGGTCGGCCTGGATCTGGCCGCCGGTCGACGGCGAGCCGCTGGGCGTGACGGCGGCGGTGGCCGCGTTGTTGTTGTTCGCGCCTGCGGTGCCGGTGGGCGTGAGGGCCGCGCGGTTGAGCGGGGACGTCGCACCACCGCCCAGGGAACCGCCGCTCAGCCCACCGGAGGACTCACCCGCCAGCGCGGCGCGCAGGGTGGTGGCCAGCGAGGTGGCGTCGGCGTTCTTCAGGTAGACGACGTGGATGTTGCCGCTGAGCTTGTCGGACGAAGGCTGGTCCAGCCGGGCCACCAGCGAGCGCACCAGGGCCAGGCGGGCGGGGTTGGCCGCGCGCAGCACCAGGCTGTTGCTGCGCGGTTCGGCCACCAATGTGGTCTTGTACGACTGGTCGGCCTGCGCACCACCGCCGGCGGTGGCGGGGTCGATCAGCCGGGTGACGAGCGCGGCCATGTCGGCCGCCACGGCGTGCTGCAGCGGGATGATCTCCACGTCGGTCGCGCCCGCGACGTCGAGCGAGGCGATGATGCGGCCGATGCGCTGCAGGTTGTCCGCGTAGTCGGTGATGACCAGCGAGTTGTTGCCGGGGTTGACGTTGATGGTGTTGTTCGGGCCGATCAGCGGGCGCAGCACCGGCACGAGGTTGTTGGCCGATTCGTGGTTGAGCCGGAAGATCTGCGTGACCACGGTGTTGGAGGCGGGCAGGGCCGACACCGAACCGGCGCTCACCACGTTGCCCTGCAGCTTGGCGTCGGCCTCGGGCACGATCTTGTAGAGGCCGCCGGTGTCCACCAGCGAGAAGCCCTGCAGCCGCAGCACGGCGGCGAACTGGTTGAGCGCCGCGGTGGGGGTGACGGGCCGCTCGGTGACGAGGTTGACGGTGCCCTTCACGCGCGGATCGACCACCACGTTGCGGCCCGTGATGGTGGCCATGGTGCGCGCCACCGCTTCGATTTCGGCGGCGACGAAGTTGAGGGTCACGGGCTCGTTCGCCGCGGCCGGCGCGCGCGCCGTCTGCGAGATGCCGTTGCCCGACAGCAGGCACAGGACCAGTGCCAGCGCCGTGAGCGCACCGCCGTGGGCTGCACGGCCCGGGGCGACACGGAGTGGGTTCGGTTTCATGGTCGGATCGTATCTTGAAGTGTGGAGAAGGGGCGCGCTCAGTTGTCAGCCAATGTTGAGCAGCGAGCGTGGGCCTTGGCGGCGGCCCATGATGTTGAGCAGGTTGCCCAGGGCGGCTTCGGCTTCGGGCGCGGCCTCGGCCACGCCTTCGAAGCGCAGCCGGCCACCGACCCAGCGGCCCGCGCCCTGCAGCTTGAGCGCGCCGCTGAGGGTTTCCAGGTTCAGCGTGGTGGTGTTGCCGTCGGCGTCGGCGCGCAGGGTCATGCGGTAGCTGCCCAGCGGGCGCAGGGTGGACAGGCGCGAGGCCAGGTCGAGCGCGTCGATGGCGGCCTCGCCCTGCATGCTGGCGCGGCCTTCGTCCCAGCGCAGGGTGAGACCGGCGGTCTGCAGGGCCAGTTGGCCTTCCACGCGCAAGGTGTTCCAGGGCGTGCCCAGGCCGCTGAGCAGTTCGGCCGGCCACAGGCTGGTGGAGCTGGCCACGCGCAGTTCGCCGCCGCCCAGGCGGGGAATGAAGGTCATCGCCAGGGGCTCGGGGGTGCAGCAGGGGGCCATCAGGCGCAGCGCCATCGCGGGCGATCCCGAGGCCAGGCGCGGCGCGAGCTGCCATTGCAGGCCCTGGGGCAGCGCGGTCTGGGTGCGGCTGCCTTCGCCGCCGGTCAGCACCAGATCGGCCTGGCCGTTCCAGACCGTGCCGCGGGCATTGACCAGTTGCAGCTGGCCCTGGGTGGCCGACGTCACGCCGCTGGCGAGCCAGCGCGCGGGCGCGAACACGATGACGGCGAACAGCAGGCCGAGCAGGCCACCGATCCAGGCCAGGCGGATGGGCCAGTTGCCGTTCATGGCGTGCCACCCAGGCCGGGGCCGGTCAGGACCAGGGTGCCGCTCCAGCCGGGGCTGCCGGGTTCGCGGTGGATCTGGCTGTCCACCGGCAGCAGACGGGCGTTGATGCGCACCTGGGCCAGCCACTGGGCCAGGGCCTCGGGCGGGGTGTTGCGCAGGGTCAGCGTGGCGCGCTCACCCAGCACCGAAAGCTGGCCGGTGCCGGACAGGCCGTTGGTGGCGGTCTCGACGGCGCGCAACACCTCGTCGCGGCCGGGGGGTTGAGCGGTGTTCTGGCTGCGCAGGGTTTCGGCGGTGGCGGCCATGCGCTGCATCTGCCCGAGCTGGGCATCCAGCCGGGCGTGGCGCGCGGGGGCCTGGCGCAGCGTGTCCAGGGCGGGCGCGATGGCCACCCACCACACCAGACCCAGGCCGATCACCCAGGCGGCGATGGTCACGGCGTTGCGCTCGCGGGACGAGAGGCGGGCCAGCGCCACCGAGAGGGCCAGGGTGAGCCTGGCGATGGGGGAGGGGGAGGAAGAGGCGGTGGCCATGGTCAGGGTTCCGGCGGGCGCAGGGCCAGCTCATTGCCATCGAAACGCACCCGCCAGCCGCTGTTCTGCAGCGACTGTTGCAGGGCGCGCAATTGGTCCTGGGTGGCGCGCCAGCCCGCGAAGCGCCCTTCGCCCGTGCTGTAGGCGATGGTGGAGGGCAGCAGGGCTTCGCCGGCCGAGGCCTGGTCGATCGCCGCGAGCAGGGTTTCCAGGTCGCCTTCGGACAGGGCGCCGGTGGCCTGTTGCAGGCGGGCCACTTCGCGTTGCATCTGCACCGGGGCGTCGAGCACCAGCGTCACTTGCGGGAAGCTTTTCTGCAGGGTCTGCACCACGGCCTTCTGTTTGGCTTCCAGGCCGCTGCGCTCGTGCCAGGCGGCGGCGTTCAGGCCCACCAGTTGCACGCCCACCAGCGCCGCCAGGCCCCAGCGCGCGGGTCGCCAGGCCGGGGCGTTGCGCCATTGCCGGAAGCTGCGCTTGAGCCGTTGGCCGCGCCGCGCGCCCGCCGAGAGGCTGAGGTCGAACTGTGCGAGGTTCCAGTCGGACTGGGCGCAGCGCAGCAACCACGCGGGCAGGGCGACGAGCTCAAAACGCTGCTGCAGCACCTGCTCGGCCTGCCCGGCCACGGTGGGGTCGGCCAGCCAGACGTCGTATTCACCGGGCTCGCCTGGCGCGTCGCTGGCGGGTGGCATGAGCGCGGTGACCACCATGTCGCCCGCGGTGCCATGGCCCAGGGGAGTTTCTCGCAGCGGTGTGCAGCTCACGCCGAGCAGGCCGGCGCTGCCCAGCCAGATCTCGCCGTTCTCGTTGTAGGCCCAGTGGACGTTGGAGGGCACGTCCAGCGCGAAACTGCGCGAGGAGCCCGGCGTGGCGCCGGGGGTTTCGGAGGGCACCAGCGGCCACAGGGCCGGCGCGATGCGCCCGGCCGGGCGGGCCGCTCCCTCCAGGATCTGCAGCCAGCCGCGCAGCCAGACCTTGTGGCAGGCGGCGACCCACACCGTCTGGCCCGAACGGCCACCGGGCTCCAGGGCGAAGTGCAGGTCGGCTGTGTCGGCCAGCAGGCGGTCTTCCAGCAAGCCTTCGAGCGCGGCCCGCAGGCGCGCGGTGGCGACCTTGGGCAGGGCGACCCGGTGCCAGGAGACGGCGCGCGGCGGCAGCACGAGCACCACGTCGTCGTCCCGCGGCAGCAACGCGGCCGCGCACTGACCGTGGTCGGTGATCTGCTGGCCATTGCTGGACGTGGCCCAGTCGAAAAGGGCCGTGGGTCCCGCAGGGGGCGCAGCGGAGAAGTCCGAGGGAGTGACGATCAGCACGGTGATGCGGTCATGCGAAGGTGTTACAGGGCGGCGAGCCCCTCATTCTAGAGACCCTGGGTGACTCTCAGGGGCCTGATGTGCACCGGGAAAACACGCCGTCTCAGCGCCGGGCAAAGCGTTCGCGCCAGTTCACGCGCACATCGAGGTTGTTGCGCACGACGAGAGAGCGCTCTTCGATGATGGTGTCGTCGAGCCTCAGGCGCCCGCGCACCTCGAAGTGGTTGCTGCGCACACCGTGGTACAGATCAGACAGTTGGCCCGTCATGGCGGGCACCACGGCGCTGGCGTCGGCCAGGCTTTTGAACGGTTCGCGCTCGCGGGCGCTGGTGATCTGCCGGGCCTGGGCCATGTCCAGGCCCGGCACACTGGCGCAGATGGCCTGTGCGCTGGCGGTGTTGAGGTTGAGCGTGGAGCGGGTGGGCAGCACGGTGACGTGGGGTTCGAGCACGGCTAGGCTGTTGCGGCTGATGCCGAGCCAGGCCAGTTGCGCGTATTTCCGGGGCAGCAGGGCGGTGCGCGAGGGCAGGGGGTCGCTCAGCGCCAGGCTCATGGAGGTGCGCAGCTCGTTGGCGGCGGCGTTGAGTTCCGAGACCGGCAGCCCGAGTTGTTCGTAGAGTTTGGCGAAGCTGCGCATGTCGGCTTCGGAGAGTTCCACCTTGGCCTGGGCGCCCGCGCCGACGGTGCGCACCACGTTCAGGAAGTTCATGCGCGACTGCATGTCGATCACTTCGCCCGAGAGAAAGGCCTCCAGCATGCCGTCGGTGTTGTTGTTCTTGTCGGCGGCGAGAAAGCTGGAGAGGCGCGCCTCCTCCAGCGGCATGGCCCAGGGTTCGCCCAGGTGGTCGGCGTTGCCGCTGCTCTGGTTGTCGCGCGCGTCCTCGCGCAGGATCAGGCGCGCCCAATCGAGCGCACCGGTCAACACCCAGCCGGCCTGCACGCGGCGCCGCTCGGCCTGCTCGACCTCGGCCGAGCGCCACTGCTGCCACAACGCGGCCGAGGCCAGGGTGGCCACCAGCGTGACGACGAGCATGGCGAGCAGCAGCGCTGCGCCTTGCTGGTGTCGCCGCAGGGTCTTCATCAGCGCCCCGCTTCCAGAGTGGGGCGGACCCAGTCGCGCACCAGGCTGCCGCTGAGGCCTTCGCCGGTGCCGAGCACGAGTTCCAGGCGCACGCCGTTGGGCAGGCTGCCGGTGCGCGCGCCCTCGGGGCCGCCCACGGGCTCTTCATTGCCCGTGGACGACTGCGGGTTGCCCCAGGTTTCACCCCGGTGGTAGAAGAGCTGCCAGTTGTCGATGCCGAGCAGGGCGATGGCGCTGTCGGAACTGGCGTTGCCCGCCTGGGAGGGCAGGGCGCCGCGGCCCCATTCGCCGGCCCGTTGCCAGGCGCGCGCCAGTTCGTCGCGCCGCAACAAGGGGCCGGACTGCCAGCGCACCCATTGGCCGCTGGCGTTGATGCTTGATGAAATCTGCGGCAGGCCGGCCAGCGCCACGCCGGTCAGGCGCGCCCAGGCCACGACGCGGATGCCGCGGCTGTCCAGGCCGGTTTCGCCACTGTCGCGCCGCGTCATGCGCAACACCTGGCCGTTGAAGTCGAGCGCGTTGACTTCGCCGGTGTCGATCAGGGCGTCCAGGTCGGCGGCCCACTGGCCCATGGCCGCCTGCATGCGCAGCAAATCGTCGGCGCGTTGCTGGGTGATGTTCTGGGTGCGCGTCATGCCGTCCAGCGAGCGCCAGCTCAGCAGCGCGAGCATGGACATCACGACGATGGCAACCAGCAGTTCGACGAGGGTGAAACCGCGCGCGTGTTTCATCATGCTCAATACCGGCCCATCACGGTGGAGAGGCTGAGCAGGCGCACGTTCACCCCATCCACGGCGGCTTCGACGACCGTGTCCACGCGCCGGAAGTTCGGGTTGGGCGTGGGCAGCACCGACAAGCGCACGCGCATCTCGCGCCCCGCCTGCGTGCACACGGTGTCGGTGTCGCCGGTGCCGGGCAACTGGCGTTGCAGGCGCAAGCGGGTGAGTTCGTTCTCGGCGCACAGCTGGGCCAGCCATTGGTCGCTCTGCCGGCCCGAGGCCCGGGTGAGGGCGCCGGTGGCCTGCAGCCCGGCGGCCAGGGTGATGGCGACCACCGCGAGGGCGACGAGCACCTCGATCAGTGTGAAGCCGCGCGGGCGCGTCATGGTGTGGCGGCCAGCACGGTGAAGGGCGAAAGGCCGTCGGTGCCCAGGGTGATGCGCCGGTCCCCCTGGACCAGCATCACCCGCTGTGCGGCGATCAGCGGTTCAGGCCCGAGCACCAGGGTTTGCGCGCCCGGCGGTTGCAGCACCTGGGCCTGGGTGTCCTGGTTGAGCCAAGGGCGCGGCCCGGTGAGCGAGCCGGTGCCCGCCTGGGTGGGCAGGCCGAGGAATTCGAAGCCTTGCGGCAGGCTGCGCCAGACCACCGGCAGCCCGCTGGTGCGCGACTGGGCACGCGCGGACTCCAGCATGGCCGTCAGCCGCAGGCCCTCGCGCTCCAGGCGGGTGGCGCCGTCGTCGCGCAAGGCCACGCTCACACCGGCGGTGGCGAAGGCCACGATCACCAGCACCACCATGAGTTCGAGCAGGGTGAAGCCGTGTGCCTTGCTGGCCATGATCAGGGAAACCGCGTTGCCGGAAGGCCGATGGTGGCCGCCGCGCAGGGCCACCCCAAGCAAGGCCAGCCCCCTTGGGGGGCGGCGACCCGCGCGGCGGCGGAGCGTGGGGGCTTGTTTTTCACTGCCAACTGCCGATGTCGGCGTCCTTGCCCTCGCCACCCGCCTGGCCGTCGGCACCGAGCGACAGCACGTCCACCTCGCCCCTCAGGCCCGGGTTGATGTACTGGTAGGGGCGGCCCCAGGGGTCGCCGGGCAGCTTGTCGAGGTAGGGGCGCCAGTTCGGCGGCACGGGGCCGGCGGTCGGTTTGGCCACCAGGGCGTTCAGGCCTTGTTCGTTCGTCGGGTAGCGCTGGTTGTCCAGCCGGTACAGTTTGAGCGCCTGCATCAGGTTGTTGACGTCGGTCTTGGCGGCGGTCACGCGCGCATCGTCGGCACGGTCCAGCACGTTGGGCACGATCAGCGCCGCGAGCACACCGATGATGACCAGCACCACCATGAGCTCGATGAGCGTGAAGCCGCGTTGCAGGGTGCGGGCCAGGCGGGCCGCGAAGGCCGGCGTGCGCAGGGTGGGGGTGGTCAGGTGTGGCAAATCAATCTCCCGCGAACAAGGGCCTGTGGACCGGCCCGATGGCCAGGCCGGAAACCGGTGGTCGTCGATCATAATGCGCCCATATGAACAAGGCACCCGCGTTCGGCCATTCCGGCTTCCTCATGGAAAGCCCAGCCGCCCTGCAGACCGCAGGACGGCGAGGGCCGACCATCGCCGCAGGCCTCCTGTGGCTGGCGGCGGGCCTGAGCGCGGGTTACTGGGTGTTGCTGGCCTGGGGCCGGTCGCCGGTGACGCCGGTGTCGGCCATGGCACCGGCGCAGGTGGCGGCCGATACGGCTTCCGTGGCCCGCTCGCTGGGTGCCTTGCCCGCTGCCGCGTCCACGGGTGCGGTGGCCAGCGCAGCGCCGCCCCGGTACAACTTGCTGGGGGTGGTCGCGGTCGGTACCCGGGATGGTGCCGCGCTGATCGCGGTGGATGGCCAGCCACCACGGCCTTACCGCCTAGGGGCGTCGCTGGAGGGTGGGCTGGTGCTGCAATCCGTCTCGCGCCGCGCTGTGCACCTGGGGCCTTCGCTGGAAGCCCCGGCCTCGGTGGAGCTGACCCTGCCCGAGACCGCCACGCCGCCCTGAATCCGGGCTCAGCGTTCGAGCAAGCCCTGGGCGGCGAGCAGCAGGGGCCACGCCAGCAGTGCGCCGGTGCCCTGGCCCATGCGCATGCCCATGTCCAGCAGAGGCTGGGCCTGCAGATGGATCAGCATCAGGCGGTGCCCGCTTTCGGCCGAGCGGTGGCCGAACACCAGGTAGTCGGCCACGGCTGGCACCAGGCCCCGCGCCACCAGGGCGGCCGCGCTCGCCACGTACCCATCCACCAGCACCACCCGCCGCTCGGCGGCCGCCTGCAACATGGCGCCGGCCATCATGGCGATCTCGAACCCACCGAGCGCGGCCAGCGCGTCCAGCGGCCCCAGTGCCTTGCGGTGCCGGCTGGCGGCGGCCGAGAGTTTTTCGATGCGCTGGGGATGCGGGTCGTCGTGGGGGCCCGCGCCGTGGAAGTCGTCGCGTCCGCAGGCGTCGGACAGCGGCACGCCACACAGCCGGGAGAGCAGCAGGGAGGCGGCGACGTTGTTGGCCACGCCCACGTCACCCAGGGCAATCACGTTGCCGGGGAGGTGGCGCACCACGTCCATGCCCGCGTGCAGGGCCGACACGGCCTGCGCCTGTGACATGGCCGGGCCGATCATCAGGTTGCGGGTGCCATAGCCGATCTTGCGCAGCAGCAGCGGTGCCTTGCGCCGGGCATCGTCGGGCAGGGTGATGTGGGAGGCCACGCCGGCGTCGACCACCGTGAGGTCGAAGCCATGCATCTGGGCCAGGGCATTGACCGGTGCGGCGCCGAGCAGCAGTTGCAGCACGTGCTCGCAGGTCATGGACTGCGGCAATTCCGACATGCCCTCGTCGGCAATGCCGTGGTCGGCCGCGAACACGACCAGTTGAGGGGAGTCGAAAACCAGCAGGTCAAAGGGCAGGGGGCTGCCGTGTTGGATGCGCGCCAGCTGCAGCACCAGGGCTTCCATGCGGCCGAGCGAGTGCTCCGGCATGCCTTCGGGCGCCAGGCGCAGCATCACCGAGTGATCCAGCAGCGTGTCCGTCGTGGCCGCGATGTGGGGCAGCTTCAGGTTCGCGGGCAACTCGGGTGCCCGTCGGGTGATCGGTTCGAAGACGGGGTCGAGGGCCATGGCGGGTGGTCAGCTTTTGAGGAACAGACGGTACACCGGATTGCTGGTTTCCTCCACGTACGGATAACCCAACGTGTCGAGAAACTTGTCGAACGCCTTGTGGTCCTTTGCAGGCACCTGAAGCCCGACCAGGATGCGGCCGTAGTCGGCGCCCTGGTTGCGGTAGTGGAACAGGCTGATGTTCCAGCCCGGGCGCATCAGACTCAGGAATTTGAGCAGCGCACCTGGCCGCTCCGGGAACACGAAGCGCAGCAGGCGCTCGTCGTGCGCCAGGGGCGAATGCCCACCCACCATGTGCCGGATGTGCTCCTTGGCCAGTTCGTCGTGCGTGAGGTCCAGGGTCTCGAAACCGTGCCTGATCAGGTTGGCCGCGATCTTGCCGGACTCGCCCTTGCCATGGGTGGTCAGGCCCACGAACACATGGGCCGCGCTGCCGTCGTGGATGCGGTAGTTGAACTCGGTCACGTTGCGCGGTCCGCCTGGCAGCTTTTCGATCGCTTCGCAGAAGCGGCGGAAGCTGCCACGCTCCTCGGGGATGGTGACGGCAAACAGCGCCTCACGCTCCTCGCCCACTTCGGCGCGCTCGGCCACGAAGCGCAGCCGGTCGAAGTTCATGTTGGCGCCGCACAGGATGGCGGCATAGGTTTCGCCGCGGGTCTTGTGCTGGGCCACGTATTGCTTGATGGCCGCCACCGCCAGCGCCCCCGAGGGCTCGACGATGCTGCGCGTGTCCACGAACACGTCCTTGATCGCGGCGCACACCGCGTCCGTGTCCACGGTGATGTAGCCGTCGACCAGATCGCGCGCGATGCGGAAGGTCTCCTCGCCGACCAGCTTGACCGCCGTGCCGTCGGCGAACAGGCCCACATCCGCCAGTGTGACCCGTTCACCACCCTCGACCGAGCGCAGCATCGCGTCCGAGTCGATGGTCTGCACGCCGATCACCTTGATTTCGGGGCGCACGGCCTTGATGTAATTGGCCACGCCCGAGATGAGGCCACCACCGCCGATCGCCACGAACACGGCATCCAGGTGGTCCGAGCCCAGGCTCTGGAGCTGGCGCAGGATCTCCATGGCGATCGTTCCCTGGCCCGCGATCACGTCAGGATCGTCGAAGGGATGCACGAAAGTGAGTCCCTGCTTCTTCTGAAGGGTAAGGGAATGGGTATAGGCGTCGGAGTAGCTGTCGCCATGCAGGACCACTTCACCACCAAAACCACGGACCGCGTCGATCTTGACCTGGGGCGTGGTGGTCGGCATCACGATCACCGCGCGCGTGCCGAGTTTGCGCGCGCCCAGCGCCACCCCCTGGGCATGGTTGCCCGCCGAGGCACAGATGACACCCTTTTTCAACTGCTCTGGCGAGAGGTGCGCCATCTTGTTGTAGGCGCCCCGCAACTTGAAGCTGAACACGGGCTGCTGGTCTTCCCGCTTGAGCAGCACGGTGTTGTGCAGCCGCCGGCTCAGGTTGGTTGCCGGCTCCAGCGCGGATTCCACCGCGACGTCATACACCCGGGCATTCAGGATTTTTTTCAGGTAGTCCGCCGGCCCCATGGTGGTGGTCGACGAGGCTTTTGGGGTGTTGTTGTGTTGTTTGGGGCGGGCTGGCGGCATGGTGTTCCTCGCCGCACATCATATCGGGGGCGAAAAAAAGCCCGGGCTGGCAGAACCAGACCGGGCTTGAATCCACCCGTGGAGGGTAGAGGAGACAACCGTAAATACAATGACGCCAGTATAACGCTCGCATGCTGCATTGCAACATCGCCAATCAGATTTCTATGATTTTTAGAGCGCTCACCCCAATACCTTTGGTTATTTAACGACAGGACACCTTATGGAATGCACCGTCACCTGGACCGGCGCCGCCGGTACCCGCTCCAACATGGGCTTTGTGGCCGAGACCGGCAGTGGCCACGTGATCGCCATGGATGGCGCCCCGGATGAAGCGAAGCCGGAAAACGGGGGCGCCAACCTGGCGGCCCGCCCGATGGAAACGGTGCTGGCCGGCACGGGCGGATGCACCGCCTACGACGTGGTCCTGATCCTTAAAAGAGGCCGCCACGACGTGCGCGGTTGCAGCGTGAAGCTGGTGACCGAGCGCGCGCCTGTCGATCCCAAGGTGTTCACCAAGATCCACATGCATTTCACGGTGACCGGGAAAGGCATTCCGGCCGTGGCGGTGGAGCGCGCCATTGCCATGAGCCACGACAAATACTGCTCGGCCAGCATCATGCTGGGCAAGACCGCTGAGATCACGACCAGCTTTGATCTGCTGGAGGCTTGAGCGTCGGCGCTTGTGCACTGCTCAGATGCGGTGTGCCACGGTGGTCATGACCTTGGCCGCCATGCGCATCAGTCCTTTGACCGGGGCGGGAAGCTCCACCGCGCCAGCCTGCTGAGCCTCACAGGCGTGTCGGGCTTCGTCGTCCTTCATTTGCGCGACGATGGCTCTGGAGGCTTGGTCCTTCGCGGGCAGGCGGTCCATGTGGCTCGCCAGATGGGCTTCCACCTGGCGCTCGGTTTCGACCACGAAACCCAGACTCACACCCGGCCCCACGCGTCCGGCGATCAAGCCCAGGCCAAAGGCCCCTGCATACCAGAGCGGGTTGAGCAGCGAGGGTCGGGCGCCCAGCTCGTCCAGGCGTGCCTGGGTCCATGCGAGGTGGTCCGTCTCTTCACGCCCTGCGGCTTCCAGTTGCAGGGCGAGTGCCTCATTGGGCACGGCGCCGGTAGCCCGGGGCCAGCGCGCCGCCAAGGCCTGCGCTGTGTACAGCGCCTGGGCACAAACCTCGCCGACATGGTTCACCCGCATCAGGGCGCCAGAGAGCTGGCGCTCTTCCGGGCCGAGTTCCGCGTCCGATGCCCGTTCGGGCAAGGTTGGGCACTCGCGCGTGCCCCTCGGTGAAACGAACAGGGTCCTCAGGGCCGAGTCGGCGGCGTTCAGCAAGGCATCGGTGGTGTTGGGCATGGTGTGGACAGAAGGAATCGCCAGGACACATGCTGCCATGGATTGCTCCTCGATGATTTTGGCGATCGGCCGCCTGTGCCGGTTTCCTGGGCTGAACGCCACGAGCCACGGATCATGATTTGCCGGCCTAACCATATGCGGGTATCTACTAACAACGTGGCACATGTGCAACGGATGCACCGCCATGAGGCGAGAAAAGCCCTCACCACCATGGCGCCATCGGAAACTTTCTGATGCAATTAGCGAAGCTTCCTGGATGGAGGTTGGCTCGGTGGCAAAGACCCCCGGCCCTTATTAACCCTTGGAGAACCCTTCAATGAAAAAGACCCTGATCGCTCTGGCCGCCGTGGCTGCCACCGGCGCCGCTTTCGCACAGTCGACCGTGACCCTGTCGGGCACCGTTGACGTTGGCCTCGAGAAGCGTTTCTCTGGCGACGCCCTGCGCATGACCGCCAACCGCAACGGCACCAGCAACTGGACCCTGGCCGGCACCGAAGACCTCGGCGGCGGCCTGAAGGCTGTGTTCCAAGTGTCGACCTCGTTCAACAGCGACACCGGCACCGTGTCTTCCGTCGATGGCCTGGGCAACAACGGCATGTTCGTTGGCCTGACCGGCGGCTTCGGTACCCTGCGCGCTGGCCGTCCGGTCAACACGCTGTACGCCAACGTCCTGCTGGCCAACGGCACCAAGGGTGTTTCCGTGCATGACGCCAACTCGGTTCTCGGTGGCAATGCTGCCGGCGGTATCGGCGCAACTGGCAAGACGTCCAATGCTTCGAGCTCGGTGTACGTGCCCAATGCTGTGCAGTACCACTCGCCCCGTTTCGGTGGCGTCCAGGTGCAGCTGGAATACGCTCCTTCCGAATCCACTCTTGCTGGCAACAAGGCCGGCAGGGGCGTGGGTGTCCGCTATGACGGCGGTCCTCTGAGCGCGACGTTTGTTAACTACAGGGGTGCTGTTGCTAGTACCGCTGCTGCCAACGGTCTCACGGCTGTGAATCAGTTCGCTGTGTCCTATGACTTCAGCGTCGTCAAGGTGCTGTTCACCATCCGTGACCAAGGTGGTGTGTCTTCCGATGCCGACAACTCCTGGGCGCTGGGTCTGACCGCTCCTGTCGGTCCTGGCCTGATCTACGCCTCGTTCAACAGCAACGAGCAAGTGGGTGACGATGGCCGCACCATCATCGCTGGCTACAAGTACTTCCTGAGCAAGCGCACCCAGGCCTACGTGAACGTTGCACGCCGCAACGCCGCTTGGGTCCCGGCTACGGTGACGGCCGCTGGCGGCAATGGCGCCAAGTCCAGCACCGGCTTCGGTTTCGGTCTGCAACACAACTTCTGATCGCCTCGCTGGCTTCAAGCCAGCTTGTTCAGATGTTTGAAAGCCACCTGTCTTCGGACAGGTGGCTTTTTTTGTTGGTTGTGGTTGAAAGTCACTGGGGGCCGTCACCCTTGCGCTGTTGCACCGAGGCAACAAAACGGACCGAATTTGAACCGTTTTTCAGGGCTTACCCTAGGGACGAGGAGCTTTCCTCCTAACATGCACCAGTCAGTTTTCTAACTTTGTGGTGGTCCTCACCGCAATATTTTTAAGGAAGTAACCATGAAAAAATCATTGATCGCCCTGGCAGTTCTCGGCTCCGTGGCTGGTGTGGCCCAAGCCCAATCCAGCGTGACCATGTACGGTCTGGTGGACGTGTGGGCTGGCCGCGTGAAGAATGAAGTCGGTGGCGTCTCCACCTCCACCACGGTTCTGGATTCGGCCGGCCTGGCCACCAGCCGTTGGGGCGTGCAGGGTTCGGAAGACCTGGGCGGCGGCTTGAAGGCCATCTTCAAGCTGGAGCAAGGCTTCGATGCTTCCAACGGCACCGCCACCACCGGCACCGCTTTCAACCGCCAATCGTGGGTCGGTCTGGAAGGTGGCTTCGGTACCGCCCAGTTCGGTAACGTGTGGTCGGCTTTTGACGATGTGTTCTACATCGGCAACTCCGTGTTCGACGCTGTCTCTTTCTCGCCTGCTTACCGTGTTCTGAGCGTTGGTCAGTACAACGACAAGCCCCGCAACGCACTGCGCTACACCACGCCCAACTTCGGCGGCTTCAGCGGCACCGTGTCGCATGGCCTGGACGAGAACGCAGCTGTCAAGCGCGACCAGACCGACTTCAACCTGCAGTACGCAGCTGGTCCTCTGACGGCCGCATTTGCCTACCAAGTGCAAAACGACGCTGCTGGCGTTGATGCCGATGCCAAGTTCACCTACTTCACCGCCGCTTACGACCTGGGCGTTGCAGTGCTGAAGGGCGGCGTGGGCACCACCCGCAATGTGACCACCCGCGGTGTTTTTGCCACGAAGACCAACGACTGGCAAATCGGTGCCGATTTCCCGCTGTCGTCCGCGCTGACCCTGTCGGCCGGTTACGCTGCTTCCAAGAACAAGGATGGCTCTGACGTCAAGCGCAACGGCGTGTCCGTTGGTGCTCTGTATGCTCTGTCCAAGCGCACCTCGACCTACGCCGCCTTCACGAAGGTCAAGCAAGAGGCCGGCGCTACGACCACCGACCGCGACACCGTGTTCGGCGCTGGCATTCAGCACAAGTTCTGATCTCCGTTCTTCGGAACACCGATCAGCCAAAAGCCACCCGGCATGCCGGGTGGCTTTTTTTTGGCTTGCTGCGAGATTACTTTGCTGGGGCCGCAGACTTCTTGTCCGCAGGCGCGGTCGCTGCGGGTTTGAAGCCGTCTCCGTTGACGGTCAGCCCTTCCGACGACAGCTTGGCGGCGCGTTTGTCGCCAATGCCGGGTACTCTCTGAATCAGGTCACTCCAGTTTTTGAAAGGAGCGGCCTTGCGCGCTTCCAGGATCTTGGCCGATGTGCTTGGTCCGATGCCTTTGATGCTGTCGAGGTCGGCCACGGTGGCGGTGTTGATGTCCACTGCAGCGAAACTGGCGGCGGCGAGAAGGGCCAGCAGACTGGTCAGAATTTTCTTGAACATGGATTCCTTTCCATTGAAATGTTGATGACATGCCATGGATGGGGCTGGCAAAGATGCGTCTCCCCAATTCATAACCCGAAGCCACCTATGGCTTCGGGTTATGAATTTATTTCTAAAGTTTGATTTTTTGAAGAAAAATCTCATTTTTTTAATTCTTAAAAACTCTTTTATGCATGTTTGCAACATGAAGGTGCCTGTTCGAGCGCCAAAAAGAAGTGGATTGGTTTTGCTGGCGTCCCTTGTTTGCGTGGGATGGTTCGCGTTGGTGCTGGCAGGGTGTGCGGGATCACCTGCGGTGTCGGACGACCTCGCTGAGGATGGTCCACCTTCTCGCCCCCAAAGAATGCCCAATGGAGCCAGCCCGGCCGTGCTGAAAGCCGCCCACCAGCTGTTTTCCACCCCGGCGACGGAGGTGCCCTGGGAGCCGTTCTTCTTCCCCGGCAAGCGGTACCTGGCGTTCGAGCCGGTTCAGGCCGCGGGGCGCCCGGCACTGCAGGTGCGTGCGAAGAGCTCCGTCAGCATTCTGCGGCAGCGGTTCGTGCCTTCGCTGGAATCCGTGGGGCGTCTGTCTTTTTCATGGCGGGTCGATGGTTTGCCCACGGATGCCGATCTGGCCGTGTCCAGTCAGGCGGACTCGGCGGTGCGGGTGGTCCTCGCCTTCGATGGTGATCGCGCGCGCTGGACGGCCAGAAACCATCGCCTTTCGGAGATGAGTCGCTTGCTGACGGGCGAAGAGATGCCCTATGCCTCCTTGGTCTACGTCTGGAGCGCCAAGCACGAACCGGGCACCGTTGTGGTGAACCCCCGCACGGACCGCATCCGAAAACTGGTGGTGGACAGCGATGTGGCCAACTTGGGGCAGTGGCGCGATCATGTGCGCGACGTGCGCGCCGACTTCCGTCTGGCGTTTGGCGAGGAACCGGGACCCTTGCGCCTGGTGGCGCTGATGACGGACACCGACAACACGGAGAGCCAACTCACGGCCTGGTATGGCGCGCTGAGGCTGGAACGCGCCTCAGATTGACGCCAGGGCGTCTGTCCGTTCGGGTTACTCCGGTGCATTGGCCGGGAACGTTTGTTGCATAGTGGCGGGATGTCCACTTTATTTAGGTGTCAACAAATGAAGCTCCCACTTGCAGTCCTGTTCGCCGCGATGGCCGTTGGTGCCGGCGGTGCTCACGCCAAAACTTTCAAATGGACGAGCGCCAGTGACATTCCCACGTGGGACATCCATTCCCAGAACAACGCCCTGGCCAACGGCATCCATGCGTCGGTGTATGAGTCGCTGGTTTACTACAACAGCAAGACCTTCAAGCCAGAGCCCGTTCTGGCGACGGCCTGGAAGCAGATGACGCCCACGCAGTTGCGCATGAACCTGCGCACGGGGGTCAAGTTCCACGATGGCTCGACGTTCTCGGCGGACGACGCGGTGTTCTCGATCGAACGGGCAATGACCAAGACATCGAACTTCGGCATCTATGCGCAAGGCATCGACCGGGTGGTGAAGGTGGACGCCAACACCATCGACATCTTCACGAAGGACCCCAACCCGGTGTTGCTGAACCAGCTCACCGAGTTGCGCATGATGAGCAAGGCCTGGGCGGAAAAGAACAACTCGACCATGCCCAAGGACATCAAGACGCAGGACGAGAACTTCGCCCATCGCAACGCCAATGGCACGGGCCCCTTCGTGCTGAAGGAGTGGCAGCCGGACCAGAAGTTGGTCGTCACGCGCAACCCGAATTGGTGGGGCAAGTCGGAAGGCAACGTGACCGAAGTGGTCTACACGCCCGTCAAAGCGGTGGCCACGCGCATGGCGGCGCTGCTTTCAGGTGAGGTGGATCTGGTGCTCGACCCCAGCCCGCAGGATCTGGCGCGCGTGCGTGGCGACCAGAACCTCAAGGTGATCGATGGCGTGGAAAACCGGACCATCTTCTTCGGCATGGACCAGTTTCGCGATGAACTGCCGGGCAGCAACATCAAGGGCAAGAACCCCTTGAAGGACCAGCGGGTCCGCAAGGCGTTGTACCAGGCCATCGACATGAACACGATCGCGCGTGTGAGCCTGCGTGGTCTGGGACAGCCCACTGGCGCCCTGGTGGCCCCGCAGGTCAATGGTTGGACGGAGGCGGTTCACAAGCGGCATCCTTTCGACGTGGCGGCAGCCCAGAAGCTGCTGGCCGATGCGGGCTACAAGGATGGCTTTGAAGTCGACTTCGCCTGCCCCAACAACCGCTACATCAACGACGAGCAGATCTGCCAGGCCGTGACGTCCATGTGGGCGCGCATCGGTGTGAAGGCCAAGCTGCGCACCTTGCCGCTGGTGACCTACTTCCCGATGATCCAGCGCTACGAAGCCAGCATCTACATGCTGGGTTGGGGTGTGCCCACCTTTGACGCGCTCTACAGTCTGCAGTCCCTGGTGCGTTCGGTCGGGGCGGGTGGCGATGGCAACTACAACGTGGGCCGCTACAGCAACCCGCAGATGGACGCGCTGGTGGAGCGCACCAAAAAGGAAACGGATCTCAAGCTGCGCACGGAACTGCTGACCAAGGCCTTGGCGCTGCAGAACGAGGACGTGGCCCACATTCCCCTGCACAACCAGATCATTCCCTGGGCCATGAAGAAGAATGTCGACGTGGTGCACCGGGCGGACAACCGCCTGGACTGGCGTCTCATCAAGGTAAACTGATTTCACAGCGTCAGTCGAGGGTCGCGCACCGCAGGGGGCGACCCTCTCTTTATTTTTCAAACGATGTTCGCATTCATTCTTCGGCGACTGGCGCAAGCCGTGATCGTCATGGTCAGCGTGGCGTTCATCGCGTTCATGTTGTTTCAGTATGTGGGGGATCCCGTGGTGTTCCTGCTCGGGCAGGATGCCACCCCCGACCAGGTGCGCGAACTGCGCACCGAACTCGGTCTGGACCGCCCCTTCGTCGTGCAGTTCTGGCATTTCCTCGCCAACGCGGTGCAAGGTGAATTCGGTCTGTCGCTGCGGCAGGGGGCCAAGGTCTCGCGCCTGATCGCCGAGCGTTTCCCTGCCACGCTGGAGCTGTCCATGGTGGCGGCGGTGCTTGCGCTGGTGGTGGGCATCCCGATGGGGGTGTACGCGGCGTTGCGGCGCGGTACGTTCATGAGCCAGGTGTTCATGACCGTGTCGCTGCTCGGTGTGTCCCTTCCCACGTTTCTGATCGGCATCCTGCTGATCCTGCTGTTCGCCGTCACATTGGGCTGGTTCCCCAGCTTCGGTCGGGGTGACGTGACACAGCTGGGTTGGTGGAGCACCGGCTTGTTGACTCCGAAGGGCTGGCACCACATCACCCTGCCGGCCATCACGCTGGCGATCTTCCAGCTCACGTTGATCATGCGGCTGGTGCGCGCGGAAATGCTGGAGGTGCTGCGCACCGACTACATCAAGTTCGCGCGCGCCCGAGGCCTGACCAACCGCGCGGTGCATTTTGGACACGCGCTGAAGAACACGCTGGTGCCGGTGATGACCATCACCGGTCTGCAACTGGGGGGCTTGATCGCCTTCGCCATCATCACCGAGACGGTGTTCCAGTGGCCGGGCATGGGGCTGCTGTTCATCCAGGCCGTGACCTTCGCCGACATCCCGGTGATGGCCGCCTACCTGTGCCTCATCGCGCTGATCTTCGTGGTCATCAACCTGATCGTCGATCTGCTGTACTTCGCGGTCGACCCCCGCCTTCGCGTGGAGAAGGCGGGAGGCCATTGATGTCCACCCCGTCCCGCATCAAGGCCCATGGCCGCGCGTTTTCCCACATCGCGGCCTTCCACCCCGAGCTCACGGCCTTGCGCCGTGATCTGCATGCCCATCCGGAAATCGGTTTCGAAGAGCACTACACCGCGCAGCGCGTGGTCGAGTCGCTCAAGGTGTGTGGCGTGGACGAGATCCACACCGGCATCGGCAAGACGGGGGTGGTGGCCGTGATCCGCGGCCGCCGTCACACCAGTGGCCGCATGGTCGGCCTGCGCGCCGACATGGACGCGCTGCCCATGACCGAGCACAACGACTTTGCCTGGAAGTCCATGCGCCCCGGCATGATGCACGGCTGCGGCCACGACGGCCACACCGCCATGCTGGTGGGTGCGGCGCGCTACCTGGCCGAAACGCGCCAGTTCGACGGCACGGCGGTGCTGATCTTCCAGCCGGGTGAAGAAGGTTTTGCGGGCGCCAAGGCCATGATCGAGGACGGCCTGTTCGACCGCTTCCCGGTGCAATCCGTTTTCGGCATGCACAACTGGCCGCAGATGCGCCCTGGCATGGTGGGCGTGAACCCCGGCCCCATGATGGCCTCGGCCGATCGCATCACCATCGAAGTCACGGGCAAGGGCGGCCACGGCGCGCACCCTTACCAGACGGTGGACCCGGTGCTGGTGTCGGCCCACATCATCACGGCGGTGCAGAGCATCGTCTCACGCAACGTGCGCGCCATCGACAGCGCGGTCATCAGCCTGTGCGCGATGCAGGCCGGCGACATGGGCGCGTTCAGCGTGATGCCGGGCAAGGCCACGCTGGTGGGCACGGTGCGCACCTTCAACCCCGAAGTGCAGGCCATGGTCGAGAAACGCCTGCAGGAGGTCTGCTCCGGCGTGGCGCTGGGCCTGGGTGCCACGGCGCACGTGAACTACGAGCGCATCTACCCGGCCACCATCAACACGCGGGACGAAGCCCGTTTCGCGGCCGATGTGGCGCAGAAGCTGGTCGGCCACGACCACGTGGACCGCAACATGGACCCGAGCATGGGGGCCGAGGACTTCTCGTTCATGCTGCAGGTCAAGCCCGGGGCCTACCTGCGCCTGGGGCAAGGCGCCGAAAACGGCCTTGGCAGCTGTTTCCTGCACAACAGCCGCTACGACTTCAACGACGAGGTTCTGCCGCTCGGAGCGGCCCTGCACGCCAGCCTGGTGGAGCACGCCATGCCATTGGCCGATGAGGCTCACGCGTCGAGCAAAACCCCTTCCACAACCACAAACGCATCAAGGAGCGAAGCATGATTTTCCGGAAAACGCTGGCGGCCGCACTGGTCACAACCGCCATGCTCACCCTGGGGGCCGCCTCGGCGCAGACCATCCGCATCGGCAACCAGGGCGATGCCCTGTCCATGGACCCGCATTCGCTCAACGAGTCCTTGCAGCTCAGCGTGACGAACAACGTCTACGAACCCTTGGTGGCGCGCGACCAGAACCTGAAGCTGGTGCCCGGGCTGGCGACGAGCTGGAAACAGACCTCGCCCAGCGTCTGGCGTTTCGAACTGCGCAAGGGCGTGAAATTCCACGACGGCGCACCCTTCACGGCCGATGACGTGTTGTTCACCTTCGCGCGCGCTTCGGGCGAAGGCTCGGACATGAAGAGCTACACCAACGACGTGAAGGAAGTCCGCAAGGTCAACGACTTCACGGTCGACATCGAGACCAAGGGACCGTTCCCTATCCTGCCCGACGTGCTGTCGCTGCTGTTCATGATGAACAAGAAGTGGGCCGAGGACAACCAGGCCACGCGACCCGTGGACCGACGAAAGGGTGTCGAGAATGCGGCCTCGTTCCGCGCCAATGGCACCGGCCCGTTCCGCCTGCGCGAGCGCCAGCCGAACGTCAAGACCAGCTTCGTGCGCAATGGCAGCTACTGGGGCAAGATCGAGGGCAACGTGGTCAACGTGGAGTACACGCCGATCGGCAACGACTCCACCCGCGTGGCGGCGCTGCTCTCGGGCCAGGTGGACGTGATCGAGCCGGTCCCGCTGCAGGACGTGGCGCGCATCAACGCCAGCGGCAAGAGCAAGGTGATGCAGGGTCCCGAACTGCGCACCATCTTCCTGGGTATGGACCAGAAGCGCGACGAGCTGCTGTACTCCAGCGTCAAGGGCAAGAACCCCTTCAAGGACAAGCGCGTGCGCCAGGCCTTCTACCAGGCCATCGACATCAACGGCATCCAGCGCACCGTGATGCGCGGCGCCTCCAAGCCCATGGCGCTGATGGTGGGTCCCGGCATCAATGGCTTCGACAACGCCATGAACAACCGCCTGCCGTACGACCCCGACGCCGCCAAGAAGTTGCTGGCCGATGCCGGCTACCCCAATGGCTTTGAAGTGGCCTTGAACTGCCCCAACGACCGCTACGTGAACGACGGCGCGATCTGCCAGGCGGTCGCCGCCAACCTCGCGCGCATCGGGGTGAAGATCAACCTGCAGGCCGAAACCAAGGGCACCTACTTCCCCAAGATCCTGCGCCGCGACACCAGCTTCTTCATGCTGGGCTGGACCCCGGGCACCTACGACGCGCACAACGCCTTGAATGCCTTGATGCGCTGCGTGGACGACAAGGGCAGTGGCCAGTTCAACCTGGGCGCCTACTGCAACCCCAAGGTCGACGAGCTGACGGTGCAGATCCAGTCGGAGACCGACAAGGCCAAGCGCGATGCCCTGATCAAGGAAGCCTTCAAGCTGCACTCGGACGACATCGGCCACCTGCCGCTGCACCAACAGGCCCTGGCCTGGGGCGTGGCCAACAACGTGGAGCTGGTCCAGCTGGCCGACAACTTCATGCCGTTCCGTTTCATGTCGGTGAAACCGGCGAAATAAGCCGGCCCTCGCCACCACGAGGCCCCGGCCTTGTGGTGGCGTCGCAACCAACCAGGTTCCCCACGTGATCAGCCTCATCAAAAGAGGGCTCGACAGCGATGTCGGCCACAGCTTCCGCACCTCGCCGACCGCCATCGTCGCGGCGGTGATCGCTTTCATCTGCGTGTTCTGCGCGGTCTTCGCGCCGTGGGTGGCTCCGCACAACCCTTTTGACCTTGCGACGCTCGAACTCACGAATGCCCGGCTGCCGCCAGCCTGGCACCCCGATGGATCCAGCAACTTCCTGCTCGGGACGGACGACCAGGGCCGCGACATCCTCTCGGCATTGATGTACGGCGCGCGCATCTCGCTCGCGGTGGGTCTGGCCTCGGTGCTGCTCTCGGTGGTGATCGGCGTCACTTTCGGCCTGCTGGCCGGCTTCCTCGGCGGTTGGGTGGACGGCTTCCTCATGCGCCTGTGCGACGTGATGCTGTCCTTCCCGCCGATCCTCATCGCCTTGCTGATCGCCGGCGTGGGCCGGGCCCTGTTCCCCAATGCGCACGAGACGCTGGCCTTTGGCGTGCTGATCATCTCGATCACGCTCACCGGCTGGGTGCAGTACGCGCGCACGGTGCGGGGTTCCACGCTGGTGGAGCGCAACAAGGAGTACGTGCAGGCCGCGCGCGTGACCGGCGTGGCGCCGCTGCACATCATGCGCAGCCATGTGCTGCCCAACGTCATGGGCCCGGTGCTGGTGCTGGCCACCATCCAGGTGGCCACGGCCATCATCACCGAGGCCACGCTGTCTTTCCTGGGCGTGGGCGCTCCGCCCACCTCACCGTCGCTGGGCACGCTGATCCGCGTGGGCAACGACTACCTGTTCTCCGGCGAATGGTGGATCACCATTTTTCCGGGCGCCATGCTGGTGCTGATCGCACTCAGCGTGAACCTGCTGGGCGACTGGCTGCGCGACGCACTCAACCCCCGCCTGCGCTGAGACCAAGATGAGCCTTCTCCAAGTCAAGAACCTGGTCGTCGAATTCCCCGGCCGCCGCGGCACGCTGCGCGCGCTGGACGACGTTTCCTTCGACATCGCCCCGGGCGAGATCCTCGGCGTGGTGGGTGAGTCCGGCGCGGGCAAGTCGCTCACGAGCGCCTCCATCATCGGCCTGCTGGAGCCGCCGGGCCGTGTCGCCTCGGGCGAGATCCTGCTGCACGGCCGCCGCATCGACAACTTGCCGCACGACCAGATGCGCAAGGTGCGGGGCCGCCAGATCGGCGCGATCTTCCAGGACCCGTTGACCTCGCTCAACCCCCTGTATTCCGTGGGCCGCCAGCTCATCGAGACCATCACCACCCACCTGCCGGTGAGCCAGGCCGAGGCGCGCAGGCGCGCGATCGACCTGCTCAAGGACACCGGCATCCCGGCCGCCGAGCAGCGCATCGACCACTTCCCGCACCAGTTCTCCGGTGGCATGCGCCAGCGCGTCGTGATCGCTCTGGCACTCGCGGCCGAGCCGCAACTCATCGTGGCCGACGAACCCACCACCGCGCTCGATGTCTCGATCCAGGCGCAGATCATCACGCTGCTCAAGACCATCTGCAAACAGCGTGGGGCGGCGGTGATGCTGATCACGCACGACATGGGCGTGATCGCCGAGACCTGCGACCGCGTGGCCGTGATGTACGCCGGACGCGTCGCCGAGATCGGCCCGGTGCACGAGGTCATCAACCACCCGGCGCACCCTTACACCGCCGGCCTGATGGCCTGCATTCCCGACATGAGCCAGGACCGCGAGCGCCTGCACCAGATCGACGGCGCGATGCCGCGGCTCAACGCCATTCCCTCCGGCTGTGCCTACAACCCGCGGTGCGAGAAGGTGTTCGACCGCTGCCACGTCGACCGGCCCGATCTGCTGCCGGCCGGAGCCACCCGGGCGGCCTGCTGGCTGCACGCGCAAGCAGGAGCCCTGGCATGAGCGCCGACATGATCGAAAAAGCGGTGCTGGCCGCGCAAAACCGTGGTGCTTCAAGTCGTGCCGCGGTACCTGCTGCCGCCCTCGAGGCGCCGTTGGTGCGTGCGACCGACCTGGCCAAGACCTTCGACGTGTCCGCGCCCTGGCTCAATCGCGTGATCGAGCGTCAGCCGCGCCAGCTGTTGCGTGCGGTGGACGGCGTGTCCTTCGACATTCCACGGGGTCAGACGCTGGCCCTGGTGGGCGAGTCGGGCTGCGGCAAGAGCACGGTGGCGCGCCTGCTCGTGGGCTTGTACGAGCCCACGCGGGGTGGTTTCGAGTTCGATGGCCAGGACGCGCATGCGGCGTTCAAGACGCCGGAAGGCCGCAAGCTGCGCCGCCGCATCCAGATGATCTTCCAGGACCCGTACGCGAGCCTGAACCCGCGCTGGCGCGTGGAGGACATCATTGCCGAGCCGCTGCGCGAGCACGAGATCGAGACCGAGCCCGTGGCTTTGCGCGCAAGGGTGGATGAGTTGTTGAAGTCGGTGGGCCTGTCGCCGCTGGACCGCGTGAAGTACCCGCACCAGTTCTCGGGCGGGCAGCGCCAGCGCATTTCCATCGCGCGGGCCCTGGCCACGCAGCCGGAGTTTCTGGTGTGCGATGAGCCCACCTCGGCACTGGACGTGAGCGTGCAGGCGCAGGTGCTCAACATCATGAAGGACCTGCAGCGCGAGCGCGGGCTGACCTACCTGTTCATCAGCCACAACCTGGCGGTGGTGCGCCACGTGAGCGATCAGGTGGGGGTGATGTACCTGGGGCGGCTGGTGGAGTTGGCGCCCAAGCACACGCTGTTCGACCGGCCGCGCCATCCCTACACGCGCATGCTGCTCGATGCGATTCCGAAGATGCACGACACCGGCAAGGCGCGCACACCGGTCTCGGGCGAAGTGCCCAACCCGCTGAACCCGCCCAGTGGGTGTGCTTTCAATCCGCGTTGTCCGCATGCCAACGACCGCTGCCGCAGCGAGCGTCCGAATCTGCTGGACCTTGGGGGCATTCGCATCGCCTGCCATGCGGTGGAAGAAGGGCGGATCTAGTTTCACGCCACCGGGTGGGCGTTGGCGCGGACGGTGGGTGCTCCCCTCCGCGAATGTCCTCCGGCCCGGCTTCGCCGGGCCTCCCCCTTTACCTCGCTGCGGGAAGCACCCGCCGTCCTGGGCCGTTTCTGGCGCGCACGATCACGTGTACCTCTTGCTTCGGAGGTTGTTCTTCATTTCCTTGAGCAGGGGCTGGAGCTTGGTGCCGCCGATGCGCAGCGCCAGGCAGGTGGCCACGATGTCGATCACCATCAGGTGCATCAGGCGCGAGGTCATCGGGCTGTAGCGGTCGTAGCCTTCCGGGTGGTCGGCCGAGAGGTGGATGTGGCCACTCTGCGCCAGCGGTGAGCCGCTGGTGGTGATGACGATCACCGTCGCGCCGTGCTTGCGCGCGATGTCGGCCGCGTCCATCAGGTCGCGCGTGCGGCCGGAGTTGGAGATGATCACCACGCAGTCGCCCGGCCCGAGCAGGGACGCACTCATCACTTGCATGTGGCCGTCGCTGTAGGCGATGGCATTGATGCCCAGGCGGAAGAACTTGTGTTGCGCGTCCTGCGCGACGATGCCCGAGTTGCCCGCGCCATAGAACTCGATGCGGCCGCGGTTCTTGTAGGTGGCCACCAGGGCGTCCACCGCCTTTTCGATCGCGTGGCTGGAGGCGTCGTTGCGGTACTTCAGGAAGGCCGCCACCGTGTTGTCGATCACCTTGACCAGCACGTCGCTCGTCTTGTCGTCCACGTCCACGCTGCGGTGGATGAACGGCACACCTTCGCTCACCGTGCCGGCGAGCTTGAGCTTGAAGTCCGACAGGCCGTCGTAACCCATGCTGCGGCAGAACCGCACCACCGTGGGTTTGCTCACGTGAGCGCGCTCGGCGAGTTCGGTCACGGGCAGGCTGGCGAAGGTGCGCGGGTCCAGCAGCACGAGCTTGGCCACACGTTGCTCGGCAGGCGCCAGCGAGGGCAGGGAGGCTTTGATCCGGTCGAGCATGTTGGGGTTGGTTACATTGAGGGGCGATGCGGTGAAATTTTATTACATCGCCTGGCCGATAATCCGCTGATGAACCAACTTGACGCTCTCAAGCAACTCACCACGGTCGTGGCCGACACGGGCGACTTCAATCAGATTGCAGCCTACGCCCCGCAGGACGCCACGACGAATCCGTCGCTCATCCTGAAGGCGGTCCAGAAGCCCGAGTACGCCCATCTGCTCAAGGACGCTGTCGCGAAGCACGGCGCCCAGGGGTTGGATGAGGTGATGAACCGCTTGCTGGTGGCCTTTGGTGGCGAGATCCTGCGCCTGATCCCGGGCCGGGTCTCGACCGAGGTGGATGCCCGGCTGAGCTTCGACACCGAGGCCACCGTGACCCGCGCGCGCCGCATCATCGAGCTCTACCAGGGTGACGGCGTGCATGTGGACCGTGTGCTGATCAAGATCGCTTCCACCTGGGAAGGCATTCAGGCCGCCGCGCGGCTGGAGCGCGAAGGCATCCACACCAACCTGACGCTGCTGTTCTCGTTCGCCCAGGCGGTGGCCTGTGGCCAGGCCAAGGTGCAGCTGATCTCGCCCTTCGTGGGCCGCATCTACGACTGGTACAAAAAGAGCGCGGGCGCTGGCTGGGACGAGGCCGCAATGGCCGGTGCCAACGACCCGGGCGTGCGTTCGGTGCGCAGCATCTACGAGTTCTACAAGAAGCACGGCATCGCCACCGAGGTGATGGGCGCGAGCTTCCGCAACGTGGGTCAGATCACGGCGCTGGCGGGTTGCGACCTGCTCACCATCAGCCCCGAGCTGCTGGCCCAGCTGGCCGCCAGCGATGCGCCCTTGAGCCGGGCACTGGACGCCAGCGCCGCCCAGTCGTTGGACATCCCCTTCGTGACCCACGACGAAGCCAGCTTCCGCTTCGCCCTGAACGAGGATGCGATGGCGACCGAGAAACTGGCCGAAGGCATCCGGGCGTTCGTGGCGGACACGATCAAGCTCGAAGCCTTGATGAAGTAGCTCGAGCCGAGCCCAAAACAAAAAGCCCCGCGATCTCTCGCGGGGCTTTTTGTTTTGGGATCCCTGTCAGAACACCAGGAGGCATTCCGACGCAGCATGAGGGTGCAGGGCAAGGCGCAGACGCGCTGACAGTGGCATCGCCACGGCAAGCGGCTGCAACGCCGCCATGCGCCCTCAGGCAAGGAGCAATTACATGCCCATGCCGCCCATGTCGCCCATGCCACCCATGCCGCCACCCGGCATCGCAGGTGCGTCGTCCTTCGGGGACTCGGCGACCATGGCTTCGGTCGTCAGCATCAGGCTGGACACCGATGCGGCGTTCTGCAGCGCGGTGCGGGTGACCTTCGTCGGGTCCAGAATGCCCATCTCGATCATGTCGCCGTAGGTGTCGTTGGCGGCGTTGAAGCCGTAGTTGCCCTTGCCGGCCAGGATGGCGTTGACCACCACCGACGGTTCGCCACCGGCGTTGGCCACGATTTCGCGCAGGGGCGCTTCGATGGCCTTGAGCACCAGCTTGATGCCGGCGTCCTGGTCAGCGTTGTCACCCTTGATGGTGCCAGCGGCTTGGCGTGCGCGCAGCAGGGCCACGCCACCACCGGCCACGATGCCTTCTTCCACTGCAGCGCGGGTGGCGTGCAGGGCGTCTTCCACGCGGGCCTTCTTTTCCTTCATCTCGACTTCGGTGGCGGCACCGACCTTGATGACGGCCACGCCGCCGGCCAGCTTGGCCACGCGCTCTTGCAGCTTCTCGCGGTCGTAGTCGCTGGTGGCTTCTTCGATCTGCACGCGCACTTGCTTGACGCGGGCTTCGATGTCAGCGGCAGCGCCGGCGCCATCGATGATGGTGGTGTTTTCCTTGCCGATTTCCACGCGCTTGGCTTGGCCCAGGTCGGCCAGGGTCACCTTCTCGAGCGTCAGGCCCACTTCTTCAGCGATCACCTTGCCGCCGGTCAGGATGGCGATGTCTTCCAGCATGGCCTTGCGGCGGTCGCCGAAGCCAGGGGCCTTCACAGCCACGACCTTCAGGATGCCGCGGATGGTGTTGACCACCAGCGTCGCCAGGGCTTCGCCTTCGACGTCTTCGGCAATGATCAGCAGCGGACGGCCAGCCTTGGCGACTTGCTCCAGCGTGGGCAGCAGGTCACGGATGTTGGACACCTTCTTGTCGTACAGCAGCACGAAGGGGTTGTCCAGCAGCGCCGATTGCTTCTCGGGGTTGTTGATGAAGTAGGGCGACAGGTAGCCGCGGTCGAACTGCATGCCTTCGACGACGTCGAGTTCGTTCTGCAGCGACTTGCCGTCTTCCACGGTGATCACGCCTTCCTTGCCGACCTTGTCCATCGCGTTGGCGATGATTTCGCCGATGGAGGAGTCGCTGTTGGCGGAGATCGAACCGACCTGGGCGATTTCCTTGCTGGTGGTGGTGGCCTTGGAGGCCTTCTTCAGCTCGGCGATCAGGGCTTCCACTGCCTTGTCGATACCGCGCTTGAGGTCCATCGGGTTCATGCCGGCGGCCACGTACTTCATGCCTTCGCGCACGATGGCCTGGGCCAGCACGGTGGCGGTGGTGGTGCCGTCACCGGCGTTGTCGGACGTCTTGGAAGCAACTTCCTTGACCATCTGCGCGCCCATGTTCTGGAGCTTGTCCTTGAGTTCGATTTCCTTGGCCACGGACACACCGTCCTTGGTCACGGTGGGGGCGCCGAAGGAGCGCTCGAGCACCACGTTGCGGCCCTTGGGGCCCAGGGTGACCTTGACCGCGTTGGCCAGGATGTTCACGCCTTCAACCATGCGTGCGCGGGCTTCGCCGCCGAAAATGACGTCTTTTGCTGCCATGT
>QFCS01000994.1_pt1 | contig 72290 bp, 68 predicted proteins | sample 3576561 | NCBI WGS metagenome assembly QFCS01 | reverse complement strand
TGCCAACTCACTACTGTTCTCCTAGCCCCGATTGTAATGGAAAGCCTTGTGATGGATTGTTGTATTTTTTCTTGGCAAAAAAAAGCGACCAAAGGAAGCTCTTTTTTTGACTTAGAAAAAAACAACAAGACAAACAAGCTTAGAATAGAAAGCGGGAAATAGCTTCTAAAAAGATTAATCGAAACGGATTGCTTAATATTACCTGAATATATTATTGTATGAGATTCCGTAATCTTATATATTTGCAGTCCATAAAATTTTAGGCATGATAAAAATTAGTTTACCTGACGGTTCGGTTAAGGAGTTTGAGAAAAATTCAACTCCGATGGATGTTGCAAAAAGTATTAGTGAAGGCTTGGCAAGAAATGTTATTTCTGCTTCTTTTAACAACACTATTGTAGAAACGACGACGAAATTGACCACCGACGGTTCACTTATATTATATACATGGAATGACAAGGAAGGCAAAAAGGCTTTTTGGCATTCTACTTCGCACGTGATGGCTCAGGTATTAGAAGAGAAATATCCCGGTATTAAGCTAACGTTAGGTCCCGCCATTGAGAACGGTTTTTATTACGACATCGATTTTGGCGACCAAAAAATAACGGAAGCTGATTTTAAAACCATTGAAGACAGAGTGTTGGAAGTCTCGAGAGAAAAACATGAATTTAAAATGCGTCCTGTTTCGAAAGTGGAAGCTCTGGAAATATATAAAAACAATGAATATAAAACAGAATTGATTTCGAACCTGGAAGACGGAACAATTACATTTTGTGATCACGCCAACTTTTTTGATTTGTGTCGTGGTGGCCATATTCCGAACACAGGATTGATCAAAGCGATGAAAATCATGAGTGTTGCCGGTGCTTACTGGCGGGGTGATGAGAAAAACAAGCAGCTGACCCGAGTGTACGGTATTTCGTTTCCGAAGCAAAAAGACCTGACAGAGTATTTAGAGTTATTAGAAGAAGCCAAACGCAGGGATCACAGAAAGCTGGGCAAAGAGTTAGAACTGTTTGCTTTCTCGCAAAAAGTAGGTCAAGGTTTGCCATTATGGCTACCTAAAGGGGCTGCTTTACGCGATCGTTTGGAGCAGTTTTTAAAGAAGGCTCAGAAAAAAGCAGGCTATGAACAAGTTGTAACACCACACATTGGTCAGAAAGAATTATACGTTACTTCCGGGCATTATGCAAAATATGGTGCAGATAGCTTTCAACCTATTCACACACCGGCCGAAGGTGAAGAGTTTTTGTTAAAACCAATGAACTGTCCGCACCATTGCGAAATATACAACACCAGGCCTTGGAGCTATAAAGATCTTCCGAAGCGTTATGCGGAATTCGGAACCGTTTATCGCTACGAACAAAGCGGAGAGTTACACGGATTGACCCGCGTAAGAGGATTCACGCAGGACGACGCTCATATTTTCTGCACACCGGAACAACTTGATGCTGAATTCAAAAACGTAATCGACCTCGTACTTTATGTATTTGGCTCTCTGGGATTCGAAAACTTTACAGCACAGGTTTCCGTAAGAGATTTAAACAATCCCGATAAATATATCGGTAGCGTTGAAAATTGGGAAAAAGCAGAAAATGCAATTATCAGTGCCGCACGCGATAAAGGGTTGAACTATATTATTGAAAGTGGCGAAGCTGCATTTTATGGCCCAAAACTGGACTTTATGGTCAAAGATGCACTAGGCAGACAATGGCAACTCGGAACGATCCAAGTGGACTATAACCTGCCGGAACGTTTTGAACTGAGTTATAAAGGAGCTGATAACGAAATGCACCGTCCGGTAATGATTCACCGCGCACCATTTGGTTCAATGGAGCGTTTTATTGCTATTTTACTGGAACACACCGCAGGAAATTTCCCGCTTTGGCTTATGCCGGAACAAGCTATAATCTTGTCTTTAAGTGAGAAATATGAAAATTATGCCAAAAAAGTTTTAAGTTTGCTAGAAAATAACGAAATTCGCGGCCTAATTGACAACCGTAATGAAACCATCGGCAAAAAAATAAGGGATGCGGAAGTGAAAAAAATCCCTTTTATGATAATTGTCGGAGAGGAAGAAGAGAAAAACGGAACAGTTTCTGTCAGAAGACACGGGCAAGAAGGAAAAGGAAACATTACTGTAACGGTGGAAGAATTTTCTAAAATTGTGAGTGAAGAAATAAGCAAAACATTAAAACCATTTATAGTTTAACTTAAAATTTAAAAGTCATAGCAATTAGAAACAACAAGGGTTTTCAACCCAGAGTAGAAAAAAAAGCGGCACACCGAATCAACAATTTGATTCGTGTTCCGGAAGTTCGTTTGGTAGGTGAAAATATTGAACCGGGGGTTTATAAAATCACTGAAGCTTTGCGTTTAGCGGAAGAACTGGAAGTAGATTTGGTAGAGATTTCTCCCAATGCAGAGCCGCCGGTGTGTAAACTGATGGACTACGGCAAATTTGTTTATGAACAAAAGAAGCGAGAAAAAATGCTCAAATCTAAGTCTACTCAAATTGTCGTAAAAGAGATTCGATTTGGCCCTCAGACTGATGAACATGACTATGAATTCAAGAAAAAGAATGCAGAAAAATTTTTAAAAGAAGGAGCTAAATTAAAAGCTTTTGTATTCTTTAAAGGTCGTTCCATTATCTATAAAGAACAGGGACAGATTCTTTTGTTACGCCTGGCTCAGGATTTAGAAGAGTTAGGAAAAGTGGAAGCTTTACCTGTTTTAGAAGGAAAGCGAATGATTATGTATATCGCCCCTAAAAAGAAAAAATAAGTTACTGAACGGGTCACAACCAAGTTAATGAATTTAAAGTCAGATTCTTAACCTCTAAATCTATCAGGAACTAAACAAAAAATTAAGTAAGTTAAATCACAAATAAATTTGGGAAATTATGCCTAAAATGAAAACAAAATCCAGTGCCAAGAAGCGATTCAAAGTAACTGGTTCTGGAAAAATCAAGAGAAAACACGCTTTTAAAAGTCACATTCTGACTAAAAAGTCTAAAAAGCGTAAATTAGCTTTAACACATTCTGCATTAGTACATACTGCTGATGTGAAGAGTGTAAAAGAACAATTAAGAATTATCTAATCAGTGATTATTCATTAGTACTTCACTAAATAATTCTTTAGGTTAAAAACAATTTTAATAACCTTGGAGTATGGCCAGTAAAGTTCCCTTGATTAAATTCGGGACGCCTGCTACAAAAAAACAAGAAAATTATGCCAAGATCAGTAAATTCAGTTGCTAAAAGAGCACGAAGAAAAAAAGTATTAAAGCAAGCCAAAGGTTTCTTTGGAAGACGTAAAAACGTTTGGACAGTTGCCAAAAACGCTGTAGAAAAAGCAATGCTTTATGCATACCGCGACAGAAAGCAAAACAAAAGAAACTTCCGTTCATTATGGATTATGCGTATAAATGCAGGTGCCAGAATGGAAGGAATGAGTTATTCTCAATTTATCGGAAAAGTAAAAGCCAGCGGTATCGAATTGAACCGCAAAGTTCTTGCTGATTTAGCGATGAACCATCCGGATGCTTTTAAAGCCATTGTGAATAAAGTAAAATAAACGTTTTATCAACCCGATTTTAACTTACTTATATAGAAAGAGTTGTTCAAAAGACAACTCTTTTTTATTACCTTTATCTTTCATTTTGCGTAAAAAAGTATTATGTTCAGGATTCTGCTTAGCCCCCTTTTCATCATTATCTTCATGATGATTATTCCTTCTGCGGAAAAAGCTTTATTCTTTTTGCCGCTCCTATTTGCCCTGTCTGTCAGTTTAGTGAATACTGACAAAATAAAAATAAACCGCTTATCGGGGATTATGTTGAGCATCCTACAAAGCTATCTGGTTTTTCTCGGCTTAGGAATCGTAATTTACTTTTTTGACGAATGGGTATATGACACAATGAAAAAACATTATACTGAATCTGAAGGAGTAATACTGATTACCGTTGGAGGATATCTGGCAGCAATGCTTTTATTTTACTTTTACAGCTTTCTCTTTAAAATTATCAATTTAAAATTCAGCTTCAGGATAATCAGCCTTTGTTATGCTTTTGTCATAATTGTTATGCTTATTTTTTCAAAAAACGAATACCTTCAGTTTGGGGTAGATAAATTTCCTTCTTACCTTATTTCATGGTGTATTTTGATGAGTTCAGCCTACAGTCTATCTCTAAACAGAGAAGTGTTTCTTAAGATTTTAGAAAGCAATAAGAAAAAGTATAGCACCAAACACTGACAATTGTTCATTTGCACAAAAAAACACCTCAGACATTGTCTGAAGTGTTTTTTTCTTCCTTCTCAGTTAACTCAGGACATTCTTAATTTTTAACAATTTTAGTTATTTCAACTTTCCCTTCTGAAACAGTTCTCACGACATAAAGTCCGGATTGAAATGAAGAAATATCAACAACAACATTATTTGAACCCGGTGTTTTTCTTAAAACTTCCTGCCCTAACGAGTTAATTACAGTTATTGAATCTAAAGCAGTAAATGATTCAACGGTTAACAATGACGAAACCGGATTTGGATAAACTTTCACCTTAGCAGAATTAAAAGTATTAACCGATAATGAAGACTCCGTTACCACAACATTCCCGTTAGAGGCCTCCGCAGCCGGATTAGCATTGAGCCCCGTTACGGAAAATCCATATTGCACAACCAGACCTGCCGGAATGTTATTCGCTGTTATACTAAAGTTTTCTCCCTGAATTAAAGGTGCTGAAACAAACACATCCAACGAATAGCCGGTAGCCGGATTAAGTCCTTTGATAAAAGCAAGCACTTCATAACCATTCACTATCGTATTGCTCTCAACAAAACCATTGAAAGTCAATGTTTGTCCTGCCAAAGCACTGTTTTCCACAAAAGTATTACCTTCAAAAATCTTATTTCCGATGGCACCATTAGCCCAATAAGGGTCACTCGCATTGTAGGTATTGTAATTAGGATAAAGCGTCACCGTGTTTTCAGTGGTATTCAAAACAGTTTTAATAGCACTTAATTCCCATGCAGAACCGAACTGATAAACTCCTCCAAGGTCAAACACATTTGCATAACCTAACCAACTTGCCGATGCATTTACATCCACTGTGTTTTGGGCACTTAAAAGTTGAGCTGATAAAAATGAAATTGCACAAAACAATTTAAATCTAAGTAAAGTTCTTTTCATAATTTTTGTTTTTGTTGATTAATTAATAATTTCTATTTGTTTTTTATAAAATTACAATTATTAACCCAAAAAAATACGGATACAATCATATATAAACTATACAACTTTTAATAACAAAACAACATCCGTTCATCCCAAAATATATGGCATCTTAACAATTGCTCAAAATTTGCCTTTGCACTTAAAATTATGATTTACATCGTTTTTGTTGTGGTAATGTATAGTTATTTTTAACCCGGAGTGAGGCAAAAAAAAGAATAAAAAACAATCTTATTATGACCAAATATCATCTGAATGAGATCAGACAGTCAAAAAATCAGACATGAATATTTATAACAAAAAATCCTGAAGGAATTATATCAAAACTGATTAAAATGTTTTTGTAGTGCAGGCAATCTTTATATCTTTGATAAAAACAAAAACCATGGCTGAAAACATCATTCTTTCTCATCAGGAAATTGAACATAAAATCAAGCGTATTGCCTATCAGATCTACGAAACGTTTGTAGATGAAGAAGAAATTATTCTTGCGGGAATTGCCAAGAACGGTTATGTTTTTGCTGAGAAGCTTAAAGCTGATTTATCTGCAATTTCTCCTCTGAGAATTTTACTCTGTAAAGTAAATATTGACAAGCAGAATCCGTTTCAGCCCATCACTACGTCTTTGTCAAAGGAGGAGTATCAGCACAAAGGACTGATTTTGGTTGATGATGTTTTAAACTCAGGCACTACCCTTGTATATGGTGTAAAACATTTTTTAGAAGTTCCGCTAAAGAAATTTAAAACGGCGGTTCTGGTTGACAGAAATCATAAAAAATTTCCTGTAAAAGTTGATTTTAAGGGCATTTCACTTTCAACTTCTCTGCAGGAGCACGTGCAGGTTGTTTTTGAGGAGAAGAACAGTTCTGCCTATTTAAGTAATTAATAATTGTATTTCCTTTACAATTTCCTCCGCTGATTTTCCGTCTGTAAGAATCACATGTTTTGCGTGATGGTAATAGTAGCTTCTGTCAAACAAATGCTTCGCAATAAACTCTTTTAAGTGCTCTTTATTCATTTGTGCAATTACCGGTCTGGATGATCTGTCTTTAACCAAACGCCGGTAAAGCTCTTCTACTGATGTTTTCAGGTATATTGATATTACGTCTTTATCCTGCAAAAGAAGGTGATTATTTGCGTAGCAAGGAGTGCCGCCACCTAAACTTAATATGAACTCGTCATCTGATTCGATCAGTTTTTTAAAGAACACATGCTCAAGTTTTCTGAAATAAAGTTCTCCTTTGCTTTCAAAGATTGAACCAACCGACAATTCCTGTTCTGTTTCAATTAAAACATCTAAATCCAAATGCTTTTTTTTGAAAACTTTTGACAGTTTTGAGGCAACCACAGTCTTTCCCGACCCCATATATCCAAGCAAAACAATTTTTTTACACATAATAAATCCCTGTATAATAAGGTATTAAGAAAGATTATTTTAAAAATGCAAATTTAAGACAAATTTGCTTTGAAAAATAAATAATAAGACCGTATATTTGCACCCGCATTCAAGAAATTGCAATTGACTCGATAGCTCAGTTGGTAGAGCACAACACTTTTAATGTTGGGGTCCTGGGTTCGAGCCCCAGTCGGGTCACAAAGGCAATAAAAAACGTTATTGTATAACGTATCCATCAGTAAAGACGTTGCGTGCAACGTCTCTAATTGACTCGATAGCTCAGTTGGTAGAGCACAACACTTTTAATGTTGGGGTCCTGGGTTCGAGCCCCAGTCGGGTCACAAAGTAAAGACGTTGCATGCAACGTCTTTACTTTTTTAAAACCGGCCACGTGGAGAAATTGGTAGACTCGCCATCTTGAGGGGGTGGTGTCGCAAGACGTGTCAGTTCGAATCTGATCGTGGTCACTCAAAATCCCAAAGAACAAATGATTTGTTTTTTGGGATTTTTCTTTTAAAAAAAATCTTTTTTTGCCACATTCAGCCCATTAATTCTTCAAAATTAAAAAAATAAACTAAAAAACATTTGCATTAAAAGATATTTTACTAATTTTGTTTAACAAATATAGAAAAAGAATGAACAACGTTAAAAATGTTTTCAGCATCAAAGACCTTGAAAATTTATCGGGCATTAAAGCTCATACGATCAGGATTTGGGAAAAACGATACAATGTTCTTGAACCAATGCGGACAGATACGAATATTCGTTATTACGATTTATCTGCCCTTCAAAAGCTGTTAAACATTACGTTACTTCACAATCACGGTTATAAAATATCGAAAATATCGAAACTGTCTCCCGATAAAATCAGCATCCTCGTCAGAGAAATCGTGAATGAAAAAAGTGTAAAACACCATGCCATAAATGCTTTTAAAATGGCCATGATGAATTTTGATCAAGCTCTGTTTTTTAAAACTTATACCAATTTACTTTCTGAAAAATCTTTCAGAGAAATTTTTTATGATATTTTCATCCCTTTGATGAATGAAATTGGTTTACTCTGGCAATCTGAAACCATTTCGCCTGCTCATGAACATTTTATCAGTTATTTGGTAAAACAGAAGTTATTGGTAAATACTGAAAAAATCCAACTGTTGGAGCCAACCAAAGACGACCGGATTTTTGTGCTTTTTCTACCTTTGAATGAAATACACGAACTGGGTTTGATGTATCTGAATTATGAAATTATTCTTAACGGCTATAAAACGATTTACTTAGGTGAAAGTGTTCCTGTTGAAAGTCTGAAAGACATAAAAAAATATTTCGACAAGGTAACCTATGTAACGTATCTGACCATTGAGCCTTCAAAAGACGACATTAACAATTACCTCCAAGAAATTCATACCGAGATTTTAGAAACCCATCAGGCTGAGTTGTGGACAATTGGCCGATTAACCGAGTTTATCAAACAAGAGCAACATCCCAATGTAAAAGTATTCAACTCGATTTTGGAAATGTCAAACAATCTTTAATTTTTCCTTAAATCTTTTTTTTGTTTAACTTTTTATATATATTTGTTAAACAATATGAAAAAAGATATCATCATAATCGGATCCGGATTTTCAGCTTTGGCTGCCTCCTGCTATTTGGCAAAAGAAGGTAATAACGTCAGCGTTTTTGAAAAAAACCCCACTATTGGCGGCAGGGCAAGACAACTTAAAAAAGAAGGCTTTACATTTGATATTGGTCCGACTTGGTATTGGATGCCTGACGTTTTTGAACGTTTTTTTAATGATTTTGGTAAAAAGCCAATTAATTATTATACTCTAATCAAGCTTTCTCCTGCTTATCAGGTTTATTTTGGCATATTAGATTTTGTGACCATAGCCGACAACCTGAAAGACATTATCAAAACCTTTGAGAGTATCGAAAAAGGCAGTGGGGCTGTTTTAGAAAAATTTATGGCAGAAGCCAAAAGTAATTATGACATTGCTATTAAAGAGTTGGTTTACCGACCCGGTATTTCACCCCTTGAATTGGTTACAGCTGAAACGGCTTTAAAAATCGGACAGTTTTTTTCGAATATCAGCAAAGAAGTCCGCAAACGTTTTAAAAATCAAAAATTAATTCAAATATTAGAATTTCCGGTTCTTTTTTTAGGAGCAAAGCCACAAGATACACCGGCTTTTTACAGTTTTATGAATTTTGCCGATTTCGGGATGGGAACCTGGCATCCCAAAAATGGTATGTATAGTGTTGTATTGGCAATGGAATCACTCGCGAAAGAGTTGGGTGTGAAATTTTATACGAATGCGGATGTTAAAAAAATAATTGTAAAACAAAAAAAGGCTGTTGGTATCAAAGTGAATGGAGAAGAACGATTTTGTGACATTGTGCTCAGCGGTGCCGATTATCATCATTCAGAAACCCTGTTAGATGAGGAATACAGAGTTTATCCGGAGTCATACTGGCAAAAGAAAACCTTTGCTCCTTCTTCTCTGTTGTTTTACGTTGGTTTTAATAAAAAGATAGAAAACGTAGAGCATCACACATTATTTTTCGATGTTCCGTTTGACAAGCACGCCCAGGCAATTTATGATAAGCCGGAATGGCCGGAAGAACCTCTCTTTTATGCCAGTTTTCCTTCTGTAACTGATGATTCCGTAGCTCCTCCAGGAAAAGAGGCAGGCATCTTTTTAATTCCGCTCGCTCCCGGAATTAATGACACCGGTGAAATAAGGGAAAAATATTTCAATATTATTATCAACCGATTTGAAAAACTTACAAAGCAATCTGTCAAAGATGCTATTATTTTTAAAGAATCGTTTTGTGTAAATGATTTTATCAAAGAATACAATTCATACAAAGGAAATGCTTACGGAATGGCCAATACGCTATTTCAAACCGCTTTTTTAAGACCAAAATTAAAAAGCAAAAAAGTAGAAAATTTATTCTTTACCGGCCAACTTACCGTGCCGGGTCCCGGCGTTCCGCCTTCATTGATTTCAGGAAAATTAGTTTCTGAATTAATCCAAAAAAATTCAACTAATCTTTAATAATGCTTGCTATGAAATCTATTTTTGATACCATATCATATGAATGCAGCAGAAATGTTACCAAAACCTACAGCACTTCCTTTTCCTCTGCCGTAAAAATGCTGGCCCCGTCTATCCGTCAGGATATTTATAATATTTATGGATTTGTCCGTTTTGCCGATGAAATTGTGGATTCATTTCATGAGTATGATAAAGAAACATTATTTACTTTATTTGAAGTCGATTTAGAAAATGCCCTTCAGCATCAGATCAGCTTAAACCCGGTTTTAAATTCATTTCAGCACACCGTCAACCGCTATGCAATTCCGAAAGAACTGATTAAAGACTTCATGAAAAGTATGAAACTGGATTTGTACAAATCGGAATATAAAACCACACAAGAATACCATGACTATATTTACGGATCTGCTGATGTGGTGGGATTAATGTGCTTAAAAGTATTTGTAAACGGCAACGATGCCAAATATGAAGAACTTAAAAACAGTGCCATGCGGTTAGGTTCTGCCTTTCAAAAAGTGAATTTTTTAAGAGATTTAAAAGCTGATTATGAAGAACTGAACAGAACCTATTTTCCTAATACCGATTTGAATCAGTTGGACGAAACTTCAAAACAAATTATCATTTCAGAAATTGAAGCCGATTTTGAAGCTGGTTATGAAGGAATTCGTAAATTGCCCATTGAAGCAAAATTTGGTGTATATACGGCTTATGTCTATTATAAAAAATTGCTTTCCAAACTTAAAAAAACACCATCTGTATCCATCAAAAACAGCAGAATAAGAGTTTCTGATTATCAAAAGGTGGGCTTGTTGGCTAAATGCTATATTAACTATCGATTTAATACAATTTAAGATGAGTATCTGGATTCACATTTTAGTCTTTCTGTTAACCTTTTTCATGATGGAATTCATGGCTTGGTTTACCCATAAATATCTGATGCATGGTTTTTTGTGGCACCTGCATGCTGATCATCACAAAAAAGATCACGATTCCTGGTTTGAACGAAATGATACTTTTTTTATCTTTTATGCCATCGTGAGTATCAGTTTCTTTTTACTTTGGAAATATAACATTTTAGAAATCGGATTAGCTATCGGCATAGGCATCTTTGCTTATGGTTTAGCGTATTTTCTTGTGCACGATATTTTTATTCATCAACGCTTTAAACTGTTTAGAAATGCCAACAACATTTATGCAAAAGCGGTGAGAAGAGCTCATAAAATGCATCACAAACACATTGGCAAAGAAGATGGCGAGTGTTTTGGTATGTTGGTTGTACCGTGGAAATATTTTAAAAAATAAAAAATCCCATCAAAAAAATTTAAAGAGAATAGGCTTTTGAAAGATAAATTAGTTCAAACTATTATTTTTTCTGCTTGCTTAGGAAAAGTAATTTTTTATGCATCTCAAAATGCTTCTAAATCTTACAATTAAAATACACGCACTAAATTAAATCCAAAAGCTATCTCCCCATCTCCCCAGTTTCCTGTAGTTTGTCCTAAAAAACCACTTTCATGCATTGCCCTTGCATTCGTAAAATGCATTTGAAAAACATGTCCGCCGGTTTCTAAATCAACTCCAATTGAAAGTGGGTTTCTATAAATGGATTGAGAGGTTCGGTTAAGATGTGCTGCATAATCCACATTTACAGACCACCTGCTGGTGAGTTTGTAACGTCCGCCTAAACCAATTGCAAATTGACTGTTATCTTGCGGATTTGGTAAAATGGCTTGGTTATTTTCGTCTAAAATATCACGCAACGTATTTTCATGAAAATAAGAGGGTGCTATTTGTAACGATAATTTATCTGAAAACTTTCTGGAAATTAAAAGTTGTGTAACATAACTCAATCGGTTTTCAAACTTCATGTTTGGATAATCTTTGTCTTTTAACTCGGTATTTACCGCAATACTATTGAAGCCTACAATTGTAAAGGGAAACCCATCTTTAATCTGCGATTTTAATTGATATTTAGCAGCCAAATCATACGTTTCCTGAAAACCACTTCGGGCCACATGAACCGTAAGCCAATCGTTTACACCATATAAAAATTTAAGTTGTGTATTGGCATTATCTAAACCAAAAAAATCATCAAAACCATTTTTAAAATAATCAAAACGATGAGCCACTACAAAATAAAAATCCCCCTTTGATGCCAATTTAGTTGATTCTAAATTAATTATTTTAAGTGATTTAAAGGCCGATTCTACTTTTATATTTGTTTCAACACTATCAATATCACTTAATAAATCATCTTGGGCCAAAAGTGAAAATGGTAAAAAAAAGAGGGTAAGTAGTTTTTTCATAGCAAAGGATATAAGTGGTTTAAACTACCATTTACGTTATTAAGTTAATAATAGTTTTAATTCACAATTACCTTTTTCCATGACTTTTGAGTATCATTTACCAATTCTATTAAATAGATTCCCGCTTGCAAACCGACAATATTGATATCAACATTTTCGTTACCATTTTCTACTTCGATGGATTTTACAAAAGCTCCTGTTTGAGTGTAAATATTTACTTGGTTCAAAAAGGTTTTAGTTTGAATGATAAAATCGCCTTTAGATGGATTTGGATATACTTTTGAGGCGTTTAATGAAAAATCTTCAATACCCAGAGTAGTTAGAGGCGTATTAAGCAAAACCCCTCTGTTTGTTGACCCGTGGTATGCCAAAGTAAATGAAGCTGATCCGAATTTTGCCCATGCGATATCTATGTTATTATTAGCAAAGTTAAAAGTATAATCATTGTTATCTCCTGTGTTGAATAATCTTGAAAAGACTATCGTCCTCCTTCCTGCCACAGGAAAGTTATTTTGATTTGAAACTAAAACCCAATTGTTAGTTGGATCAGCTGTTGGTGCAACTCCAATTCCGTTATGTCTGGCATCAACCAGTGTTGTATTATCCCAATAAACCACATCAGCTCCTTCTTCCATACCTCCTTCAAATGAACCAAATTGAAAAGCAAACCACCTGTCATTGGGTCCTGAAAGTGTCAAAGTTGCTGTTGAAGTATCATTATCCAATAACAATGCTCCGCTGTAATCATTAATGAAATTTAAAACTCCCGTAGTTTTTTGCTGAGCAAATGACATTGTTGTCAAAAAAATTAATACGAATAAAGTAGTTTTTTTCATAGCAATTGTTTATTTTAAAAGGTTAATCATTTCTTCATTTCCAGAAAAAACGGCATATTCAAAAGCAGTTTTTCCTTTATTATCTATTTTTGTTTTATCAGCTTTGTGTTCTAATAAAAGTCTTATCAATTCAACATTTTTAAATTGAGTAGCATAAATTAGAGCAGTTGTTGAGTTGGTATCCGTCAAGTTTGGATTACTCCCTTTTTGCAAAAGTAATCTTGCAATTTCGACATTTCCTTTCACGGCACAAGCCATCAAAGCAGTTCCCATTTCACTTATTTCATCAATATTTTTAACATAATTTATTAAAAACTTAGCTACGTCATTATTACCACGATAACAGGATAAGATGAGTGGTGTAAATCCGTTTTCATTCTGTTCATTGATACTATTCGGGTTTTTCTCCATCAATTCTTTTAATTCAGCAACTGACCCGTTGCGAGAAATAGCAAAAACATCTCTCTGAGTTAACCCTTTGATAGAAAACAACATAATAAAGATAATAAATAATTTTTGCATCATAACCAAAATTTAATTCAATATTTCACATTGATCCATTTTCAACTCTTCCAATAAATCATCAAAACCAACAAATCGGCCTTTTATTTTTAACATTTGTTCAATTTTTAAACTGTCAGAAATTTTTTCTGACATTGTTAAGGATAATTTTTCATCTAAAACAACCGCATTATTTTCTAAATCCAAAGAAGTTATTCTACCGTAAGTTTCTATGGTTTTATCAGCATACTTTTTCGTATTAAACTCAGCGTCTTCAATAAAATAGTCATGCAGCTGAAGGACAGAGATAGAAAAAGCAGCCGATTCAGAACCAATATCCCGATGACTTTTGTAAACATAAAAATAAATGAAGGCAGCTACCAATGAGATACCTAGAAAGAAAATAATTATTACTTTTTTTGTGACAGGAGATTTCATAGCACGACAAATTTATTTATTTATTTTTATATTACGTCATTTGTTATGAATTTTATTTAATTTTGATAAAAAAAACATGAAAAATAAATCAATTAAAATAATTTGTTACGGATTTGTTATTTTTACTTTAAATAGCTGCACAACTGATAGCTTATCCGATTTAACAATGGTTGAAGAGATAGAAACGGTCACTTATAACGGAAAAATTAAATCAATTATTGACAACCATTGTATAATTTGTCATGCGTCGACTCCGGTAAATGGAGCACCAATGTCTTTGACCACTTATGAAAACGTGAAAGAAGCCGTTTTAAATCGTGATTTATTAGACCGTATTTCAAGAGCAGAAGGAACTTCAGGAGCGATGCCATTAGGAGGACCACGACTTTCGCAAACCGATATCAATATCATTATTCAATGGAATTCCGATGGACTGATCGAATAATTTAAAAAGTTAGTTATGAAAAAATTCGCGATACTACTATTATTGTCATTTGGGCTTGTTCAAGCCCAAGAAAAAATGATAACAAAATCCGGGAAAATAACTTTTGAAGCTTCTGTTCCTTCTTTTGAAGAGGTAAAAGCTACTAACGAAAGTTCCTCATGTGTTTTAAATACTACTACTGGTGAAATTGCCTCCTTGGCCCTAATGAAAGGTTTTCGTTTTAAAATTGCCTTGATGGAGGAACATTTCAATGAAAATTATGTGGAAAGCGATAAATATCCTAAGGCTACTTTTAAAGGATTTATTGAAAAATTCAATCTTGCAATTCTAGATAAAAATGCAAAAGAATTTATAATCAAAGGAAAATTAGAACTTCACGGAAAATCGAAAGATATCAATATTCCGGCAAGAATTAGAAAAACTGAAAGCGGACTCGAAATTAAAGCGGATTTTTCTGTTAATGCTGATGATTTTGCGATTCAAATTCCAAGTGTCGTGAGTAAAAAAGTATCTAAAAAAGTAAATGTAAACTTAGAATTCTTTTTAAAATAAAAATTCCCGACTTACTTAAATCGGGAATTCTATTTGTAAAATCATCATTAAAATTACTTACTCAAATACATTTTTCTTCTCGAATACAATTCATAGAATTGATCGTCTTTTAAATCTTCAATAAATAAAATACTTTCTCCGGTCGATTTCATTTCCGGACCTAATTTTTTGTTTACGCCGTGAAACTTACTAAACGAAAAAACAGGTTGTTTAATAGCATACCCTTTTAGTTGCGGATTGAATACAAAATCAGTTACTTTATTTTCGCCTAACATTACTTTTGTGGCATAATTTACATACGGTTCGCCATACGCTTTTGCGATGAATGGAACCGTACGCGATGCTCTCGGATTGGCTTCAATGATGTAAACAATATCATCTTTGATAGCAAACTGAATATTGATTAATCCAACTGTTCTTAAAGCTAATGCAATCTTCTTCGTATGCTCTTTAATTTGCTGCATCACAAACTCACCCAGATTAAATGGCGGTAACGTAGCATTACTGTCTCCGGAATGAACGCCACAGGGTTCAATGTGTTCCATGATTCCGATAATGTAAACATTCTCACCATCACAAATGGCATCGGCTTCGGCTTCAATGGCTCCGTCTAAATAATGGTCTAACAGTAATTTGTTTCCCGGAATATTTTTTAACAAATCTATTACGTGTTCTTCCAGTTCCTGTTTATTAATTACGATTTTCATCCCCTGTCCACCCAAAACATAAGAAGGCCTAACCAACAGCGGAAAATCTAACTCGTCGGCCAACGCAGAAGCCTGGTCAGCACTCTCGGCAACACCGAACTTTGGAAATGGTATTTTTAATGTTGATAAAAGCTCGGAAAAACGGCCTCTGTCTTCGGCTAAATCAAGTGCATCAAAACTGGTTCCGATAATTTTTATACCATAACGGTCTAATTTTTCCGCTAATTTAAGAGCAGTTTGTCCACCCAACTGGACAATAACACCTTCGGGTTTTTCATGCTGAATGATGTCGTATATATGTTCCCAGAAAACCGGTTCAAAATATAATTTATCGGCGGTATCAAAATCGGTCGAAACGGTTTCGGGATTACAATTAATCATAATGGTTTCATAACCACATTCTTTGGCCGCTAAAACACCGTGAACACAGGAATAGTCAAATTCGATTCCCTGTCCGATTCGATTAGGTCCCGAACCTAAAACGATTATTTTTTTCTTTTCTGTAACTACACTTTCATTGTGTACATATCTTTCTCCGGTTGCCGTTTCAATTTCGGCTTCAAAAGTAGAATAATAATAAGGCGTTTGAGCTTTAAATTCAGCGGCACAGGTATCGACTAATTTATATACTCGATGAATAGAAAGTTCTTCCCGTTTTTTATGAACCTCACTTTCCAGACAACGAACCATGTGTGCAATCTGTCTATCGGCAAACCCTTTCTGCTTGGCCTCTAAAAGTAATTCTTTGGGCAAAGTATCTATTTCATATTTTGAAATTTCCTTTTCCAGCAAATGAAGTTCTTCGTATTGCTTTAAAAACCACATATCAATCTTTGTAATCTCGTGAATTCTGTTCAACGGAATTCCCATCTGAATTGCATCATAAATCACAAAAACACGGTCCCAGCTGGCATGGGTCAATTTTTCGATAATTTGCTCGTAATTTTTATATCCTTTTCCGTCTGCTCCCAAACCGTTTCGTTTGATCTCTAATGATTGCGTAGCTTTATGAAGGGCTTCCTGGAAAGACCGGCCAATCCCCATCACTTCACCAACCGATTTCATCTGAAGTCCGAGTGTTCTGTCTGAACCTTCAAATTTATCGAAGTTCCAACGTGGTATTTTTACAATTACATAATCTAATGTTGGTTCAAAAAGTGCCGAAGTGGATTTGGTAATCTGATTTTGAAGTTCATCTAAATGATACCCCAAAGCCAGTTTAGAAGCGATTTTTGCAATAGGATAACCCGTTGCTTTTGAGGCTAAGGCCGAAGAACGCGAAACCCTCGGGTTAATTTCAATGGCTACAATATCTTCTTTTTCATCCGGTGAAACGGCAAATTGCACGTTACAACCTCCCGCAAAATTGCCGATGCTACGCATCATCAAAATGGCCATATCCCGCATCTTCTGGAAAGTTGTATCCGATAAAGTCATGGCCGGAGCAACCGTAATACTGTCTCCGGTATGAATTCCCATCGGATCCATATTCTCGATTGAACAGATAATTACGACATTATCATTTTTATCCCGAAGCAATTCTAATTCGTATTCTTTCCACCCCAGCAAAGCCTTATCTATCAGCACTTCGTGAATGGGAGAAGCTTCTAATCCTCTCGTCAGCAGTTCATCAAAATTTTCTTTATTGTGTACAAAAGCAGCTCCTGAACCTCCTAATGTAAACGACGGACGAATCACCAGCGGGAAACCGAATTCCTGGGCAATTTCTTTTCCTTTTAAAAAGGAAGTTGCCGTTTTTGCCGGGGCAGCCCCTACTCCGATCCGCTCCAGCAATTGTTTGAACTGCTCTCTGTCTTCCGTTATATTGATGGCATTAATATCCACCCCGATTAATCTGACATTAAAATCGGCCCAAATTCCTTTTTCATCAGCTTCCAGACATAAATTCAGAGCTGTTTGACCTCCCATGGTAGGAAGAACAGCATCAATATTGGGGTGCTTTTTTAAGATCTCGATGATGGATTTGGTTGTTAACGGCAACAAATAAACATGATCGGCCATAGACGGGTCGGTCATGATGGTAGCCGGGTTAGAATTAATTAAAATTACTTCAATTCCTTCTTCTCTGATAGAGCGGGCAGCTTGTGAACCGGCATAATCAAATTCACAGGCTTGTCCGATAACGATTGGACCGGATCCGATAATTAAAACCGATTTGATAGAATTGTCTTTAGGCATAGTGTTGTGTTATAGAAGTTTAGTTGTTTTTGAGATGACAAGTTATAAAAAAAAGGCGTTACTGAAAAAAGTAACGCCTTTATTTATGATTTGTTCCAATCATTATTTTTTGTGTCTTGGTTCGCAGGAAACAGTTAATTTGTGTCTTCCTTTAGCTCTTCTACGAGCAAGGACTTTTCTACCATTTGCAGTAGCCATTCTATCCATAAACCCGTGTTTATTTCTTCTTTTTCTTTTCGATGGTTGAAATGTTCTCTTACTCATTGTTTTGTATCTTTAAAATCGTATATAGTTTAGCTTATGTCAGGTTTCTCAAAAACCGAGTGCAAATATACAAAGACTTTTTTTTCTCACAAGCAGTTTTCTAAAAATATTTTCAATTCGTTTTATTACCTTTGCCATCACAAAAAACAAAGTCATATTTATGTTTCACAAAAATATCAAATTAGTTCTTGCAGCCGCTCTTGTAGGCTTGGGGATCTGGCAGTTTACTGAAAACAATATCGGAAACGGAATCTTTCTCCTCTTGTTAACTGTATTTCCAATTTTCTTATACTTTAAAAATGAGTTTATCCTACTGGCATTTTTAAAATTGAGAAAACAGGATTTTGAAGGAGCCAAAAACTGGTTGAGTAAAATTAAAAATCCGGAAACTGCTCTGGTCAGAAAACAACAAGGCTATTACAACTACCTGCACGGACTAATGGTTTCGCAAACCAATCTGAACCAAGCAGAGAAATTCTTTAAAAAAGCCATTGAATTGGGACTTTCGATGGACATGGATTTAGCCGTGGCCAAACTGAATTTAGCCGGTATAGCCATGTCGAGAAGAAGAAAAATTGAAGCCACCAATCTGTTGAATGAAGCCAACAAACTCGACAAACAAAACATGTTAAAAGAGCAAATCACGATGATGAAGCAACAGTTGAAAAAGATTTAAATAATTCAACTTACTGATAAAAACCCCGTTTTGAATATTGATTCAAAACGGGGTTTTAAATTTAATTTTTTAATTACCAACACTTTAGGTGTTCGAAAATTTGTTTTTGTTAGCTAATATAGTTACATTTGATTAGTTAATACACTAATCCGATGAAAAATTTATCCGTTGTATTAGTACTATTTCTTCTCTCTTTTTCCGTTTCCGGCCAGGAAAATGAAAGACTTTTCTCAGATGCTGTCCGCACAAATTTCTTCCGGTTCAAAAGTGAGAGTAACCGGGCATTTAAAGAAGGAGATTTTGACAGAGGACAGTTTTTGTTTGACAGTTTAGTTCAAAATCAACTCATTGGCTCAAAATTCAATGACTATTCTTTAAAGAGAGTATCCAACCGTAAACTCAAGATGAGCAAAGTGAAAAAACCTGTTTTTCTGATCACCTATGCCGCATGGTGTGTTCCGGAAAAAGGAGAAATTCCGGCATTGAACAAGCTCGCCAAAGAATATAAAAATGTTGAATTTATTGTGATTGTGTGGGGTAAAAAACATGAAGTGAAAAAATTTGCCAAAAAATTCAACAGCTATATTGAAATCTGCTATGCACACAAAAATTATAAAAACGACAATGAAATTGTAGAAAGCATGAAAGAAACGCTTGGTTTCCCAACATGTTATCTGATTGATGAACATTTACAGGTTGTCAATATCAAAAGAGGTGCTGCCTCGACACCCTTTAAAACGCCTATAAAAAAAGCCGTGGAAATGAATTACACTGTTTTTAAAGAGCGGATTTCCGGACTAATCAAAATGAAAGATGATAAAAACGGAATGTTGGTAACCAACTGACTATTTTTCGAAAATTAGTTTCCCGGCTACAACCAGTAAAATCACACCAAAGATTTTCTTTAAAATTTTTTCATCAATCTGAATGGCTAATCTACTGCCAATATATCCTCCAATTACAAAAAAAACAGCAATAACAGCAGCGTATTTCCATTCAACATACCCTTCTTTGTAATAGTTAAATGCCGCTAATGCAGTAACCGGAACCGAAAGAACGGCCAGACTGGTTCCCTGTGACTGGTGCTGTGTCATTCCCAGAAATAAAAGTAACGGAATCATAATAATCCCTCCTCCTATACCGATTAATCCACTTAACAAACCCGCCAAAAGGCCGATACACAACAATAATAACAAGGTAGCAACTGTCATTTTCATCAGTATTAATATCCCTCAGTCGGAATTTCAATTGTATACATTCTCTTGGCTTTATTTTCAAGCTTTTTATCTCTTAACCAAGGATTATGAATTTTTAAAATTTTATAATTGACGCCTTGATTTTTAGCAAAAGCCGCTAAATCCGTTATGGTCGTATCAACTTGTATTTTTTTTACTTCAATCGGATGATACAATTGTTCAGTCGGAATATCAAATCCGTATTTTGCGGCGTTTTGCATAATTTCCTTCAAAGCTAAAATCCTGAAGACATACCGGGAGGTTTCTTCGGTAAGTAACAGATCATAATAATCGGAAACCTGCTGGTTGGAAATTTGTTTATTTACGCCGCCCATGCCTCCGTTATAAGCCGCAGCAGCCAATGTCCAGTTTCCGAATTTGTTTTTGGCCTCAATCAGATAACGACAGGCTGCTTCGGTTGATTTTTCCAAATGATAACGTTCATCCACAAAATCATTTACTTCCATCCCCTGTTCTTTAGCCGTTTGAGGCATAAATTGCCAAACACCACGAGCTCCTGCCGGCGAAACCACGTTTGCCAAACCACTTTCAATGACCGCTAAATATTTAAAATCATCCGGAACACCATATTTTTTCAAAATAGGTTCTATAACCGGAAAAGCCCGGTTGGCCCTCTTTATAATTAACGTCGTTGTGGAGTGTAAATTGGTATTGATTACCATTTCGCGATCCAGTCGTTCCCGTACGTCAGCTAAATGCAAGGGTGTTTTTTCTCCCGCAAAATCAATTTCTAAAGGAAGAGCAACCACTTCTCTTTTTTCTGTCACAACAATTTTTTTTGAGGCTGAATACACAAAAATCCCACTCAACCCCACTAAAACGGCTGCCATTACAACATTTTTAATCCTTTTCATACCTTTCAGATTTATTTGTTACATGTAAAACTACAAAAATCAGTCCAACTCAACTATTATTTAAAATAATTTTTGGCAAATTTTCATTCAACCATTTATATTTATTTAAAATCATAATGTGTGTTCCTCCCCTGACAACGACAGAATTTTGAATATATTTTATCGGGAAAACACTATCTGAATCGCCGTGAATATGAACAACCGAATCGTCTGCTTCTTTCCTATCCCAAAGAATAATGGTTTCAATAGCCCAATCTAAATAACATTTATCCCGCACACACAAATAGCGGTCATATAATTTTAAGCGTTGCTTCACCGTATCACCATAAGCAAACTTAGACAAAGCTTCTACATTCTGAACCAATCCGGTGGGTAATAATTTATATGCTTTGGTTGATTTGGCAATTTTTAGTCGCCTGGGAAATTCTTTATTTGATTTTACACTTGAAATAATAATGGTTTTTCGTACCGGAATAATTCTTGCCATTTCCTGTACAATCACACCGCCAAACGAAACACCGATTAATACCGGGTTTACATGCTGGATATTTTTTGATAACCGGGTTACGTATGCTTTAATGGATTCTTTTGGATGCGGAATAATCCACTCCATCAAAAAAACCTCAAATTGATCTTCCGGCAACACTATACGTTCAAAAATAGAAGTGCTTGCCGCTAATCCCGGCATAAAATAGACAGGAATTTTTTCCATAAAACCGATTTATGTAATAAATTTAAAAACTTTAGAATAAAACAACGATGAATTAAGAGTTAAATTAGTGATAATTTTGAGATCAGCACAGATTAACATTCTTTTTGAAAGAAAAAAATTTAAAATCCGTACCTTTGCACAAACAAAATTTCATTTTTCCTAACCCAACAAAAGTATGGAAATCAAAGACAATCAATTACTAAGACAATTTGAAACCCAAACAGAACTCGGTTTATTGGTAATGGAATATGCCGTGCAAGAGCGAAAGCTGTTTTTAACAAAATTAAATCACCCGGAAGATCTGGATGCCGAACTCATCGATGATTTTATTAAAACAGTGCTTTCGATAGCCGAAGAAAAAAAGTTCAAAGTGGTTCCTACGCATCCGAAAGTAGCCCACTTTTTCAAAAAAAATCCGGTTTACAAGGAGTTGCTTCCTCCGGGAATAAAACTATAACTATGAAGTGCCCGCTTTGTTCTTCGCCTTCCAATCATTTTTATACGCAAAAACAGCGGGAATTTTATTTCTGCACTACTTGTTTTTCCGTTTTTTTAGACACTAAAAACTACCTGACAGAATCGGAAGAAAAAAAACATTACGAGTTTCACAATAACGATATAAACGATCCCGGTTATCAGCAATTTGCATCACCCGTTGTGAAGGCAGTGCTTAACAATTTCACCCCAAAAAATTCCGGTCTGGATTTTGGTTCGGGAACCAACTCGGTCATTGTCAAATTGCTGAAAGACCAAAAATACAACATCATTGAATTCGACCCGTTCTTTTCCAATAACCTTAAAGTATTGGAAAAAAAATATGATTATATTACCTGTTGTGAGGTCATTGAACATTTTCACCATCCGTTTAAAGAGTTTCAAAAGCTCCAGGATCTTCTGAAACCCGGTGGAAAACTGATTTGCATGACCGATTTTTTCTCTGAAACTCAAAATTTTGACACGTGGTATTACAAAAACGATCATTCACATGTATTTTTCTATCATCCCAAAACCATGGCCTGGATTGCTGAAAATGTTGGTTTTACAAGTTTTGCTATTGAGGGAAGAGTGACAGTGTTTGAGAAGTAGTTATCAGTTGTAAGTTTACAATAATCAACCCTGTCATTAGTGTTCAATCACATACGAGATTTTCATGACCTGTAGTCTCGACATAGGAGGAATCTTTAACATTAATTATTCTCTTCCAATGTATTCTTTTTTCTTTTAATAGAATTTATTTTCCCATCTTTAAACTCAACGCGAACATCTATATTTTTTTTGAAGAAAAAGAACTTTTTATAGGTTTTACCACAAATTAGAACCATATCATATTTCAAATTATCAAATGGAATTTCAATAACATCTAAATTCAAATTTGACTTTTTGATAATTTCAGCTTTATTTCTTTCTGAATCATCTAAATTAAATTGAATGAATTTTTCAATTTCTTTTATAGTGGTTAGAAAATCATTTTTGAAATTGTTATAAACATCTACTTGCTCCTGTTTTAATTTTTTTGATTTACTTCTAAAGTATACATCACAAAATGCACCATAACCTTCAAATAAATCAATATTGTGATAAAATGTTTTAGTACAAGTATATTCGTTTACAATTTTATTAATTGATAACATTTTGACTTTTTAATTAGAATTTAATTAGAAGTAAATTGAGTGTATTAGATACCTACAAAACCGCCAAATCCCTCACAAACGTCATCCTTACCAAACCATCCTCATCAATCTTGGTCAGTTTGATTTCGTGTAACGTATTTACCAATTCCGGGTTCCAAGGGGTTTTTACTTTCACATAATTTTCAGTAAACCCGTGAATGTAACCTTCTTTATTTTCGGCCTCAAATAAAACGGTTCGTGTAGTTCCGAGTTGGCTTTCATAGAACGCTCTTCTTTTCTTTACAGATAATCCGCGAAGCATTTTACTTCTTTTGGAACGAATATTCATCGGTACTACTCCTTCCATTTCGGCCGCTTCGGTGTTATCACGTTCAGAATACGTAAAAACATGCAAATACGAGATCGCCAAATCATTTAAAAAATGATATGTTTCTAAAAAATGTTCGTCTGTTTCGCCCGGAAAACCGACAATTACATCCACTCCAATACATGCATCAGGCATCACTTTTCTGATACAGTTGACTCTATCCACATATAATTCCCGCAAATAACGGCGTTTCATTTTCTTTAAAATGTCATTACTTCCTGATTGTAAGGGAATGTGAAAATGTGGTACAAACGTTCGGCTTTTTGAAACAAAATCAATCGTCTCGTTTTTCAATAAATTCGGTTCGATAGACGAAATCCGCAAACGTTCAATGCCTTCTACTTCATCCAATGCTTGTACTAACTCCAAGAATGTATGTTCGTGCTTTTTGTTACCAAATTCACCTTTCCCGTAATCGCCAATATTCACACCGGTCAATACAATTTCTTTGATACCTTGCTGTGAAATTTCTTTGGCATTTTGCAACACATTTTGCAATTCATCACTGCGTGAAATGCCACGGGCCAGCGGAATCGTGCAATAGGTACACTTGTAATCACAACCGTCCTGCACTTTTAAAAACGCCCGGGTTCTGTCGCCAATCGAATAACTTCCCACATAAAAATTGGCTTCTTCAATCTCACAGGAATGCACTTCGCCCAAATCATTTTTACTCAAATCGTTCAAATAATCGGTAATTTTGAATTTTTCGGTAGCCCCTAAAACCAAATCCACACCATCCACGGCAGCCAATTCTTCCGGTTTCAATTGTGCATAACAACCTACTGCCGCAATAAAAGCTTTTTCATTATTTTTCAGGGCTTTTTTAACAATTTGCTTAAATTGTTTATCGGCATTATCCGTTACCGAACAGGTATTTATCACATAAATATCGGCAACCTCTTCAAAATCAACCCGTTCAAAACCTTCCTGCTGAAAATTCCGGGCTATGGTTGATGTTTCTGAAAAATTCAGTTTGCACCCTAAGGTATAAAAAGCAACTTTTTTAGCGTTTGGTGTCATAATCTGCATTTCCTTAAATTGGAAAAAGGGTAACATTCCTTATATTTACCCTAAATAAAGGTTGCAAATTTACACACAATAATCGGGAAAATGAAATCATTAATTCGTTATATATCATTTGGTTACCTTGTCCTCCTGATGAGTTCATGCGGAAAAAACCAATCCCAAGACCTTGACCATCTGGTTTTTCGCTATAACGAAAGTGCCAATATTGCCACGTTAGATCCTGCTTTTTCTAAATCGCAAAACACAATCTGGGCATGCAATCAGCTGTACAACGGGTTGGTTCAATTGGATGACAGTTTACACATTCAGCCCGATATTGCCAAAAACTGGCTGATTTCGGAAGACGGAAAGACCTATCGGTTTATCCTTCGTGACGACGTATATTTCCATAAGCATAAATTGTTTGGAAAAGATTCCACCCGAACGGTAAAGGCATCCGATTTTGAATACAGTTTAAAGCGTTTGAAAGATGAAAAAGTCGCTTCACCCGGTGGTTGGATTCTGCAAAATGTAGCGGGTTTTCAAGCGATAAACGATTCGGTTTTTGAAATCCGGTTAACGAAATCATTTCCGGCATTTTTGGGTTTGTTATCGATGAAATATGCCTCGGTGATTCCGAAGGAAATTATCGAAAGTCCGGATGATGATTTTAGAACAAACCCCATCGGAACCGGCCCTTTTCGATTTAAATTCTGGGAAGAAAACGTAAAATTGGTCTTACGAAGAAACCCCGTTTATTTTGAAAAAGATGAAAACGGAAAGCAATTACCCTATTTAGAAGCTATTGCCATTACCTTTTTGCCCGACAAGCAAAGTGGTTTTCTGGAATTTATTCAAGGAAAAATCGATTTTGTTTCGGGATTGGATCCGTCGTATAAAGATGAAATTCTGACACAAAAAGGTGAATTGCAACCCAAATATGCCAAAGATGTCAACTTGATTAGCGGTGCTTACCTCAACACCGAATACCTGGGGTTCAGAATGGACGGAACTGACCAGACGGTTTTAGACAAACGCATCCGACAGGCGTTGAATTACGGTTTTGACCGAGCCAAAATGATTACCTATTTGCGGAACAACATGGGAATTCCGGCCACCAGCGGCATCATTCCGAGCGGAATGCCGGGTTTTAACAACCAAAAAGGCTATGATTTTGAACCCGAAAAAGCCAAATCGTTAGTAGCTGATTTTGTGAAAGAAACCGGCATTAAAAAACCAAAAATCATTTTGAGTACCAATGCAACGTACATTGATATTGGCGAATTTTTACAACGGGAATGGCAAAAAATCGGTTTGGATGTTGAAATTGATGTGAATCCGCCTTCCACCTTGCGACAAGCGATTGCAACCGGAAAAGTCACCTTTTTCAGAGCCAGCTGGATTGCCGATTATCCCGATGCAGAGAATTATTTATCGCTTTTTTACAGTAAAAACTTTGCTCCGAACGGACCGAATTACACCCATTTTTCTAATGCTAAATTTGATGCGTTATATGAAAAAGCATTCCTGGAAACGGATGATGCCAAGCGATTTGAATTGTATCAACAAATGGATCAAATCATCATTGAAGAAGCTCCGGTGATTCCGTTGTTTTATGATAAAGCGGCGAGATTTACGAGAAAAAACATAGAAGGCTTGGGAATTAATCCGTTGAATTTGTTGTCTTTAAAAAGGGTTAAGAAGGTTTAACCGCAAAGGTCGCAAAGACTATTTAGTTAGTTAGTTAATTACCTTTAAAGAAAGAATATGCCCGGAGAAGGTTCCATGTTGCACGCTTTAATCAGTTCGAGAAACAACAAACGCAATCGAATTGACAAACTGAAACGTTTGGAAAACACGTCCAACGAAACAACTGAGTTTGTGGATCACGTGCAAGCCACTCCTGAATTATTGGAATCCATTCGAGAAAAAATGCTTGCTGAACGAAAATTAGAACAGAAAAAACTTTTACTAAAAGTTGCTCTGTTTTTGATTGTGCTTGCTATTGTTCTTTATGTTTTCAATAATAATTGGAAATGGATTGAGGGATTTTTTATACGGTGAAATGATGATTTAACCACAAAGTTCGCAAAGGTTTACGTTAAGAACGCTAAAAAAGTTTGATTAATCCTTAGCGAACTCTGCGTAAACCTTTGCGAAATTTGCGGTTAAGATTAATTTACTCCTTCCTCCATTTCTTCGTCTCCTCAAACACATGTTCTAAAATCTTAGCATCTTGTTCAGTGAATTCTACATGACGGCGAGACATGACAATCCGGGCTGTTTCAAAGGCTTTTTTAGTGATGTAGGTCGTAAAGCCGGAAGCTCCTCCCCAACTGAAACTCGGCACAAAATTCCGTGGAAATCCGCTGCCGAAAATATTGGCCGAAACCCCCACTACCGTTCCGGTGTTAAACATGGTGTTGATGCCGCATTTACTGTGATCACCCATCATAAGTCCGCAAAACTGCAAACCGGTTTTGGCAAAACCTTCGGTTTCATAGCTCCACAATTTTACTTCTTCATAGTTGTTTTTGAGATTGGAATTATTCGAATCAGCCCCGATATTACACCATTCACCCAACACGGCATTGCCCAAAAAACCATCATGTCCTTTGTTGGAATAGCCAAAAAGAACGGAATTACTTACTTCGCCTCCAATTCGGCAATGCGGTCCAACGGTGGTAGCACCATAGACTTTGGCAGCCAGTTTTACCTGAGCCTCTTCACACAAAGCAAAAGGGCCGCGAATAACAGAGCCTTCCATGATTTCGGAATTAGAACCAATATAAATGGGTCCGGTGGATGCGTTTAATGTAACAAACTCGAGTTTTGCCCCTTTTTCAATAAAAATGTTTTCGGGTGAAATCACATTCACGCTTTTTGGAATGGGTTGCGATGTTCTTCCTTCGGTTAACAATTCAAAATCTTCGCGGATAGCGGCATCATTTTTAGCAAAAATATCCCAAGTATGTTCAATACGCAAACCATCTTCGTTGTAATCAATGATTTCATAAGCATCAAAATCTACTTCTTCTTGTGTATCATTTGTATAGAAAGCCACTACTTCTTCACCTTTAAAAATCGCTTGGTTTTTTTCCAAACTTTTTATCATTTCCACCAATACTTCGTTGGGTAAAAAAGAGGAATTGATGAGGACATTTTCTTCCATTTCAACCATTGGAAATTTTTCAGACAAATAGTCTTCGGTAATGGTGGTAGTAGTATAGCCTAAGTATTTTTCCCATTTTTCGCGAATGGTTAAAATTCCGATACGGATATCAGCCACCGGACGGGTGAATGTAAATGGTAAAAGTGCCTCGCGAACGGATCCGTCAAAAAGTATATAGTTCATCGTATTATATTATTTTTTTGAAACCCAAAGTTATAAAAAAGCCCTCACAACGGAGGGCTTTTTAAAAAATTTAGTTTGGTTAGGTTGTTACTGTTTAATCAGCTTGTGGGTTGATAGTGTTCCTTCACTGTCTCTTGCCAGTAAGATATATGTTCCGGCTGCAAGCGACTGAATAGAGATTGTTTCGTTTGCAACAGGCATTTCAACTACTTTTCTTCCGTTAAGGTCAAAAATTTCCGCAGATACAACTTGAAAACCTACAGAAGATTTTAATGTAACTATATTTGTTGCTGGGTTTGGATAAACCTTAAAGTTAGTAAAGCTATTATTACCTACACTTAATGTTTGCCCTTCCGCAACCAATAAGGTTCCGTTAATCGCAGGGTTATTGATGGTATCCACAATTCCGGAAGGCCATCTTATGATAACTTGATCAATCTCCGTAGCTTGACCAATACCGAAATGGACATTTAATGAACTCATGAATTCAAAGCCTTCTCCACTTCTCACATCTCTGATTTGTTTACCCCAAGCACCGTAAATTTCAACTCGGGCTCCTATTCCGTTACTATTACTTTGTATTCCGGTTAAAGCAACTTTTACCCAATTATTACCATTAGGAACAGCAAATTTAATTGTCGAGCCAGATTGAAAATCCAAAAACCCGTCATTATTTAAGTCTCCAACGGCAGAAACTGACAATCCCGGAATAGACACCGGAGCAAAAACATTATCCCCTTGGTTAAACATAATTTTATTTCCTCCGCCTAACACATCAACTCTACCGTCGTTATCAAAATCATAGGCAATATTATCAATATTGGTAGAAGAATTAATATCCCATCCGGAACCAGCAGTTATATTCGTAAATGCTTCATCAATTACATTAGACCCGTCTAAATTATTTCTAAAAAACCGATGAGAACCTGAACTGGCAGTAATAATGATATCCATATCACCGTCATTATCGAAATCGGCAATAGCTGAAGACCAGGTTTGTATTGGTGTAACATTAATTCCGGCTAAGGCAGATATGTTAGTGTAAACTCCGTCACCATCATATCGGTATAATTCACATGGAGGGCCAGAACATTTAGAAACAAATACATCAGAATCACCATCGTTATCAAAATCAGTAAATAACGTCGCATAATTTCCTGTAGTCGTAGCAATATGCATCGAACCTGAAGTTACTGTTGCCTGATAAAAAGTTAAGTTTCCTTGCCCATCGTTCAAATAATAACAACTTGGAGCAATATCGTGACAAACAAAAATATCTAAATTCCCATCGTTATTTAAATCTGTGAAATTTGTTCGCTGTGAAAAAATATAATCGCCCGGGGTGAAAACCGTATAACCAGCTCCACTTTCAACAGATGTTAATATAGTAACTCCACTTCCATTACCTAAAACGATATCATTATAGCCGTCTCTATTGTAATCTCCCGCAGCTAAACTCCAATTTGGCAATCTGACAGTTCCTGCCAAAGGGTAATCCACCATTGTAAAAACACCTTGCGTTTCAGTCTGATAATGCACTCTCATATTAGTAGAACTTATACCGACAATATCATCCAAAAAATCACCATTCATATCAACCACACAAATGTTGTATTGGCTATTAATGGAAGGTATTGACTGGTTAGTATAAGTAATCGGAACAACCGGAATAACAACTGTACTTTCCGTTAATAGAAATGAAAATCCTGTATTTCTTTCTAAATTCAACCACCTGTTATCCCATGCGATGTAATAAGTTGTACCTGCCGTTGCATTAAATGTAACTACTGAAGAAAAGTTCTGTCCGGAATCATCATCTCCTGCAAAACATGTTAGAGACTCACAGCCGCCAGTATACACGTGCACACGTGTATCTTTTCTAGGCGAATTTTGAACAATATCTGTTGAAATGGTCACTGCATAATCTTCTTCCGGCGTATAGACAAACCATTCACCTGCAGGAATATTTACGGCAGGAATAGCTCCGTTAGGCGTACATATTGGTGTAGGGACATCTCCATTAATCACACCAACTGTATATAATCCGGGTGCTGTAATTTCTGAGGCTGTAGCACACGTGTCCTGGGCTTTTATTGTTTGAATAAACAATAAAAGAAAAACAATAATAAAAGTATTTTTTTTCATATTAATAAAGATTTATTGAGTAGATAATCGTTTCATTTTTAGTAATTTATTCGCATGTTGTGGATAATGAATTTATCCAGTTTTCTACAAGTTCAATACCTTCCTGATGAATCATTGCTCTCCCGTGAAGAGGCATTCGATGTGTTTCATCAATTGTGTTCAACCTATAGTAAAGCATCGATCTTTCAATATTTCCGGGTGTCACAAGCTTTGAAAGCCTTGGTTCAAAATTTTGCATATCTTGTGTATCAACACAAACCCCCATATTTACTAAATTGTTACTGGTTTCAGAAAAAGGAAAACGCATCGGCCGGTAATCACAATGTCCTGTCGTGCTATGACAATGAGCACAATTGATGTCAAAATAAGACCGAACCCTTTGATCTAATGATTTACTTTGATCTGTATAATTAACAACTGTATTTTCTGCAGTTGGCAGAGCAAAACTTTCCAGAATTCCCAATTCAATCCACTTTGTCAGCTGGTTTTTGATTTCTGTCCCGTAATCATAAGAAGCATTAAGATTTTGCGGTTTTAATCCAATCGGAATATTTACCTGAGTATAAACACCATCAACATAGCTTTTGGATTTGTGACAAACAATGCATTGCACATGGTTGGGAATTCTGTACTCAACATTTTTAACCACATTGTTCTCGTCCAACCAAGAAATACCTTTCGTACTACCTTCCAAATCCAAAAAAGCTTCTGTTTGTTCATCGTTCCAAACATAATTCGCAAATATCCACTCACCGGATTTACGAATCATCAAACGAGTTTCTATTATTTTTGTCGCATTTGAGGGAAGTACATTTTCATAATAAAATGTTTTAATTATAACAGAGCCTGTCGGTAATTGAACAATTTCATCATCTCCCGCATAACTTGCCTTAGCCCCCTTGGGTATCCAAACAAATCTTTTTTTGTGAGCATAATCAGAAAACAATGATGAAATAGGTGCATAAGGAATTACATCCAACGAGGGTATCTGCTCTTTCATATCACCTTCAAAGAATTTATAATCGGATAACTTAGGATACGGAACCGATGTTAAATCTACTGTAACCGGAGAAATTGGTTCATACTCTGACACCTTATCATCTTCAGAACAAGAGAAAAATACTGCAAAAACAGTTAGAATAATCAAAGATAAAAAAACATTTTTTTTCATTTGTTATAAACTCCAATATTAATCACAAGCGTCAAGAGAATCAATCCATTGCTGGATAAGTGCCACTCCTTCTTGATGAATAACGGTTCTGCCTAATAAAGGCATTGTTAAAGTTCCTCCATCATTATTATTTAGCATTAAATACATAGCCGATCTTTCATGATTCCCAGGTTCAACGATGCTAGAGGAACCATCAATGGGTTGAACTGACGGTAAACAAAAGCCCATATTTGAAGGAGCTGTTGTATCTGCAAAACCCAAACGAAGATCTCTATAATTACATTGACCCAAATCGCTGTGGCAATGAGCACAATTGATATCAAGATACGAACGCACTCTCAAATTCAAGGGTTGAGAAGTATCGTTATAATCAACAACCGAAGTAATGTTATCAGGTAAACCAGTAGAAGAAAGATAGCCCATTTCTACCCATTTGGCCAGCTGATTTTGCATTCCGGTTTGATAATTATAAATCGTATTCAGATTTTGTGGTTTAATTCCAATTGGAATGGATGTTGGGTTTGGAGTAGTTTCTTGTTTATGACAAGTCAAACACTCAACTTCAGATGGTATTCTGTAATTTGAAACCGTTTGAGATACTCCACTTTCATTTAACCATGTTACACTTGTTGTGCTTCCGCCCATTTGCAAAAAAGCCTCAGTTTGTTCGTTATTCCAAACATATTCGGCAAAAATCCAGCCTTCGTTTTTCCTGATCATTAAACGGGTTTCAATAATGCGGGTAGTATTGGAGGGTTGCACGTTATTGTAGTAAAAGTTTTTAATCAAAACGGCTCCGACAGGTAATTCCAAAACGTTGGTATCGCCATTGTACGCAGCAGTAGTTCCATCGGGCATCCACACAAATCTAGCTTTTTTGGCATAATCCGTAAAAAGGGAACTGGCCGGTTTGTAAGGCAAAACACCTAAAGACGGGTTTTGATTTTTCATATCACCGGCAAAAAACTTATAGTCAGACAGTTTCGGGTATGGAACCTGTGTTAAATCTACTACTGCTACAGCAACCGCTGTAACGGTTACAGTAGCCTGATTGGAGTCATTTCCCACAAAATCCTTAACCGTATATTTTACGGGACCGGGATTCCCTAAAAAAGAAACCGATGGCGTAAAGGTTATATTTCCATTCAAAGCATTAACTGTCCAGACTCCTTCTCCTGCCACTTCCAGCCTGTCTAACGTACCGTTTGAATCTGTATCTACGCCGTTAACTATGCTTACCGTTGCCGGATTGACCTCTGCTCCCGTGGTATCGTTTCCCAAAACAGGAATTTCAACAGGTTCACCTAACGGATAAGTTGCCGTATCATCTGTAGCCACAGGTAAAATAACTTCAACCGGTGTATAATCATCATCTGAACAAGAGACTATACATAAAGTCAGGCTCGTTAAAAAAATAAATAAGAAAAGGTATGCGTATTTTTTTTTCATTTCTGTTTTTTGGGAATTTGCATCCAAAAGTAATAAAAAATCAATATGATTCATAAATAAATACAAATACTTTTGATAATTTATGCACAAAAACAGAGAAAAATATAAAATTAAAGCAATATTAAGCTCATCAAAAAAACACAGAAAACCTTTATATAAAAGGCTTTTTTGGTAAATTCTCAATTTAAATCTCTAAAAAACTGAAAAGCTGAATTTTACTCTTCCCGGTCTTCTTCCTCTCCTGCTCTTTTTAAAATGGATTCCGGCAATGCTTTTTTAGCTTTTGCACCCATTTTTCTGAGTCGTTCCACACTCCCGACAAGGTTTCCTTTCCCTTCCACCAGTTTACCCATAGCGTTGCCGTACTCAGCCTTCGCTTCGTCCATTTTTTTACCGATTTTGATTAAATCAGACACAAATCCTTCAAATTTATCGTACAGGGCTCCGGCTTGTCGGGCTATTTCAAGGGCATTTTCCTGTTGCTTCTGGTTGGTCCACATGCTGTCAATGGTTCGTAAAGTGGCTAATAAAGTGGTTGGAGTTACAATAATAATATTCTGTTCAAAGGCTTTGTTATACAACGAATTATCCTCATTCAAAGCAATGGCAAAAGCGGACTCGATCGGAACAAACAACAGCACAAAATCCGGGCTCTCCATTTGATACAAATCGTGGTAACTTTTGTTTCCCAATTGCTCCACATGCCGTTTGACGGAAGCAATATGTTCTTTTAAAAATACCGCTTTCTGCAAGTCATCTTCCTCATTGGCATACCGTTCATAAGCGGTGAGCGAAACTTTTGAATCCACGATCATTTTCTTACCGTCCGGCAGGTTGATTACCACATCAGGCTGCACCCGTCCGCCTTCTTCTGTTGTAAAACTTTGCTGTACTTCGTATTCCCTTCCTTTTTCTAAACCGGATTTTTCGAGAACGCGTTCCAAAATTAATTCGCCCCAATTGCCTTGCATTTTGCTGTCGCCTTTCAACGCTTTGGTTAAATTAAGCGTTTCTTTACTCATCTGCTCATTCATTTCCTTTAACCCCACAATTTGCTGACGGAGTGCGGCATGGTAATCGATACTTTCCTTGTGTGTATCTTCGACTTTCTTCTCAAAGTGCTGAATTTTTTCCTGCAAAGGCGATAAAATATTTTTTAAATTTTCTTTGTTTTGTTCGGTAAATTTCACTGTTTTTTCTTCGAGAATTTTATTGGCTAAATTTTCAAATTCTTTGGTGAATTTTTCCTGCAATTCTTCTACTTCCTGCTTTTGTTCTTTATTGCGTTGCCAAAGGTTTTCAAAATCGGCTTCTTTTTTGGTGAGTTGAATGGAAAGGGATTCTTTTTGCTGGCGAATTTGCTCCCGTTCAATTTTTTCTGCTTCCAATCTTTTTTCAAATTGATTCTTTTCAGTTAAAAAAGCAGCTTTCAATTGTTCTGTTTGTAATAAAAGACCGTTCACCCGCTCTTCTAAACCTGATTTTTCAGATTTGGATTGAGCAGTAAAAAGCAGCTTACCTATATATATACCAATAACTAACGCGATGATAAATATAACCGTAAAGAGAATAATGTCTGACATTTGGCGATGATTTTTTGAAAAGTAAAAATACGGAAAAGAAAAATGCATATCCAAAGAACTCTTTCGATTTGAATAAAAATAATTTTTATCTTTAACCAAAATAGCTTCACTATGCAAGACAAATCTTTACTCCGAAGTCAGCTTTTTCAACATCTTGACGGATTAGTAACCGCTCCTGTAGCTTATGCTTTATGGGAAAAAGGGGTGTTGGATTATTTAGTATCCGAAAAATCGGTTTTACTGAAAGATTTGTCAACACAATTCAAATCCAACGAAGGTTATCTGAATGTAGCGATGCGTGTTTTGGCTTCGCAAGGTTTTATTGATTTTAAAGTGGATAATCAATCTGATGAAATTACCTATTCGATAAACGAAAAAAGTAAAATGGCTTTTGATTTGTTTCCGTTGTATAAAGAGGTGGTGGAATTATCCAAATTTGCCGGAAATTTTCATAGCCGCATTTTTCAGGAGGAACCTTTTTTACGGCTAAAACCTTTGTTTGAAAAATATAAGAATCATTTCGGAATTACTTTTTCAGAAGATGATAACATCTTTTCTATTCAACATCAGGTTCTGAAACATATTGAAGGAAACTTAGTAGGTCCCACCCTAGTTAGACTGGGCATGAACGGCATGTTTCACAAGTATTTCATGGAAACACGTTTTAAACCGGAAGAATTTCACAAACAGCCCGAACATTTTACGCAAATTCTAAACTTTTTTGTGTATTTGGGGTGGTTTACTGAGAAAAATGGCTTTTATCAATTTACTGAAAACGGATTATTTTTTGCTAAAAAAGTAGCGGCTTATGGCGTTACGGTTTCCTATTTGCCGATGTTTCGGAAAGCAGATGAATTGATTTTCGGCAATCCGAATGTGCTGCGAAATGTGGGTTTAGGCGAAGACGAATTGCACGTGGATCGCGAAATGAATGTTTGGGGAAGCGGTGGTGCTCACGCAACCTACTTTAAAGTGGTGGATGACATTATTATTGAACTGTTTAACCGACCGATCGAAGAGCAACCCAAAGGTATTCTGGACATGGGATGCGGCAACGGAGCGTTTATTCAGCATATTTTTGAAGTGATTGACAGACAAACGTTAAGAGGAAAAATGCTGGACGATTATCCGTTATTTTTGGTCGGTGCCGATTATAATCAAGCGGCGTTGAAAATCACCCGGGCCAATTTGATTAATGCTGATATTTGGGCAAAAGTAATTTGGGGAGATATTGGTCAGCCCGATTTATTGGCCAACGATTTAAAGGAAAATTATGGCATACAACTAAACGATTTACTCAATGTTCGAACCTTTCTAGACCACAACCGAATCTGGGAAAATCCGAAAACAAAAACACCAAATCGATCGAGTAAATCTACCGGAGCTTTTGCTTTTCGAGGTGAACGAATTACCAATAATGATGTAGAAGATAATTTACTGGAACATTTGAAAAAATGGTCGCCTTATGTGGCTAAATATGGTTTACTTTTAATTGAATTACATACTATTTCTCCTGAACTTACAGCACAAAATTTAGGCAAAACAGCTGCAACAGCCTATGATGCTACACACGGATTTTCTGATCAATACATTGTGGAAATTGAGGTATTGCACAAAATTGCTGCCGAAGCCGGATTGCAACCTGATGAAAAATTATTTCATAAGTTTCCAAACACGGAGTATGCAACCGTGAGTATTAATTTGTTAAAAGGAAAATAATTCAGCCCAAAAAAGCAATTCCGAAAAAAGTAAAAACTAAAATCAGATGTACAATTAACCACGCTTTTTGCCAAGTTGGTCGTTCATTGAAAGGTTGTTTTTGATCGAATGGGTCAAAAGCCAATGCAATCCCCAGCATCATTCCTGCATCGTTGTGGTTTTGAGAAAAAATGGCGTAATACAATCCGAATAAAACGAAACCTCCGTATAAAAATCTGTAAAATTTAGCATCCATAATCTACTGATTTTAAGTTTGTTAATCAGTAGATTGTTCAATTGTTATGTTACTTGAACGAATGTAAAGAAATGGTTAAATTTTAAATAATTACAAATTTTCCTTTTGATGCATCAAACTGAATATGTTCATTCTTAAAAAGTGAAGAAAAAACACCTTTCGAAATCAAATTACAAGGCTGATCTTGAATGACAGTTTTACCATCCATCACAATCATTTCATCACTCAATTGAATGGCTAAATCAATATCGTGTGTGGAATATAAAATACATTTTTTGGTTTCGGCAGTTAATTTTTTTAAGAGTTTAAACAAGGATACTTTGTGTAGTAAATCCAAATGCGTTGTGGGTTCATCTAAAACAATTAAAGGTGTATCTTGTGCCAATGCCCTGGCAATTAAAACCTTTTGCAATTGACCGTCACTGATTTCGTAGTGTTTTTGATGGATTAAATGATTGATTTCGGTTAATTCAATGGCTTTGTCAATTTGAATTTTATCTTCGTCTGTTAATTTTCCTAGCCAATTGGTGTAGGGCTGTCTTCCCAAAGCAATCAACTCATAAACGGTTAAATTGCTTGGCGGTAATTTTTCGGTTAACACTACGCTGATTTGTTGAGCTAAATCCAAAGGTTCAAACGATTCGATTGATTTTTCGTTCAATAAAACTGTTCCTGAAAGTGGTTTTTGAATGCCGGTTAACGTTCGCAACAAAGTGGATTTCCCAATGCCGTTTGCTCCTACTAAACCGATTAATTTTCCTTGTTCCAATTGAATGGAAACGTCAGAAGCTACCGTTTTGGTTGTTGCTTTGGAAGAGTAGCCGATGGAGAGGTTTTGGGTTTGGAGGATCATATTTTGAGGTGCTGAGTTTATACTTTACTACTTCAACCACATAGAGACATAGGAATTTCTATGCGTCCAAACATAGTTAATAAAGCAAGCTTTATTGATAGAATTATTCTTTGGGTAGCTTTTTAAAATATTCATTTACATAGGTTTTTTGTCCTTCATTAAAAATATTTCTACAATTAAAATTAATTAAAATTCCTTTTGGTGCTTTTAGTAAATTCATATAATTCAAAAGTTGAGCTTCGGTTATTTTATGAATATCGATAACCGATTTAATTTCAACTACTAAACAATTTTCAACAAATAAATCACATCTAAAATTAATATCTAATGATTTTCCTTTATAAATTACAGGAACTTTCATCTCTGTTAAAAAATTTATTTTTCTATGTTTTAACTCTTCAATTAAACATTGATGGTAAACACTTTCCAGTAATCCTCTACCCATAAATTTATGAACTTCAATTGCTGAACCAACTACTTCATAAGTCAGTTCATCTAGATATTTTTGCGTTATCATAGGCTATGTTTCTATGTGGCTTATACTAAATTATTATTTTCCGTTTTCTAACTAAAAGCCAAACCACAACCGGAGCACCAACCATGGAAGTAATGGCATTGATGGGCAAAGTAAAATAGCTTCCGGGAAGTTGGGCGATGCTGTCGCAAACCAACATCAAGATGGCTCCGATTAATAACGTACTCCAGAATAAAATGAAATGATTACTGGTTTGAAAAAGTAATTTTGCTAAATGCGGAACAGCCAATCCCACAAAAGCAACAGGACCGGCAAAAGCCGTGATACTTCCGGCTAAAATGCTTGTGGCAAAGATGATTATTAAGCGTGTTTTTTTGAAATTCAACCCTAAACTTTTGGCATAATTTTCTCCCAACAACAACGCATTTAACGGTTTGATACTCAAGAAGCTCATCACCAATCCGATTCCGCAACAAATGGCCAAGATTAAAATAGAATGCCATGGCAAATTGGCTAAACTTCCCATGGACCAGAACGTGAATTTCTGTAATTCCTGAGCGGTGCTAAAATAACTCAACACACTCACAATGGCACTCGTAAAACTGCCAAACATGAGTCCGACAATCAATATCGCCATCGTATCTCGTAATTTTTGAGAAACGACTAAAACCGCCAATAAAACCAGAAAACTTCCGAGGGAAGAAGCCAGCACAATTCCGTAATCAGAAACTAAAAAAGAAGGTAAATATCCGGCTCCCATGATTACAAAAGCGACACCTAAACTTGAACCTGAACTTAATCCGAGTACATAAGGCCCGGCTAGTGGATTTCTGAATAACGTTTGCATCAATAAACCCGAAATCGATAATCCCATTCCGACTAAAACAGCAGTAATCGCTTTGGGAAGACGGAAATTCCAAAGAATTATTTCCCACGAACTTTTGATTTCGTTTCCGATGATGGAATTAAAAACCGCAGTGGTTGAAATAGAAACTGACCCTAAACTAAGGTTTAGCAGAAATGTTCCGAATAATACGAGAACTAAAATGATGAATAGTATTTTATTTTTTTGAGTTGGCAATTTTTTAAAACATTAGGGATTATGAGACATTAAGTTTATATTAAATTGTTTTAAATGCTCACACTATTCTGATTGTCAAACATTTCGTTTAATTTTTGTTGAAGAAGTTTCTTGTCAGGCAATTGCGTTTTGTATTCAGAAACCATTGTTGGAGAAAGACTTCTGCTTAAAGCATATTCAACCACTTCATTGTCTTTGTCTTTGCATAACAAAATTCCAATACTCGGATTTTCATTTGTTTTTTTCACATCACGATCTAACGCTTCTAAGTAAAAATTCAGTTGTCCTAAGTGGTCTGGTTTAAATTTGTCTGCCTTTAGTTCAAAAGCAACTAAGCATTGTAAACCACGATGATAAAATAGAAGATTAATAAAAAAGTCGTTGTTACCAACTTGTAATTTATATTCTTCAGCTATGAATATAAAATCTTTACCCAGTTCAAGTATGAAGTCTTTCATTTGTTTTACAAGTCCGCGTTGCAATTCACTCTCATTATGTGGTTCAGGCAAATGCAAAAACTCAAACACATAAATATCTCTAAAACTGCTTGTTATGCTTTGATTACTTTCTCTCAACGCTGTTGAGAGTTTTGTGTTACCAACCATTACACGTTCAAAAAGACCAGCTGAAATTTGTCTGTCCAGTTCTCTTTTACTGTAACTTTCTTGTTTTACCAGTTTTAGATAGAATTCCTTTTCTTCAATAGATTTACATCTTGAAAAAATCAACATATTATGTGTCCAGCTTATTTCTCTCACCGCTGGTGAGAGTTTTGGAAAATCTCTATAAGTCTCATAAAACTGTTTCATTCGCCAAATATTCTTATCGGAGAACCCTTTTATATCTGGTTCAGTTTTTTGAATATAGTTTGCTAATTCTTTTACGACGGCATCGCCCCATTCTGACTTTTCAATTTTTTTACTGATAAACTCTCCAATGTTCCAATAAAGATTTATCAACTCGGCATTGACGGCTTTAATTGCATTTGCCCGAGATTGTTTAATAATTTGAATGATATCTGTAAATCTTTCGTCCATTTCTATAGGATATAATTCGGATTACTTACAAACTTAACTAATTTAAACCACATTGATAATTTAACTATTTCAATTTCTCAAAAAAATACAATTCATAATCGTTCAATAATTCCGGATGAAGAATTTTGATTAAATCTTTTAATACCAAATCCGGTCGGTTGGAAGCTAATTCATAATAAATAATTCCTCCTGTTTTTCCTTTTTTCGAACTGAATGAATAGACGTTTTTGTTTTGAACGGCTTTAAAATGTTTGTAGTTTGGATTGGCTTTTTCAAGTTCTTCAAACGACGTGAATTGTCCGGGGCCAATCCAAAAATCAGCATATTGGGCTTTTTCCAAAACGGTTTCAAACGATAGTGATAAACTTCCGGTTCCTTCAGAAGCTGCCCACAAATAATGACCATTCGCATTATCCAAAAATTGTGCAGCCCAACTTTTTCCTTGTGGCAGATACCATTGATCTTGGTAAATGGCTCCGCTAAAAATGGTAGGTTTTGTAGTGGCTTTTTTGGCTAACTCAATGGCTTCCAAGTAGTCTTTTTCGATAGTTTTGAAAACTTTACCTGCTTTTTCTTCTAGTCCGAATAAAACGCCAAAGAGTTGAATCCATTCGGCACGACCAAGCGGATGCTGTTCTGTCCAATCACCGTTGTATAGAATTTTAAGTCCATTTTGTTGCAAATTGTCGTAGGTTTTCTTTTCGCCATCTACCCCAAAACCGATGATTACGTCGGGTTGCATATCGAGTAAAACTTCGGTGTTTAAACTTTGGTTAGTTCCGATTTCGCGGACTTTACCGGAGTCGATTAAAGCTCTGGTTTTCTCTGAGGAAATGTAATCGGTGTTTGGAAATCCGACTAATTTGTTTTCAACTTCTAATAATTCTAAGGCAGGAATGTGTGTGGTTGAAGTTACTACGATTGATTGTATGGGAACTTCAATAGCGGAATATTTTTGTAAACTATCCGGAATTTTGGCTGATTCTCGATGTAAAATATAAGTGTAATTTTTATCAGATGAAGGCCACGGATTGGAAACGGTTACAACAGAAAAATCAACATATTTTTGAATGGAAAGTCCGCTGGCGTAACGAATATAATTTTCGGGCGAATTATTTTCTTTACTGTTTTTCTGCTTTTGCTGACAGGAAATGAATAGAAAAGAAATTACGAAGAGAAAAATGTATTTTTTCATTGAATGGATTTTTGCAAAGGTAGCCGAATGTTTTAATTTTTTCTGAATGTTTTTTGATGCACTACCCCCTAGCCCGGACAGCAGCGGAAACCCCGCAGGACTAAAAGCTAATTTTCCTTGGTTTTTTGGGGCGACCAACGGAAGCCGCGAAAAAGCCTTAGAAAAATAGCGTTTAGGACGAGGAGTTGAAACGAATGGCCGGAAAAGCTTCTGAAAAAAAAAATTAGAAATTGTTTAATTTAAAATGTTTACTTTTGCCACGTATTTTGGTTGCAACGCCTTTTTGGGCCGAGCATTAAAAGGGAATCAGGTGAAGATTGTTGATTGGCGATTGGCGATTGTTGATTTTAGAACTGTTCTGAAATCGAAAATCAAAAATCAAAAATCGTTAATCAAAATCCTGAGCTGTACCCGCAACTGTGAGCTATTTAGCTTGTTGTTCACTTTCATGCCATTGTTTCGTTGCAAAACAACGAGACGAGAAGGCCAACAACAAGACGCAAGCCAGGAGACCTGCCTTATACATCGAGTAACAAACTTTCGGGAAAAAAGGTTTGGGTATGGGTAAATTCTATGCTTTTCTCCCATTTTTAGTAAAATTATTTATTAATTAAAATGAATCAAAAATTCAGCTACTGTACCGCTATTTTGGCGTTATGGGGAACGTGTGCTTTTGCACAACAGGACACGATTGCATTGAGTGAAGTCGTGATTTCGGACACCAAGTTTGAGCAGTCCAAAGAAAAATCAGGTAAGACTATTGAAAAAATTTCGGCAAAAGATTTGGAGCGAAACACCGGACAATCGGTTGCTACGATTTTGAGTCAAGCCGTTGGTTTGGAAGTCAATGGTAACCAAAGTGCGAATGGAAAAAATTTAAGTTATTTTATTCGTGGCGGTCGAAATCGTCAGGTTTTGATTGTGATTGACGGTATTCCGATGACGGATGCTTCGGGGATTAATTTGGAATATGATTTGCGATTACTTCCGGCGGAACAAGTGGAAAGCATTGAGATTATGAAAGGTGCAGCCAGTACGTTGTACGGAACCGGTGCGGCTTCGGGTGTGATTAATATTACGTTGAAAAAATCAGCCAAAAAGGCAATTTCAGGAAATGCGTATATGAATTTTGGTACGCAAAATACCACAGAAAATTTTAAAGCAAATCCGCAAGATTTTAATCAAGGTTTTGGTTTGAACGGCACAGTTGACAAATTTGATTATTATGCGTCGTTGAACAGTACGGAAACCAAAGGAATTTCGCAGGCTTCGGGTGAAAATTTTGAGGAAGATCGTTTTTCGAGAGTGAATGCATTGGCGAAAATCGGTTTTCAAGCAACCTCAAAATTGAAATTGGATTTCTTTAGTAATTATGACAGAATGAAAACGGATTATGATGGTCCGTTTGATAATTTCAGTAGTCCGGATGTAGTGGAAAATGTTTCGCTTTCTGAGCAATTTCGGTTTGGATTTAATCCGAAATATAAATATAAGAAGGGAGAATTTATCGTTAATTCAGGTTTTACCTTATTAGAAAGAAGTTATGATGAATTCAGTTCATTTTCGGGAACAATTGACGAATATGTTTATACTTCACGAAGTGTGAGCGTTGATGCGATAAATAAATATAATTTTCACAAAAATTTCTTTTTGATAGTTGGGACACAATTTCAGTTTCACGACATGAAAACGCAAACGCCTTTTGATGTGATTGACCGGGAAAGTGCCAAATTTAATTTGATTGATCCCTATATAACAGCGGTTTATAACTCTAGTTTTGGATTGAATATTAATGCCGGAGCTCGAATTAATTTACATTCAGTTTATGATAATCAATTGGTTTATAATATCAATCCGTCCTATCATTTTAAAAATTTTCCTTTAAAAGTTATTACTTCGTATAGCACAGCTTACATCACGCCGAGTTTGTATCAATTGTATTCACCTTACGGGAATCTAGATTTAACACCAGAGGAAAATGCAACAGCCGAAGTAGGTTTTGAAACCACATTATTAAACAAAAAAATCACGTTCAGTGCAGTTGGTTTTTACAGAGAAGAATCGAATTCGATTGGTTTCTTCTTTGACCCGGAAACATTTGATTCGTATTATGTGAATGTGGAAGGAGAAAATAATGTACGCGGAATCGAAACTACGTTGACTTATAACATTACCTCAAAACTTAGACTAAACGGAAACTATTCGTTTACAGATATTCCCGAAGAACTGAATCGTTTGATTCCGAAACACAAAGGAAATCTAGCGGTAGATTTTAGAGCAAATGAGCGAACTTTATTATCTTTAAACTATCAATATGTTGACGGAAGACGAGATGCGTTTTTTGATGGTGGTACATTTGCAACAACCGATGTTATGTTAGGGTCTTACCAATTACTGAATGGATTACTGAAATATGATTTACGGAAAAACAGGTTGACCGTTTTTGGCTCGGTAAACAACATTTTGAATGAAGAATTTGTAGAAACCGTAGGCTATAACACACGAGGAAGAAATGTGAAACTCGGATTCACATTTTTATTTTAAAAAAAGAAGGCTAAATCTGCACTGCCCCCAAAAAGTCAGACACTATTTGGGGGCAGTCTAATTAAGAGCCTTTTTTTATTTTAAAATCTGAAATATTTCTTCCGGAACTTTTTCTATGTACATTTCGTTACTTAGTTTCCGCATTGATTTGCTGTTATCAACCTGCATGTCTTTCGATTCCGTAAAACGATTACCCAATCGTCCATTTGCTAAAATATCATTAATAGCGGTATTGAAAAGAGGTTCATTCTGATTGCCCAAAATACCGAGATCTGCAACATTTTCTGCCTGTTCAATGGTGGGAATCAAACCATTTTGATATTCCCCGTTACCGTTTTTATCTGCTATTTTAAGCACCAAGGGCTGCATGGCATAACGGTGGTTGGGATTTCTGTTTTGTGAACCGAAAGTGGGTGAATCATATAATGTAATAGAACCGTCATTTTTACCGGTTGTGATTGTTCCGATCTGAACAACGCTGATATAAGGCTTTAAACTATTAATAATCAACTCGCTGGCAGATGCCGTGATACCGGTAGTTAACACATACACTTTTTGCAACCCTAAACTATTGATTGTGTTCCCGTTTGCCAGTTGGTTGGTAAACCTGTTCAACAGTTGTTCCGGATTTGTCTGGTTGAAATAATTCATTACCTTTTGGTTCCAAACCTGTTTGGCAAAAACCTGTCCGTTAAACTGTCCGGTTATCATACTTGCCAATCGGGTAGCCGTATCAACCGATCCGCCTGAATTATAGCGTAAATCAAGTACCAAATGGGTAACATTCGCTGCTTTGAGCTGGGCAAAAGCCTGATTCAATTGCGTTTCATAATTGGAGAAAAATCCGTTATACATGACATATCCGATTCGTTTGTCATCCAGTTCAACTACGTTGGTTAAATAGACCGGGTTTTCATTATATTGTGCTTTGACAAAATTCAATGAAATACCATTCGGTGTAATGTTTCCTCCGTCATAATCTGCAAATTGCAAAGTATATGTATCTTCAGCAAAGGCAGCACGCCACAACGATTCATTGGATGCCGTCAGTTGGATATTATTGATTGCGTAAAAAACCATTCCCCTTGTTACCCCTTGGTTTGATGCACTGGTATTAGGCAGCACATAACGCACATAACCAAAAATATCGGTCTGGGTATTATCTTTGTAACGAAGGCTGAACTCAATCCCATTGGTTCTGAAACCTCCCTGAAGGGCATTTTCCAACACTCTGTAATCACTGAACATTACGCTAAAGCGATCGATAGCAGGAGCAACTTTCAGGTCACTAAACAATGCTTCCGGCGTTTCGTAACCTTCCATAAAAGCATTCAAATCGCGTTGGGTCGCAAATAAATCGTCTGCTAATTTGGGCTGGTCTGCCTGCCAGAGGTAATAGAGATTTAATCCTTTCCAGATAAAATCTTTTACTTCCAGTTCAGATGGAACGGGCTTATCGTCAATATCTTCACACGATTGAAAAACTAAAAGTGAAAACATTATCCATAAGGCTGATTTTAGAACTAATTTCATAGCATTTTCTTTTTAAGAACGTAAATTTAATAACTTTCGTTTTATTTTCAATTTCTTTGTAACAAAAAAGATTATCATTCGTCTTGACTATATAACCGCATTTTAAACCTGACTGATGAACCAGAATGAGTTTATAACACTGATTGCTCCTTTCAAAGACAAAGTCTTCAGACTTGCCAAGCGTTTGCTGGTGAGTAACGAAGAAGCTCAGGACGCTACACAGGATATTCTGGTGAAATTGTGGGACAAGAAAAACGGTTTAGAAAATTATTCGAGTGTAGAGGCTTTTGCCATGACAATGACCAAAAATTATTGTTTGGATCAGTTAAAGTCAAAAAGAGCATCCAATCTGAAGATAGTGCACAACAATTTCACTTCGAAAGAGGCTTCTTTAGACAAAAAGACGGAGGATCGGGACAGTTGGAACTGGGTTGAGAGGATGATTAATGAACTGCCTGAACAACAAAAACTGATTATTCAGATGCGGGATATTGAACAATATGAATTTGAAGAAATTGCCAAAATACTCGACATGAATGAAACAGCAGTCAGGGTAAACTTATCGCGGGCTCGAAAAACAATTAAAGAAAAAATGACTAAAACCCATCAGTATGGAATTAGCTAAAATTGAACAATTACTCGAAAAATACTTCGAAGGAGAAACGACTGTGGCAGAAGAAATCCAGTTGAAACAGTACTTTTCAACCGAACAGGTTGCTGTACATTTAGAGCATTTTAAAACGCTTTTTGTGTACCTTACTGCCGAAAAAGAAGAAGAATTTAAATCAATGTTATCCTTAAAAACTAAAAAACGATTGACGGTTGCCCGGATAAGCCTTGCGGCAAGTATCGTTTTTTTAATCGGTACATTTGTTTTTTTAAATTACCAGTCCACTGACCAACCTGAAGTTGCTGATTCCGAATTAGGGTCTTTTGCTACACCGGAAGAGGCATTTGAAGAAACACAAAAAGCATTAGCCCTTTTATCGGAAAAAGTCAACATTGGTATGGAAAGTGTTAATTATATTCATGAATACGAAAACTCAAAAAATTTAATCTTTAAAAAATAAAAAAATGTCCAGAATCATAACCTCATTATTAGTATTTGCAGCATTATTGATTTCTCAAATAATGTTCAGTCAATCTGTTTTTGATAAGTTTGACGGCCCCGAAGATGTAAAAACCATCATTGTAAACAAAAAAATGTTTGAAATGATGAGTAAAGTGAAAGCCAATGACAAGGAGACGCAACAATATGTGAATTTACTCAAGAAATTAGACAACCTGAAAGTATTTATCACGTCCAGTCAAAAACAAACGGCAGAAATGCGTTCTACCACAGACAAGTATTTGAAAACTGCGGGGATGGATGAATTAATGCGGGTTTCGGATGGCGGTAAAAATGTAAAAATCTACATGCGGTCCGGTGCCAATGATTCTATTGTAAAAGAACTGTTTATGTTTATCGAAGGAAACGCAAAAGACAACGAAACCGTTTTGTTTTCCTTGACCGGAAACTTTAACTTAGATGAAATTTCAGCCTTGACGGAACAGATGAATCTACCCGGCGGAGACGATCTGAAAAAAGCTTCTAAGGGAAAAAAATAACCTCTCATAAAAGAAAAAGAACGAAAACGTTGTCAAATGCCGGTTTTGGCAACGTTTTTTTGTTGGAAATTCTTATCTTGGTCTCTACTCAAAACAAACACTATTTATCACATGCAAAAAATTTATGTATTTCTTTTCAGTTTCATTGCATTATCCGCAAATGCTCAGTCTCTTGTTTTTGAAGGAAAAATTGTTGACAAAGTCTCGGAGGAAACAATTCCTTTTGTCAACATTATTGTGCAGAATTCAACCCAGGGTGTGATTTCAAACGAAGAGGGGGCTTTTAAATTTTATATTCCAACACATGCTGAATATATTGAAGTCAGCCATATCGGTTATAAAACGCAGACTTTTCCGGTCAACCATATAAAACCGGAGCCTCTTACTATTTATCTGGAAGCCGATGAAATGGCGTTGGAAGAAGTTATTGTAACCAACAAACCCATCAATCAGATTTTAGCAGGTATTCTGGACAATTCAAAGCAACAACTTGACAAAAATATCAAACTGGAAACCTACTATCGTGAATTTGTGAAAATCAACGGGACTTACTCCAAATTTGCCGACGGTTTAATTGACTTTTATTTGCAGCCCAAACGAAAAACAAAGATTGAAGCCAATCTGACCGTTGATCAAAGCCGTGCCTTTCAACTGGCTGAAAAAGGAGAAATTGAACAAAAAGGAAAACTTGACCTCTCTGAACTGGATTCTTTTTTTGACATCCAGAAAGCAGCCAACAGCTTCTTCAGCTACGAAATTGTAGAAGGCATTTCAAACAAAAAGTCGTCTGAAAAATATGATTTTGAACTGCGATCCAAAAAGAATCATGAAGGAAATACGGTCGAAATTATCCATGTCATGCCGAAATCCAGTGTTAAAGAAGTACTTCTTGAAGGAAAAATAACGTATGATCCGGTTCAAAAAATTGTATTGGACATCGATTTAAAAATGTCAGACAAGCACAAACAATATGTAAAAATGAGAAACGTATTGCTGTTCAAATTTGCTCTTCACGACATTCAGATTAAACAGACGTATAAATATGTAAATGAAAAGTATATCCCTGCCTATAAAAAATCAATCATCGACTTACACATCAAATTCGGTAAACAGATGGATGACCGCATGATGTGCATCAGTGATCTGGTTGTAACTGATTTTGACGATAACGTAACTGCGGCTCCCGGAAAGGAAAGTTATTTCAGAGAACGAAGCCTGTATCACAGCGGGATGAATTATTCCGAAAACTTCTGGGAAACAAGCAATACCATGCCTCTTTCGGAAAATGAAGAACGAATTTTACAAACATTAAAAGCAAAATAATTATGAAAAAAATAGTTTTATCGCTTTTGCTGATTGGTTTCATCGCCTGTGAAAAAGAACCAACCCTGCAAAAATACTTTGTAGAAAACACCGAATCCAGCGATTTTATTTCTGTTGATATGTCGCCGAGTATCCTGAACATTAAACCGGAGGTATTAACAACCGAACAACAGGAAGCATTGAAAACATTTAAAAAAATGAACATTCTGGCTTTCAAGCTCAATGCAGAAAACAAGACTAAGTTTGACGATGAGCGAACCAAAGTAGACGAAATTTTAAAGAATGAGAAATACCAGCAACTGATGAAATTCGGCTCCGGTAAAGAAGGAGCTGCTGTTTATTTTGTTGGTAAAGACGACGCCATTGATGAATTTGTGCTTTACGGAAGTAAGAACGAAAATGGTTTTGCCGTGGTCCGGATTCTGGGCAACAAAATGAATCCGGAGGATTTTATGACACTATTGAGTGCTCTTCAAAAGTCTGACATCGACATGGAACAGCTTAAACCGTTGGAAGGAATTTTCAAGTAGTTTTATACATTATTGATTAGCCACAGATGCACAGCTTTTTTTGCTTCTTCCAAATAAAATAGTGTTTCACAAATTAAGTTTAAACTTATATCTGTGTATCTGCGTCTAAAAAAGAATCAACTATTTATAAATATTTGCCCGTAGACATCATCATTAAAAACTTAATACAATGTTTTATACAGTCAATTATTTTTTTTAGCCGCAGATTCGCAGATACTAAATCAAAAATAATTTAAAAAATTAAGTACAAATTACACGGATATTGAATGCTTTGCATTCGATTAATGCTGTAAAACATAATTTTCCGGAAAAAATATAAAAAATCTGTGCATCTGTGGCATAACTAATAATGCACTACGGGTGTTTTAAATACGGATTAATTATACGTTGTTATATAATTTTGCAAGAAGCCTGAACTCACTGATTCAATATCCGTTTTCAGCTGATTTTATCCGAATTTTCACCAAAAATGAGCAGATCTTTTTATCTGTAAATCTGTATGCTGATGTTATAACCGGATACAGAATTTACTCCTGTTGCTTTTACGTTTAAAAAAATAATTTGTAAAACCGGAATACCGGTTCCTTTTTGTAATTTGCAATCCAATTAAAAAGAACAAATGGAACCGATTTCTATTTTACTGCTCATTCTGGGCTATTTCGGCTTACTGATTTTAATCTCTTCACGAATCAGCAAAAACGATGAAGGTAATGATGCCTTTTTTAAAGCGAACAAAAACTCTTCATGGTATTTAGTGGCTTTTGGCATGATTGGTGCTTCACTTTCCGGTGTTACGTTTATTTCTGTTCCCGGAAAAGTAGAAACTTCTCAATTTGTTTATTTTCAGTTAGTCCTGGGTTATATCATAGGTTATTTGGTCATCGGAACGGTTTTGCTTCCACTTTATTACCGGCTAAACCTCACTTCTATTTATACTTATTTAGGCGACCGCTTTGGTAGAAATGCATACAAAACAGGGGCTTGGTTTTTTATTATTTCCAGAACAGTAGGCTCAAATCTGAGGTTGATGTTAGTGGCTGATGTGCTGCAAACACTTGTTTTCGACAAATTAAATGTACCTTATTGGATAACCGTTAGCGTTACCATTCTGTTAATCTGGGTATATACCAACAAATCCGGAATTAAAACCATTATATGGACCGATACCTTGCAAACGCTATTTATGCTGACTTCAGTTATATTCTGTATCGTTATCGTTTCGCAGGATTTAGGGTTAAATATTTCAACCTTTTCAGGCTTCATTGCCGACAGTGATTTTTCCAAAACCTTCTTTTTTGAAGACATGAGCTCACCTGATTATTTTTGGAAACAGTTTCTATCCGGTGCATTTATTGCTATTGTGATGACGGGATTGGATCAGGACATGATGCAAAAAAACCTCACCTGCCGCAGTTTGAAAGATGCTCAAAAAAACATGTTCTGGTTCACGATTGTGCTTACGTTGGTGAACTTCATGTTTTTAGTCATGGGCTTACTATTTACGGAATATGCCCTGAAATACAACATTGATGCACACAAGGATCAGTTGTTTCCCGTTTTAGCCAATGAATATTTAGGGGTCGGGGTTGCTTTTTTCTTTATCTTAGGATTAATCGCAGCAGCCTATTCCAGTGCCGACAGTGCTTTGACCTCTTTGACCACTTCTTTCAGCATCGATATTTTAGAAATCGAAAAAAGGTATAATACCGTAAAACAGGTGGTCATCCGAAAACAAATTCACAAACTGTTTGTCCTTATTTCTGTCGTGGTTATTTTAGGATTTAAGTACTTTGTTGAAGATGCCAGTGTTATTGACAAAGTGTTGAAATTTGCGGGTTTTACCTACGGTCCCCTACTCGGACTTTACAGTTTTGGATTGTTCACGAAATGGCATATTAAAGACAAATGGGTCCCTTTGGTAGCCTTAACCGCCGTGTTTTTTTCCATTATCCTGAATTTATACAGCCTTGACTGGTTTGGGTTTTCCTTTGGTTTTGAAATCTTAATCGCAAACGGATTATTAACTTTTATCGGATTGATGTTCATTCGTAAACGTTAGAAAAGTTACAGTCTCCGTTTACAGAAAACCGACAACTGACACCCCCTAATACTGATTCGTAGAAAGTAAAACCAACGTACAGGCCACCTCGACCTTAATATGGTTAATCTCTAACAACGCATAAAACTCCGGATTTTCCGTCCCCGGATTAAAAATGACCCGTTTAGGCTGCAATCCTACGATATAGTTATAGTAATCCCGCTGTCCGTTCGGATTCAAATAGAGCGTTACCGTGTGTATATTTTTAAACGGAATTTGTCTGGTCTGAATTTTAACCCCCGCTACTTCACCTGTCTTTTGCCCGATAGCAACCACCGGATGTTCTTTTTTAAGTAAACTGTTGATGGCTAAAAAAGAATAACGTTCCGGATTTGCGGAAGCACCAATAACCAAGGTTTTTTTCATCTTACTGTTCTATGTCACAAAGGTAATACTTTTTATAAACTTCATCCTACTTTTAAAATAGAACAACTCTTAAAGCTATATTAATTCGTTCGAAATAAGTTTTTCATTTCATTAATTTTACCAATAAAACAATATTGTCACATTGACTAATTGACACATTAAAATGCTCGTAAACACTTCTTATCACGAAAAAAAAATCAACAATTCAATTATTGATTTAGTCGGAAAACCTTTCGGATTGATTGACAATATCAAATTAAACGGCATAGGTTCGCCTCGGCTGGACATTATCAAAACCAGTGAGGAGATAGCGACACTTCTCTCATATGATAACAATCGCAATTTCTGCAACATTGAATTACGTCCTAAAGGGATTATCATTCGGTTTCGTTCCTTGTTGGAAACCTTTTCATTAGTAATTCCGTTTTACAAACTGGTGATTTTTAAACCTGCAAATTCTTACACTTTTTACATAGATCACCACTTTATTTCTATTGATGCACCGCCAGACAACAAAAGCATAAACCGTTTTATCAAAAAATTAAATCAATTTAAAGCTGATAATTCTCCAACGTATATCGACGATTTATAGTAACTTTGTTTTATTCATTTGATAACTTCGTATTTTAGAGTTGTCTTTATTTTTGCAAAAAAACAATGGAACTATTTATCTACATTTTTGCGGCCTTATTTTCAGTATTAAATCCTTTGGGAGCTGTACCAATTTTTGTGGGATTAACACAGGATTACACTAAAACGGAACGTTCCCGGGTTTCATTCCTGACCGCTTTAAACGTTTTTATCATCTTAATCATTTCTTTTTTTATTGGTGAATACGTATTGAAATTTTTCGGAATCAGTATTGATGCTCTCCGGATTGCCGGTGGTTTAATCATTGTAAGCTCCGGGTTTTCGCTATTGACCGGAAAATTCAACAAAACCCGTGGCGTGAACAAAAAAGTAGAAAACGATGCCCAAACCAGAAACCAGATTGCCTTAACACCATTGGCCATTCCGATGCTGGCCGGACCGGGTTCTATTTCGCTGTTAATTGCTTTCTATCAGGATTATACCAAAATAAGTGAAAAAATAATTGCTTGTTTAGCTATTCTGGGAGTCGCTTTGGTTATCTTTTTTGTTTTAAAAAGTGCCCATTACCTTTCCCGGATATTAGGGGCATCCGGAATTGTAGCCATCTCCAGAATCATCGGGTTTATTGTTATTGCGATTGGCGTGCAATACATTAGTAGTTCGATTGTCAACATCTTCAAAACAATTTAACGATTGTTCAACTGTTTTTCTTAGTACCTTTAAGAAAAATAGCGGAGGTGAAAATTCTACTTACAGGAGCGAATGGTTATGTTGGCCGGCGTTTATTACCTGAACTTTTATCACAAAATCACGAAATCATTTGCTGTGTTCGCGATAAGAATCGATTAGGTTTGGATAAGACAACGCTTGACTCTGTTACTGTTTGGGAAGTAGATTTTTTAGCGGAAGTTTCTTTTGAAAACTGTCCAAAAGATATTGATGTAGCCTACTATTTAATTCATTCCATGTCGTCTTCTACACAAGTTTTTGATACGATGGAATCAAAAGCTGCCGAAAATTTCAATCGCTACATGAATTATATTGGTGTAAAACAAGTAGTCTATTTAAGTGGAATTGTTAATGACAACACCCTTTCCAAACACTTACAATCCCGGAAAAAAGTAGAAGATATTTTATACCAAGGAACCTTTAATCTCACCGTTCTTCGTGCGGGAATTATTGTAGGTTCCGGAAGTTCTTCGTTTGAAATCATTCGTGATTTATGTGAAAAATTACCCGTGATGATTACACCAAAATGGGTTTTAACCAAAACGCAACCCATAGCCATTCGCGATGTGATTCAGTATTTAATTGGTGTTTTATTAAAAGAAGAATGTTACAACAATTCGTTTGATATTGGCGGCCCCAATGTGCTGACTTATAAGCAAATGATGCAACTCTATGCCAAAACGAGAGGTTTTCGAAATTGGATTTTTACGGTTCCGATTATGACTCCGAAATTATCATCCTATTGGTTATATTTTGTGACCTCAACATCCTTTAAATTAGCGATGAATTTAGTAGATAGCATGAAAATGGAAGTGGTTTGCCATGACAATCGGTTGCAAAAAATGTTAGGCATTAAACCCATATCCTACACCGAAGCCATTAAATTGGCCTTCATCAAAATTGAACAAAATTTGGTGATTTCGAGTTGGAAAGACAGCTTAGTGAGCAGCGAATTTAAACACAACTTGTCTGAATTTATTCAAGTTCCTACTTTTGGCTGTTTAAAAGATGAGAAGAAAATAAAAGTTAAAAATCCCGAAAAAATATTGAATAATATCTGGACAATTGGCGGTTCAAAAGGTTGGTATTACGGCAATTGGATGTGGCAAATCAGAGGGCTTATAGACAAACTGTTTGGCGGTGTAGGTTTACGAAGAGGCAGAACCCATCCAACTCATTTAGACAGTGGTGATTCATTGGATTTTTGGCGAGTTTTGTTGGCCAATAAAGAAGAAAAGAGATTGCTTTTGTTTGCTGAAATGCGTTTACCGGGAGAAGCTTGGCTTGAATTCAGAATAGATGAAAACAACATCTTACATCAAATTGCAACCTTTAGACCCAAAGGGCTTTGGGGAAGGTTATACTGGTATAGTCTCGTTCCGTTTCATTACTTTATTTTTGGTGGGATGATTCAGAATATTGCAAAATAATTTTAAATTGAATGTTTTTTGGAACACAACTTTGAAGAGCTTGAGAAATTTAAAAAAAATAATAAAATGAAGTTCAACTTGAAATTTTAAATGGAACACGGATTTAACGGATTAGTCAGATTTTCACCGATTTTGATAGCTTTGCTATAATGGATTGAAGAGGATTTGTTTGGACAAAATATTCTTCTAAACAAGACCCAACCTTAAACCTAAAACTTGAAACAAAAAAACTATGAACTACAAAATCTTCACCCTATTTTCTCTGTTTCTCATTTTCGGATGCAAATCAGCACCACAAAACACAACGAGTGATTTAGATCAGTTAGTAGCCATTATGCAGGGAAATTACTCCTCCGAAAAGCAATCGATTGAGGACAAAGAATATTTTAATATCTCTTTACGGATGACTCGCATATGGAAAAGCAAAGGAAATTATTTGTATGTAGAACAGGCAATGTTTTAAAAACAAAACAGTCCTTATCGGGTGCGTATTTATAAAGTTTCAGAACGAAACGATGAATTTATCAGTGAAATTTATACTTTAAAAAATGAAAAAGAATGGATTGGCAAATGGAAAACACCGGATGCTTTTGATGCCTTATCAGAATCCGATATCGAATTGAAACCCGGCTGTGAAGTGATATTAAAAAAACAACCCAACGGTACTTTTATCGGACAAACCGGCGAAAAAACCTGTCCGAGTGAATTGCGAGGAGCTGCGTATGCCTCTTCAAAAGTAACTGTTACCCCCACCCAAATCATCTCTTGGGACCAAGGCTTTGATAAGGATGACAAACAAGTTTGGGGAGCAACCAAAGGTGGATATGTGTTTGATAAAATCAACTAAATAAACGCTGATTTTAAACCGTTTAAAAAAATTATCTTTTTTACTTTGTAATTCAAAGTTCTTTTAATATTTTTGTAACTATTAATCATCATGCTGTTTTTACAGCAAGTCAAAAACGAAAAATCATGGAAATCAAAACATTCAAAATCACACCCAATCAGAGACTGATGGGAATTGTTGTATTAGTCGGGTTACTATTGTTTATTCCCTTCATTGCCATGCAATTTACTGAAGAAGTTAAATGGGAACTGTTTGATTTTATAGTAGCCGGTGTGCTATTATTGGGAACCGGATTAGTATGTGAAGTGGTGTTACGAACGGTTCGTTCTACTAAAAACCGAGTACTTCTTTGCGGTATTTTATTACTTATTTTATTTTTGGTGTGGGCAGAATTGGCTGTGGGTCTGTTTGGCACAAGGTATGCGGGAAGTTAAAAGAATAACTTTGAGGTTCTTAGATTTTTATCTAAACAGCTAAAAATCAAAAGAATTTAACATTATTATGCTGATTTAATAAGTCCTTTATAATTATATTAAAGAACTGTCTTTATAAAATAAGCTTTAAAATTAGGATGAACCAGCTACTTGTTTGAAAAGAGTAATTATTATTATTCTTGCATCTGCCTTAAAAAAAATTTTATGACATCCAAATTCATCTCAGATGTAGTCCAGTGGCCAACATGTTCATATGTTTTAAAGATTGGATTAATGCCATTTGCCAGATAAATTTTCCGGCACTGAAGATATCTTTCCTCCACTAATCTTCCGAGATTATTATTGATTATGCTGCGTTCATTTTCACTGTAAGCATCATCAAACTGAACCGCATCGTTTTCATCGAGCTTGCCCATGTAAATAAACTGAGGAATCTGTCGGTATTTTTTCAAATCAAAATCCGCACCAAACAAGGTAACAAAATCATTAATTCCTAACGGGTAGTTAAGTTTAATGCCATTTACCTGTTCTTGAGGAATCATAAGTTTACCATTAAATCCACCAATAGCCAAAGCTTTTATCTTTTCAGGGTGTATAAGCGAAAAACGGTTTACAAACGTTCCCGAAGCTGAAAAACCATTTATAAAAACTTTAGGAGCAATTATGATCTCCATGAGAGCCAACTGCCCGACCGCATCATTAATCATTGCCAATAACTGCAGATCAGGTCTTTCTAAACCAGGCAACTTTTCCAGCATTACATCCCTGTCCAAAGCGTGAGTATACATCAAAGGTCGGGAAGCCGGCCTGGGAAAAACCGGAACAAGTAAAGGGATTTTAAGTTCGGTAGAAACATTATTTCCAACCGAGCTAACCGAGGCTAAATTAATGGCATACTGTTGATGAACTTCTATACTGTCTGAAGTTTTTCCGGTATTATTAGGCTCCACAAGCAGAAACAACTCCTTTTTCAAAGGTATTCCTTTGGGGATAAACAAAATATAATCATTCGAGAAGCCTTTTTCTGGTTGTCCGGCAACAATAAGCAGGCTGTCGTTTTTAAACACATTAACTGTTGCGTTTTGACCAAAAGCAACAAAGTATGTCCCTAAAAGAAAGAAGATAATATACCGCATTTTAGTTCATTTATTACCCAGACGATTAAACTGAAAATTTGTTACTGACAATGAACATATGTTTCTGACTAATATTCAATTGGTTTCTTTTATACCCGGCCGGTATAAACATGAAAATTATATAATAAAATCAAAAATTGTTGTAAAACAAAATCCCTGTATCGATAGCAACTTTGTATTGTACAAATTAAATCAAATAACTATGAAGAATCTGCTACTGTTCATCGCTATGATTTGCACATGTACTATCAATTCATGGGCAACACACACTGACCCGACTGATCCGAAAAAGGATGCAAAGAAAGAACATAAAAAAGACATTGCACTTGAAACGAGTAAAACAACCGGTTTAGCTATCCGCTATCATTATTATCCCAACATGAGGGTTTATTATGATTTGAGTGAAAATATTTATCACTTCTGGCAAGATGGCCAATGGATTACGGCAGAAGAATTACCGGCAGCATACGGAGGATACTCTTTATTTAAGAACGAAAAAATTCAAATTATTGATTATGATGGCGATAATCCGGAAACAATGATTACAATTCACAGTAAAAAATTTCCATATAATGCCAAAGGCAGAATTCAACGACCCGAAGAAAATATGTTAGGAAATAATACTGTTAAATAGTTTTTTAATTTGACAAACAACAATAAATAACTCTTTCATAATGAGCTCAGTAAAATAACCCTTGATAGGTTACGCAGTACAATTCATAAAAGCTAATTCGTTTTTTGGGCTGATTTTAATCTGTTTCCAATATGATCAGAAACATTGATTAAAAATGTAATCTATAAAGAACATAAACCAAGTTGCTTTTATTAATTGTGAAACACTCTCGCTTTTCTGTCAATCAAAATGACAGAAAAGAAATATTAAAAATTATCGACCAAATGCAACAGTGTGTTAAATATTTAAAGTTTAACACACTGCTGTTTTTAATAAGAATATGTTAACAATATTTTTGTAGTGTATGTATTATTAGTTTTCTAATATAACTGCACACCCCCAAATCTAAATTGCAATAGTATGAAAACAAATTTACTATTGACATACCTACGTGTGTCCCTTATTCTTTATTTATTGTTACTGAGTTTTAACTCTAAAGCTCAAGATGTAGTTTTCTCTGAAGACTTCAACACTTCAGCCGGAAGTACTTACACAATCGCAAATGGTCCGATTGGAACCAGCACTTTATGGTCCATGACCCGAAGCGGTGCCGATTTTGGTGCCGGTATTAATGGCGGAATCTTAAATCTTTCCAATGATGGTAGTGGTGTAGCCAATCAAAATGGGTGGGTGTTGGCATCTACTTCAACCAGTGATTTTGTATCTCCTTATAATCAAACCCTTGTGGCTAATTCAGGTTTATTAACTTGGACCTTCAACATGAGGCAATCTCGTTCGAACCCATCGGGATTTGGTGCTAGCAATTATGGTGTTGCTTTCATACTTGCGGGAAGTAGCGGCACTACTAATCTCTCGGGAATCGGTTATGCAGTTTCTTTAGGGAATTCAACAGCTAATGACCCTATTAGATTAATAAGATATAATGCAGGTATTCGAAACTTCACTACGTTGTTGTCTTCAAACACCAATGCATTAAACGACTTTGGAACTCAATACATCAGTATAAAGGTTACCTATAATCCTGTTAATTCCACATGGCAATTGTTTGTTAGAAATGATGGCACTGCATTTCAAGACCCTTCGGGAAATGGTTTGACTTTACAAGGGTCTGTCGTTAATAACACCTATGTAAACACCCCATTACCTATACTTGGTGGATATTGGAATGCTGCCACACAAGCTACTCAAAGAGCTTTTTTTGACAATATTAAAGTAACTGTAGCTAAACCAATTCTGTTTAATTTAACGCCTAGTTCTGCCATTCAAGAAACCGGAGCTTTTACATTAACGGTTACCGGGGAGAATTTTATTCCTTCCAGTGTAGTGCGATGGAATGGAAGCAACCGAACGACAACCTATATTTCTCCAACTCAGCTTACTGCTTCAATACCAGCATCAGATTTACTATTAGCCGGAGATTTTCCAATAACCGTTGCCAATGGATTATCGATTTCAAATACCCAAATTTTTGAAGTTGATCCGGCAGGTGAACCTACTCTGGTATTATCTACAAATGCTCTTGCTCCTTTTACAACTACTTCCGGAACAGCTTCTTCTTTTTTGACTTATACTATTTCAGGCGAGAATTTAACAGCCAATGCAACAGTAACGGCTCCTGCAAATTTTGAAGTTTCTTCAAATGGAGGGGTGAGTTATGCCGATAATTTAACATTAATTAGAAACGGTTTACAATTAACAGGACAACCTATAACAATTCGTTGTCGATTAAAAGCCTCTGCACCATCCGGAAACTATAGTGGTTCCATTTCTCATACAACCACTGGAGGTACTTCAAAATTTGTTGCTGTTTCCGGTAAGGTTATCGCCACCCAACCTACCGTTCAAACATCAGCTGTTGCATTTACCAATGTAACTTCTACGAGTTTAACGGTGCAATTCACCGCTGGAAACGGTGCGAACAGAATAGTGGTGATGAGAGCGGGTAGTGCCGTGAATTCAGCTCCGGTTGATGGTACTACTTATATTGCTACATCATCATTTGGAACAGGAAGTCAACTCGGATCAGGAAATTTTGTTATTTATCGGGGATCAGGCTCATCCGTAAATGTAACAAACCTTTCTCCTGCTACTACCTATCATGTTGCTGTTTATGAATATAATGGTGGCATAGAATTAGAAAATTACCTGACCACTACTCCGGCCTTAGGCAATAGAATAACCTTGAATGCACCTGTAGGATGGCAGATTAGTGCTGTGAATACAGTAAATACGATTAACTTTGACACAAATGTAGATGGCGTAAACGCAGAAACCTTTCAAGGTGATGGTTTTTCTACAACCGCTACTGCCGGACTTTTGAATTCTAATGCTTGGTCTGTAAATGGTTTTAGCAGTGGTAATTTAGGATTTGGTGTAAACAGTGCAGAAGACACCGATTTTGACCGAGGCACTTCGGATGTCCCCGGGTCAGAGGGTGGTATTTATGCGTATGAAACTTCTTCTGGCAATTTTTCATTAGGACTCCAATCGGCTCCGGGTGATTTTACTCCCGGAAATGTAACGCTTCGTTTTCAAAATCAAACAGGCACTACTTTAAGTTCAATCAATATTGGTTATACGGTTTATGTGTATAACAATCAACCCTCATCGAGCAGTTTAAATTTTAGTCATTCATCAGATAATTCATCATATACTCAAGTTCCTAATTTATCGGTGGTATCTCCTGCACAAGTTGATTTAACTCCAGGATGGAAAGCTTATTACCGCGTAGTTACCTTAACCGGATTATCAATAGCATCCAATAATTATTATTATCTAAGGTGGAATGGAGCAACTGTTTCCGGCACGACCAATTTTGATGGTTTTGCCATCGATGATATTGTGATGGTCGCTAATCCAACGAATAATTTTGTTCCTTTTTCAGGTAATGCGGAAAGCTTTGTATTGCTTGGAAATGCAAGAATAAATGGTGCCACAACAGTGGCAAATGAGGTTACATTCAACGGAGGTAAACTTGATTTTTCAAATCAAACCCTAACATTGAGCGGATTAATAAATAATACTACTGCTCAAGGCTTAAGAGGAAATGGTTCAAGTTCACTTATAGTGAATGGTTCAGTAAACAACTCCCTTAGTTTTGATCAAGCAACAGTGGGCACAACAAATGTTTTGAATTCATTAGAAATAAACACAACCAATTCAAATAACATCACATTACTAAACCCTGTTGTTTTAAATGGAAGTTTAACAATAGCCCAAAATCAGTCGTTTAATTTAGGAACAAATGCATTGACCGGCTCAGTAAATACGATAATTAATAATGGAACTTTATTCACTCAAAATACAACTGCAAACCCATTACCTTCCGGTAGAAATTGGGGAGGTATAGGCACAGTTCATTATAATGCTCCTACTTCTGCACAAACAATTGTGAGTGGTACGTATGAGAACCTCACCTTATCATCTTCAGGAGGTTCAGTAGCAAGTGGTGCTCTTACGGTTAACAAAGTTCTGAATTTACCAACCGCTAATCCATCGGCAACACTAGGAAGTCTTTCGATGGGAAGTTTTACGTTAACAATGGGTGGACTGGGCTCTAATAATGGTATTGGAGATGTTACCGGAGTGATCACAAGAAATGCAATTGTTCCGAACGTAAACTATACTTTTGGTCACCGAGACACTTCAATACTATTTCCAAATGTGGGAACTTTACCGTCTTCCATAAGCTTGAAAGTAAGTATTGGCACAGCTCCTTCCTGGCGTTCAGGAGCTATTCTTCGCGAGTATGATTTTATTCAGACAGGAGGATCCGGAACAAAAGCAATCATAAGAGCCCGTTACCTCGACTCGGAACTCAATGGGAATAACGAAAGTAAATTAGTTGACTGGGCCTATTTAACAGCTACAACTACTTTTTTAGAACAAGGCAGATCCAATTATAACATAAATGATAACTGGATTGAACTAACCAATGTAAATGTAGGGGCATATTTTACTTCCACTTTTGGTGATGTATTATTAACATTAGATGAATCTGAAGCAGAAATACTCGTGTGGAATGGTTCTGTAAGTTCATCATGGACTACGGCAGCTAACTGGACTCCTAATGCAACACCTTCTGATAACACTTCTGTTTTAATCCCTGATGCATCAACGACACTTTTTGACCCGGAATTAAACCCCAGTGTTCTGTTAGGCAAGCTGAATATTGAAGCAGGCGGTATTCTGAATTCACTTAATGATACCCAATTTACAATAAACGGTTCTTCGGGAGCTTGGATTAACAATGGAACTTTCAATCCTGGCAACGGAAATAGCCGGGTGATCTTTACAAATCCGGATGCCACCATTTCCGGCTCAACAACCTTAAACAATTTAAGAATTGAAACCGGTGCAGGACTACGACCGATTACTGACTCTGTAATAGAAATTAGAGGAGAATTTGTAAATTCGGGTAATTTGTTTTCCGGCCCTATTTCCAACACCATTATTTACTCTGGGACAAATCAAACACTTGCAATTCCAACCGGAACTTTGTCTGCATACAATAATTTAGTAATCAACGGAACCGGGGCTGTATTTCCCTCAAGCCTGAATATATCAGGAAATCTATATTTAAATCAATCCGTAAACTTTGAAGGAAAAACAATTGTCATGAACGGTCTGACTTCACAAAGTATTGGCGGAACTGTTTCGCCGGTGTTATCCAACCTGACTGTAAACAACAGTTTCGGAGAAGTGTTACTGGCTACCCCTGTTACAGTTAACGGAACTCTATTACTAACACAAGGAGTGTTAGATATTGGTAATTATAATCTAACAGTAGGAACAACGCCTATAGCAGGGATTTTCAGTACGTCAAACATGCTTGTGACCAGTGGAACAGGAAAAGTACGGAGAAATTTTACAGGAGTCGGCTCTTACACTTTTCCGATTGGAGAACGCAATAACGGTACTCACTTTACACCCATTACTGCTACTGTTTCATCGGGTAGCTTTACAAATGCCTATATTGGTGTTTCTGTTGTTGACGCTACCCATCCAAACAACAGCAGTCTTTCTAATACCTTAACCAGGTATTGGGAGCTGGAACATTCAGGTATAACATCAGGGTTACTTTCCGTTACAGCAAACTATGACGCTTCAGATGTTGTTGGTAATGAGTCAAACATCTCAGCAGCAATACTTCAGGGTAACTTTAATCCGTTTAGTAATCCCTGGACGGTTTTCAACAACCTGGAGGCTTCACAAATCGTTATTGATAATATTACCTTAGAAGAAATGTCTCCTCTTGTTATTACAGGAATCGAAGGGATAAGTCTGGATGTTTCTGTTTCCGGCTATGGTACTTTTTGTATTGGTTCAGCTATTGAACTGCTGGCAACTGTTCAGGGAGGCACACCTCCGTATAGTTATTTCTGGAGTGAAAGTTTAGGAAATGAAGCTACCGCTGTACCGCCAAGTATCAGTCCGGGTACCATAATTTATGAAGTCACGGTAACAGACAGCAATGGTATTCAGACCAGTTCGCTCTCAGAAGTTATTATTTTGCCGAATACTGTTGGAGGAACATTAAACGACCAAGTCATATGTGCTTTAACAGAGCCGGAAACTTTAATTTTAAACGGCTCTACAGGTTCAATAATTTATTGGGAAAGCGACACCGATATTTCCTTTACCTCACCAGTAAATTATAGCATAACGGGCACTGAACTGTTGGGCTCATCTGTGGGACCTTTATCGGAAACTACATTTTTCAGAGCTGTCCTGCAAGACGGTAGCTGTGATTTGGTTTATTCTTCTGTTGCTACCATCTCACTCTCTTCAACTACCTGGAATGGTATTTCGTGGAGTAACGGTATTCCCAATGAAACTACAACAGCTATCTTTACAGGAGACTATTCGTCAACCGGAGATCTAAGTGCCTGTTCAATAACCGTATTTACCCCGGCAGTTGTTACTGTAAATCCTGCTCACACTATTTACTTAAACAAAGAACTGAATGTGGAAACGGGAGCTCAGTTTATTTTAGAAAACAATGCTAACCTGGTTCAGATTGATGATGTAATAAACACAGGATCTATTATTGTAAAACGATTCACTTCAAACGAAGTTAGGCGTTTGGATTATAATTTATGGTCTTCTCCTGTTTCAGGACAAAATCTGCAAGCTTTCTCTCCGCAGACTCTGACTAATCGTTTTTATGAATACAATCCTGCTACGGATTTATATTCTTCCATTAATCCTGCTGCTTCAAATTTTTTAGATGCAAAAGGATACCTGATCCGTATGCCGAACAATTTTTCTACTACTCCTGCTCAATGGTTAGGCATATTTTCAGGAGTGCCACACAATGGAAGTTATCATCTTACCGTTACGCCGGGAACTTTTAATGCGATTGGTAATCCATATCCTTCTACCATGCGGGCAGATGATTTTATTTTGACGAACGGTTTAGAAGAACCCTTATATTTTTGGCGTAAAGTAAATAATTCTGAGAATAGTTCTTACGCAACTTATACTACTGCCGGTGGGGTTGAAAATTCAGGGGGCGGCAGTTCTATTGTCCCTAATGGCATTTTACAGGTTGGCCAAGGATTTCTCGTAAAAGCTCCTTCAACTAATTTGGTGTTCAATAATTCAATGCGTGTAGGCAATACAGAAAATCAGTTTCTGAGAACATCCGATCCGGAAACGGTCAATGGATTTGAACGCCATCGTATCTGGTTAAACATGACAGGTCCGGGTGGAATGATGGGGCAATTAATGGTCGCATACATGACAGGAGCAACCTCCGGAATAGATCCGGCAATAGACGGAAAATATATCAATGACAGTCCGAATTACTTTTCAACAGTTTTATCTGATGAAGCGTATATTATCCAAGGAAGAAGTTTACCTTTCATTACAACTGATGTAGTGCCGTTAGGGTTTGGTTCGACTCAGTCTGGGCAGTTTTCAATTTCATTAACACATTTTGACGGTTTATTTGAAAATGCTGATATCGGTATTTTCATAAAAGACAATCAGACAGGAATCATTCACAACACCCGAATGAGTCCGTTTTCCTTTGAAAGTGCATCAGGCGAATTTAATTCACGCTTTGAATTAATATTCCAGAGTCCCCTTTCAGAAAACACCCACTCTTTTACTGATGAAATCATCGTTTATGCCTCACAAAAAATCCTTAACATCCATACAGGTCTCCAAGATGTATCAGCAATAAAAATATATGATATAAGCGGCAGATTAATTTACGATCAGGACAACATTCATAGAAATGAATTTAGCACACGGCTATATCATATAGCAGATCAGGTTGTTTTAGTTCAGGTAACTACATCACAAGGAACTGTCACTAAAAAAGTATTTTTATTTTAACATTGCACTATATAAGTAAAACCGTGAATTATCTCGTTGCCTTGCACTCTGTTTTTCATTAAATTGCAGTCTTTTAAATCAATATTTTTTTAACATGACAGACATATTGCTCAACCATATTTCCCAATATGTCAGCCTGGATAAAAATGTTGCTCAAGAGATAGCCCTATTCTTTACTGCTTTAAATTTTAAGAAGCGTCAGGTATTGCTTGAAGAAGGAAATACCTGTGACACACTCTATTTTGTATCAAAAGGATGCTTACGGCTGTATCACTCAGACGACAAAGGCGTTGAACAAACTATCCAGTTTGCTCTCGAAACATGGTGGATGACCGACATTGATGCGTTTCACAAAAGAGGGAAATCTTCCTACTCTATTCAGGCACTTGAAAACTCAGAAATTATTGCAATCACAAAAGATGACTGGGATTTTTTATTGGAAAAGTTTCCCGAACTCGAAAAATATTTCCGGCATATTTACGAACGGGCGTATGCTGCTTCTTTATTCAGAATAAAATTGTTTAGATTAAGTAAAGAAGCGTTTTATCATCTATTCAGAGACAGTTATCCCGGGTTTATTCAGCGTGTTCCGCAAAAAATAGTAGCTTCTTTTTTAGGTTTTACCCCTGAATATTTGAGTGAACTGAGAAAGAAAAACGAACCAAAATAATTTTTAAAATACGTTCTTAAACCAGCTTAAGTTTTTTTGGTGTCATAATACTGAATTTTGTCCTGTTAATCAATACTAACATTTTAAAATTCAATATCATGGAAACAAGAGTAAACATTTTGCAAACACAACCAAATGCGTATAAAGCTTTAATGGGTTTAGAAAATTATTTAGCAACAACAACCTTAACAAAAACACAAAAAGAACTCATCAAAATCAGAGCTTCACAAATCAACGGCTGTGCTTTTTGTATCGATATGCACACCAAAGACGCATTAAAATATGGCGAAACACCGCAACGTATTTTTTTATTAAACGCATGGAAAGAAACCAATACATTTTCTGCAGATGAAAAAGCGTTATTGGCTATTACCGAAGAAATAACGTTGATTCATCATCGCGGTTTAACGGATGCCACCTATCAAAACGCAAAAAACTATTTTTCTGAGGAAGTAATTGCTGAAATCATAGTTGCAATTGTAACTATTAATGCCTGGAACAGAATTGCCGTGAGTACACAACTTCCGGTGGCAGAATAAATAATCTTTAGCTAAAAACAGTCAGATAAAATTAATTACCTGACTGTTTTTTTTATGACCGCAAATTAACAAGTTGGCTCATGCAACATTACAACGCTGCCACAATTGTTTTCCATTCCTCCAATTCCGGAATGCCCGGTTTCCTTTTTCCAAAAAACTGAACGATGATTTCGCCTTGCTCATTAAATACTTCAACTGCGGTAACAACCCCATCTTCAGTTGGTTTTCTGACAATATACGTTTGTGCAATTTTTGACATATCTAAATGTAAATTGAAATCCGGATCCATCACATTAAACCAAGTGCCGTGCCACATGGTTTTGCGAACGGTTCCGGTGTGAATCTGAATATTGCCCCGATTGCCCACAAAAACCATAATCGGTAATTTTTGTTTTGCTGCTTCCTCTAATAAAGTAACAATACCTTCTTTTTCAATTGGTTTAGCAAAATAATCATTCGGAGCCAAACGTAACGCTTGTGTGCGGGTTACACCGAATTTTTTTAGCATTCCAAAAAATTCGTGCGTATCTTTCAACTCAATCCACGCTTTTTGAAAACCTTCTACATCTATTTCTGAATCTGGTTTTTCCGCAGGTAAAGCGGCAGCTTCAGAAGTAGTTTCTGTTGCTTCTTGATTTTCTGACTTATATTTTTCAACCAAAGCATCAAAAGCAGCTTCGTTACTGTCAGGAGTCAAATAGATTTTATGAATGGCCAAACCGTCTTTCCCGAAAAACTGTAAACTTTTGCGGGTTCCATGCTCTGATATTTCACTTACAGCATAGGTTTTATCCCACGCAGAAAGAAAAATTCGCAAATCAATATCTTCGCCCACAAACAATCCGGCAAACGGACTGCTGAAATCCGGATTCAGATAAATTCCTTTGCGTTCGTGTACACATTCTTCGTTGCGAGTTAAGGCCATTACTTTTCCAAGACTTTCAATTTCAGATAAAATGGCTGAAAATTCAGGTTTCAAACGAGTGACGGTTTCGCCAACTTGAGTAGCCAGCAATTCGGCTTCGCTCACCCCTAATTGCTCAGCTGCATTTCTGATTCTGAGCTGTGGGGTTGTTGCTTTTAAGGCTGCCCATTGATTTTTTAATGCTGTTTCTGTTGTATTCATGTTTGTATGAGGTATTAAGTTCCAAATAATATTAATGGATTTTGATTAATGGGATTCGTGCAAATGGTACACGGAAAATTATATACCTGACTGATGTTTTCACCTGTAAAAACATCATTAGGTTTTCCTTGACAAAAGACCTTTCCTTTTTTCATCATGATGATATGTGTGGCAAATTGAGCTGCCAAATTCAAATCGTGCAACACCACTACGGCCGTGTTTGCTTTTTGCGTAAATGTTCGGATGGATTGCATCACGGTATATTGATGCAACACATCTAAATTGTTGAGGGGCTCATCTAAAAATAATAATTTATGAGCGACTTCGTTGTCCAACTGCGTGAATACACGGGCCAGATGCACCCGTTGTTTTTCGCCCCCCGAAAGTGTGTTATAATTTCGTTTGGCAAACGGAATTACATCGGTTTCAACCATTGCTTTTTCAACGGCAGTTTTATCTTCTTTGGATGGAACGGAATCAAAATAAGGATATCTTCCCATCAAAACCACTTCTTCCACCGTAAGCGGAATGTCATGGTTGTATTGTTGTGAAAACTTGGCTTTATGTAACGGCAAGAGTTTCTGATCCCACTCCTGAAATGTTTTCTTTTTAAAAAAAATCGGTTCTTCGTTATCACTCATTTCATTGGCCAACATGGACAATAACGTTGATTTTCCGGCTCCGTTGGGCCCGACAATCGCCACCAATTCGCCATAATTAACGTCCACATCAATGTTTTGAAGTATCGCTACTTTTTTGTGAGCATACGATATTTTGTGAGCAACTATCATGCAATTGATTTTTTATTTTTGATTAAAATAAGGATAAAAACAGGGGCTCCTAACATCGCTGTTAAGATGCCGATCGGAATTTCAGATGGAGCCACAATGGTTCGGCTGACGGTGTCTGCCATAACTAATAAAATACTGCCAAAAACCGCCGATAAAGGTAAAATTAACTGGTAATTGGATTTAAATATCAATCGTAAAATATACGGAATTACCAATCCTACAAAACCAATTGTGCCGGAAAAAGCGACGGTTGTTCCAACCATCAAAGCGGTGAAAACTACCATTTGCTTTTTGATTTTCTCTACCGGAATGCCTAAGTGTTTTGCATCATTTTCGCCTAACATCAACGCATTCAACGATTTTCCTTTTCCTAATAAAAAGATATAGGAAATCAATAAAACTACTAAAAGCAAGCCATTTTTCGTCCAAGTTGCTCCGGCCAAACTACCTAAATTCCAAAACGTTAAGTCGCGAAGTTGTTCTTCTTTGGAGATGTAAATTAAAAATCCGGTAAACGCAAATCCGATGGCTGTGATGGCCACTCCGGTAAGCAACATCATAACCACATTGGTTTTTCCGTTAACGGTAGCGATTTTATACACAATCAACATTGTGAGTAAAGAGCCTAAAAAGGCCATCAAACTCAATAAATAAAAATGTAAACTTTCGGGAATGAAAGCTTTTAAAACGCCACCCAAAACTATTGAAGTAGCAGCAAACAAAGTAGCTCCCGACGTAATTCCGATTAAATCGGGAGTTGCCAACGGATTTTTGAACATTCCCTGCATGCACGTTCCTGAAACGGATAACATACTGCCAATGAGAATGCCCATGACAATTCGCGGTAAGCGTAAATCAAATAAAATGTACTGATCAGCTTCAGAGACTTCTGTAGCAGAAATGAAGAAACTTTTCAGGATGGTAAAAACATCGGTTTCAAATTCATATACACCCACAAATAAGGATACGGTTGCTAAAATAATCAGCAACAAAACGCTTAAAAACAGGCAGGTAACGAGTTTATTGGGCATTTCCTGAAATTAATTGATTGAGCTTTACCACGCCTTCGCCTATTCGTGGTCCGAAACCGGAAAGTAAAGCACCGTCCATGGCAATGATATTTTTATTTTTTCCGGCTTTGGTTTTAGCTAAACCTTCTATTTTTAATGCTCCTTCTATACCTCCTAAACTTTGTAAACCGGAATCAAAAAACAAAATATAATCCGGATTATTCGCCAACAACGCCTCAGGCGTCAACGGTTTAAAATCTTCAAATCCGGATACGGCATTTTGTCCTCCTGCCAACGCAATCATTTTATCAACCGGTGTGTTTTTACCGGCTACCATCAACGTTCCGGCACCACGAGCATAGACAAATAACACTTTTGGTTTGGACGGAATTGCTTTGGCGGTCTTTATTTTTTTATCAATTGCCGATTGCAAAGCGGTGAAGTTTTTTTCGCCTAAAACAAGGGCTACTTCCTGAATTAAGTTTTTAGTTCCTTGAATGGAGAACTCTTGTTTAAAAATATGGGTTTTTATACCGGAAGCTTTTAATTTGGCTGCTAAATCAGGGTTCATATCTTTTTCTGTTGCTAAAATCAAGGTGGGTTTTAAGGCCATAACCGATTCAACAGAAAGGGTTCGAACGTGGCCTAAATCCTTTACTTTTAAAGTAGATGGGAATGTACTGGTAACATCGGTTGCCACAATTTTATCCTGATGACCAAGAGCAGAGACCATTTCGGTAATGGCTCCGTTTAGAGTGATAATTCGTTCTTGGGCTGTTGCTTTTTCATTTGAAAAGGCAATTATGCCAACCAAACAAAAAAGAAATGTGATTGTATTTTTCATAGTTTTTGACTTTAAACATTTATTGTTTTTAAACCATTAAGAAATTAAGGTTCATTAAGTTATTATTTGTTTAAGAAAACCGAGCTGTTTTCACAGCCCGATTCACTATACAAACAAAAAACTCAACATAAATTATTGTAACAATTCATATTCAAAAACGGGGTAACCTCTTTCTCCGGCATCGTTTGTTAACGTCAAAAAGCGAAGTTTATAAATGTTTCCGTCTATGTCTTTCAATACATAAAAACGATCATCTCGGATGCTTGGCAAAGAGGATGGCCCTCCTCCTGAACGCCAGTTCGCTCCGATAATTCTCTGATCTGAAGCAGAAGCCGTAAACGATGATTCTATTACGTCAGCCAAAGCAAATGTTTCATAATTCTCATCAGCTGTTAAAAGTTCGTAAACCGTTGTTCCTCCTTTTACATTGGTTGTAATAAAATCAGCATAACCATAGGTTACATCAGCCCCCATATAAGGAAAATAGTTAGTGAAATACGTAAAGTTCAAATCCCATTTTCCTTTTTCAGGTTCTACGGAAACCTGCTGTCCTGTTACTAAGTTGAAAAAAGTGAAATGATAGGCCGTATTTTTAGCAATTGTTACCGTTGAATGGGTTGTTGCATCTATATCTGCATACTGCAACACATAATTGTTTCCGCTTCTGGTTATTCTGATTTTTTTCCATCCTCTCAAATCACCGTCTGTGGCTACTGAACCAACATTTGGTGTTGTTGTTCCTACTTTGTATCCAAGGTTAACCAGATAAACTTTGTTATCGGCATCGTTAGCAGAAATTTCGGCAATAGCTGTTCCTACTCCGCTTCCCGCACCTTCCAAAATTCCGGTCGGGTTATCAACATATCCCCAGGAAGCTAATGTTGAAAAACCTACCGTAACTGAAGAATCCTCTGCTTGTACTTCATCAATATTGGTTGTATTTAATTGTTTTACAGCCATTTTTACGGAACCATTAATAGCCACTCTGAAAGCAGTTCCGGAAGAAAATCCTAAATCCCAGGAGTCTCTTTGAACAGAAGTTTTTGTTGATGTGCTTAAATCTACATACAATTGGTTTTGTTGGTTTGGTCCTCCGGTAGAAGCTTCGATTACGGCTTCTGAAACCGGTGGTACATACGGTGCTCCGTCATCATCACTTGAGCAGGAAGCAAGTGCCAATACACTTAATGATAAAATAAAAAATCCTTTTTTCATGGTAATTGATTTGATTTATAAAATTAAAAATTGAGGTTATACGTTAGTTTGGTAAAATAACTTGTTCCGTAGGCTAACAGAATCTGGGATGATACGGAATGACCACCACCCTGATTTATATTGGTTTGGTTTATATCTGTAATATTGAATAGATTACGGGCACCAATGGTCAACTCTAATTTATTGTTTAGAAAACTCTTTTGAAAAGAAGCATCTAACCAATTATAAGAATCAATATCAGACAATATATATCCTTGTTGTCCGGCTATAAACTGTTGTGTTCTTCCTGTAAATTTGTAATATAGCGAAGCAATTGCATTCCATTTTTTGATCGTATATGACACACTGCTATTCAGATTAAAAGAATAAAGGTATTTATCATCCGAACGAAATTCTCCGTTATCAATCAACCGGGAAATTCCTACTAAAGATGCTCCCGTATTTAGCCGCCATTGGTTATATTCCAACTGATTATTCGTGGAAACATTCCACATATTATAGCTGTTGATATTGATGTACTGATACATCGGGTTATTAGTTACCTCGTCAAAGCCTATCAATGCCATATCAATCCGGTCTTTTATATCCATAAAACTGGCAATCAGGTTAGTTGAAAGTGAAAAACCATATTCAAACGGGAATCTTTTTTTGATACTCGCTTCATACGAAGTACTCATTTCCGGAATCAGATTCTCATTTCCCACAAAATAATGCCCGGAAAAAACCATTTCTGTATATAATTCTTCGAAATTCGGTGTCCGGAATGATTTTCCGACAGATGCTCTCATCTCCAAATCATCTTTAAATAATTGCCTTGCTCCCAACGAAATTGCATATTGATTGTCAAATTTTGATTGAAATGAGTAGCGTGCTCCCGGACGAAGTGAAAAATTATCCGTTAATTTTATCTCGGAAACCACAAATAAATCATAGTTATCCAATCGTTCACGAACAGCTTTTGTGGTACTATTTTCACCGGATTCCAACGAAAAACCGTAATTACTAACTATTTCATACCCAAATTGCAAATCAAGCTTTTCATGGTTAAAAAAATTACTAAAGTTTCCGGTAGAATACAACACTTCTACAGACTGATCTTTAAATTTATTGTGGTTCATTTCGTTTCTGGCTGTAATATTGTAGCGAAATTCTTCCACAATTCTTTCCTGCAGCTGATGCGACAGTGAAATGTTGTAATTTATTGTAGAGAACAATTTCCCGACAGCATTCAGGTGGTGATAAAAACGATTGGTAAAATAGCGAATATCATCTCCATACTTATAGGCTCCCAACTGACTGCTGAAACCCGATTGAACCACATTGTTATAAAAATCAATCTGTTCGTCTAAGTATTCAAATTTGTAGAAAACCTGAAAATTCTCTTTTCTGTAATTGAGCAAAGCCGTTGTATTCCATTGTTCTTTGGGTAACCACCGATAGCCTCTTAATCCATTGTTTTCAGCGTGATTTTTCCCTTTCAAGTTGTTTAAAAATCCCTGAAAGTCATTTCTGTTTACCCCAACAGAGGCAAACCAATTTGCTGAAAAATTATGCGATACTTTCAGGCTTTGAATGTGCCTCCCTTTGTCAAACCACTCATATTCATCCCCAATGGTTTCCTCTTGTAACGTGGTACTTATCGCCCATTTTTGCGTATTGCTTTTTTTGGTAATTATATTCAGAATTCCTGAAACGGCGTTGGCTCCATGTGTTACGCCCATGGATCCTTCTATGATTTCAATCCGCTCAACATCATTCAGGTTAATTTGTGACAAATCAACATTATTACCAAATCCGGCTTCGTTGACTAACGGAATATTATCTACTAAAATTTTGAAATATTGTGCATCCAATCCAAACATAGAAACAGTCGAACGACCGGTGCTGCTACTTGGTCTTACAGTGATGTTTAAATATTGATTGAGCACATCACCCAGGTTATTAGCCGCCAGGTTTTTAATATCCTGGCCGGTAATCACTCTTACGTTGTGTACCGATTTTTTTAGCGATTGGGGCTCAAACTGTCCGGTAACCACTACATCTTTTAAATCAATTGTCCTGGTAGAATCAGCTTCCTGTGCCCGTGAAAACGAGGTATAAATAAACAATAAGGCGGTAATTATTTTCTTCATTATTAAGACTGTTTCTAAATAATATTCGACAAATATATGTGTTATTTTTAATTATTCTAAATAAAAATAATATTTTTGCAGAAGAAT